>Ga0256406_1000232_pt1 | contig 107623 bp, 81 predicted proteins | sample RumenRJG_03DNA_FD_185986 | JGI IMG/M metagenome (GOLD analysis project Ga0256406, IMG submission 185986) | Bovine rumen microbial communities from Lethbridge, Alberta, Canada - RJG_03 | ecosystem: Host-associated > Mammals > Digestive system > Stomach > Rumen | place: Canada: Alberta...
CACCACTTTTATTATACCTCATGCATACAATGCATACAACATAAAATAGTGAGAAATTTGACATAAAAAGAACCGCCGTTAGGCGGTTTCTAAAAGATTTGTTGTTATTCAACTGTTAAAGATCCGAGAGCATTGATTCGTCAGAGTGCCGGGGACGGTGTGAATGCTGCCATATTTGCAGGTCTTCCGGTGATGACGGCTCTAAAGGCTGTGCAATCTGCCCCTATTTCAGGACAAGTTCTCTCATGTTTGGTATAATAGTTTAAACACAAACATGGGAGGAACGACCTATGGAACAGGGACAGTATATCATGGCGCTGGATGCGGGGACGACATCAAACCGCTGCATTCTCTTTGACAGAAAGGGAAAGGTCTGCTCGCTCGTTCAGCGTGAGTTTCAGCAGATTTATCCGCACCCGGGCTGGGTCGAGCAGAATCCGATGGAGATCTGGTCGACTCAGATCGGTGTTGCGGCGGAGGCCATGGGCAGGATCGGAGCAGGTCCGGAAAATATTGCGGCGATCGGTATCACAAATCAGCGCGAGACAACGATTGTATGGGACAGGTATACCGGAAAACCGGTCTACAATGCGATCGTCTGGCAGTGCAGGCGGACATCTCCGATTGTGGAGGAGCTGGTTCAGGATGGGTTTGGAGACAGAATCCGGGAGAAGACCGGACTGATTCCAGACCCTTATTTTTCTGCCACAAAGCTGAAATGGATTCTTGACCATGTCCCTGGAAGCCGGGAACTTGCCCGAAAGGGGCGGCTGCTGTTCGGAACGGTTGACAGCTGGCTGATCTGGAATCTGACGGGCGGCGACGTCCATGTCACAGACTATACGAATGCGTCCAGGACGATGATGTTCGACATCCACAATCTTTGCTGGGATCAGGAGATCCTGGAGAAGCTGGGAATCCCGGAACAGATGCTGCCGGAGGTCGTTCCGTCAAGTTATCCGTATGGCAGGACGAAGGACTGCCTGATCGGTGACGGCATCCCGATCTGCGGGGCTGCCGGGGATCAGCAGAGTGCCCTATTCGGGCAGTGCTGCTTTGATGCAGGAGATGTAAAGAATACGTACGGGACAGGGTGCTTCATGCTGATGAACACAGGAAACAAGGTCATCAGCTCCAGCCATGGCCTACTATCGACGATTGCCGTCTCTCTTGCGCCAGGAAAGGTGCAGTATGCGCTGGAGGGTTCCGTGTTCGTTGCCGGAGCTTCGATCCAGTGGCTCAGGGATGAGCTGAAGATCATCCCCTCGGCGCCGGAATCCGAACGGTACTGCAGAGAGGTTGAGGACACAGACGGCTGCTATGTTGTGCCTGCTTTTACCGGGCTCGGGGCTCCGTACTGGAATTCATCGGCGAGGGGGATGATTGTCGGCCTGACAAGGGGAACAAACAGAAGCCATCTGGTGCGTGCAACGGTGGAATCTCTGGCTTACCAGACGGCGGATGTCCTGACGGCGATGGAGAAGGATTCGGAGCTTCAGATATGTAATCTCAAAGTGGATGGAGGAGCTTCCGCGAATGATTTCCTGATGAAGTTTCAGTCTGACCTTCTGAATACGGAGGTCACCAGGCCTGAATGCGTGGAGACAACGGCGATGGGTGCGGCATTCCTGGCCGGACTGTGCACAGGGTTCTGGAAGGATAAGGAGGAACTGCGGGAAAACTGGTCTGTCGGCCGTGTTTTTGAGCCCACCATGACGGAGGAGGAGCGGAAAAGTCTCCTGGGCGGATGGCACAGAGCTGTCGCAGCGGCGCTCGCATGGGCGGACTATAGAGCATGAAGCAAGGCTTCACAAATTGTGAATATTTTGTTAAACTGATGGCACGCATGGCGGGGAAAACCGGATTCCTGGTCCGGGAGGTTGTGCGGATTGAAACAGATATGTAAGAAAAGCGCGGCAGGAAGGTGCAGACTCCTTCTCATTCTTCTGCTTTCAGGGCTGACAGCTGGATGCGGAAGCGGACAGATGGTCGAGGTGACCGGAATCCAGGATCTGCCAACTCATCCCGTTCGGAGCACGGAGCATGAGGCTGCAGCAGAAGGTGCGGCAGCAGCGGCAGACAGTGTGACAGCGGCAGCAGATAGTACGGCAGCCGAAGATAAGGAAGCTGCAGCAGACAGTGTAGCAGAGGCAGCAGACACCGCAGCAGCAGCCGCAGGCAGGGCGCCCGTGCCTGACAGTGCAGCGTCGGACAATATGCAGGTGACTGCAGCGAAGATCGTGGTTTATGTGCGCGGTGCGGTGAACCGGCCTGGTGTCTATCAGCTTGAGGAGAATGCCCGGATTTTTCGGGCGATTGAGGCCGCCGGCGGTTTTCGAAGCGATGCGGATACTGAATGGCTCAACCAGGCGCAGCCGCTCTTTGACGGTATGATGCTCACAGTTCCGACAAGGGAAGAAACCGCGATTCTCAGGCAAGCCGGGCATACAGACAGCAGCGGAGTGCTCATTTCCGGGAGCAGCGGACTCACAGACAGCCAGGGGACGGCAGCTGGCATTCATCAGGGTAATACCGATTCCGTCGCTTTCAGGCAAGTGCCTGAGAAGAACGGAACCAGCAGCTGGCCGTCCACCGGGAGTACCGTGAACGGCAGCGGCGGAGAGACGCGTGTGAACCTGAATACTGCGCAGAGGGAAGAGCTGATGACGCTCCCGGGCATCGGAGAATCCAAGGCGGATTCAATTATCCGGTACAGGGAGGAGCACGGTGCGTTCACGTCTCCGGAAGAGATTATGAACATCAGTGGGATCAAATCGGCAGTGTATTCGAAGATCCGGGATCGGATTACAGTTTGACAAAGGCGAGGGCAGAGGCAGAGAGCATGGCAAAGAAGGTTCTTGTTGTTGATGATGAAAAGCTGATCGTAAAGGGAATCCGCTTTAGTCTGGAGCAGGACGATATGGAGGTGGACTGCGCCTATGACGGGGAGGAAGCTGTTCAGAAGGCAAGGGAGAACCAGTATGACATTGTTCTTCTGGATCTCATGCTTCCGAAGCTGGATGGCCTGCAGGTCTGCCAGCAGATCCGGGAGTTTTCGGATGTGCCGATTATTATGCTGACTGCCAAGGGTGAGGATATGGACAAGATCCTCGGCCTGGAGTACGGAGCGGATGACTATATCACGAAGCCTTTTAATATTCTTGAGGTCAAAGCCCGGATCAAGGCCATCATGCGCAGAACGCAGACAAAGGCTGCACAGGAGCAGAAGGAGAAGGTCGTTCAGGCTGGAGACCTTGTCATGGACTGTGATGCGCGCAGGGTGTGGATCAAGGGAAAGGACATCAATCTGACGGCAAAGGAATTCGATGTTCTGGAGCTGCTGGTTCTGAATCCGAACAAGGTCTACAGCCGTGAGAATCTGCTGAATCTTGTCTGGGGCTATGATTATCCGGGTGATGTCCGCACAGTCGATGTCCATATCAGACGGCTGCGTGAGAAGATCGAGGAGAACCCTTCCGACCCGAAGTATGTCCACACCAAGTGGGGGGTCGGATACTACTTCGCTGCTTCATAAATCAAGAATGTAACATAAGATATAAATGCAATGATTGCCGGCTCATACGATGTATGAGTCGGTTTTTTTTATAAAGATGGCCACTTATCATCGTGTACGGAGACTGCCTGCATAACGGCGCAGGTTACGCGATTAACCTATTGTGAATCGGGCATCTTTGAAATAACATGAAACAAAAGCGTGAAGGAGAAGTTTCATGTCAGAGAAAAGTTTTTTGCAGGATGTACTGCGCATTTCCATACCGGTGGCATTACAATCCATGATGCAGTCTTCCTTTTCCATGGTCGATCAGATCATGGTCGGTCAGCTTGGAGATAAAAGTGTTGCTGCGGTTGAAATCGCCGGGAAACCCAGTTTTATTTATGCGTTCGTCATTGGAGCCATCAGCACGATCACGGGGATTATGATCTCACAGTACATTGGCAACAAAAACAGAGAAGCAGAGGAAAAGAGCATCTGTGTGAATTTTCTGGTGATGATATTAACAGGGCTTACCTTCCTGTCTGTTTTCGGCCTTTTCCGGAATCCGTTCGTGGAAATGTTTACGGAAGAAGAGCAGGTAATCGCAGAGGGCAGCACTTATCTGGGGATTATCTCATGGACATTCATTCCGCTGGGAATCTGCAGCATCTTGGGGACGGCTCTTCGATGTCGGGATAAATCAACCTGGCCGCTTTATATTGGTATTTTTTCTGCTCTGCTCAATACAGGGTTAAATTACTGCCTGATATTTGGAAATTTTGGCGCGCCACGTCTTGGAATAGCAGGTGCCGCATATGCGAGTGTCATATCCCAGGCGGCCGGAGCACTGATATCCATCCTGTGCTTTTACAGATTATATGGACGGATTCGTATTTCGTTAAGCCTTGGAAAGGCAGGGTATTCGCAGTACTTTATGATGCTGCTGCCGATTGTTTTGAATGAGTTTTTCTGGTCTGTGGGACAAAGTGTATACACATATGTTTATGGGCACATGGGGACCAATGAACTGGCAGGGATGTCATTGACGGGCGCTGTTCAGGGCCTGACCATGGGAGCATTAAGCGGCCTGTCTCAGGCAGCCGGGATTCTGATCGGCAAAAGACTTGGCTGCAAGGAATATGACGCTGCCTATGAGGATTCCAAAAAGTTATGCGGGCTGGGAGTGGCCGGATCACTGGTCTTCACGTTGTTATTGATTCTGATAAGAAATCCGTACGTTCAGATGTTCAACGTATCAGGAGATGTTCGCGGAATCGGCGCGGATATTCTGGCAGCATTTGCGATCCTGATGCCTGTGAAGGTGCAGAATATGATACTGGGAGGCGGAATCATCCGGAGCGGCGGAAAAACAAAGTATGTCATGATGATTGATATGATGGGAACCTGGCTGATCGGCGTACCTCTGGCACTGCTTACAGGACTGTATTTAAAGCTTCCGGTTATCTGGGTTTACTTTATTTTATCGCAGGAAGAACTGATCCGTCTGATCGTATCTGTTTTTATGTTCAGAAGCAGAAAATGGATGCACACACTACAATAATTGGAGATGAGTATGTGGGATGAAAAGAAGATCCGGATTATTGATATTGCAGATGAATTAGGCGTCAGTACAGCGACTGTTTCCAATGTCATCCACGGCAAAACAAAAAAGATATCCGACGCAACGGTCAGACGGGTGCAGGAAAAACTCGTTGAAAGAGGATATATTCCGAATATGGCCGCGACGCTCCTTTCGCAGAACAATTCGAGAATTGTCGGAGTGGTTGTAAATAATCATCCGAAATATGAAGGACATGTTCTGGAAGACCCGTTCGTCAGCAGCGCGGTCAATGCGTTATCGGACACACTGGAAAGCCATGGATATTTTTTAATGCTGAAGAAGACAGGCAATATCATGGATATTATTCCCTTCGCATCCATGTGGAATATGGATGGAATGATAATCATGGGTTTTTGCGAAGATGAGTATCAGAAACTTCGTGACCGCATCAGGATACCGTTTGTTGTGTATGACGGTTTTTTTCAGAATGACAGAAACATCTGCAATCTGCTGCTGGATAATTATGACGGAGGAAGGCAGGTCGGCGCGTTCTTCAGGGAAAACGGCAGAGAGAAGATATTATTTATAGCGGATAACCGGCTGAAACCGGATTATGACAGATATGAGGGACTTTGCTCCGGTTATGGAAAAAAAGTGGATTTTCTGGAAGTACCTATGAGTAAAAAAGAAAGACAGGCACACTATTGGGATCTCTTACCGGTATTTCAGAATTATGATTCGGTGTTTGCTGCCTCGGATTATTATGCGGTTGAGATCATGTACTTTCTGATTCACGCGGGGGTACGCGTCCCGGAAGAGATCTGGGTTGTGGGATTTGACGACATGGAGTTATGCAGAAATGTCATGCCGCAGTTATCATCCGTCCGGCAGGATGTGTTTTTGCGCGCAGGAAAAGCAGTGGAGTATCTGGATCGGATGAAAACAGACAGAAGCTATTCTGTAACGGATATAATTCCGGTACAGTTCGTTCCGCGGATGAGCTGTGGAAGAAGAGCGTATTGAACAGCGCGGCTGAATCGGCGATTCATCACCCACCTCCACAGGTGGGTGTTTGTTCGCCTGCCGGGCTGATAAAAGTGGGAAGACAATTGAAACATCAGCGGGGCAGCAAAGGCTGCTCCGCTTTTAATTTGGCTTAAGGTTGATCCTCTATAACAGTCCTATCAGTTCAAATTGAATCAATCAGGCTGATACGGAACCTGTTGTTCACAAGATAGAAAGAGAGGAACAGACCATGAAGAACAAATTTTTCAGAGTACTTTTTCCAGCTGCTATCCTTGGACTGTCCATCGTGCTGACAGCCTATGCCGCCAATTCATCAAATGCTTCAGAGACGACGACAGCGTCAGAAAGCACTGTCGATTCAGAAACATCGGAAGCTTCTGAAACTTCTGAAGCGGCAGGAGGGGCGGATGGGGAAAAGAAAGCAGCTGGAGAGGAGAATGCGTCCAGTGATGAGTGGTATTCGGACCGTGACATGGAGCAGAGCCCGGACACATCAGACGCTAAGACAATTGAGGTGACAGACGGACAGACCCTGTCCATCACAGAGGAAGGAACGTACATTCTCCGGGGAACTGCATCAGACTGCACAGTGCTTGTCAATGCACCTGAAGCCAAGGTGCAGCTTATCCTGGATAATGTAACGGTAACCAACACGTCGTCTCCGGTCATCTACGTACTGGATGCGGACAAGTGTTTCGTCACGACGGCGGAGGGCAGCGAGAATGCACTCACGGTATCCGGGACATTTACGGAAGATACAGAAAACGATGTCAAGACAGATGCCGTGATCTTCGCAAAGTCCGATCTGACGCTGAACGGGACAGGAACGCTCACAATCAACTCGACAGACAATGGCATCACGTCGAAGGATGAACTGACCGTCACGGGCGGCACGTACAACATTACAGCATCCGGAAAGGGACTGGAGTCCAATGACTCGACGGCCATCTGTGACGGAACCTTCACAATCGATGCGAAGGAGGGCATGGAGAGCACGTATGTCCGGATTGATGGCGGTACATTTGAGATCAGTGCAAGCGATGATGGAATCAACGCCGCAGCAAACAGCGACAAGAACGAAGTGCAGGTTGAGATCAATGGAGGAACCCTGTCGATCAAGATGGGAGCAGGCGATACAGATGGAATTGATTCCAATGGTGATCTCACTATCAATGGCGGAAATATCTCGATCGAGTGCAATTCTCCGTTTGACTACGATGGAACCGGGGAGCTGAATGGCGGAACCGTCGTAGTAAACGGAGAAGAGGTGACAGAGCTGACCAACCAGTTCGGAGGCGGAATGGGCAAAGGCGGAATGGGCAAAGAAGGCATGACACCTGACGGTCATGGACCAGGAAATCAGCATCCAGGTGACACGGATGCAAATTCCGGGAGCACAGATGAGACGGATGCGGAGTCCGGCAGTACGGATGAGAGCACCGGGAAGACAGATGCCGGAGCCAGTAATCCAGGTGCCGGAAACCAGGTTTTCGGGAGGAAGGAACCGGGGAACAGACAAAAGAATGATCAGGACTCCGGCAGCACAGCTGCAGATTCTGAAAGTACCCCCACCGTGGGGGAATCGGCGGGCGGACAGGGAATCTGATGACGCCAGCCGTCATATACCGGATGAAGGAACGGAGGTGATTCTATGAGAATCGCGCTAATTCCGGCATTTGAACCAGATCTGAAACTGTGCAATACGGCCCGTGAGCTTCGTGAGACGGGATTTGAGGTTGTGATCGTCAATGATGGCAGCGGCTGTCGTTACCATGAGGTATTCGAAGAGGCGGCAGCCTATGGAGCGGTTCTTTCCTACCGGAAGAACCGCGGCAAAGGTGCTGTTCTCAAGGATGGACTTCGATATATCCGGCAGCGTTATCAACCGCCTTATACCGTGGTGACGGTGGATGCGGACGGGCAGCATAAGACGGCGGATGCCATCCGGTGCTGCCAGGAGGCAGAAAAGCAGCCCGAGGCGCTGATTCTGGGCAGCCGGCGGGATAATGGGGGACAGGTACGGGTGCCACTTAGGTCCCGCTTTGGAAACGCCCTGACGCGGCAGGTTTTCTGGATCCGGACAGGAGCGTCTGTCTATGACACACAGACCGGACTGAGAGCCTTCTCCGACAGGCTGGTTCCGCCGCTGTTAAACATTTCGGGCGACCGCTATGAATATGAGATGAATATGCTGCTTGCCTTTGCGGACCAGAAGCGGCCGATTGTGGAGATTCCGGTTTCAAAAATCTATATCAATGGAAATGAGACTTCTCACTTTCATCCGGTAAAGGATTCGATCCGCATCTACAGGTGCATTCTGAAGGTTCCGGATGTCGTGAAGTTCGGACTTTCTTCCCTGATCGGCTTTCTGACAGACTACGGCGCTTACGCAGCCCTTGTGACGATGGTGGGATGGATGGGGGCGCCGGCTGTGTTCGCAGTTACCATTTCAAACATCCTGGCCAGAGTGCTGAGCGCCACGGTAAACTTTACCATCAATCGGAAATATGTGTTCCGGTCAAAAGAGAAGGCTGCAGTCAGCGCTTTTCAATACGCAATCCTGGCAGCCGCTATTCTTGCAGGAAACACCATTCTTCTGAACATCCTGGTCGAAGGGGCAGGGATCAGCAGATACCTGGCAAAGCTGGTGACCGAGCTTACATTTTTCATTCTCAGCTGGATCGTGCAGAAATGGATCATCTTCGGAGACAAGCCGACGCGCAGTGTGAAGTCGGAAAGATATCTGCCGGTCTGCGGAAAAGGAGAAATGGAATGAAAAGGAAGAAGAGAAGGTGGGGAATCTGGGCAAGAGGGGCAGTCACAGCCTTTTCTGTGTTTGTCGCGCTTGATACGTTTATTATTCCGGCAGCCTACTCATCCGTGAAGGCGGGCGACAGTACGCTGTTCTCAGAACTGGAGAGCAGGGCTGCCGCAGAAGACACAGATGCAACTGCTCCAGAAAGCACGGCTGCAACAGGTGCAGAAGGCACGAATGTGACGTCGGCTGATAGTGAAACAGTGACGACTGACACAGTGACAGCCGCAGAGAGCACAGCCGCGGCTGCCGCAGAAAGCACGACTGCAGCAGCTGCAGAAGGCACGACTGTGACGCCGGATGACAGGGACACAGCGGAAGCTTCCGCAGGCGGACTGTCCGGAACGAGCCTTGGAACAGCAAAGACGGATGATTACAGCATCACAGTGACACAGTATCAGGAATATGACACCGCCATCTACGTAGCGGACATCACTGTCTCCAGTGCAGAGATCATCAAAACCGCCCTGGCGAATGACACATATGGAAAGAACATCACGGCGTACACCTCCACCATCGCTTCAGAGAATCAGGCGGTGCTCGCGATCAATGGGGACTATTATGGCGCGCAGGAATCCGGCTATGTGATCCGGAACGGTGTGGCATACAGGGAAACGTCCGACGGAGAGGATATTTTCGTTCTGTACGCAGATGGATCGATGAAGGTGCTGGACAGTGATGATGTGACGGTGCAGGAGCTTCTTGACCAGGGAGCCTGGCAGGCGTGGAGCTTTGGACCGGGACTTTTGTCAGACGGGGTGGTGACGGTTGGAGAAAATACGGAGGTCTCCCGTGCCATGAATTCCAACCCGCGGACGGCAATCGGACGGATCGATGACAATCATTATGTTTTCGTCGTCTCGGACGGGCGGACGGATGAGAGCAAGGGACTGAGCCTGTATGAGCTGGCAGAATTCATGGAAAGCCTCGGCTGCAGGACAGCGTACAATCTGGATGGCGGCGGAAGCTCCACGATGTATTTTAATGGATCGGTCATCAACAATCCGACGACAAACGGACGGATCAGGGAAAGGGCGGTGTCGGACATTGTTTACATTGGATAAGAAATATCTGGTCAGAAATGGAGCCGCGGCGGTATTCCTGCTGGTATTTGCCTTGATTTATGAGCATTTCTCCCATGGTGTCATATCCGGATACATGCTCGGTGCCTGGCTGATTCCACTGGCGGGATCCATCCCGTATCTGGACATCAAATGGCTGCGTCAGAGGCAGGCGGCAGAGAACGGAGAGCAGCGCTGTGCTGCCGCCTCCGGGCTCTGGCAGCTTGGCATCTTCACTCTCTCGCAGGGGTTCATCATGAAGGGGATCATCGAAATCTACGGGACAACCAACCGGTGGACCGCCGTCTATATCCCGGCAGCAGTCCTGCTTTTCATCGCAGCAGCGGGTGTGGCGATGGGAAAAAGAAAGGGGCCCCGGGGAGACAGAAGCGTGCCGTCAGAAGATCATTCAGGGTCATTCATGGAAAGAGCACCCGGAAAACAATCCGGTGCGCTTCATCCTCCAGGACGTGAAGGGTAAGATGATTCCTGGATGCGATGGCCTGGGCGATGGAGAGGCCGAGCCCGTATCCTCTGGCTTTTGCTCCACCACTCCTGGAAGGATCACCCCGGTAGAAACGGTCGAAAAAACGATCCAGCTGATCAGAGGGTGTCGACCTGTCCCAGGCATTGATGGTCTCGAAGCAGACATGACGTCCCTGACGGGAAAGCCTCAGCTCCACGTTCGTGTCTGACAGGGCATACTTGAGGGCATTATCGGTCAGAATGGTCAGAAGCTGGACGACGGATGCCTCATCCGCCGTCACAGTCAGATTCTCTGCGATCTTTGTGCAGATCTGGGTGTTGTTCATGTCTCCGATTCCCTCAAATGCGTCCGCAGTGTCCTGCACAGCCTGGCTGAGGTTGAACGGCTTCATCTTCAGCTCGCTCTGGGCTTCCTCCAGCCGGGACAGGCTGATCAGGTGCTCGATGAGTCCCCGGAGTTTTCCAACCTGTTTCTTCGTCCCTTTCACCCACTCATTGTCTGGCAGATCCATTGCGAGGATGTCCATATTGGTTCCGATGACCGAGAGCGGGGTTTTCAGCTCGTGACCGGCATCTGTGATGAAGCGCTTTTGCTTCTCCATACTTTCCCGAAGCGGCCAGATCGCCTTATCTGACATCCGGCAGATAAAAAGAAACGTTAAAAGCAATCCGCCAAGCCCGACCAGGATGGAGGTCAGAAGGAGCGACCGCATGGCCTTAAGCTCCGTCGTGCAGTCAAGCAGACGGACCTGTTTCTGGCCTTCACTTCCGATTTCCCGGACCTCATAGAGATAGTTATTGTAGATGCCTGAAGTATGTCCGCGGCTGAGAATGTCAGCGGCAAGGGACGAAGCCTCCTCGTCATCAAGTTCGAAGGAGCCTCCGCTTGTATGCGAGGTGCCGTTCTCATCTACAAGGATTGTGAAATATCGACCGGCATACTGCACCTCTGCAGTGTTGCGCATTTCTCTGTGAAAGTCGGGCGGATATGCCGGACTGCTGCCATCGGGCTCTGTCATGTCCTCCGCATCTTTCACATCCCGCTCCTGAGGAGCAGAAAAGGCCTGGCGTGGATCCATTTCGCCCATCACAGCTTTCAGATTCCCGGTCACCTGCATATAGTTGATGAGATTAATAGAGATGATCAGTGCCAGTGTTACGACAAACGTCGAGGACATGGCACTGATGATAAATTTTTTGCGTACCTTCTTAAACATCTGTCTTCTCCAGCCTGTAGCCTGCGCCGCGGACAACCTTGATGGCTGTTTTTGAGTCCATCGCGGACAGCTGCTTGCGCAGGGTCGATATATTGACCCATACAACATTGATTTCGGACTCGGAGTCCCAGCCCCAGATGTGCTGCATGAACTCGTCCACGGAGATGATCCTGCCGGGGGAGAGCATCAGCATCTCCATCATTTGAAAAGACTTGTTGGACAGAGAGACACTTTTTTCATGGCAGGACAGCGCGAACGTGCTCCGGTTCAGCGTCAGGTCCCCGTATGTGACGATGTCCGGAGAGTAGGATTCATGACGGCGCAGGAGCGCACGGATACGAGCCAGCAGTTCTCCTCCGTCGAAGGGCTTGGCCAGATAATCGTCCGCACCGGCGTCAAGTCCATTGATCCGGTCCTCCACCTCACCCATCGCGGTCAGCATGATGACCGGCACCTGGCTGCCGGCAGCCCGGGCTTTCCGGACCACTTCGTCGCCATTCATACCTGGCATCATGATATCCATGATGCAGGCATCATAATCTCCGTCTGTCAGATAAGTCAGAGCGTCATTTCCATTATAAACCGGATCCACGCTGTAATGACTGCGTGTCAGAAGCGCAGTGACAGAACGCGAAACATCCGGATCATCCTCGGCAAACAATAGCTTCATGTCAGAACCTCCTTACCTGTAGTCATCGTATATATAGTATGTCATCCGAACCTAAAACAAAACAAAAATGAGTTTTAGGTTGGTTTTAATTTATCCCCTTACACTCTGCTCATACCGAAAACATACATGAAATTTACATTCATCGTCATGCAGAAAGGAAGAACAGGATGGAAGGGAAAAAAGAGCAGACAATACTGACCTTTCAGCGGACAGAGGTCAAGTACAGGATGAGCAGAGCTCAGTATCAGGGGTTCATGGAGCACACGAAAAGCTTTCGCGTTCCGGATGAGGCCTATCCGCACAGCCTGATTCTGAATATCTACTATGATACGGATCACGATGAGCTTGTGAACAGATCTCTGGACAAGCCAGTCTACAAAGAAAAGCTTCGGGTCAGAAGCTACGGGATTCCCGGAAAGAGGAGCCGCGTTTTCGTGGAGCTGAAGAAAAAATACGACGGAATTGTCTATAAGCGCCGGTCGGAGATGAGCCTGCGGGAGGCGGAGAATTTTCTACAGCGGGGGATCAGACCGGCACTGGACAGTCAGATCAACAGAGAGCTGGAGTATTTCAGAGCGTTTTACAGGCCGCATCCGGCGATGGTGCTCTGCTACGACCGCGATTCCTACCAGGGCAAGTTTGATCCGGACTTCCGGATGACCATCGACCGGAACATTCGTTACAGGGAGCAGGACCTGAGGCTGGAGGACGGAGACCAGGGGAACCTGCTCCGTACTGAGACGCCGTATTTGATGGAACTGAAGACAGGGGATGCACTCCCGATTGAAATGGCCAGAATTCTGAGCGAGCTGAAGATCTTTCCTTCATCCTTTTCCAAATATGGGGAGGCTTACAGGGTCAGCCACAGCAGGGCGGATGTCTCCGTGCAGACAGCCTGCAGATGACAAGATATCCGCTGTTAAGATGGCGGTTTACTCAGCTAGAGGAGGAACAGGTTATGTTTACGAGTATTATCAGCAATTCTTCTGATTCGATCACATTTACAACAGCTATGATCTGCCTCGCGGCGGCGCTGGTTCTCGGGCTGATTTTTTCAGCCGTCTATATGTACTGCAGCGAGCGGTTTACGAAAAACTTTGTCGTGACCCTGGCGCTTCTGCCGGCGATGGTCGCGACCGTTATCTTCATGACAAATGGATCTCTGGGCAGCGCAGTCGCTGTGGCAGGTGCATTTTCCCTGGTACGATTCCGATCGGTGCCTGGTACCTCGAGGGAGATTCTGTCGATCTTCTTTGCTATGACCATCGGACTGGCGTGCGGGATGGGACAGCTCGCCTTTGCAGCTGTCTTCACGGTCCTTCTCTCGGGATGCTTTGTACTCCTGATGAAGTCCTCCTATGCAGGAAAGGGCAGCGGGGAGCGGTCACTTCGGGTGACCATCCCGGAGAACCTCGATTACACAGAGATCTTTGACGATATTTTCATAAAGTATACGGCCGGCAGCAGGCTCGAGCGTGTCAAGACGGTCGGACTCGGGAGCATGTACGAGCTCAGCTACATGATTACGATGAAGAATGAGAAGGATCAGAAGGCCATGCTGGACGAGATCCGTGCAAGGAATGGAAATCTGTCCGTCGTCTATGGACGCGTGGCGGAAAATGTTCAGGAACTCTGACACCTATGGCTTGCCCCTGACAGCCGTCCTGTCCCTGCCTGGATTGTACCTGGCCAGCTGAGCTGTTATTCCAAGGCCAGCTGAGCCGGCATCCCAAGTCAGCTGTACGAGTGTCCTCCGCCCAGCCGCGCTTGACTTCTCTGCGAGGCTCATATAGTATTTGAGAGGCTCAGTTGGGATCATCTGACACAGAATACGGGATCGTGAACAGGAGAAAACGATCCGCGAGGATGTCAGAGAAGAGGCAGAAAAGTTGAGGGACGCTTACAGATGAAGGACAGGTTTCGCAAGGTTGCGAAAAGTATGCATTTCAGGGTGCTGATCATCCTGCTTGTGACAGGGCTTGTTCCAATCAACCTGATCAAGTCCGGAATTCTGAAAAACTATGAGCACCAGACGGTGGAACAGCGGGCATATCTGATCCGGAGTCAGTGCACCTTGATGGGGGCGGATTTCATTGCCGACGGCTACCTGGATGGGAAACAGTCGGACGCTTTGGAGTCCAGAATGAAGCAGGTCGCCGACCTGTATCAGGGCCGGGTGATGATCATCAACTCAGACTACAAGATCATCCGCGACACATACGGGCTGGATGAAGGCAAGACGGTCGTCGCGAGGGAACTGATCGACTGTCTCTCGGGAAAGGCCGGGAAATATTATACGCAGACGAGCGACTTCATCGAGGTCATCACGCCGATTGAAAATAACGCGACGAAGGAGATTCGCGGAGCGTTTTTAATCTCCGCTCCGACAGCGGATATCATCGAAGGAGAGCGGTCATTGTCCAGGACGGTACTGCTGCTCCAGATTGTCCTGACCTTTGCAATTGTCGCAGTATCATTCTATGCGTCGAGTATCCTTGTCCGGCCGTTTCGGAAGGTCACCGATTACCTGAACTCCGGTACGGACTTCCTTGCGGAGGATCTGTCGATGCCGGATTATACGGAAACGGAGATGCTGGCGAAGGCATACAACCAGATGCGGCACCATCTGAAAGAGCAGGAGGAATCCAGACAGCAGTTCGTTTCCAATGTCTCCCATGAGCTGAAGACGCCGATGACCTCCATGAAGGTTCTCTCGGATTCACTGATCCAGCAGGCACAGGTCGGGGAAGTCCCGAACGAGATGTATGAGGATTTCATGATTGACATCAGTCATGAGATCGACCGGGAGAATAAAATTATCACGGATCTGCTGGAACTGGTCAAGATGGACCGGAAGTCGACGATCATTCATATTGAAGATACGAATATCAACGATCTGATCAACCTGATTCTGAAGCGGCTGCGCCCGATTGCCGAGAAGCAGCAGATCGATATCAGCCTGGAGAGCTACAAGCCGATCATCGCGCAGGTTGACCGGACGAAGCTGACACTTGCGATATCCAATCTGATTGAAAATGGAATCAAGTACAACAAGGAGAAGGGCTGGGTCCATGTCTCGCTGAATGTGGACAATACCTATTTCTACATCAAGGTTGAGGACTCCGGAATCGGCATCCCGAAGGAGGACCAGGACCATATATTTGAGCGTTTCTACCGGGTTGATAAATCGCACAGCCGGGAGATCGGAGGCACCGGGCTGGGACTGGCGATCACGCGGTCTGCGGTTCTGGTCCATCATGGTGCGATTCGAGTCTACTCAAGGCTCGGAGAGGGGACGACCTTCACTGTACGGATTCCGCTGAAGTACACGAAGACCGGGAAAGAGCAGGCAGCGGAAGCATCTGGAACATGAAAGCCGGACAGAAAGACAGCTGGAAAGGCAGTTGGAAAAGGGACCGGACAGATGGCGTGTCAGAAAATGTACATTGGTGTGTACACTGTATGGGGAACACGTTGAATAAGACTCAGGCGGAAAAAACCGTGAGATGACGGACGGATGGAAGAACATGACGGGCAGGATGAGTGAAAACAGAATCAGAACGAGCGGATTCAGGCGGGGAGCAGCGGTGCTGCTGACGCTTTGCATGCTTCTCGCTTGCGTGCTTTCAGGGTGTTCCGCAAAGGCAGGGGAGGATCAGCCGGAAGGAAAAAAGACCGGGAATTATCGCATTTACTATATGAATGCCGATGGTACCCAGCTTCAGTACGAGCATTACAAACCCGAGAGCCAGGACTTTGAAGGAATCCTGAAGGAGCTTCTGACGCAGTTCTGTACATCCCCGAAGGAAAAGGAAATCACAGCGCTTCCGGATTCGGTGAAGATCAATTCCACAACGATCGGCATCTCCGAAATCGGTGTGGATTTCAGCTCGGGTTATCTGTCACTCTCCAAGCCGCAGGAGCTGCTCCTTCGGGCGGCGCTTGTCGAGACGCTTGTTCAGCTTCCGGGGGTCGATACGGTGCGGTTTACAGTCGAGGGGCAGCCGCTGACGCTGAATGGCGCGGAGGTCGGTGCCATGAACAAGGATACCTTCATTGTTCCGGACGGCGATGCGATCAACTCCTACCGGACGCTCGAGCTTCCGCTGTATTTCAGCAGTCAGGACGGAAGAAAGCTGGTAAAAGAAAACCGGAAGATCTACTATTCCAGCAACATCAATACGGAGCGGATTGTCGCCGAGCAGATTATCAGCGGACCAAAGGATGACAGTCTCCTTCCTGTGACCGGTTCATCGGTGATTGTGCTGGCTGCACGGATCAAGGGAGACACCTGCCTCATTGATTTCAGCAGCGCGGTGAATGATTTGCCGGCCGCGGACAGCCCGGTTCAGCCGGAGACAGCGATCTATGCGTTCGTCAATGCAATCTGCGAGGCGTGCGCGGATGAAGGCGTGAATGGGGTTCGCTTTACCATAGAGGGAAGAAGCGACAAACGGTTCCGGGGACAGGTCAATCTTGATCAGACCTTTACGCCGGACGCGGATATTGTGGAGCAGGCCGGCTCCGGCGAGGAGGCAGGCGTCCTGGTTGACACTAGCCGGCAGGAAGCTTCGTCAGAGGCAGCGACGGAAGGCTGACCTGAAGATGCTTTTTATCGCTTCCGGGAAGTGCCGCCCCGAAGCAGATGTGTCAGTCTGCCGTAAGGCAGAAGGCTCCGCTCTGGTCTGTGCGGAAACAGGGAAGGCCTCTGTCCTCCAGCCGTTTCAACATCGCAGAGGCAGGGTGTCCGTAGCGGTTGTTCCGGCCGCAGGAGATGAGTACAAGGTCAGGACGGACAAGAGAGAGAAACCCTTCTGATGTTGCATTGCGGCTTCCGTGATGACCGGCAAGAAGGATTGTCCGGCTGTTCGTTTCTGAATGCCCCCGTGGCGGGGAGAAGAGCGCCGCATCCTGGTATGCGCGCGTAAACTTCTCCTCGCCTTCTTTTTCGAGATCTCCGGTAAAGAGAATCCGGATATTCTTCCATGAAAGAGAGAGTACGATGCAGTCCTCGTTGTCGGCCCCCGTCATCCTGCCGGGAGACGGGGATAAGACCCGAAGATGAAGCTGTCCGTGCTGAAATTCGGCCCCCTCGCTGACTGTTGAGACGGGGATATTGAATCTCCGGGCGGCGGCGATGACCTCTGTCATGCCAGGCCCGTCAGGGGTGACGTCTGTCTGCGGCAGCAGGATCCGCTCGATACGAATTCCACCCGCCTGTGCGGCAGAGAACCGCTGCACCAGAGTCAAATCACCCGTCTGTGCGGAAGAGATGCCTTCAGGCGGCATGCGCCGAAAGCAGGCGGCACCTGGCAGCATGCCGTGCATGCCGCTGAGCAGCTCCTGCGCACCGCTGATGTGATCGCCGTCGGCGTGGGACAGAAAAAGCAGGTCAATGTGGCTGATTCCGTAGAACTTCAGGGCAGGCTCCACCCGCCTGCGCCAGACATCCTTCACCGAGCTGGACCCGCAGTCAAAAAGCATGGTGAGACCGTCCTGCTCAACCAGGGCACAGCTGCCCTGGCCGACGTCCAGACAGGTGAAGCGGAAGGCCGGCTTTCGCTGGATGAGCATCAGGAGGAACAGAGAGAGCAGCAGACCCGCGTGAAGAATCCGGATTTTCTTTCGGTTTTTCAGAAAGGTCTTCCGGTCCGGGAGCCGGATGATGAGACAGAAGGAAAGAAGGCAGACGTAGTAGAGCACCATTTTCCAGACAGGCGGACGTCCGGTGATGAGGACGTCACCCGGAAGGCGCTGCGCCAGCCGGCACAGGAGGCGGAACAGATCGAGCAGGTACCCGCACGGACCGCCTGCCAGGCGGGCAGAGGTCAGGAAAAAGGAACCAAGCGGAATCAGCAGACCGGCAAGAATGCCGATTGTTCCGAAGAACATCACCAGACTCATGGACGGAAGGACAATGAGGCCGACAAGGATTCCGTAAGGTGTTGTCTGACAGTAAAACCAGAGGACACATGGAAGAACGCCGGCCTGAAGTGCCAGGGCGCCGGAAAGACGTCTTGAAAGGGCACGGCGGGGATTCCAGATGTCGGAGAAGACTGGTTCCAGCAGCGCGAGGGACAGAATGCATCCGAAGGAAAGCAAAAATCCGGCATCCGTCAGGGCAAGGGGCTGCCGGATGAGGATCAGGATGGCGGCGGCTCCAAGCGCTGTGAGGCGGTCAAATGTACGGCCGGTTACCTGGGCGCCAAGCCAGAGCAGGAACATCACGCCTGCCCGTATCGCGGAGTAGCTGCTTCCGGTCATCAGGCAGTAGCTGACGACGAGGAAGCCGGATGCGAGGGCGGAGACAAGGAAGCTCTGCCTGAGCCGCCGCAGGATCTGGTAGAGCGTCAGCCCGAGCAATGTGACATGGAGGGAGGAGACCGCGAGGACATGGAGGATTCCACCGTCCTGGAAAAGCTGCCGGGTCTCCGCGTCAAGACCTGAACGGTCGCCAAGAACAATCGCGGACATGAGAGCACTGTTGCGGGGGCCAAAGATCTGCTCCGCGCCCTTTCGAAGGGACACCCGGAGGGAGGCCAGGGCGTTGAGAAAGAGACTGCCGCGTCTTTGATCGGTGCCTTTCAGTGTGACATCAGAAAGCTTCAGACAGATATGCCGGGCGCAGCCGGCCTTCTGCGCATCATACTGTCCGGGGTTTGTGGCCGGTTCCGGAAGCGATGCCTTGCCGGACAGGGTGACGCGGCTTCCGATCCGGCAGGCGCGATAGATGTCTGCCTGGTCCGGCTTCTGCGAATATGGAAGTGTCTCATCGGGAGGTCCGTTTAAAAAGACACTGATCCTGCCCTTGCGCGGCCATCGTTTCCGTAATTTTTTCAGAAGTGCCTTGTAGGGGGAAGAATTTCCGACATCCTTTTCCAGAAATGTGATGTCTCCAAGCTGAAGCCTGTAGCCGTCCGCAGTCGTTTCCTTCGACAGCACTTTCCCTGAGAGCAGCAGATAGCGGTCTTCGGCGCAGGACAGGTCGATGGAACCTGGCGGAGCGAGAAGGCCGTGCAGAATGCTGAAAAGGATCACCAGTGCAGCCAGCAGGCAGACAGGCCGGCCTGTGACTTCCGTGCGGGGGATCGGAATTCTGGAAAGAATGGACATTCGACAGTCTCCTGAATAGGCGAAGCGGTTGACTCGTGGTACAATAAAAACAATCAGCAGTTATTGAAATGGATACATGAATCCGTTGGCAGATTATGATCAGAATGTCTGAAGGGAGGTGCCGGGGTGAATCGGGAACGTTCCATCCGCGAGATGGCGGAAGAAAGGGAGTACGAGGTTCTCAGCCCTTATGCGGCGCATGCGGGAGATTCGAAAGGACGGGATCGGGAGGAGCCTCAGTGCGATATCAGAACCGTCTACCAGCGAGACCGCGACCGGATTCTGCACAGCAAGTCGTTTCGCCGGCTGGCACATAAGACGCAGGTCTTTATTGCACCGATGGGCGACCATTACCGTACTCGTCTGACACATACGCTGGAGGTCTCCCAGCTTTCCCGGACGATCGCGAAGGCGCTCCGGCTCAATGACGATCTGTGCGATGCCATCGCGCTTGGGCATGACCTTGGACACACGCCCTTCGGTCACACGGGGGAGCGGGTTCTGAATGAAATCTGCCCGCTGGGGTTCGCTCATTTCCGGCAGAGCATTCGTGTGGTGGAGGTCCTGGAGAAGAATGGAGAAGGGCTGAATCTGACCTGGGAGGTGCGGGACGGGATCCTCAACCACCGGACATCGGGGCATCCGTCGACACTTGAAGGACAGATTGTGCGGTTCTGTGACAAGATTGCCTACATCAATCACGATATCGATGATGCCGAGCGCGCCGGAATTCTGTCAGAGGAAGACATTCCGAAGACGTACAGGGAGATTCTGGGCGGTTCCACGCGGGACAGGCTCAATACGCTGATTCATGATGTGATATACAGCAGTCTGGACAGGTCAGACATCCGGATGTCTCCAGGGATTGAGGAAGCGATGATGGAGCTTCGGAAGTTCATGTTCGACCATGTCTATCTGAACTCTGTCGCCAAGACGGAGGAGGGCAAGGTTGGCCGGATGATCACGATGCTCTACCAGTACTATGAGAAGCATGTCGATGAGATGCCGCAGGAATATATCGATCTGATTAAGAAGAAGGGGCAGCCCGAGCCGCGGGTTGTGTGCGATTACATATCCGGGATGACAGACCAGTATTCGATCTCGAAGTTTCAGGAACTGTTTGTGCCGCAGTCCTGGCAGAAGAAGTGAATTCAGGATGGATTTATAAAGTAGCACAGGATGGCTGATCCTGCAAGTGAAAGCGGACAGGGCACAGGCAGGGTATCTGCAGAGAGTCTGCCAGCCGGAGACAATGCTGCAGGAAACTGAAAGGAGGAAGGAACATTTGTACTATTCGGATGAGGTGATCGACAAGGTCCGGGACGCGACGGACATTGTGCGCCTGATCGGTGCCAGTGTCCGGCTGAAAAAGGCCGGACGGCGGTATGTCGGACTGTGTCCTTTTCATAATGAAAAGACGCCGTCCTTCAGTGTCGATCCGGATCGTCAGATGTACTACTGCTTCGGCTGCCATAAGGGCGGAAATGTCTTTACCTTCCTGGAGGAGCACGACAACATGACCTTTCAGGAGGCGGTCCAGACGCTCGCCGGCCAGGCTGGGATCAGTCTGCCGGAGCAGTCCTACCGTCCGGGAGAGAAAAAAGCCCGCGACGAGAAGATGCAGATCCTGGAGCTCAACAAGGTGGCGGCGACATGGTTCTTCAAGGAGCTTCACAGCCCCGACGGGCGGGAGGGGCTTTCTTATCTGAGGGGAAGAAAGCTGACAGATGAGACGATCCAGCGCTTCGGGCTTGGCTTTGCGCCTGCTGATTCTTCGTCGCTGTACAATTACCTGAAAGGACGCGGTTTTTCGGATGAGCTGATTCGCCTGTCCGGGCTGATGAATCTGGACGAACTGCGGGGAAGGATGTATGACCGCTTCCGCAACCGGGTGATCTTCCCGATTCTGGACACGCAGAATCGGGTGATCGGATTTGGCGGCCGTGTGATGGGAGATGCAAAGCCGAAGTATCTCAACAGTCCGGAATCGGCTGTCTTCGACAAGAGCCGGAATCTGTACGGTTACAACGTCGCCCGCCGCACGCGCGCCGGGAAGCTGATTCTCTGCGAGGGCTACATGGATGTCATTGCGATGCATCAGGCAGGCTTCACGTACGCCGTGGCATCGCTCGGGACGGCACTGACCTGGCAGCACTGCGAGATCATCCGGAGGTTCACGAAGGACGTCATTCTCAGCTATGACTCAGACCAGGCTGGCACGAACGCAAAGATGCGGGCGATTCCGATGCTGAGAAAGGCCGGGATCACGCCGGTGATCCTCCATCTGGAACCATACAAGGATCCGGACGAATTCATCAAGGCAGAGGGGCAGGAGGCTTTCCAGAAGCGGCTTGACCAGGCTGAAAATGCATTTCTCTTCGAGGCAGGCGTCATGCAGAAGCGTTTCCGCATGGACGATCCTGACGGAGCGGCAGACTTTTATGATGCCCTTGCCACCCTGATCGCCTCGATGGATGATGTGTTCAAGCGGAAAGGGTATGTGCGGCTTGCGGCGGAGCAGTACGGGATCGAGGAGACCGATCTCACGGACCGTGTCCGCGCAAAGCTGGAGAAGGGAATTGTCGACGACCGTTATCTCTCTGCCGCGCGGGGCGGCTCCTCTTATAACCGGGATTACGGGACGGGAGCGCGTCCGGATGAAGATTCGTCCGGGGCGGCTGAAGCCTCCAGGGAAACAACGGGCGTGGAAGACGACGGGCCCTCCTATGAGGACCGGCCGGTTCCGGACTACTATGAGGATCTGTCGACGGGTGATTATTACCAGATTCCGAGGCCGGCGACGCGGCGCGGCAGCGAAGGATCGGTCGGAGACCAGAGCCTTGAGATGTCCAGACGGCTGCTGCTATCCTATATTGCAAGGTATCCATCGATTGCAGACGATATCAAACCGTACATCGGGAAGGACGGGTATGGAAACGGCCTCGCGGGCAGCGTCGCAGAGATCCTGTACAGTCAGCTGGAGGAGCATCAGAAGGCGGATGAGGCGGCTGTCATCGCCCGGTTTGAGGATACGCAGACGCAGGCAAAGGTCGCGGAGCTCTTCCATACAATGGACATGGCGGCAAATGATTCTGAGCGGGTGAAGGCGATCCGGGAGACCGTCCGGAAGGTGTACGAGGCCTCGCCCATTTCCAGGGAGGAAGGAGCAAACGAGATGGCAAAGGCTGTCACGAGGAAGCAGAAGCTGAACCAGATCAGGACGCTTGAGGTGCATCTGTCATGATGCTGTCGGAAAGACTTCAGGCCGTCTGTGCGCTCTGCCCGCACGGAGAGTGCCTGGTGGACATCGGAACGGACCATGGGTATGTGCCGGTGACGCTTGTCGAAGAGGGCGTTGTGAACAGAGCGGTCGCCATGGATGTCCGGAAGGGACCTCTGTCCCGGGCAGCTGCCAGTGTGAGGGAGGCAGGGCTGACTGACAGAATCAGCCTGAGGCTGTCGGACGGGCTGGATGGCCTGCAGGCAGGGAAGGCTGATGTTGTGCTCATTGCCGGGATGGGAGGTCCCCTGACGGTCCGGATTCTGGCAGCGGGGGAGGAGAAGCTTTCCGACGTGAAGGCGCTCGTCCTGCAGCCGCAGTCCGAGATCGGGGATGTCCGCAGGTACCTGAGTATGCACGGCTGGCGGATCCTCCGCGAGAACATGGTCCTGGAGGACGGCAAGTATTATCCGATGATGGAGGCAGAGCGGGGGCAGGAACCGCTCAGCAGGCTGCAGCTTCAGTATGGGCCGAGGCTGCTGGAGGAGCGCCATCCGGTCCTTCTGCAGTATCTCCGGCATGAAGAGCGGACGCTTCTTATGGTGCTGAAGAAGCTGAAGGAGTTGGAGAAGACATCCGACGAAGACAGAAGCCTTGAGACGGAAAGTCCGCAGGACGCGGGCAAAGACGGAAGCAGGAACAAGAAGGATACAGGAAGAGCAGGGGCGGAGCGAAGGGCAGCGCGGACTGCACAGGTGCAGATGGCGCTTGAACTCAATAACAGAGCACAGGGAGGAGATGTTCGATGATTACAGTGAAGGCGGACGGCGTCAGCAGACAGTTCCCGGAAGGGGTGCGTTACAGGGAGATTGCAGAGGCGTACCAGAGCCTTGAGCGGTACCCGATTCTGCTTGTCAGCAGTGGAAACAAGCTGAGAGAACTTGGAAAACAGCTGACGCATGATGCAGAGCTGACCTTCATCACGATGGCTGACAAGATCGGCAGGGACACCTACGCCAGGTCCCTCGTCCTGATGATGCTCAAAGCGTTCCAGAACGTGGTCGGAGCAGAGGAAGAAGTTCATATCTGGGTCCATTTCACGGTGAGTCAGGGACTGTTCTGCTCGATGAAGAGTGAGCGGACAAAGCTTGACGAACAGCTCCTGAACCGGGTGCGCCTGGAAATGAAGCGCCTTGCCGCACTGAGGATTCCGCTTGAAAAGCGGTCGATGGAGACCTCAAAGGCAGTGCGGCTGTTTGCTCAGAGCCGGATGGACGACAAGGCCCGGCTGTTCCGATACCGCATTAGCTCACGGACCAACGTCTACAGTTTTGACGGATATTGTGACTATAACTATGGCTACATGGTGCCGGATTCATCCTACCTGCAGCATTTTGACCTGAAGCTGTACGGGGACGGATTCGTCTTGATGATGCCGACCACTCAGGAACCGGAGAAGGTGGCGCCATTTCAGCCGGTCAGAAAGCTGTTTGATGTTCAGAATGAGTCCCGGAAATGGGGCGAGCTCATGCACGTCGACACGGTTGGGGATCTGAACGATCTGGTGACGGAGGGCCGGACACGGGAGCTGATTCTTGCACAGGAGGCGCTTCAGGAAAAGAGAATCGCGGAGATCGCCGATGAAATCACGGCAAGCAGGACAAAGAAGCTGATCCTGATTGCAGGGCCGTCTTCCTCCAGCAAGACGACCTTCAGCCACCGGCTTTCAATCCAGCTCTCGGTGCACGGACTCATTCCGCACCCGGTTCCGATGGATGACTACTTTAAAAACCGCGAGGACACACCGAAGGATGAAAACGGGAACTATGACTTTGAGTCACTCGATGCCATCGACCTTGCGCTTTTCAGCCGCGATATGACAGATCTTCTGGAAGGAAAGGACGTTCAGCTTCCGACCTTCAACTTCAAGACAGGGAAGCGCGAGTACAAGGGACAGCACCTTCGTCTGTCTGAGCGGGATGTACTGGTGATTGAGGGCATCCACGGGCTTGACGACAGGGTGACCGCTGCGCTTCCGAAGGAAAGCAGCTTCCGAATCTATATATCCGCCCTCACGCAGCTGAACATTGACGAGCACAACCGGATTCCGACGACGGACGGCAGACTGCTGCGCCGGATCGTGCGTGACCAGCGGACCCGGGGGACGAGCGCAAAGAATACGATCGCGATGTGGAAAAGTGTGCGGCGGGGAGAGGAGAACTATATTTTCCCGTTCCAGGAGAGTGCGGATGTCATGTTCAACTCCGCACTGATCTATGAACTTGGGGTTCTCAGGCTCTACGCGGAGCCGATGCTGTTCTCGATCAGGGAGGATGAGCCGGAGTATACGGAGGCGAAGCGGCTTCTGAAGTTCCTCGACTACTTTCTGCCGATCCCTCCGGACGACATTCCGAAAAATTCCCTGGTCCGGGAATTCATCGGCGGGGGAACCTTCCTGACCTGAGCGTCATCATCCGTTTGCTTCCTGCCGGCAGTATTTCAGCTGAGAGTGGCATTGTCCATGCATTTCCTGCCGGCAGCCTTTCAGCCGGAAGCCGCTGAGACAGCCGCGGAATCAGCTTCTTTACAGATCATACAGTTCAGCTGCGGCAGACAGGGAAAGCTGCCAGGAGAGCAGAATGGCATGCTGCGGACTTCCGCTTGCAAATGCAGCCTGCCCTGTGTTAGAGTGTTCGGGTAAGCAGGACAGGCGGCCGCTGCCGGCAGACCGAAAGGTGCCGGGAGAGGAAAGTCCGGGCTTCACAGGGCAGGATGCCGGATAACGTCCGGTGGAGGCGACTCCCAGGAAAGTGCAACAGAAATGTACCGCCGGGATTTTCCCGGTAAGGTTGGAAGGGCAGTGTAAGAGACTACCGCCCGCCCGGTAACGGGCGGGGCACATGCAAACCCCATCCGAAGCAAGGCCGAAACGAAGCATATGGCTGCCCGTCAGCTTCAGGTAGGCTGCTTGAGCCCGCCGGCAACGGCGGGCCTGGATAGATGGCCGTCCACGACATAACCCGGCTTATCGTCCTGCTTACATCTCAGACATTTCAGACGGTTCAGACAGCAGAATGCTTCTGACGATTCTTTAAGAATTTCTTCATAATTTCTGTTCTTGAATTCACGATCATCGATTCCCTGAACGTGTTATCATACCTGTGTCGAAACAGTGAACGCGTAGAACGTTACCATATTCGGACACAACTTCCTGAAAGAAGAGGGCGAGACACTATGATGAAGAGAAGACAGTTGCTCGGACTGCTCGCTGCCTGGGCACTTGCGTTTACAGGCAGTTTTACCGGCTATGCCGACCCGGTAACATACGATACGACATCGAATGCTTCGTACGGCGGGCAACAGTTCAATTTTGATGCCGGCACGCCGAAGCTCTATCCGGGAGACAAGGTCTATGGGGTTGCATCCATTTATCTTGGTGCAGAGAACGCGCAGGCCGGAAAGGCGGAGAGCCTGAGCAAAGCTGATGACGGCACATCCCTGTGGAAGGATGGGACAGCAGCTGTTTATACGGTCAGGGATCTGACACCTGCGGCTGACACCGCTCAGACAGAGATGGTACCGCTCACGGACGAGAATGGCAATCCGGTGACAAACGAGGACGGAACCCAGGCGATGGTGCCGAAACAGGTTGACCAGCAGCCGGCAGGGAAGGTATATCAGCTGGACGTTGCCGGTTACGTGGTGGAGGCCGTTGGCGGAACCCTGTCAGGGTCCGGGGAGGCAGATCCTTCTGCATCCGCTCTTACTGTGACGGCCTCCGACGGAAGTCAGCAGACCGTGACGCCGGATGCAAAGTATTTTGCAGAGGGCAGTCAGGTGACGGTGACAGCAGACGCGACTCCGGACGGACAGCAGTTCGCCGGGTGGTCTGTCTCGAAGATCGGGTCGGATGGCAGTGTACAGACGGCAGATGATGTGTCCGCGCTCGGACTTTCCGGACTCAGTGCCGACGCTCTGAAGAATGCCACCCTGACCTTTACAATGGGAAAACCGGATCAGGTGGTGGTTTTTACGGCCCGGTATGAAGCAGCGCAGAAGGAGACCGAACAGCCTGCAACGGAGGCACCGGCGACTGGTCAGGCTGCAGCGGATCAGCAGCAGACAGACGCAGCCGGGCAGGATGCTTCCCAGAGCATCAACGTTGAGGGCGGTGCTGCAACTGAAGAAGCGGGGAACGCGGCAGCTTCCGATGCATCCTCTTCCCCGGCTGACAGCCAGCAGGCACAGAGCGTGAATGTTTCCGTGACATTTGTCACAGAGGACGGCTCTGATTCCACAATTGTCACGCCTTATTCGGACGGCTTCAGCCAGGCAATCAATACGCAGGCCGAGAACAGCAAGGGACAGGTGTTTGACAAGTGGACGGCTTCTGATCCAGCCGCACAGTTCTCTGATCCGGCGTCCGCATCGTCGACTGTGACCTTTGCAGCGGCTCCTTCAGCGGATGTTGCCATCCAGGCAGTATACAAGGATGCGCCTGCGGCTCCGGCACAGACGGAGACGACGGCAGAATCCGATGCGCAGAACGCGTCGGACCAGCCGGAGACAAAGGTGACAGAAGCGCTGCAGGCTGAGACAAAGGCAACGGAAGCTCCACAGGCTGAGACAAAGACGACGGAAGCGCCGCAGGAGACAGCAAGTCTTCTGACGGTCAATCTGGAAGGTGCTGAGAATCCGGCAGCCGTTTCGCTTCAGAACGCAGCAGACGGCAGCAAGATTGAGGCAGGCACACAGGTTCCGGAGGGAACTGTTGTGACGGCAACGGCGGAGGGCGTAGAGAAAGCTTCCGATGTTTCTGTCACGACGAGTGACGGGACAGCGGTCCAGACGAAGGAGAACGGAGGCGACGGCAGTCAGAACGTGTCCGTCACCTTTACGATGCCGGCTGAGGAGACGACGGTGAATGTCGCAGATCAGAAGCCTGTCGAGCATACCCTTACAGTCAACCAGGATAACAATGGTGCGTCCCAATATACGAAGGTGACAGTGACAGACAAGGATGGAAAGCCCATTCAGGGTGACTCAAAGCTTCAGGAGGGAGCGAATGTTGTCGTCAAGGCTGAGAACAGCAGTGCCTCTCCGGTCGTGACAGCTAAGGGAGCGGATGGAACGGAGATTGGCAATCAGGATGCCAGCGGGAAGACTTTCACGTTCACCATGCCGGATCAGAATGTCACCGTGTCCGTCACGGCACCGGAGGACAAGACCTACAAGGTCTCTGTCACAGTAACAGGCGGCGTCATAACCAGTGACAGCAACAAGGCGAGCGGTGCGTATCTGGCAGGAACCAGCCTGGCTGTGAAGGCGAACGATGCACCAGCCGGAAAGGTATTCGACGGCTGGACATTCTCTAACCCGAGTCTTCTGCAAAAGGTTCCGGGGGATCTGAAACAGGCAGCGCTTTCGTTTGAGCTGAAGAGCCCGCTGACGGAATCCGCGGACCTGACCGTCACGGCCAACTATAAGGATATCATGTACAATCTGACGGTCACATCCGGAAGTGGGACGGGGCAGTATGCAGCGTCGACGCCGGCGACCATCACAGCGGACGCGCCGAAGGAAGGATACAGATTCTCAGGATGGACGATTGCATCCGGAACCGGGACCTTCGCGGATCAGAAGGCAGCGACCACAACCTTTACCTGCAGCTCGGATGCGTCTGTGCAGGCGAATTATGAGCCGATTCCATATACGATTACGGTAAAGAACGGAAAGCCTTCCGGAACCTATACGATCGGCCAGAAGGTATCGCTTCAGGCAGATTATCCGGCTGCAGGAAAGGAATTTGACAAGTGGACCGTTACGAGCGGCAAGATTGAGCTCGGAGACAAGTCTTCCTACTATTCGACTGCGACGGTCAAGGCAAGTGATGCAACGATTACGGCCGTGTATAAGAACGGACCGGATCCGGCAAGCAACACCATCTCCGGACTCCAGAATGATATGGAGTACCTCAAGAGCAGTACACTGACCTTCAATGCTGTCGGAGCCGGGATGGATAACACAAATCCGAATCCGGGCGATTACCGCTACAGACCAACCGGTTATCAGATCGGGTCCGTGACAGGCAGCTGGACGCAGGCACCGTACCAGACATCGATGGCGATCAATGCGGTTGGCGATTATACACTGACGGTTACCTACGCGAAAGATGTCTACGATGGAAATACCTGGAAGGCAGACGGAACGACCGATCAAAAGTCGATCACGATTCATGTTGTGAATACGCTGTCTGTCAAGACCGGCGACACAAGCCCGATCATCCCGCTGGCAATCGTCGCAGCGGCGGCACTTGCAGCAATCATTCTGCTGGTTGTGATCAGAAAGAAGAACCGCAAGTAAGACAGACGGATCGTCTGACAGTTTGAAACTCTGACGCTCTGACAGGAATAGAAAAACAGCTCCTTGGGAGATATGCTTCATCCATGCAGCATATCAAACGCTCCGGGGAGCTGTTTTTTATGGATTTGATTTTTTCGCCCTCAAGCTTCAGAGTGTGTGCTGTGCAGCAGTTTCGAACCAGCAGCGCAGTCAGCCGAACTTCCTGAGAATCTCGGCGATGGCACTGTGGTTGTTGTCGTGCTCTGTGACATAGTCAGCAGCATCTTTTAATGCCTGGATGCCATTCCGCACAGCACAGCCATGGCCCGCAGCGATGATCATCGGAATGTCATTCTCCTGGTCGCCGGCGCTGATGGTGTTTTCAATCGGAACGGACAGTTCCTTTGCCAGAAAGCTGACCGCAAAACCCTTGTCGATGCCGGCGGGCACGATTTCGAGAAGAAATTCGTTGGAGAGAAAGACATTCATGCTCCCGGACAGACGGCTGCGGAGAAGCGTGCAGAATGTCTGAACTCTGGAAGGATCTGAAAAGTCGATGGCAAGAAGCTTTCCTGTCGGAAGCTTCACGGCATCTGCCAGATCCGGAACGATCTCAAACGGAAGGTGCTGGATCTCACAGTACTGACGAAGATTATCGTCATTCGTCTCCGTCAGAACGGCTGTGTCGGAGTATGCCTGGAGGTGGATGCCATATTCCTTCGCACAGCGGTTGACCAGCCGGACATCCTCTGCGTCAAGTCCTCTTCTGTAGAGGGTTCTGCCTGCATATACATCGTAGATCTGAGAGCCATTGTAGGCACAGAGATAGATGCCCTTCCGTCCGGTTAGACCGAGATTCTCCATCAGATGAAGCGCACCGGCGAGCGCCCTCCCGGTGGAGACAGCAAGGGCATTGCCCGTGTCCAGAAAGTGCGCGATCGCGGCTCGGTTCTCATCGGTCAGTCTCTTATCCGTCGTGACGAGCGTTTCATCAATGTCTGAGAACAGTATTTTTTTGTAAGAGGGATTCTGCATGGAGGAAGCCTTTCAACTGAATATTTGTCATGTTAGAATGGTGAACAGGTTGTTGTGTCTGTCTGAAAGCATCTGTACGATTGTCACAGAGCCTTCCCGGAAACAACGATTTTCAGTATAGAGACGCCGGAACAAAGCGTCAAGAGTTCCGGGATGAGAACAGTCAGGGATTTTTGAGACAAGAACAGGAAGAAAGAAGGAAAAGCAAGAATGACGAAGCAGCTTTATTATGAAGATGCATACCTGAAAGAGTTTGACGCACGCGTCATTGCCTGCAGGGATGGGGAGAACGGGATACATCTTTATCTGGACAAAAGTGCCTTTTTCCCGGAGGGCGGTGGTCAGGATGGGGACAGAGGGTATCTTCTCTCGGACCTGTTTCCAGGAGGAAAAGCAGCCGTTACCGATACGCAAAGTGACGGCGATGATATCTATGTTGTATGTGACCGAGAAGCGAAAATTCCCGCAGGAACAAGAGTACATGGTGTCCTGGACTGGAAGTTCCGCTTTGACCGGATGCAGAATCATTCCGGTGAACACATCGTGAGCGGCCTCATCCATAATCGCTTTGGCTATGAGAATGTAGGCTTTCATATGAGTGATGACAGGATGACAATCGACCTGAGCGGGGAGATCAGGGAGGAGGAGCTTCAGGAGATTGAGCAGCGGGCGAACGAGATTGTCTGGAATAACGTACCGCTCCATACGGATGTCTATACGGAGGAGGAAGCAGAGAATGTTCAATTCCGGAGCAAGAAAGAGCTCCATGGCATGATCCGCGTTGTGACGATTCCGGGGGCGGATGTCTGTGCCTGCTGCGGAACACATGTCCGGTATACGGGCGAAATCGGTCCAATCCGTCTGATTGCACATGAGCGATTCCGGGGCGGTATCCGCATTGAAATGATGTGCGGGCGATGGGCATACAACTATATGTCCGGCATTCTCCGTCAGAACCGGGAGGTCTCGGCGCTGACCTCTTCGAAACCGCTGGAGACAGCCGCAGGTGTCGGGAAACTGCTTGAGAGTGAAAAAGCGCTGAAGGGACAGATTCTGGAACTGCGGTATGGCGAGATGGACAGGATGGCACAGGCGCTTGCAGGGAAGGGCGCCGTGCTCATCTTTGCGCATGATTATGATTCGGTGATGGTTCAGAAGCTGACGTCAAAGGTGATGGAGAAAAACGGCGGGACGGCCTGCGTCTTTTCGGGGAGTGATGAAGCCGGGTATTTTTATACGATAGGGCAGAAGGACGGTGATCTGAGGGCACTGATCCGTGAGATGAATCAGGCACTCGACGGAAAAGGCGGCGGACGGCCGTATTTTCTTCAGGGCTCGGTGAAGGCAGACAAGGAGCAGGTGGAGACATTTTTGAAAGAGAATATATCTGGTCTGCTCGTGCAGCAGATCTAGCCATTGAGCTGACAAATACTGCTTCCGTCAGTCGACTATACGCAGTCATATCCGTCCCGGCAAGAGCTTCAGCTTCCTTAAGATTGACGGCACCAGATTGACGGAAATCCGGGGCGGAAGATGAGACCGTCTGCGTGTTTTGACGTACCGGGATGGATCATGTATAATAACTAAGTTGTGTGAATTTTACTCTTTATTAGCCTGAAATGATGCGTGAGGGATCAGATAGATGTGTGGAATTGTCGGATATAACGGAACCGTACAGGCAGCGCCGCTGCTCCTGGAGGGGTTATCGAAGCTGGAATACAGAGGCTATGACTCGGCAGGTCTTGCAGTCGTCAATGACAAGACAGGCAACATCGATATCGTCAAGGCGAAGGGACGTCTGAAAATCCTCGCTGAGAAGACGGATGATGGCCGGGCGATGCAGGGAACGATCGGAATCGGCCACACCAGATGGGCAACCCACGGAGAGCCGTCAATCGCCAATGCACATCCGCATTACAGCGATGACAGGCAGGTGGTCCTGGTTCACAACGGGATCATTGAGAACTATGTGCAGCTGAGAGAGAAGTTGGAGAAGAATGGATATACCTTCTATTCCGAGACGGACACGGAGGTCGCCGCAAAACTGATCCATTATTATTATCAGAAGTACGATCATAACCCGATCGAGACGCTGTGCCGCATGATGTATCGTGTCAGAGGCAGTTACTCTATCGGCATTCTGTTCAAGGACCGTCCGGGCGAGCTGTATGCAGTCCGGAAGGACAGTCCGCTGGTTGTCGGTGTTTCCGAGGATGAGAAGCATCCGGGTACGTTCATTGCATCGGACGTCACACCCATCATGAAATACACCCGTCATGTGTATTATCTGGATAATTTCGAGATTGCCTGCCTGAAGAGTGATTCAATCGATTTCTGGAACATCGACAGAGAACATGTCGAGAAGGAGCCGGTTGAGGTGAAATGGGATACCCAGGCGGCTGAGAAGAGCGGGTATGAGCATTTCATGATCAAGGAGATCCACGAGCAGCCGAAGGCTGTCCGGGACACGATCAATGCCTATGTCAAGGATGGACAGATCGACCTTTCGGAGACAGGGCTGACCGATGATTTCCTGAAGTCCTTGGATCAGCTGTATATCGTCGCCTGCGGAAGTGCCTACCATGTCGGTGTGGCAGCCCGCTATGTGATTGAAGACCTCACCTCGATCCATATCGAAGTGGATCTGGCGAGCGAGTTCCGCTACAGAAACCTGAAGCTGCGGGACCGCTCCCTGGTCATCATCATTTCCCAGTCCGGCGAAACGGCAGACTCCCTGGCGGCGCTCAGGCTCGCGAAGGAGAAGGGTGTACCGACTCTGGCGATTGTCAATGTCATCGGCTCCACGATTGCCCGTGAGGCAGATCATGTCATGTACACGCTTGCAGGGCCGGAGATTGCCGTCGCGACGACAAAGGCCTACTCCACCCAGCTGATCGCAACGTATCTGTTTGCGGTCGAGGCAGCGCGGGCACGTGGTGAGATCACCCAGGAGAAGGCGGATGAGATGGTCGCTGAGATGCAGACGCTCCCGGAGAAGATCGAGCGGGTGCTGAACGACAAGGACAGAATCCAGTGGTTTGCGGCAAAGTTTGCGAACGCAAAGGACATGTTCTTCATTGGAAGAGGGCTGGACTACGCGATCAGTCTGGAAGGCTCCCTGAAGATGAAGGAGATCAGCTACATCCACTCGGAAGCCTACGCCGCGGGCGAGCTGAAGCATGGAACCATCTCTCTGATCGAGAAGGGGACGCTGGTTGTCGGTGTCATGACACAGTCGAAGCTGTTCGAGAAGACCCGCTCCAACATGGTGGAGGTCGGAAGTCGCGGCGGTTACCTGATGGGGCTGACCACCTATGGCAACTACAGCATCGAGGACACGGTGAACTTCACCGTCTATGTGCCAAAGACAGATGAGCATTTTATGACCTCGCTGGCGGTCATCCCGCTGCAGCTTCTGGGCTATTATGTCTCCTGTGCAAAAGGCCTGGATGTCGATAAGCCGAGGAACCTTGCAAAGTCCGTGACCGTCGAGTAAGATCCGGAAAACAATAAGCTGCAAGGTCTGATCGTGCGGTGGGGTTCTGCCCGTCAAGTGGAGCGTGAATCATAAAAATGTACCGCCAGCTGAGCAATCAGCTGGCGGTATTCTTATACCGACGAAGCATCGTATTCATGGGAATTGACCGGAACCATCAGAGTTTGAAGGACCATGAGGCTGGACGATGCGTGATCTGAGGCAATGAGTGTAGAAACGGAGAACGATATGAGTGACTTGATCGAGTCAGGAATACTTCCCTGATGTCCTCTTTTAGGTAAAATGAAAGGTTTTCGCAAGAACGTCGAAATCCATATCGCGCTGCGCCAGGTTCAGCGGTGTTCCGTCATCGAGATGATAGCCGGAGGCGTCTCCGCAGCCGGGATAGGAACCGACGACATGCGGCCACTTGATGCCGACGGACGGGTCGTTCCAGGCGATACCGCCCTCATCGCCAGGTGTGTAGAAATCTGTCACCTTATAGCAGAACTCTGCGATGTCGGAGAGCACAAGGAAGCCATGTGCGAATCCTGGTGAGATGTAGAACTGAAGGTGGTTGTCCTCGGAAAGCTCCACGCCGTACCACTGGCCGAAGGTTTTGCTGCCCTCACGCAGATCAACTGCAACGTCGAAGACGGTCCCGCGGATGCAGCGGACCAGCTTTCCCTGAGGATGTTTCTTCTGAAAATGAAGCCCGCGCAGCACACCCTTTGTCGAGGAGGACTGGTTGTCCTGGACAAAGACCATGTCAAGGCCGGCTTCCTTCATGTCGCGCTCGTTGTAGGTTTCTGTAAAATAGCCTCTTTTATCGCCGTGTACAGTCGGCAGAATGGTGTAGAGGCCGTCGATCGGTGTCTGATTGACTGTAATCTGTCCCATGTAATTCGTATGATCCTTTCTTTACATCATGCAGCCGGCACGTAAGGCCGGCCGACAGCATGAAAACGTCTGGCTTTAGTACCCAAGCTCCTTCAGATATCTTGACAGAGCATCTCTCCAGTCCGGAAGAGGAGTGAAGCCCTCCCTGACGAGCTTCGTTTTGTCGAGACGGCTGTTGAAGGGGCGCTTTGCCTTGGACAGCCCGTATTCAGCCGTGCTGACCGGGATGAGCCGGAGATTCTTCTCGCTGTACTCGTCGTGGCCGAGCAGCGCAGCCTGGCGGAAAATCTCGCGGGAGAAATCGTACCAGCTGATATAGCCCGTCTTCGTGCCTTCCTTTGTATAGACAGCCTCCGGCGACGCACTCTTTGTTCCATCCATGAGATACCCGCCCTCGGAGGCTGGAATCTCCGCATTGGTCGCATGGAAATACCCATACTTTTCTGTTGCAATCATATCGACCAGAAGCGACGCCAGGTCAAATGTGTAGGTCGGCGTCCCGATCTGATCATCGACGATTCTCAGTTCATCATGGTTCTTGCCGATATTCAGCATGGTCTTGATGTAATTTTTTCCGTTCTTGCCGAAAACCCATGCAATCCGGACGATAAAATACTTGTCGAGGGTACCGGAGACTGCCAGTTCCCCGTCAAGCTTCGTCTGGCCGTAGACGTTCAGCGGCTTGTAACCCTTGAAATCCGGATCCCACGGCGTATCTCCCTGTCCGTCAAAGACATAGTCTGTGGAAAGGTAGACCATCTTTGCATCGATGGCTTTTGCTGCGTCCGCGATGTTCTGGGTTCCGCCAACGTTGACGGCGCGGACCTTCGCCACCTTGTCGTCATCCTCGGCAAGATCGACTGCTGTCCATGCGGCGCAGTGGACAATGACGTCAGGTCGAAGCGTCTGGACCGCTTTCATGACGGCATCCTGGTCTGTGATATCAAGGGAGATATAAGGCATAGTTGTGACAGGGCTTCCATCCTGCGCCCCGGCATATTCCGGCTGGATATCCGATCCGGTTCCCTGATAGCCTCTTTTGTAGAGCTCGTTCATCACGTCATGGCCGAGCTGACCGCCAACTCCTGTTACCAGTACATTCATCGTTTTCATCCTTGTCAGACTTCTTTCCTGTTTCCGTACATCTTCTGGTAGTAGTTCTGGTATTCTCCGGAAATGATTGGCTTCCACCAGTCTTCATGTGTCTTGTACCAGTCGATGGTCATCCTGATGCCATCCGCGAACTTCGTCTCCGGAAGCCAGCCCAGCTCATTGTGAATCTTGGTCGGGTCGATGGCATAGCGTCTGTCGTGTCCTTTGCGGTCCTCTACGTGCGTAATCAGGGAGTAGGGCTTTCCGAGCGCGTCGCAAATCAGCTTCACAATGTCAATGTTGTGCATCTCATTGTGTCCGCCAACGTTGTAGACCTCGCCGTCTCTGCCCTTGCGCATGATCAGATCGATCGCGCGGCAGTGATCCTCCACATAGAGCCAGTCGCGGACATTCTTTCCCTCGCCGTAGACCGGGAGTGGCTTGTCATTCAGTGCGTTGATGAACATCAGCGGAATGAGTTTCTCCGGGAACTGATACGGTCCGTAGTTGTTGGAGCACCTGGAAATGGTAACGGGAAGGCCAAATGTTCTGTGGTATGCCAGGACAAACAGATCCGCGGACGCCTTGGAGCTGGAATACGGGCTGGAGGTGTGAAGCGGGGTATCCTCATGAAAGAAGAGATCCGGGCGGTCAAGCGGCAGATCACCATATACCTCGTCGGTAGAAACCTGGTGGAACCGGCGGATGCCGTACTTGCGGCAGGCATCCATCAGGATCGTTGTTCCGTGGATGTTGGTTTCAAGAAAGATGTCCGGATTCACGATCGAGCGGTCGACATGACTCTCCGCAGCAAAGTTGACGACAATGTCCGGTTTCTCCTCCTCAAAGAGCCGCTCAACCGCCTCGCGGTCCGTGATGGACTCCTTTACAAAGCGGAAGTTCGGTTTGTCGAGGACAGGCTTCAGGGTGGACAGGTTTCCTGCATAGGTCAGGCTGTCGAGACAGATGATCCGGTCCTCTGGATGGGCTTTCATTTCGTAGAAGATAAAGTTGGAGCCGATGAAGCCGGCTCCGCCGGTGACGATGATATTCATAAACAGAGTCCTTTCTGTGTGTCTGATCAGCTGACTTTCCGCACCTTGAACGATTCTCCCGGGAATCGGTCAGCTTAATCGGTCAGCTTGTCACTGTGTCTTGTCGATATACTTGCCGTCGAGAACGTCCTTGAGGTACTGCCCGTATTGGTTCTTTTTCAGAATATTGTAGACCTCGAGGACCTCCTCCTTGCTGATCCAGCCGTTGTTGTAGGCGATTTCCTCCAGGCAGGCAATCTTGCGGTGCTCGTGCTGCTCGACCGTCTTGACGAAGTTGGTCGCATCCACAAGCGACTCGTGCGTCCCGGTATCGAGCCAGGTGAAGCCCTGTCCCAGAAGCTCGACATTGAGGTCGCCATGTTCCAGGTAGATGCGGTTGAGGTCGGTGATTTCCAGCTCTCCGCGCGCGGATGGCTTCAGGTTCTGAGCGTATTCGATGACGCGGTTGTCATACACGTACAGGCCGGTCACGCAGTAGTTGCTCTTCGGCTTCTTCGGTTTCTCCTCGATCGAGACGGCCTTTCCTTCTTTGTTGAAGGAGACAATGCCGAAGCGCTCCGGATCATCGACGTAATACCCGAAGACCGTAGCCCCGCGGCCGGACTCCGCGTTCTTGATGGCGGTCTTCATGCGCTTCTTCAGTCCATGACCGAAGAAAATGTTGTCCCCGAGGATCATCGTGACTTCGTCGGATCCGATGAATTCCTTCCCGATGATGAAGGCCTGTGCAAGTCCGTCCGGGCTGGGCTGAACCGCATAGTTCAGGTGGACACCAAACTGATGCCCGTCACCGAGCAGCTCGCGGAAGCGCGGCGTGTCCTGCGGCGTCGAGATGATCAGAATCTCCCGGATACCGGCAGACATCAGGACCGACATCGGATAGTAGATCATCGGTTTGTCATAGATCGGAAGCAGTTGCTTCGAGGTGACCATGGTGAGCGGATACAGGCGCGTGCCGGATCCGCCGGCGAGAATGATTCCCTTCATGTATCAGAACTCCTTTCTCGTGCTGGAGCCTGCCGGAAATACCTGATGCTTCTGTATGACCCGTACGGGCTCCGGCAGGCTTTAACTGGCTACAGTGTATATGGTGACGCTACGTCACCTTCAAGCCTTCAGAGAAAATACAGAAAATTTAAGGCGATCAGAGCGTACAGACAAAAATACCAGCATCTTTTGTGACGTAGAATTCATTTCCAACCTGTTCTTTTACAAATGTCTGAAACTCTTTGTACCGGTTGACCAGGTACTGGTTCTGGTTGCCATGGCAGGAGAGAATATATTCGATGAGCGGCTGTGGGTCGGTAATCCTCAGTCCATCCTCATATCGAAGCAGACGGACGGAGGAGAAAACCGGGGAGAGAAGCGCCAGCCCGTTTTCCAGACCGAAGCGCTCATACAGCTGTCCCTGTGAGAGCGAGATATGACTGTCGAATAGACGGACAAGATCGCGGATTTCATGCATATGGCGGCTGCTGTAGCTGCTGCAGATAAGACGCCCGCCCGGTTTCAGGACGCGTGCAAGCTCCTGAAGCGTTCCGGGCAGATCATCTGCATAGAACAGAACATGGTTGGCGATGACAAGGTCAAAGGTTTTGTCCGGGTATGGGATGTTGGCGCAGTCGAAGACCTGGAAGGTGAAGGGCTGGAGAGCCTGCCAGCCATCAGCAGGACCGGCCTGATCAGAAACCTGACTGTCAGCAGTGGAAATGGCCTGACGGATATTCCGCCGAACGTCCCGTATCATGCCGTCTGATATATCCGACAGTACGATGGAGATGGGATGCGGGAGACCTTCGTGCCGACAGGTCCAGAGGGCACCGTCTCCGCAGCCGACCTCCAGAACACGCATGCCAGGTGTAAGCTCCAGCCTTTGGTAGAGCCAGGGAAACCACCCTTCCGGATTTGTCGAATAGAGGCTGTGAAGCGCGATGCGGGCGGAGAGGTTCGTAGCGCTTCTGTACTGGGATGCAAGAGAGCGCTCCATGCCGGTCAGATGGATCAGGTCGAGCATATTCTGCCAGTTGACATTACCGCGGCGGAGCTCCTCCTCGGTATCACGAATCGCCTCGGCGACCGTCTGCATCTGTTCGATGCGGTCCTGGACGAGTTTTTCCTGTATGCGAAGCATCCGGGAGATATGGCTGTAGTCCGACCCGCCGATGGTCATGCCCCTGATCTCCTCCAGAGAAAAGCCAAGGTACTTGAGAAGCAGAATCTGCTGGAGAGAGGCAAGGTCCCGGTCTGTGTAAAACCGGGCACCGTGCGCATCCACGAATGAGGGCTTGAGTACATTCTGCCGATCGTAGAACCGGATGGTCCGGACTGAGACATCCGCAAGCCTTGCGAACTGACCTGACGAATAATAACCTTCCTTTTTCATGGCAGTTTTCACCTCCGCCCTTTCCGGATTCAATCAAACATACATGTTTGAAACAGATTGTATCACAGCCGCAGAAACATTTCGACAGGGGGAACAAGACAGCGTATAATGCAGGGTATCACGCAGCAAGGGAGGTTATCATATGGATCATTCAGAATATGCAGATCGTCTGGACGTCTGGGCGGAGGCGCACAGACAGGAGATGACGGACGATATTTCTGCGCTTGTGCGCATTGACAGCACAAAGGGCGAAGCGAAGGAAGGAAAGCCGTTCGGCGAAGGACCGGCGGCGGCGCTGACTGCAATGGCGCGGCTGGCTGAATCGAAGGGGTTTCAGGTTCACAACTACGACAACTACTGCATGACAGCAGATCTTGCCGGAGAGGGAGAGAAGAGTCTGGACATTCTTGCCCATCTCGATGTCGTGCCGGTCTCGAAGGACTGGAAGAAAACGCAGCCGTTTGAGCCGCTTCAGGAAGATCATTACCTCTATGGAAGAGGAACAGCGGATGACAAGGGACCAGCCATTGCGGCATTCTATGCCATGCGTGCTGTCTCGGAGTTGGGCATCGGTCTGCGCCATGGCGTCCGGCTGATCCTGGGTGCGGACGAGGAGTGCGGCAGTTCCGATCTGGAGCACTACTATGGAATTGAGAAGGAGGCAGAATATACATTTTCACCTGATGCAAACTTCCCGTTGATCAATATCGAGAAGGCAAGATTGGCGAAAAAGTTTACCGCCGACCTTCCGGAGGACTACCACATACCCTGTGTCCTTGAAATTGACGCAGGCTCAAAGGCAAATGTCGTGCCGGGGACTGCGGATGCCGCGTTCCGGGGACTGACGAAGGAGCAGCTTGAACAAGCTGCGCGAGAGACAGAGAAGAAGACAAAGGCGGCTGTGACCTGGGAGCTGAGGAGCGACCGTGAGTTCGTTCATGTCAAGGGGCAGACAGGCCATGCGGCCATGCCGGACAACGGCTCCGTCAATGCCCTGACAGCCCTGCTTTTTTTCATCAGCAGGCTTCCTCTTGCAGGGACGAAGACGACTCATGCACTCCTGGGACTGGCTGAGCTCTTTCCGTTCGGAGACTGCCACGGGAAGGCGCTTGGGGTTGATCTTTGCGATGAGGAGAGCGGCGAACTGACGCTCAGTCTGGATATCCTGAAGCTTCAGAATGGAAAGCTGACGGCGGAGTTTGACTGCAGAGCGCCGCTCTGCGCGACAGAGGAGAACCTGACGGAGAAGATCAGAGTCATGCTCCGGCAGAAGGGATTCGAGATGGAGGATGGTCCGATGACACCGGCCCACTATGTGCCTGCGGATTCGCCATTTGTCAAAACGCTTCTTCAGAGCTATGAGCGCTATTTCGGCAAGCCGGGCAAGCCGATGGCTATTGGCGGCGGAACCTATGTCCATGGCCTGAAGAGAGGTGTCGCGTTCGGCTGCGAGGTGGAAGGCGTCGACAACCGGATGCACGGCGATGATGAATTTGTCGACATCGATGTGCTTGTGAAGAGCGTGAAAATCTTTGCGGACGCGATCATCCAGCTGTGCGGCTGATCCGGCTGATGAACCTGACCGCACAGCGCAGAAGGATGAATGACAGACGGAGAATGTACAGAAAAAGCGGGCCCCGCCACTGGCTGGCGGCCCGCTTTTTTGCTGCTGATGTCTGATTCCTCCTGCATGCCTGATGCAGAGTTCAGGCGCCGGACACGCCGGCTCCGATTCCTCTGACTCCGAATCCCATGACCCCGAATCCCATGACCATGAATCCTGTGACTCAGAATCCGTATTTTGAAAGAATCTCGTTCGCTTTATCATAGTCATCACAGACAACCAGGACGGTGTAGCTTCCGGTTGACTTGATGATGGCCTTCTTCAGCTTGTCGCTTTCCTCCGCCTTGTAGGTGGCGTAAAGATCGGACTGTTTCTGAACCCGGGACTGGAAGAGCTTCTCCACATCCTCGGTGGTCGCATCGTCCCGGCACTTGACCACACAGATCTCATCGGCTGTGGAACCGGAACTCATGTATGCCTTGCTCTCCGTGACCTGACCGTCCTTGAAGAAATAGATGCTGGAAAGCATATCGGAGCTTGTCTCTGTCAGCGTGTCGTTTTTGACAGTGTCCTTGTTCAGCTCATCTGCAAGCGCTGAGACATCGACAGAGGAAGTCCCCTTCGAGCCTCCTCCGCCGCAGGCAGTCAGGAGAAGTGCTGCACAGACTGCAGCGAGCATAACAGCAGCGATTTTACGAAATCTCTTCATATGATAACCCCTTATCGTTTGATTGGTTTTTCCACAAACTCTGTTTGTCTACGGAATCTTAGCAGATTGAAGCTGCCATTGCAAGGCTGCTCAGCCACAACTTGGCAACAGTCTGGCTCCGATAAAAAGAGTGAATGTGTGCTGCGGCAGATGCGTTCGTCAGCCGGCACTGACATCCTCGTCGCCGTCGGATCCGGAGGAGGCCGCCGCATCGGACTGCGCCGCTGATTCATCGGTCTGGGAAGTGGATGAGCCGGCCTGGGCCGTTGCCCCTTCTGTCTCAGAGCCGGAGGCGGAACTGTCTCCGCCGTTGGCCGCAAAGACCTGGCTCCAGTCGGAGTCGCTGATATAGTGGGACTTCAGGTAGGTGAGCATCTGAGCACAGTATTCCGGCTCAAGATGGATCCCATCTGCGGAAGCGCCTGGGATCAGTTCATGATTCCCGTCCGAAAAGATCTCATTCAGGTTGAGGTAGTAGCTGTACCACAGATCCTCGCAGGTAGACAGAATGTACTGGTTGATTGTTTGAACATTCTGGTTGTTGTCATACTCAAAGCCCTTCGCGATCTTGGACTCCTCCACATAGATGACCGAGCAGATATAGATGATAGCATCCGGCTGAAGTGCATGGAACTGCCGGATGGCTTTTTCAAAGGTCGGCTGGAACTGGTCCCATGGATAGAAGCCGAGGTCATTGGTGCCAAGCATCAGGTAGATCCTCTTATACTTCCGGCCGCTCAGTCCCTGGTAGACAGATATATTGCCATCCGCTGTCGAAATGATCTGCTTGTCCATGTCGTTGATGGAGAGACCGACTCCGGTCAGAAAGGTGCCCTGCGTGATGCCGGAGGCGTTCCGGAAGCCTTCCATTCTTGAGTCTCCGATGAAGACGGCATCTGAGAAATAGGAGTCGTCGACCGAGTCGCTCTGGGCAGGAACAACGGCGGCGCTGTCGATGGTCTCACCGGAACCGGAAGCATTGGTCTGCTGCGTGCTGTCAGTACCGGAGGTATCATCCTGTGCCGTTGTCGCATCGGAAACAGAGACCGTTGCCAGCCCGGCCAGTCCCTGGTCCGGGTTGCTGCTGGACGATGCTGCACCCGCCGATGGAGTGGACACAGTTTTCTCCTGATTCTGTGAAGAATCGGAAGTGGTCTTTCCCTGCGTGGCAGTGACGCTGGAAGAAGAGGGACTGACCCGGTGCGTGAGGAGTGTATGGATGATTCTGCCTTCAAAGACGGCAATGAAAACGATTACAAGAGCCAGCAGGCGCGGGATCATCGTCCGCCCGGAGTTCCCTTTCCGCCTTCTGCGGACGGTGGAGCTTGTCTTGGTAGTTGTTTGAGAGGATGGCATAGTTTTTTCACCGATTCTTGAACGATTGTCTGCTGCAGGGTTGGAAATCTTGAACAGCGTATTTTTATATTATATAATAATCGGGTTTAAAGTAAAGCATGGCAACTTACAGATTTCAGGCAGGTATCAAGAATGGTTTTCAGCAGTCTGCTGTTTCTTTTCCGGTTTCTACCGGTGGTTCTTCTGATTTATTATGTTGTCCCGGCAAAGCTCCGGAATCTGGTTCTTCTCCTTGTCAGCCTTGTATTTTATGCATGGGGGGAGCCCGTTTACGTCTTTCTGATGATCGTGTCGATTCTGGTCTCCTATACGGGAGGCCTTCTGGTCGATCATTTCCGCAGAGCGGGGGAGGACAGAAAGGCAAAGCTGGCGCTGGCCGCTGCCGTGGCGGCTGGTCTTGGACTTCTGGCGTACTTCAAGTATGTGAATTTTGTTCTGCGAACCATCAACAGTCTGTCCGGCTCGTCGATCCCGCTGCTTTCGCTCACGCTTCCGATCGGCATCTCCTTTTATACCTTCCAGACGATATCGTATGTCATCGATGTGTACCGCGGAAATGCGGCCGTCCAGAAGAATGTCATCTCCTACGGCGCCTACGTCACGATGTTTCCGCAGCTGATTGCAGGACCGATCGTCCAGTACAAGACGATCGATGCGCAGCTGAGGTCGAGGACGGAGAGCACACAGGAGTTTGCCGATGGCGTCAACCGTTTCATGATCGGGCTTGGGAAGAAGGTTCTTCTGGCGAACAATGCAGGCGTGCTCTGGGACAGCATCAAGGTGCAGGATCCGGCGGGGATCCCGACCCTGACAGCCTGGATCGGGATTGCCGCCTATACATTCCAGATCTACTACGATTTCTCCGGCTATTCGGACATGGCGATCGGGCTTGGTCATATGTTCGGGTTCCGCTTTCTCGAGAACTTTGAACACCCGTATGAGTCAAGGAGCGTGACGGAATTCTGGAGGCGGTGGCACATCTCGCTTGGAACCTGGTTCCGTGAATATGTCTACATCCCGCTCGGAGGAAACCGGAAGGGAAAGTGGAAGCAGATCCGCAACATCATGATTGTCTGGCTTCTGACCGGAATTTGGCACGGAGCGGACTGGAATTTCATGATCTGGGGCGTCTACTATGGTGTGCTGCTGCTGTTTGAGAAGCTGCTCTTCGGAAAGTATCTGGAGAAGCTTGCGCCCGCAGTTCAGCATATCTATACGATGTTTTCGGTGATGATCGGCTGGTTTATCTTCTCCTTCAACGAGATCACTGGGAAGATGGGATACCTGAAGGCAATGTTTGTTCCTGCCGCGGGCTTTTTATCAAAGGAAAGCATCTACCTTCTTTATTCTAATGCGGTTCTGCTGGCGTGCCTGATTCTTGGCAGCACAGAACTTCCGAAGAGGCTGGCGGAGCGGCTGCTTCGGCACGTGGAGGGCAGCAGCGTCCTGACCCTGGTGCTTCGGATCGGATTTTACCTGGGCGTCTTTCTGCTCAGCGTCGCTTATCTGGTCGGGGCGTCCTACAATCCGTTTTTGTACTTCCGTTTCTGAAGAAAGCTCAGGCTGGCAGTGCATCAATTCCGGCTGGAAATGTCTTGACGCAGGCAGGCATTGCATCAATTCCAGCGGGCAGTGCCCAGGCTCGGGCTGGCCTTACTTGCGGGGCATGGCTGTACCCCTGGAGCCGGTCAGAAGATGCCCGGCAGATTGGAGGTAGATTCACATGAAATTTCAGAAAGAGGCCGACTGGCATCCTTCCATGAACAGGACTGTTTCCGCCAATGTCACACTGATGTTCCTGGTTCTGGTCTTCGGGATTGCGGCGGCGACGGTGATCAAGCCGCAGAATGAGCGCTCCGAGACGGAGAACCGTTCGCTGGCGATGCGGCCTTCCTTCAGCATCGGCACTCTCCTGTCCGGTCAGTTTGCAAAAGACTATGAGAGCTATTTGTCTGATCAGTTTATCGGCCGTGACGGGTGGATCACACTGAAGACGGACTTTGAGCTGGCGACCGGAAAGAAGGAGATCAGCGGGGTTTATTTTGCAAAAGACGGCTATCTGATTGAGAGTCACGAGGGAAGCTTTACAACCGATCAGGCGAAGGCCAATATCAGCCTGCTGGCTTCATTTGCAAAGAAACAGTCGGAGACGCTTGGGGCGGACCATGTGACCGTGATGATTGTGCCGAATGCTGTCGATATTCTAAGGGAGAAGCTCCCGGCCTTTGCACAGCCATACGATGAGGAAACCTATATCAGCCAGGTGCGGGCGGCACTTCCGGACGGTGTTTTCTTTGACACCGGGAAGATTTTGAACGAGCATAAGGATGAGGAGATTTACTATCGCACCGATCATCACTGGAAGACACTTGCTGCCTGGTATGTCTATCAGGCGTGGGCAAAGGAGAAGGGGCTTTCCATCGGAGCCTACAGCCCGGTCACGGTGACAGAGGATTTCGAGGGAACCATCTCGTCCAAACTTGGTATCCGCGGAAGGGCCGACAGTATCCAGCGCTATGACCCGGCAGAAGAAGAGGACTATTACCTGGTTTACAACCAGTCGGACGATGTGAGAAACAGCATCTATGATGATTCCTTCCTGGACAAAAAAGACAAGTATTCGTACTTTTATGGCGGAAATTATGGATTGATTCAGTCGAAGATGCCGGAGAGCAGGACAGGGCGAAAGCTTCTGATTATCAAGGACTCGTATGCGCATTGCTTTGCTCCGTTCACGTATGCGGACTTCGATGAGGTTGACCTGCTGGATCTGCGGTACTACAACGCAAGCCTTTCAGACCTGATGGCCTCAGGCGGCTATACGGATATCCTGTTCCTGCAGAATGCATCCGGGTTTGCGGAGGAGACATCGTTTGCAAAGCTGGGAACTTGAAGCGACGAAAGCACAGAACGCGGCCATAGGGAACGGGACGCAAACGCAGGGAACCTGAAGCGACGCGAGCACAGGACGCGAACATAGGATACAGTACGCGAACACAGGACGGCATCTTCAAGGAGAAGAACATGAGTCAATGTGATCATATTTTTATCAACATGTGCAGAGACATTCTGGAGAATGGAACGGATACGCGCGGAGAGAAGGTCCGGCCGCACTGGCCGGACGGGACGCCGGCCTACACGATCAAGCAGTTTGGTATCTGCAACCGGTACGACCTCAGAAAGGAGTTCCCCGCACTGACGCTGCGACGGACGGCTCTGAAGAGCGCCATGGATGAAATTCTGTGGATCTGGCAGCGGAAGTCGAACAACGTGCATGATCTCCACAGCCACATCTGGGATGAGTGGGCGGATGAGGACGGTTCCATCGGAAAAGCATATGGCTACCAGATGGGCGTGAAGCATGTCTATAAGGAGGGACTGTTTGATCAGACCGACCGTGTGCTCTATGACCTCAGACATAACCCGTTCAGCAGGCGGATCCTGACGAACCTCTATGTGCATCAGGATCTCCATGAGATGAACCTCTACCCATGCGCCTACAGCATGACGTTCAACGTCACACAGGAGAGGGGAGACGGGAAGCTGGTGCTCAATGCTGTGCTGAACCAGCGGTCCAACGATGTTCTGACTGCGAACAACTGGAACGTTGCCCAGTATGCGCTTCTTCTGATGATGATTGCTCAGGTTTCGGATATGGTACCGGGGGTTCTTGTCCATATGATCGCGGATGCGCATATCTATGATCGTCATGTGCCGCTGATTCAGGAACTGATCAGCAGAGAGCCCTACCCTGCGCCGAAGGTCTGGCTGAATCCGGAGGTTCGCGATTTTTATCAATTTACAACCGACGATCTTCATGTCGAGAACTATCAGTACCATGAGCAGATCCGGAACATCCCGGTTGCGATCTGAGGAGGAAACGACAGATGAATATGATTGTGGCGGTTGATTCCAACTGGGGGATCGGCTATGGCAATAAGCTGCTCGTATCGATACCCGAAGATATGAAGTTTTTCCGCAAAAAGACGATGAACCATGTGGTTGTGATGGGAAGACGTACACTTGAGAGCTTTCCGGGCGGAAGACCCCTGAAGAACCGCACCAATATTGTCCTGACCCGGAATGAAGATTTCAAACCGGACGGGGCAGCCGTTGTTCATGAGATCGGAGAGCTGATGGCGTATCTTCGCGAAAACTGCAGGGGACAGGAGGTCTTCTGCATCGGCGGGGAGAGCGTCTACCGGCAGCTTCTCCCGTATACGGAGACCGTCTATGTGACGAAAATCGACAGAAGCTATCAGGCGGATGCCTATTTCCCGAATCTGGATGAGAATCCTGATTTTCTATGCGAGGAGAAAAGTGAGGAATATGCATATTTCGATCTGACGTACCATTTTCTGACGTACAAACGGGTAAGCCGGCCGAAAAAGTGAAAAGAATCTGTTTAGATTCCGTAAAAAATGTTGTATATTGAAATCAGTACGCAGATGAGGTCGGATTTCTATTCGCATGGAGGAAGATGATGATATACACTGTGACGCTGAGCCCGACGTTGGATTATGTGGTCTCAGTTGATCATTTTCAGACAGGCGCTATTAACCGGACACAATCAGAGGATGTCTTCCCGGGCGGAAAGGGCGTGAATGTATCGCTTGTCCTCAATGATCTTGGGTACCTGACAACCGCGATGGGATTTATCGCGGGGTTCACAGGTGCCGAAATCAAACGACTGCTCCGGGTCGGCGGGGTGGAAGGTAATTTTATTCAGGTTGAGCGGGGCATGTCCCGTATTAACATGAAGATCCGTTCCGATGAGGAGACGGCGATCAACGGGCAGGGACCGGAGATCACGCAGGAGGACATCGGAACGCTGTTCAGCAGGCTCCGGTTCTTAATCGATGGCGACACAATCGTTCTGGCCGGACATATCCCGCCGTCGCTTCCCTCTGATATGTATGAGCAGATTCTTGCATTTCTGAAGGGGCGAAAGCTTCGTGTAATTGTCGATGCGGAAAAGGAGCTTCTGACCGGTACACTGAAGTATCATCCGTGGCTGATCAAGCCAAATGCCGACGAGCTGGGTGACATCTTCGGTGTCCAGATCCACAGCCGCGAGGAGGCAGTCCCGTATGCGGCAAAGCTCCAGGACATGGGAGCCCGCAATGTGCTTGTCTCCCTCGGTGGAGAGGGCGCTGTGCTTCTGACCGAGCAGGGCGAGATCTTCAGCTCAGATGCGCTCAAGGGCAAGGTGGTCAATACAGTCGGCGCGGGGGACTCCATGATCGCAGGATTTTTGGCTGGCTACCTGGATTCCGATGGTGATTTTGAGATGGCATTCAAGGAGGGGCTTTGTGCAGGAGCGGCAAAGGCTTTTAACCTGACAATGACCACGAAGAAGGAAATCTGCTATCTGATGAGAACGACTTCGTTTGATATCCAAAGGAAACACAAAGACTGAATTTTTGCCTCAATTTATCAGCAAAGCGGCAACGAGTATGTTATACTGTGAAAGATAACAGATATTCGCAACGATGATGCACAAATTATGTAAATAATTCACATATGATTTGTGGGTCAGGAGCGCTGTCACGGGGAGGCAGAACGATGAATATTGGTTTTATTGCTGACAGCAACAGAAAGGACCTGATTGAAAATTTTTGTGTGGCTTACAAGTCCATACTTTCAAAACATAATCTGTTCGCGACGGAGATGACTGGACGGCGGATCGAGCAGGCGACAAATCTGCATGTTCATAAGTTCCTTTCAGGTTCCGTGGGCGGGGAGAACCAGTTTATCGACAGGATTCAGAGAAACGACCTGGATCTGGTCATCTATTTTTACAATCCGATTGAGACGAGTCCCAACCAGCTCGACATTCTTTCGGTTACGCAGGAATGTGACCGCTATAATATCCCGGTTGCAACGAACATCGCGACGGCAGAAGCCATGATTCTGGCGATGGACCGGGGAGATTTTGACTGGCGCAATAACGTCAGACATGACGACTGACAGTAAAAGGAGTTTCAGATGAGAGTGATAGCCGGAAGCGCAAGGAGCCTTCCGCTCCGGACAGTGGCCGGGATGCAGACGAGACCGACGACAGACCGGATCAAGGAGACGTTGTTCAATATACTGGCACCGCTGATTCCAGGCTGCAGATTTCTGGATCTGTATGCAGGTTCGGGGGCGATCGGGATCGAGGCGCTCAGCAGAGGAGCCTCCTCAGCTGCATTTGTCGACAGCAGCAGGCAGGCGGTGACCGTCATTCGTGCCAATCTGAATTTTACACACCTTGCGGACAAGGGACGAGTGATTGCAGGAGATGTGATGCGGACAGTCATCGGGATGGATGGCGAGCGGCCGTTCGGTGTGATCTTCATGGATCCGCCCTATGATAAGGGCCTCGAGATGGAGACGCTGCGCGCGCTTTCAGGCAGCTCGATCGCGAATGAACAGACGCTGATCGTTGTGGAGGCATCGCTGGAGACTGATTTTTCGGAAGCGGAGGCGCTTGGATACCGGATCGAGCGTGTGAAGGAATACGGAAAAAAGAGTAAACACGTCTTTCTGAAAAAATATGCAGCGGGACCCAAAGCGGTGCCGGAGACGATGGGTAGCACAGATGAGAAGAGTTGCGGTTTATCCGGGAAGCTTTGACCCGGTCACATACGGTCACCTGGACATTATCAGACGATCCGCCGAGATGGTGGACGAGCTGATCGTTGCCGTGCTTGTGAATAAGGCAAAAACGCCATTGTTTTCTGTTCAGGAACGTGTTAAGATGTTACAGATTGTGACAAGTGACATCAGCAATGTCCGGATCAAGTCATTTTCGGGCTTGTCGGTCGAGTTCGCGAAGGAAGAGGGAGCGGAATTTATCGTTCGCGGGCTGCGGGCAATCACGGACTTTGAATATGAGCTTCAGATGGCGCAGACCAACCGGATCATGGATCCGACAATCGATACCATCTTTCTGACAACCAGCCTTCAGTATGCATACCTGAGTTCTACGACCGTGCGGGAAGTGGCCTCCTATGGAGGTGATATCTCCAGGTTCGTGCCGTCACCTGTGGAGAAGGCCGTGAAGGAAAAGTATGGACTGATTTCTTTTAAGGAGAGTAAAGAAGATGGCCAGCAGAATTGAACAGATCATTGAAGAGATTGAAGAATATATTGACGGCTGCAAATTTCAGGCACTGTCCTCCACGAAGATTGTGGTTAACAAGGAAGAGCTTGAGGAGATGCTTCGTGAGCTGCGCATGAAGACACCCGATGAGATCAAGCGGTACCAGAAGATCATCAGCAACAAGGATGCCATCCTTGCAGATGCACAGCAGAAGGCAGATACGATCATCGCGGATGCACAGACGAAGGCGGAAAAGATTGTCAGCGAGAGTGAGGTTATGCAGAAGGCGCTGGAGCAGTCCAACCGACTGATTGAGCAGACCAACCAGCAGGCGCAGGAGATTGTGGACAAAGCGACAACCGATGCCAACAATATCCGTGTGAGTGCGATTGCCTACACGGACGAGATGCTTGATAATCTTGAGAAGATCATGGGGCATACGTTGGACTCAGCCGGGACGCGGTACAATAACTTCATCAATTCTATTCAGTCCTGCTATGACATTGTCACGAAGAACCGCAGGGAGCTTTCCCCGCAGCTTGCACCATCCAGTTATCAGACGAAGCCGGATGTCAGCGAAGAGGATACGGAGGAAGACAAAGAAGCCGATTCGGAAGAAAACAAAGAGAAAGACGAGGAGTGACCGGCAGGCTGCTCTTCTTCGGAGACAGGAAGATGACGAGGCATCTGTCGGAAGACAGATGCCTCTTGTTGTAAAGGCAGCCACTCATCATCGAGTGCGGAGCATGAGATGACGTCGGGGCTTTTTATCGGACAAGGCAGAGGGAAGCTGCCCTGTCCGATGAAAGGCGGCTGTGGCTTGCAGGAATATGTGACAGCTCGGCAGGAAGGGTGAAACAGTGCAGCAGAACGATAGCATGATGAGGCTTGACCGGTTCTTATCGGGAGAGTCGGAGATGACCAGGAGCGAAGTGAAGAAGAAAATCAAAAGTGGTCTTGTAGAAGTCAACGGGATAACTGCTGTCCGACCGGAGCAGAAGATCAATCCTTCCTCCGATGAGATTCTGATCGGTGGGAAACAGGTGAAGGCAGCAGGGATGGTGTACCTGATGTTGAATAAGCCGCAGGGGGTCCTGTCCGTGACAGAGGACAGGAGAGCCCGGACGGTGCTTGACCTGATTGCACAGCCCTATGCCCGGAAGCTGTTCCCGGCGGGACGCCTCGATAAGGATACCGAAGGGCTGCTTCTTCTGACAAACGATGGAATGCTGGTACACAGGCTAATATCACCATCCAGGCATGTCTGGAAGATCTATTTTGCCGTTGTTGACGGAGAGATGACAAAAGCACACGAGGATATGTTTCTCGGCGGGATGGAGATCGGAGAAAAGCACCCGACCCTCCCGGCGGTTATGAGACGGCTCTCAATCGACGGAGACTTTCTCTGGAGGATGGAGAGGGAGAACGGCGAAGACGCGGCGCAGAGAGAGTCGGAAACGCTCCCGTCCGGGCTGTCGCTCCGTATGCGGCAGATTTGCTCAGAAAGTCTGACACTGGGGGACTATTCCCGCTGCGGGGAAGGCCAGAGCCTCTGTGCAGTCGCCCTGAGGGAGGGCAAGTTCCACCAGGTGAAGCGGATGTTTGAGGCAGTCGGCGGGAAGGTCATCTTCCTGAAGAGACTCGCGATTGGAAGTCTGACGCTCGACAGAGATCTTGCGCCAGGCGCTTACAGGCCTCTGACAGCCAGGGAACTCAGGGAGCTGTATGAGGAGGCAAATACAGTCAGGGTGGAGGAACCGTGAAGAGGACAGACAGCAGGATTCTGAAGGATAAGCGTGCAGCCCTGTTTGACCTGGACGGGACGCTGGTGGATTCCATGTGGATGTGGACAGACATCGATCTCGAGTATTTGTCACGCTTTTCAGGCGCTGAGGGCTGTGATATACGGGCACTGCAGAGAGACATCGAGGGACTCAGCATGCCGGAGACCGCAGAGCTCTTCAAAATGCGGTTCCGGATTCCGGATTCGCTGGAACAGATGCAGGAGGACTGGAACCAGATGGCGTATGAGCGATACAGGTCGAAGGTCCCGCTCAAGGCAGGGGCCAGGCAGCTGCTGGAGACCATGCGCAGGAAAGGCATGAAGCTTGCAGTCTGCACCAGCAATTCAAGGAGACTGGCGGAAACAGCTCTTCAGGCAAATGATGTGCTTGGGCTGTTCGACCGGATTCTGACGGCGGACGAGGTCGGAAAAGGAAAGCCCAGCCCGGACATCTATCTGGAAGCGGCAAGACAAATCGGCATCGTACCCGCCCGGTCCATCGTTTTTGAAGATGTCATAAGCGGTGCAATTGCCGGAAAACGGGCCGGGATGACTGTCTGCGGCGTGGCGGATGCATACTCAGAGGACCGAAGGGCAGAGCTGGTGGAGGTCTGTGACTTTTTTATCGAAGATTTCAGGGAGCTTCTGCTGTAAAACAGGCTGTCCGAAAGAGACAGTCTCTGACAGGAAGAAAGCAGGTTTTCAGAAGAAAGACAGGAAGCAGGGCGGGAAGAAGGGACCATGAACCAGGGCCGGGGAAGCGGAATCAAGGAAAAGCCAGAAAGCAGAACAAATCATATGCTTGGAAACGGGAGAATGAAAAACGGAAAGACCAGGGCCGGGCAGCGGATTACCGGAGGGTCGGGAGCAGCTTCTCAGAAAAGGCGCGGGGAAGAGACCGCAAGCCGGCATGCATCGCGTGCGCATGTCCCCCAGGGTGATATCCCGAGAGAACGGTTTCTTCCGGTTTCCAGAGCGGACATGGAGGCGCGGGGCATCCGGCAGCTGGATTTTATCTATGTGACCGGCGATGCCTATGTAGATCATCCCTCCTTTGGATCAGCCATCATCTCCAGAGTGCTGGAGGCGCATGGCTACAGTGTCGGCATCATTGCGCAGCCAGACTGGAAGAACCCGGAGTCAGTGACCGTGCTGGGACGCCCGAGGCTGGGCTTTCTGGTCTCAGCCGGAAACATGGACTCGATGGTGAATCATTACACCGTCTTTAAAAAACGTCGTCATGAGGATGCGTACACACCGGGCGGCGTGAGCGGAAAACGGCCGGACCGTGCCTGCATGGTTTACTGCAACCTGATCCGGAGCGTTTTTCGCGATGTCCCCATCATCGCCGGCGGCATCGAGGCCTCTCTGAGGCGGCTTGCGCATTACGATTACTGGGAGGACAAAATCAGACGGTCGCTTCTGATGGACTGCGGCGCGGACCTGATCTCCTACGGGATGGGCGAGCACTCGATCGTTGAAATTGCGGATGCGCTGGACAGCGGACTTGATGTCAGCAATCTTACATTTATCGCGGGAACCTGCTATAAGACAAAGCGGCACGAGGATGTTGTCGATTACCTGATGCTGCCATCCTTCGAGGAGCTTCAGGCGGACCGGCTGAATCTGGCGAAAAGCTTCAGGATTCAGATGCAGAACACGGACCCGTTTAACGGAAAACGTCTGGTCGAGCCCTACGGGACGGTCTGGGTGGTCCAGAATCCGCCTGCAAAGCCCCTGACTCAGCAGGAAATGGATGATGTCTACGCACTTCCGTACGCGGGAACCTACCACCCGGACTACATCAGCGAGGGCGGAATCCCGGCGCTGGAGGAGGTGCGGTTTTCAATCATTTCAAACAGGGGGTGCTTCGGAGGCTGCAGCTTCTGCGCATTGACGTTTCACCAGGGGAGAATCGTGCAGACGCGCTCCGACGAGTCCATCCTGGCGGAGGCGGAGCGGATGACAAAAGACCCACTGTTCAAAGGGTACATCCACGATGTAGGCGGACCGACTGCGAATTTTCACCAGCCGTCCTGCAAAAAGCAGCTCACGAAGGGGGTCTGTCCGAACCGCGAATGCCTCTGGCCGGAACCATGCCGGAATCTCGAGGTGTCCCATGTGGCCTACACGAACCTTCTGAAAAAACTCAGGGCGATTCCGGGCGTTCGGAAGGTATTTGTGCGCTCCGGCGTCCGGTTCGACTATGTGTGTCTGGATAAAAGTGATGATTTTTTGAGAGAACTTGTGAGCTATCATATTTCCGGGCAGCTGAAGGTTGCTCCGGAGCATGTGTCGGAGCGGGTGCTCTATATGATGGGCAAGCCGAAGAACAGCGTCTACAGGCAGTTTGTGCAGCGCTACTACAGAATGAATCAGAGCTGTCATATGAATCAGTTTCTGGTGCCGTACATGATCAGCTCCCATCCGGGCAGCACACTTCAGGACGCGGTGGAGCTGGCGGAATATCTCAGGGACATTCACCACCAGCCGGAGCAGGTGCAGGACTTTTATCCGACACCGTCCACCGTATCGACCATCATGTATGCGACGGGGATCGATCCGAGGACAATGAAGCCGGTCTACGTGCCGAAGGATCCGCATGAGAAAGCCATGCAGCGGGCACTGATGCAGTATAAGAATCCGAAGCTGCGCAGTCTCGTCGAGGAAGCGCTTCATCTGACCGGCAGGGAGGATCTGATCGGCTACGGACCGAAGTGCCTGATCCGGCCGGAAACCATGAAGAAGGCTGAACCCGGGAGACGTCTGGAGCAGGGGGAAAAAACAGTGTCTGCAAGCCGGAAGACGCGCCGGGCGGAGGACAAAGACAGAGGACGGAAGGGCTATAGAGGACAGGGCAGATGATGGAGAAGGAACAGAGAAAGCGGCATCCGGAAAAGGGGATGCACGGATATTTTTCATGGGAGAAGAAGAAGCGGATCGGAATCGTCATCCTGATGTACAGTATTGTACTGCTGATTTATTTCACAGGAATCTTCCGGTACCATACCCGGAAGAATATGTTTACGCTCATTGCGATCCTCGGGATTCTTCCGGCGGCGAAGTGGACGGTCAGTATGATCATGGCGCTTCTGCAGAAGCCATTTTCCCAGGAGGCGTATGAGGCAACGGAGACGATCGCCGGAAATCTGACGCGAGGGTATGAGCTCTGCGTGACGGCGGAGGAGGGGAGGCTCGCTCTGGATGCAGTTGTTGTCTGCGGCAGCTTTGTTGCAGCCTACACGAGCGCGAACCGGGGGCTGTTCGAGTTCATGCAGAAGCACATCGCAAAGATCCTGAGCAGCAACGGGCTGTACGGAATGAATGTCCATATTTTCCTGAATCTTGACCAGTACAGGGACCGGATCCGGGCGCTGGCGCAGGACCCGGACAAATACCGGGCGAATCTGAAGCATGCGGCGGACGCTGTCCACGAAGGAGAAACGCGGGATGAGGCAGTTATGCGGGTCATCCGGAACATATCGGTCTGAGAACAGACCGGACGGAGAGCTATGAGAGAGATCGTGATGACTGCCCTTCAGGCAGGTATGCGGCTGGATCATTTTCTGGAGCGCTCCCTCAGAGAGGCGCATACCGGATTCATCTACAAGATGCTCCGGAAGAAAAATATCACGCTGAATGGTCATAAGGCGCATGGAAATGAAAAACTGGAGGCGGGCGATGTGGTCCGTCTCTATTTCGCCAGGGAAACCCTGGAGAAGCTCTGCGCAGGAGCTGTCCCGGGTGTCGAGGCGGTTCCCGTAAGGAATCACACGCTTTCTGCAGAAAGACCCTGCACATTGGGAAGTGAAGTGCCGGGCAGGAAAGTGCCGGGCAGGGAAGTGTCTGCAATGGGAGGCAAAGGGCAGGAAGAGAAAGTTCTGACGTTTCCAGACTTCCCATCTTCTGTCCGGATTCTGTATGAGGATGAGCATGTGCTTCTGGTCTGCAAGCCGGCCGGAATGCTGACACAGAAGGCGAAGCCGGAAGATTTATCGCTCAACGAGTACGCCATCGGCTACCTGCTGAGAGAAGGGGCGATCACACAGAGGGAGCTTCAGACGGTCCGGCCTTCCGTCTGCAATCGCCTTGACCGGAATACAAGCGGGATTGTCGCAATTGGGAAAACCATGAGGGGGCTGCAGGCACTGTCTGCGCTTTTTCGGGACCGGACAGTCAGCAAGCACTATCAGGCACTGGTCTGCGGGGAAGTGAAGAGCGGTCAGAGAATCGACGGATGGCTCGTCAAGGATGAACGTACAAATACGGTCCGGGTTCTGAGCCGGGAGGAGAAGGGCGCACAGCGAATCCGGACCAGCTATACGCCGGAGCAGGCGGTCTGTCTGACGAAAACGCCAAGGGCATTTGCCGGAAAGGAGTACCCTGGCGGGGCAGATGGGACCGGTTCACAGAAGCGCCGGCTCCTGCTGACGCTTCTGGATGTCGATCTTCTGACAGGACGCAGCCACCAGATCCGGGCGCACCTGGCATCGGTCGGACACCCGGTAGCCGGCGATCCGAAGTATGGGGACGCTGGCGTGAATGCATTTCTGACCAGACAGTTCGGTGTCAGAAGACAGCTTCTTCATGCCGGGAGACTGACATTTCCCGTGATGGATTCGCCGCTGGATAAGCTTTCGGGCAGAACCTTCACGGCACCGCTCCCGGCGGATTTCCGAAGGGTCATGGGGGAAGGATAAATGGCAACCTGGCAGTCAAGAGGGCTCCGGGGTAGTACGCTTGAGGAGCTGCTCAACCGGACCAACGAACAGTATCAGGAAAAGCATCTGGCGCTGGTTCAGAAGATTCCGACACCGATCACGCCGATCAATTTCGATAAGGAATCCCGGCACATCACGCTGGCATACTTTGACCAGAAGAGCACCGTTGACTATATCGGCGCCGTGCAGGGGATTCCGGTCTGCTTTGATGCCAAGGAAAGCAAGACGGATACCTTCAGTCTGCAGAACGTCCATGAGCATCAGGTACGGTTCATGGAAGCCTTCGAGAGACAGGGAGGCATTTCGTTTCTGGTGATCTACTATTCGGGGCGGGATGAGTTTTACTATATGCCGTTCTGTGACCTGAAGAAAGCCTGGGACAGGAAGGAGGCCGGAGGACGAAAGTCGATTCCCTTCAGTGAAATCGATACCCGGTACCGGATCTGGCCGAACCGGCATGGGTTTCTGCTTCCGTATCTTGACGCCCTTCAGCTCGATCTGGACGGGAGGGAGGAGGCCGGCCTCCCTTGACAGCCGGAAGAAACCTTAGTACAATCAGACCCATGCGGCACTTTAACGTAGTAAAGTATTAGCATAGTAAAGTATTCAAGGATGAACCGGGGCCGGAAAAACGGACTCCAGGTTCAGAAACCGTCCGGAAGACCGGAAAGGAGAGGCGGACATGAATCAGAAAATCCTTCATACGCCGGAGGGCGTGAGAGATATCTACGGGGAGGAATGTGCGAGAAAGAAGATTCTTGAGAAACGGCTCCACGGGGTTCTGGCTTCCTACGGATACCAGGACATCGAGACCCCGACTTTCGAGTTTTTCGATGTGTTCGGGAACGATGTCGGGACGATCCCCTCGAAGGATTTATACAAATTCTTCGACAGGGAGGGGCATACGCTGGTACTCCGCCCTGATTTCACACCTTCAATCGCGAGAGCCTGGAGCCGGTACTTCAGTCAGGACATGAAGCCGGCGCGGCTTTCCTATCAGGGAAATACCTTCGTGAATTACCAGGGGCTTCAGGGCAGGCTCAGAGAATCCACCCAGATGGGAGCCGAGCTGATCGGGGAAGGCTCCGCGGACGGTGACGCGGAGGTGATCGCGATGGCTGCGGAAGCGCTGACGGCGTCCGGTCTGAGCGATTTTCAGATCAGTGTCGGCCATGCCGGATTCTTCGAGAGTCTTGTGCGTGAGGCAGGACTGGACGAGGACACGGAAGCAAAACTCCGGAATCTGATGCACAACCACAATACCTTCGGAATCCGGAAGCTTCTGTCGGACAAGCAGATCGAGGAAGGGATGCGGGAGCTTCTTGTGACCCTTCCGGATCTGAACGGCGACGGCGCGCTGCAGCGGGCATACGAGCTGTCAGAGGGGCTGAAGGCGCAGGAGGCTGTCAGGAGGCTGATGGAGGTCCGCGACCTTCTGCAGGTCTACGGGGTTCAGGACGCCGTCTCCTTTGATTTCGGGATGCTCTCGGCCTACATGTACTATACGGGCATCATTTTCAGGGGATACACCTACGGAACCGGCGAGGCTGTCGTCAAGGGCGGCCGGTATGACGGCCTTCTGTCTCATTTCGGAAAGGATACGCCGTCTGTCGGGTTTGTGATTGTCGTGAGCCAGCTGATGAACGCGCTCAGCAGGCAGAAAATCGATATTCTGCCGGAGCACGAGCGTTATCTGATCCTGTACGCGGAAAATTGCAGGAAGGAGGCGCTGAAGAAAGCGGTGACCTACCGGGCACAGGGAAAGTACACGGAACTCTGCAGCCTTTCCTGTCTCAGAGGCGGGGAAGATCCCGCGCATCTGCCGGAACGGCTGCGCGAGGAAGGCGGCTATGCGTCTGTGATTGTGGTAGAATAATGGTCAGCGCTGGAGGGGATATGATGAGGTATCTGACAATCGCTCTCACGAAAGGGCGGCTCGCGAAGCAGACGATGAAGCTTCTGGAGCAGATAGGAATCAGCTGTGAGGAAATGAATGACCCGGCTACACGCAGGCTCATTTTTACAGATGAGGCGCGCAGGCTCCGCTTTTTTCTAGCCAAGGGGCCGGATGTGCCGACATATGTGGAGTACGGGGCAGCGGATATCGGTGTGGTCGGCGAGGATACGATCATGGAGGAGGACCGCAAGATCTATGAGGTGCTGGATCTGGGGTTTGGAAAGTGCCGGATGTGCGTGGCAGGTCCCGAGAGTGCTGAGAAGCTTCTGAACGGACAGCAGCAGATCCGGGTGGCGACGAAGTATCCGAAGATTGCAAGGGATTACTTTAATGAGACGAAGAACCAGACGGTCGAGATCATCAAGCTGAATGGCTCCATTGAGCTGGCGCCGATTGTCGGTCTCTCAGAGGTGATTGTAGATATTGTCGAGACCGGATCGACGCTGAAGTCCAATGGACTGAAGGTGCTCGAGGAGGTCTGCCCGCTTTCTGCAAGAGTGGTTGTGAATCCGGTCAGTATGCGGATGGAGAACGGGCGGATCACTGCGCTTCTCAGGGAAATGAACGAGGTGCTCACCAGGGAACAGGAGAAGGAGAGGCTGTCTTCGGCTCAGGATGCCTGATCCGTCGGCAGAAGGGATTCAGACAGCACAGGCCGGGCGGTCAGATGCTTGCAGCAGGCGGAAGTGGAGGAAATGCTGCTCAGGAGGAGCGGGATCATGAGAATTGTCAGACTGGATGAAAAGACGAGGCGTGAGGTGCTTGGAAATCTTCTCAGCCGGAACCGTACGGATTATGGAGCGTACGAGGCTTCTGTCCGGGAGATTGTGGAGCAGGTCAGGACGAACGGAGATGAAGCCCTTTTCGGATATACGGAGAAATTTGACCAGGTGAAGCTGACGCCGGATACAGTTCGTGTATCGGACGCGGAGATCGGGGAAGCGTACAGTGAGGTCTCGCAGGAGCTGCTGTGCGTCATCCGGAAGGCGCTTGAAAACATCCGCGCCTTTCACGAAAAACAGAAACGGAACAGCTGGTTTGACACCCGCGAGGATGGAGTTCTGCTTGGCCAGAAGGTACTGCCGTTGAGAAGAGTCGGTGTCTATGTACCGGGCGGGAAGGCGGTCTATCCGTCGTCCGTCCTGATGAATATTGTGCCGGCGAAGGTGGCGGGCGTGTCTCAGGTCGTTATGGTGACGCCGCCGGGGAAGGATGGGAAAATCAGCCCCAATACGCTGGTTGCGGCGCATGAGGCCGGTGCGGATGTGATCTTCAAGGTCGGGGGCGCGCAGGCGGTCGCGGCGCTTGCCTATGGGACGGAGACGGTTCCGAGGGTAGACAAGATCGTCGGGCCCGGCAACATCTTTGTCGCGCTGGCGAAAAAGTCTGTGTACGGTCAGGTCGGCATCGATTCAATTGCCGGACCCAGTGAGATCGTTGTCCTGGCAGATGAGACAGCCAGCCCGCGCTTTGTCGCTGCGGATCTGCTGAGCCAGGCAGAGCATGATGAGATGGCATCCGCGATCCTGGTCACGACGAGCATGAAGCTGGCGGAGCAGGTCTCGGAGCAGGCTGACGGGTTCCTGAAGGTGCTTTCAAGAGCACAGATTGCAGGAAAATCAATCGAAAATCATGGATATATTCTTGTTGTGGACAGCCTGCAGGAGGGCATTGAGACGGTCGACGCGATTGCACCGGAACACCTGGAGATCGTTACATCGAACCCATTTGATGCGATGACGCGCGTCCACAATGCAGGGGCCATCTTCCTCGGACCGTATTCCTCAGAACCGCTCGGGGACTATTTTGCAGGGCCCAACCACATCCTTCCGACGGGCGGGACAGCACGCTTCTTCAGTCCGCTGTCCGTGGATGATTTTGTCAAAAAGTCCAGCATTGTCTACTACTCCGAGGAAGCCCTCCGGAAGGTGCACCAGGATATCGAGACGTTTGCGAAGGCAGAGCAGCTGACAGCGCATGCCAACTCCATTGCCGTCCGGTTTGAGGATGAGGCAGACTGAGGAACAGGATGGATCAGGAAAATCAGGCTGTCTGGGTGGTATGAGCTGGAACAGCGGGGTATGGTTCCGTGAGGAGGAGTGAGATGGCACGAATTGCCGAGGTGGAACGCTACACGAAGGAGACAAGCATTGAGGTTCAGCTGAACCTTGACGGGAGCGGTCAGACACAGATTGATACAGGGGTCGGTTTTTTTGACCATATGCTGGACGGGATGGCCCGCCACGGTCTTTTTGATCTGACCGTCAAGGTGGATGGAGATTTGTCTGTGGACGATCATCACACCATCGAGGACACGGGCATTGTGATCGGTCAGGCGATCCGGAAAGCTGTGGGCGATAAGAAGGGCATCCAGCGCTACGGCAGCCGGATTCTGCCGATGGATGAGGTGCTGGTTTTATGTGCAGTCGACCTGTGCGGAAGACCTTCATTTTCCTATGATGCAGTCTTTCAGGGAGACCGGATGGGGACGATGTCCACACAGATGGTGCGGGAGTTCTTCTATGCGGTTTCCTACAGCGCCATGATGAATCTTCATCTGAAGGTGCTGACGCCGGGCAATGACCATCACATGGCGGAGGCGATGTTCAAGGCGTTCGGGAAAGCACTTGACGAAGCGACCAGAATCGATCCGAGAATCACGGATGTACTGTCGACGAAGGGAACCATATAAGGCAGAAAGGGAAAAGATCATGCAAAAGAAGCTGGTTTCTGCAATCTATCTGAAAAATGGAAAGGCGGTCACTTCGCTCACGGAGAATGAGCCTTATGAAGGCGGGGATGCGATTGCGCTGTCCAGCCACTATTCAAACCTGGGAGCGGACGGCCTGCTGATTTTTGACAGAAGCGATACGGATGAGGAACACGATGAGTCGCTGACGCTGGAACGGGAGATCATCCGGAAGGTGGACATCCCGGTCTGGGGCTTTGGCAACATCAGACGGGTTGAGGATGTGAAGAAGATCCTCTACACAGGGGCTGCGAAAGCCATCCTGAACTTTTCGAAGGCGTCCAACATGAAGATGCTGGAGGAGGTTTCCAAGCGTTTCGGCAAGGAGAAGATCGGTGTCTGCATCGACACCCGCAGGGACGAGGTGCTGGACGATGAGACAAAGACACGGATTGAGGCCTATGCCAGTGGAATCGTTATTCTGACGGATGTGTTCGTATACAGAAAGGACCGTCTGGAGTTTGCGAACCTGAGCGGACTGCCGGAGACGATGGTTGTCGTGGGAAGTGATGGCCTTTCCGAGGATGAAAAGCTGGGGATTCTGTCGCAGGACTGCGTGGAGGGACTGTGCGAGGACATTCTCCGGGACCCGAAGACCGATATCATGAAGCTCAAGGCGGAGCTGAAGGCAAAGGGTGCGGATCTGAACCTCTTTGAGAGCGCTGTCAGTTGGGAAGAGCTGAAGACGGACGAGAACGGGCTTGTTCCCTGCGTGGTGCAGGATTACAAAAATGAAGAGGTGCTCATGGTCGCCTATATGAACAAGGAGTCCTTCGAGCAGACCGTCCGGACCGGTGTCATGACCTACTGGTCCAGGAGCAGGCAGAGCCTCTGGGTCAAGGGAGAAACCTCAGGGCATTATCAGTACGTACGAGAGATGAGGCTGGACTGTGACAGCGACACGCTGCTGGCAAAGGTGCTCCAGATCGGCGCCGCCTGCCACACGGGCAATCGGAGCTGTTTCTACCGTACGATTCTGAAAAAGGATTATCAGGACCGCAATCCCCTCAAAGTGTTTGAGCAGGTACTCGATGTGATCCGGGACAGAAAAGAGCATCCGAAGGAGGGTTCCTACACGAACTACCTCTTTGACAAGGGGATCGATAAGATTCTGAAAAAATGCGGGGAGGAGGCGGCTGAGATCATCATCGCCGCCAAAAACCCGAACCGTGAGGAGGTTCGCTACGAGATGGCAGATTTCCTGTATCACATGATGGTTCTGATGGTTGAACGCGGTCTGTCCTGGGAAGATATTGCGGAGGAGCTTGCAAATCGCGAGTAAGTACGGTATCCTGTTCAGCACAGCAAGAATCTATATGCAGAATGTTCACGATTCAGAGAGGTGACAGGCGATGATGGATTTCCACAAATATACCAGACAGTTCTTCAAGGCCCCGGGCACGGGTCACAGGTGGGCGGATAAGACCTATATCGACCATGCACCGGTGTGGTGCTCGGTGGATCTTCGGGACGGAAACCAGGCACTGGTTGTGCCGATGGATATGGAAACCAAGCTGAAGTTCTTTCAGCTCCTGGTTAAGATCGGATTCAAGGAGATCGAAGTCGGTTTTCCGGCGGCATCCGAGACGGAGTACGACTTTCTGCGTGCCCTGATTGAACGGAACATGATTCCGGACGATGTGACAGTCCAGGTGTTGACACAGGCCAGAGAACACATCATCAGAAAGACGTTCGAGGCGCTGAAGGGCTGTAAGAACGCCATTGTTCATGTCTATAATTCGACGTCAAAGGCACAGCGTGACCAGGTTTTCCGGAAGTCAAAGGAAGAGATCAAGCAGATTGCTGTCGAAGGCGCTAAACTTCTGCAGAATCTGACGGACGAGGCAGGCGAGAAGTATCGCTTTGAGTACAGTCCAGAGAGCTTCACAGGGACGGAGCCGGAGTATGCGCTCGAGGTCTGCAATGCCGTTCTCGATGTCTGGAAGCCGACACCGGACCGCAAGGCCATCATCAATCTGCCGTCGACGGTGCAGCTTTCCGTGCCAAGCGTCTATGCAGATCAGGTCGAGTACATCTCCGACAATCTGAAGTACAGGGAGAACGTCGTGCTTTCTCTTCACCCGCACAATGACCGCGGGACCGGCGTGGCAGACGCAGAGCTGGGCGAACTTGCCGGTGCGGATCGGATTGAGGGGACGATCTTCGGAAACGGAGAGCGGACCGGGAACGTGGACATCGTGACCCTCGCCTTGAACATGTACAGCCAGGGTGTGGATCCCAAGCTTCACCTGGACGATATGCCGGATATCGTAGACAAGTATCAGGATTATACGGGCATGACGGTCAATCCGAGAACTCCATACGGAGGTTCCCTGGTATTTGCGGCGTTCTCGGGCTCCCATCAGGATGCCATTTCAAAGGGCATGCATTACAGAAAAGAGCAGAACACGGATCTCTGGACGGTGCCGTATCTGCCGATCGATCCGACAGACATCAGCCGCAGCTACGATGCGGATGTCATCCGTATCAACAGCCAGTCCGGAAGAGGCGGAATCGGCTTCATTCTCGAGCACGATTTCGGCCTCAGGCTGCCGAAGGCGCTTGCGTCGGCGATCCGCGACGAGGTCAAGCTGGAGTCCGAGCATCAGCACAAGGAGCTGACGCCGAACGAGATCTTCGATCTCTTCATCGACCGCTTCGAGGATGTCAGAAAGCCTTACGGCATCTCTCATGTGACCTTCCGTCAGCACAATGGAATCATTGCAACCATCACGACACAGTTCGGAAACCGCTCCGCCGAGATTACGGCGTCCGGCAACGGCCGCCTGAATGCCGTGTCCAACGCGCTCAAGAAGGCATACGGGCTTGAGTATGATCTGGATACCTACGAGGAGCACGCGCTGGAGAAGAGCTCTTCCTCCAGAGCCATCGCTTATGTCGGTGTCAGGAGCAGAAAGAGCGGCGTGCTGTACTGGGGCGCAGGCGTGGATGTCGATATCATCCGGGCTTCCGTCAGTGCCCTTCTCACAGCCGTGAATAACATGGTGAATGCGGAGGATACAGCGCTTTCAGAATAATAACAGAATGCCTTCCTGATAACAGCTGCCTGCGGTGCGGGCAGCTGTTTTTTTCGTCCCGCGCTGCTTCGCAGCTTCCGGGCCGCTGACAGCCATTCGCGTTCTCGCGTTGCTGCGCATCGCTTCACGCTCATGTCTGTTTGCGTCGCTCGTGCATCTGTCCGCCGGCATGCAGGCATGCCGCGTCCATCTGCACAGCGACTGGGGAAATACCGTGTGCATAAGCCCAGGCGCGTCCCTCGCTGCTTCGCAGCTTCCGGTCCGCTGACAGCCATTCGCGTTTTCGCGCTGCTGCGCATCGCTTCACGCTCATGTCTGTTGGCGTCGCTCGTGCATCTGTCCGCCGACATGCAAGCATGCCGCAGCCAGCTGCACGGCGACTGGGGAAATACCGTGTGCATAAGCCCAGGCGCGTCCCTCGCTGCTTCGCAGCTTCCGGGCCGCTGACAGCCATTCGCGTTTCCGCGCTGCTGCGCATCGCTTCACGCTCATGTCTGTTGGCGTCGCTCGTGCATCTGTCCGCCGGCATGCAGGCATGCCGCGTCCATCTGCACGGCGACTGGGCTTATGCACGCATGTTACAAATATGTTACGGAAATGTTGACAAACGTAATAAACATATCTATAATGTGCGATGTATCGACCAATATGACGGAGCTGACAGGAGTCGATGGCTCAATATGTCTGCAGCTGTCGTCTTGATGAATGTAAATGTGATGGAGAGAAGGTGAGGGGCTTCCATGGATATGAACCTGCGGAAAACAGATCGATCTGAATCGGGTGAGAGCCGCGTGAAAGAAGCTGAGCTGGCGGTGTCTTCTTCAAAGCGCAGAGCGTCGGCTGATGCAGGATTGAGTGAGGAGCAGTTTTCATCAAAGGGGAAGATCCTTGGTCTGTTCATCACGGCAGCTGTCTTTTTTACAGGTAGCATCGCAGCTCCGGTCTCTCTGCACAGAACATCAAGTGCAGCGTCAGCGGAAGGCATTGCGCCATCTGTGATGGTGGGAGCAGGGACCGAAACGTATGAGACAGATGCCCCGGCAGATGTGGGGACAGGCGAGCCGGAAAGCGGGAGTGAGGACAGCAGGCAGACGCAGCTGAGAAACCAGACTTCCATGTGGCTTTCCTCCATCGCGGAGAGTCTTGACAATGTGAAGGAGCCGGAGACGACTGTGGAGCCGGAAGACAGCTCGGGTGCACAGGCCATTCAGTCGGCGTCCCAGATCACAAGCGATGCAGGCAAGGTGATCGCAGAGAACAGATCGATGTCCTACACGGATTATTCCACCCTGCTGAATATTGTGGAAGCGGAGTGCACAGGCGGCGATGAGAAGAGCAAGCTTCTTGTTGCAGATGTCATACTGAACCGGGTGGCGGACAGCCATTTTCCAGACAATGTCTATGATGTCGTTTGGCAGAGAGTGGGCGGTACGGCCCAGTTCTCGCCGACACAGGATGGCCGGATGGGGACGCTGACCATCTCCGACAGTACCATAAAGGCGGTGAAGGAGGCAATCAGCGGGAAGAACATCTCGGATGGAGCGCTGTTTTTCATGGCACGGGAATCGTCCTCCAGCAAGAATGTCAACTGGTTTGACGAGACACTGGAATACCTGTATTCCTACGGCGGGCACGATTATTATAAGTTCAAATGAACAAAAATGGATGGGCGGAAGAGCATATGAACTCTTCCGCTTGTTTACATTGATCAAAAAAAGACGGGGCAAATTCCATCTGAACTACAGCTAAGGTGGTGAGGTTCCCTCTCCGGGAACATTCCAGAAAACATACAGAAGAGAATAACTTGCGCCTTTCTTCTAAATAAGGTATCCTTAGAGACTGATACGAACCATTTTGCAATCAAAAGGCAGGAGCAGCGGTCATGCAGCAGACGATCATGTACAAGAGCACCAGAAATTCGGATTTGAGAGTGACTTCATCCCAGGCGATCCTTCAGGGGCTTGCGCCGGACGGGGGACTGTTTGTTCCGGAAAAGCTGCCTGTGTGGGATGGCGATTTCCGGAGACTTTCGGAGCAGTCCTACCAGGAGACAGCATACCAGATCATGCGCCTTCTGCTGACCGACTTCACGGAGGAAGAGCTGAAGGGCTGCATCAACAAGGCATATGATGCCAAGTTTGACGATCCGTCGATGGCTCCGCTCAGACACGAGGGCGATGCGTATTATCTGGAGCTGTTCCATGGCAAGACGATTGCCTTCAAGGACATGGCGCTCTCGATTCTTCCGCATTTGATGACAGTGGCGGCGAGGAAAAACCAGATCACGGATGAAATTGTGATTCTGACTGCGACGTCCGGGGATACCGGGAAGGCGGCCATGGCAGGATTTGCGGATGTCCCGGGGACAAAGATCATCGTCTTCTACCCGAAGGACGGCGTGAGCCGTGTACAGGAGCTTCAGATGCGTACCCAGCGCGGCGGGAACGTCCATGTTGTCGGCATTGACGGAAACTTCGACCAGGCGCAGACGGGTGTCAAGAAGATCTTCCGGGATCCGGAGATGAACCGCAGGATGAAGGCGCAGGGGCTTCGGTTCTCATCTGCCAATTCCATTAACATCGGACGGCTGGTTCCTCAGATTGTCTATTATTTCTATGCGTATGGACAGCTTCTCAGACAGGGTGCTGTCAAGCCGGGTGAGCGGATCAACATCACGGTTCCAACCGGAAATTTCGGCAACATCCTGGCAGCATACTATGGGAAGCGGATGGGTCTTCCGGTGAAGAAGCTCATCTGTGCCTCGAATGAGAACAAGGTACTGGTCGATTTCTTCAGAACAGGCGCGTACGATAAAAACCGTTCGTTCAAGCTGACATCAAGTCCGTCGATGGACATCCTGGTCTCTTCGAACCTTGAGAGACTGATCTACAGAATATCCGGGGACGACAGTGAACAGACAGCGAAGCTGATGAGCGCGCTTTCCTCCCAGGGTGTCTACAAGATCACGGACGGTATGTACACGAAGCTGTCTGATTTCTATGGAAACTACGCAAGTGAGGAGGAGACTGCGGAGGAGATTGCGCAGGTCTACAGGGATTGCGGGTATGTCATCGATACCCATACGGCAGTCGCGTCGAAGGTCTACCGCAAGTATCGTGAGGAGACGAAGGACACGACGCCGGTCGTCATTGCCAGCACTGCCAGCCCGTATAAGTTTGCGAGAGCAGTTGTCTGCGCAATAGAGCCTGAGATGGCGGAGAAGACCGATTCGGATCTGATCGATGAGCTCCAAAAGCTGAGCGGTGTCCGGATTCCGGAGGCGATCGAGGATATTCGGAAGGCACCGATTCTTCACAATACATTTATCGCAGGGGACGGCATGGAGAAGGAGGTCGCTTCCTGGCTCGGACTTTCCTGAATGAGGAAGCCGCCGGAGCGGGAGAGGGCTGGAGGCAGTCAGCCATGCTGGAATCTGCCGGAAGGGATGCAGGAAGATGGATAACAATTCGTTGTTTTCTTTTATGGATATTCTGATTGCGGGATGCGGCATCTATCTGATGTACTGCTGGTATCTGCTGCAGTTTAAGGGAGAGGTCAAAAAGGGTGTCCTTCTGCCGGATAAGTCGACCGCGCATTGCAAGGATCTGGACGGGTATAAGAAGGCGATCGGGGGAAAACTGTTCGTGTTTGCCCTCTCTGCGCTTGCAGCCGGCGGGCTCGGGCTCTTCTCGGACTATGTCAGGCCGGTCAATACCTACGTGTATCTCGGGCTGACAGCCGTGTTCCTTGTGGTGCTGATCTGGTTTACCAGGAGCGCAAAGAAGGCAGAGAAAGAATTTTTCTGCTGAAGGTTTCAAGTGTGTTACAGTGAATATAAGAACACAGAAAGCAGGCACGCCCGGCAGGTTTCAAAAGCGGGTGTGCCTGTTTTTAACCTTCACGAGGCGGAAGGGATGGCATATAATCAGACCTGTTGGTGACATCCTGAGGGGGAAAGTTCGACAGGATGAAAATGGACAGCTGCACACGCATACAGGCAGCACAGGGGGCAAAGAACGTGGAGATCAGGGTACTTGAACTGTTGGAGGGAGCGAAAAAGGCGCGGGGACTGACGGTGGTCATCGATGTGTTCCGCGCGTTTACGACAGAATGCTATGCATTCTCGGAAGGAGCGCTCTGGTCCTGGCCGATTGCGCGGCTTGAGGATGCATTCGCTCTGAAGAAACGTTATCCGGATGCTGTTCTCCTCGGCGAGAGAGGCGGCGCGAAGGTAGACGGCTGCGATCTCGGAAATTCCCCGTACGATGTGACGAAGACATCCTTCAAGGGGAAGGCGATGATCCATTCGACATCTGCCGGAACACAGGGGATAGCTGCAGCTGCGAAGGCAGGTGCGGAGGAAATCGTGACAGGAAGCCTTGTGAATGCAAAGGCTGTTGCGGCGTATATCCGTTTCCGGAATCCTTCCGTCGTATCGATTGTCGCGATGGGAAAGGCAGGACTTACAAGTACAAACGAGGATCTGATCTGTGCGCGCTATATCGAAGCCCTTCTGAAGGGGGAAGCGTATGATATCGACGGGAAGATTGCCTGGCTGAGGAATCATGGGGCGGAGCAGTTCTTTGATCCGGCTCAGGCGGATATTTTTCCAACGGAGGATTATCCGCTCTGCGTGGCGCATGACCGGTTTAACTTCGTACTGAGGGTCTGCAGAGATGAGAAAGGACGCCTGATGATCAGACGGGCGGACCCGCTGGAGTGGATCGAAAGAACCTGACATCGGAAGGAAAGACGAAAGAGGCGGAAGGAACCGGGAGCAGGAGAGGAACATGAGAGAGCAGTTCAAGGGAATCCGGGAATCGGATGTGGAAGCCTGCATCCCCGCTGATGTGCTCGGGCAGATTGAGACGGAGGCAGACCGGCTGACAGACGTACTGGCAGGTCTGATCAGCTACAGTGATGAGATCCGGATGGAGGATGGCGAGGGCAGCAGACGTTCCCTTCAGACAATTGAATCGGATGCAGAGGCGCTGGCACTGTTCCGTCATCAGCTGGAGGCAGATCCGGTTTCCGGGTTTTTAAACGGGACAAAGGTGAGACAGGGAAAGTCCGCAGATACACTGCTTGGGAGCTTTCGGAAAAAAATGCGTCTGAGGATTTCAGGACAGACGCTTCGAACAATCGGGACCAGGATTGCGGACAGGCTTCAGGAGGATCTGCAGCCTGAACGGGGAGGCATGAGACGCAGAAGAAGGCCGGAGCCGGTGCTGGTTGGCAGCATCAGAGCACTTCCGGACAGCTATGGCAGGGCAGCGGTGATTTCAGCCGCAGCCGTGCGTGTCGGGCAAAACACAAGGCTTCTGCATGCATGTGCGGCAAAGTACCAGCTTGAAGCAGCAGAGGCCATGCTGGACCGGTACGATTCGATCCATGAGGTGGCCCGGTCTCACGTTCCGGATCTCTTCAGCGATGCCAGAAAAATCAGGCGTCATTTTACCATCCATGTGGGAGGTACCAACACAGGAAAGACGCATGACGCCATGAAGGCGCTTGCCAATGCTCCTTCCGGCGTCTATCTGGCGCCGCTTAGAATGTTGGCCTATGAAGGCCGGGCGGTCATCGAGGAATATGGTGTCCCGTGCAGCTTTGCAACCGGTGAGGAGAAGGAAATCAAACCTGAAGCCTCCCATATCTCAGAGACGATCGGGATGCTCGATTTCCGCCATCGGTATGATATGGCTGTGATTGATGAGTGCCAGCTGATATCCGGAGAGGACGGGTCTCTTTACACCAATGCCATTCTCGGCGTCAATGCGCCCTTTGTGGAGGTTTGCTGCGCATACAGCGGACTTGAGATTACGAAACAACTGATCACACTCTGCGGGGATACGTACGAGGTGGTCGAGCATATCCGCACAAGCGAGTTGAAGTTCGAGGAGGAGCCGTACCAGGGGCCGAGAAAGAACGATGCGTACATCGTCTTCTCAAGGCTGGGCGCCTATGAGATGGCGGCCTGGCTTCAGAAAAAAGGGATGAATCCGTCCATTGTCTATGGAAAACTTCCCTACGAAGTGAAAATGGAGGAGGCGCGGAAGTTCGAGCGCGGCGACACGGACTGTCTTGTCGCGACAGATGCCATTGCGATCGGCCAGAACTACAACATAGAGCGGATCGTCTTCCGGGATACGGTCAAACATATCAATCGCAAGGAAGTGGAGCTGGATTCCCAGACGGTCAAGCAAGTCGCGGGAAGGGCTGGACGGTACGGACGTTTCCCGGTCGGCTATGTGAATACATTTGACGCGGCAGACAGAGCGGAAATCCGGCAGAAGCTGGAGGAAAAGGATATTCCCTCCGCGGCTGCACCCCTGGAGCTGCCATCGTTTCTGGTGGATGTCGATCTCCCGCTGAGTCTGATCTATAAGGCATGGAATGAGGCAAAGGCAGGAGTGCCGTTTGTCAAGGCGGACACATCCACCGAGCTTTATATCTGCAGACTCATCGAATCGCGGTATAGGCGGATTGGGAAACGGGATGAGTACAGCCTTGCAGCCCTGCCGCTGGATCTGAGGGACCGGGATCAGGAGGATCTGCTTGACAATCTTCTGTATCTGTATGACAAGGGAACCGGGACGGACGAGGAGTGGAAGCTTCTGCTTCTGGATAAAGAACAGATTGGAAAGATTTTGCGGTACAGGCCGCACATGATGACATTGGAGAAGCTTTGCAGGCAGCTGGATCTGGCAAGCTCGTTTTTCTACAAGATCAGAAGAGACGATCTCGCTTCCTATGTCATTCGGCTGAAACCGCCCATCACAAAGCGCATCGCTGAGATGATGGCGGAAAAGCCGGAGAATCGGACGGAAGAATCCGGGAATAGGACCGGTATGCCGGCACAGTCTGCGCCCCAGGACCACCATGCGGACTGGATTCTGGCATACATCTACATCTCTGTCTCAGGGCAGACAGAGCGCAACACCGGACGTTTTCCGTATGGAGATTACAGAAGGCTGTATTCAAGAGAGCTTCAGCAGTCTTATGGCAATGAAGCCACCTATATTGATTACTACTGCTACAAGAGAAAGACCAGGACGCCGGAATATTGTCGCTTTGAGCCGTACTTCCGGTATACAGTGAAGCTGGATCCGAAGTACATTGTCTCTGACGAAGGCGCGTACTATCTGGCGGAGCATTTCCAGATTGTACGCTGTGATTATCAGCACAGTGCCTCACCGATGCAGATCAGAGGGAAGCATAAAGCCGGACGCTGAAAACCAAAGACAGAAAAACAAAGACAGAAAAACAAAGACAGAAAGGCAAAGACGGAAAGGTAAAGACGGAAAGGCAAAGGCGGACAGGCAAGACAGAAAGAGAAAGACAGGATAGCGAAGAAATGGCTCCGGGCTGATGCCCGGAGCCATTTGTCTGCCTGAAGCGTATGACCTGGTTCTTGTGATCTTGTTTTTTCCGTGTACGGTGGTTTCGTATCAGGCGAGCGCCGCTTCGCTCTCCATGTTCCGGACGGCGGCTGACAGCATCAGCTTAATCCGGTTGAGCTGGTTTGCCTCCGATGCACCTGGGTCGTAGTCGATGGCGACAATGTTTGCGTCGGCGTGCTGCCGGCGGATTTCTTTTATAACACCCTTCCCCATGATATGGTTCGGCAGGCAGCCGAAGGGCTGGACGCAGACGATATTCTTCGTGCCCTCCTCGATCAGCTCAAGCATCTCGCCAGTCAGGAACCATCCCTCGCCGGTCTGGTTGCCGATCGAGATGACCGCCTTCGCCCGCTCGGCAAGGCTTTGGATATGGTGCGGTGCCTTGAAACGGCGGGAAGCATCAAGCGCCTCGCGGGCGGTTTTCCTGCAGTGCTCGACGAACTTGATGCCGATGTTGCAGAGTGCCGTTGTCGCCTTCCCGGCATAGTGGTTCTGGCACTTGAAGTTCTCATTGTAGAGGCTGTAGAGGATGAAGTCCAGAAGCTCCGGCTGGACAGCCTCAGCGCCCTCGCGCTCCAGAAGCTCAACCAGATGGTTGTTTGCGGCGGGAGAGTACTTGACCAGAATCTCACCGACAATTCCGACCTTCGGTTTTTTCATGTCCTCATGGATCGGCAGGGAATCAAACTCCTGGACAATCCTTTCGCATAGTCGCTTGTAATCCTTTCCGGAGGGGTTCTCGGAATAGAGGAAGTCGATGCATTCCTTCTCCAGCTTTTCATGCAGCCTGTCTGCACTTCCGCGCTCCAGCTCATATGGGCGGACACGGTAGAGACATTTCATGAACAGGTCGCCGAACTCGCAGGCAAAAAGCGCCCGCTTTGCAAATGAATAGTTCAGGCGGAAGCCTGGATTGCTCTCCAGTCCCTGCACCGAAGCGGCGATGACCGGCACATATTCCATCCCGGCTTTCTTCAGCGCCCGGCGGAAGAAGCCGACATAGTTCGACGCGCGGCAGCCGCCGCCGGTCTGGGACATGATGATCGCGCACTTGTGCGGATCGTACTTGCCGGATTCCAGCTCGCTCATCATCTGCCCGACGACAATCAGGGACGGGTAGCAGGCGTCATTGTTGACATATTTCAGTCCCTTGTCGACCGCGTCCTTCTCAGGCGGATTGACGACCACCATATTGTAGCCGCTCGCTGTCATGGCAGCTTCCAGAAGACCGAAGTGAATCGGACTCATCTGAGGCACAAGGATGGTGTAGTCCTTCCGCATTTCCTTTGTAAACGAAACGGTCTCCTGAGCAGAAGAACGGATGGTCCGGGCGGTATGGTTCTTTTTACGGATTCGGATGGCCGCGATCAGTGAACGAATCCGGATTCTCGCCGCACCGAGGTTGTTGACCTCGTCAATCTTCAGACAGGTGTAGAGCTTATCCGATCCGGTCAGGATCTCATCGACCTGGTCGGTTGTGACCGCATCGACACCGCAACCGAACGAGTTGAGCTGGATGAGATCCAGATTGTCACGCTGCTTCACAAACTCCGCTGCGCCGTAGAGCCGCGTGTGGTACATCCACTGGTCCAGAACGCGGAGCGGACGTTCAATCGGGGCGAGCTCCGAGATGGAATCCTCGGAGAGCACTGCCATGCCGTAGGAGTTGATCATTTCCGGGATGCCATGGTTGATCTCCGGATCGATGTGATAAGGCCGTCCGGCCAGCACGATGCCATGCTTTCCGGTCTCCTCCAGATAATCCAGAATCCGCTGCCCTTCTGCATAAACCGCCTGCCTTGTGCGGTCCAGCTCCGTCCATGCCGCTGAAGCTGCCTCGCGCACTTCCCGCTCCGGAAGATCGGAGAAGACATCAACTAGCTGCTCCGTGACCGTCTTCAGATTCTCGAAGGATATGAACGGGCAGATGAAATCGATATTCTTTGACCGGATCGTCTCAACATTATTCTTGATGTTCATCGGGTAGGACGTCACGATCGGGCAGTCGTAATGGTTGCCGGCTTCCTTGAACTCCTTCCGCTCATAGGGGATGCAGGGATAGAAGATTTTCTTCACGCCCTGCGCGATCAGCCACTCGATGTGACCATGCGTCAGCTTGGCCGGATAGCACTCGGACTCGGACGGGATTGACTCGATGCCAAGCTCGTAGATCCGATGTGTGCTCGCCGGCGAAAGCACGACATGATACTTCAGCTTTGTGAAGAACAGATGCCAGAACGGGTACAACTCGTACATATTCAGCACGCGCGGGATACCGATCGTTCCCCGCTCCGCTTCATCCTCTGGCAGAACCTCCCTGTCAAAGAGCAGGTGGTTCTTGAAATCGTACATGTTCGGCAGGTTTTCAGCATTCTTCTTCTTGCCGATGCCCCGTTCACACCGGTTTCCGGAGATGAAGGTCCGTCCGCCGGAGAAATGGTTCACTGTCAGCCTGCAGTGATTCGTGCAGCCCTGGCACTTGGCATTGTGTGTTGTATACTGGAGCGCACGGATCTGACGGATCGAGAGCATGGAAGTCTGTTTCCCTTCCTCATAGCGCTCCCTTGCGATCAGACCGGCTCCAAACGCGCCCATGATGCCTGCAATGTCCGGGCGGATGGCTTCACAGCCGGCAATTTTCTCGAACGCTCTCAGAACGCCGTCGTTGTAGAAGGTTCCGCCCTGGCAGACGATGTGGCGGCCAAGCTCTTTGGCATCAGAAACCTTAATGACCTTGTACAGAGCATTTTTTATGACTGAGTAGGAAAGACCGGCGGAGATATCCTCGACACTGGCTCCCTCCTTCTGCGCCTGCTTGACCTTTGAGTTCATGAAGACTGTGCATCGGGTACCGAGGTCAAAGGGGTGCTCCGCAAAAAGCGCCGCCTTTGCGAAGTCCTCCACCGAATAGTTCAGAGACTTTGCAAAGGTCTCGATGAACGATCCGCAGCCGGAGGAGCAGGCCTCGTTGAGCTGCACCGAATCGACCGCGTGATTCTTGATTTTGATGCATTTCATATCCTGTCCGCCGATGTCGAGAATACAGTCCACATCCGGGTCGAAGAAGGACGCCGCATAGTAGTGTGCGATGGTCTCGACTTCGCCCTCGTCCAGCATCAGAGCAGACTTGACCAGCGCCTCGCCGTAGCCGGTGGAGCAGGAATAGACAATATGGGCATCCTCAGGCAGCCGGTCATAGATCTCCTCAATCGCACGGATAGCCGTCTTCAGCGGGCTGCCATTGTTGTTGCTGTAAAACGAGTACAGGAGGGAGCCGTCCTCCGAGACGAGCGCCGCTTTTGTTGTTGTGGATCCGGCATCGATGCCGAGGAAGCAGTTTCCACTGTAGGACTCCAGATCCTCCGTCGCCACGTTGTACTGATTCTGCCGTTCGATGAAGTCGTCATATTCATCCTGAGAGGCAAAGAGAGGCTCCATGCGCGGAACCTCGAACTGGATCTGAACGCCGTCCGTCAATTCCTTCTCCAGCTCACTCAGCAGGCGGTCGGAGTCCTCATCCGTAACCGTCTTACCATCCTCATAAAGCTGCTCAGCAAGCTTTTCGTGCTGCTTTGAGTGGTTGACGGCCATTGCGGAATGGGCATTCAGACCGGCACCGATTGCGGCAAACAGATGGGAATTATCCGGGATGATGGCATGCTCGTCGTCAAGCTTCAGCGTGCGGATGAAGGCTGTCCGCAGTTCACTCAGAAAATGGAGCGGCCCGCCGAGGAAGGCAACATGCCCCCTGATCGGACGTCCACAGGCCAGACCGGAGATGGTCTGGTTTACAACAGCCTGGAAAATGGATGCGGCGAGGTCTTCCTTTGTCGCGCCGTCATTGATCAGAGGCTGGATATCGGTCTTGGCGAAAACACCGCATCTGGCGGCGATGGTATAGAGAGACTGATAGTGCTTCGCATACTCATTCAGTCCTGTGACATCGGTCTGGAGCAGGGACGCCATCTGATCGATGAAGGAACCGGTGCCGCCGGCGCAGGTTCCGTTCATACGCTGATCAATCGAGGAACCGTCAAAATAGATGATCTTCGCATCCTCCCCACCGAGCTCAATCGCGACATCCGTCTGCGGCGCATATTTTTTCAGTGCCGTTGAGACCGCGATGACCTCCTGGACAAAGGGAATATCCATGTTTCCCGCGAGTGCAAGTCCGCCGGAGCCTGTGATCACCGGGGAAACCTTCACGTCCCCCACCGCCTCCCGGGCTTCCTTCACAAGGCGGGCAAGTGTACCCTGGATATCCGCAAAGTGTCTCTGATAATCTGAGAAGAGCAGCTTTTTGCTTTCATCAAGGACGGCCACCTTGACAGTGGTGGAGCCAATGTCCACGCCGAGTGCGTACTTTGTATTCCGTGCCATATAGATCAATAATTCTTTCTTATTAAAAATGTGTGTATGATTCGATTCACAATGGGGTATTATACAACAGTCTGAAGGAGCAGGAGAAGCAACAAAGACCGGCGAATGTATTGAGCATAATGGACATATTTGATAACATATACAGCTGACTGGCGGGAAAGCTGCCAGACCCTGACACCTGTCAGGAAAAATGATGTCCTGCCTGATGAATGCGGCAGGAACGTGAAAGGCGTGGGAGAATTGAAAGGATTGCAAAGATTGGAGAGGTTCGCTGACCGCCATTTTTCGAGGACGAAGAGATGGGCGGCTCTGACCCTGGCAGCGGTTTTAACCGCAGGAACTGTGGGAGGAGCCTGGGCAGACGTACAGACAACGGAGACTGAGCAGGGACCAACATCTGCCAGGGAGTCGGAGCATAATCAGACAGAGACAGGTCAGGAGCAGGGAGTTCAGGAAACTGATCAGGCACAAGGCAGCATCAGCCAGACAGAATCAAGACCGGCGGCAAGTGATACCGGGACAGCAACGAAGCCCGATTCGGCTTCGACCGAGTCCGTTCCGGTCTCCACGGAGTCCGCTTCGGCTTCGACCGAGTCCGTTCCGGCCTCAACGGAATCCGCTTCGGCTTCGACCGAGTCCGTTCCGGTTTCCACGGAATCCGATGGAACTGAGACAGCTGCTTTCAGTGAGAAGCCTGCTGCCGGAAGCAAGGAAACTGTGCAGGCGGAAACACAGCCAGTCTCCGTCGAGACAAAGGGCTCTGCAGATATTCAGGTTGTGGTCAGATTCGACTTCCGCGGCCTGAATCCTCAGACAGCTACCTATCTGGCAACTGCTGCGGATAACCCGATCAAGCATTATTCGGTGACAATCACAGACCAGAGCACCGGGCAGAGGGTGTATTCAAGTGACGTAGTCAAACGGGATACAGGTGACGCTGGTGTTTTAAGCCTGAAGCCGATCACGGTGAAAGCTGACTGGGACATGGGACAGCCGGATCCCTCAACCAAAGAGTACAGGGATGTGACGAAAACCTATTCGGTGCAGGTGGCGGTTCCCCATTTCAAGCCGCTTGCTGAGAAGACGTTCACCCTTAAAGCATACCAGGCAGGGTGGAAAGTGCTTCCGGAGACTGAAAAAGAAAGCGGCAAGGAAGAAAACGGCAAAGAAGAAAACGATAAGGAAGAAAGTGCGAAATCTGAAACAGGCAGTGACAGCGTAGGTGACATCGAAACACCTGATCCGGTAAAGATTCCGGAGTTTTCCTGGAAGCTGACAGCCGATGGCCAGGAAGGTGAAGAGAAGAATCCGGTTGCGATGCTGACTTTCGTTCCACAGGTTGATGTGGATCAGACGAATCTGACGCCGGTCTCCCTCACGAATCTGACAAGAATCTCAAGACCTTATGGGAAAGCACTTGAAGGCGGAGCCATTACACCTGGATATGTCATTTCCTCCTTCCTGAAGCCAGCCGGGAAGACCAATCCGCTTGTCCTGTTGGATAAGGCATCGTACGCGCTGATTTCCAGTCAGCTTGCGGATACGGACCTGGGACACTCAAACGACATGACATATGTCGCATCACGAAATGAAATTTACACAACGCCTGTCAAGACGAATGGAGTATACCAAATCATTGTCCTGGACGCTTCAACACTGAAGGTAAAGCGGAGGATCCGGGTCGACCAGTATTACAATTCCATCTCCTATGATGAAACAAGAGATGTCTTCTTCCTGGGAAACCGCACAAACTCCCTTGAAACAGCGACAGTCTACAGCGGGGATCTTTCAAGAAAAATCAGTTCCTTTCATGTTCCGTCCAATCTGACCTATCAAAGCAGCGGCACATGGAACGGGCTTGTCTACTTCACAGCCAGCGAGGGAGGAAGATCATCTCAATATGAGCCGGTTCCGGATGGCCGTTTCAGGTACGGCGACAATGTTATCTGGATCTACGACTTCTATGGCAATTTACTGAAGACCTACTATATCCCGGCTTCGTCTGACGGGACACATCGAGAAATCGAGTCCATTATGTTTGACAACGGCAGAATGATCCTGCAGTTCAACGAAAATGGAAAGGCCGGCTATTACTTTGTCAATCCGGAGGCTGCAGCCACGACTGTGTCAGCATCAGTCAGCGTCCAGAACAGTTATCCGAGGGATGGAGAGTTTCAGGCAGGTCTGTACTTCGGCGGGCAGAGAGTCGCAAGCGTGACGAACGCCGGAGGGATGTTTACATTTTCACCGGTCTGGATCACTCAGCCAGGAACCTACAGTTACCAGATCATTCAGGACAAGGGCGGGGATATTTACAATACGATCTATTCCGGGGAGACGATCACTGTCACCGTGAACGCGCTGTATGACCCATTCACAAACAAGCTGACGCTCTCTTCCTGGTACCAGGGCGGATCGACGATCCACAACTACCGGATTACAAAGACCGAGAAGAAAAAGATCACAAAGGTCAGAAAGGCAAAACCAGCCGTCCGTTCTTTGTCTGCCGGGAAGAAGAAGCTGAAGATCCGATTCAGGAAGGTTTCCTATGCGGCAGGCTATGAAATCCAAGTCTGCAGAAACAAAAAATTCAAGGGCAAGACCTTGAAGACCTATTGGACAAGGAAGACCAGCAGGACGATCTCGAAGCTGACTGGAAAGAAACGGTACTATGTCCGGATCAGACCATACCGGATTCTTCGCGGAGTCACATACTATGGAAAGTATTCAAAGGCCAGGTCTGTCAGGGTAAGATGAGGGCATATGGAGGTAAAGAGCGGCAGCAGCCGGCAGATGGAAAGGGGAATGTGCATCTATGAGAGCAGTCAGCTGGAATGTGAACGGCCTGAGAGCCTGCATGGGAAAAGGATTCGAAGAATCATTTGAAAAACTGAATGCAGACATCTTCTGTCTGCAGGAAACCAAGCTCCAGGAGGGGCAGATTGAACTGAAACTTCCAGAGGAATATCAGCAGTACTGGAATTATGCGGAGAAGAAGGGTTATTCAGGGACGGCGGTCTTCACGCGGCTGAAACCCGTGGCGGTTACATACGGGATTGGAATCGAGGAGCATGACCATGAGGGACGTGTGATCACGCTGGAGTTTCCGGACTACTACTTTATTACCTGCTATACGCCGAATTCGCAGGACGGCCTCAGAAGGCTTGAATACCGGATGAGATGGGAGGATGATTTCCGCGCTTATATGAAAAAGCTGGATGCTCAGAAGCCGGTCATCGTCTGCGGAGATCTGAACGTTGCGCATGAGGAGATCGATCTCAAGAACCCGAAGACAAACAGGAAGAATGCCGGATTCACGGATGAGGAACGGGGCAAGATGACAGAGCTTCTGAATGCCGGATTCACGGACACCTTCCGGTACTTTCATCCTGACGAGGAGGGCGTCTATTCCTGGTGGAGTTATCGTTTCCATGCCAGAGAGAAGAACGCAGGCTGGCGCATCGACTACTTCATCACATCGAAAAGAATCGATCAAAAGCTGCAGGCTGCAAGCATCCATACCGAGATTTTCGGCTCTGACCACTGCCCGGTGGAACTGGATGCGGATATCTGAGATATCTGAAGGGCTGGCGCGCTGAAAAAATCAGTCCGCCATTCAACTTTTTATTGACAGTCAGGAAAGGAAAGAGCAATCAGACATGAGCAAAAACTATACACTTCTTACTACGGACGGCCGCGCGAAGCGTGGGGAGTTCCGCACGGTTCACGGAACGGTGCAGACACCGGTGTTCATGAACGTTGGAACAGTCGGTGCGATCAAGGGCGCAGTCTCGACGGATGACCTCCGGGGAATCGGGACGCAGATTGAGCTGAGCAATACCTACCATCTGCACGTCCGGACCGGTGATGAGGCGATCAAAAAGCTTGGCGGACTTCACCGGTTCATGAACTGGGACAGACCGATTCTGACCGATTCAGGCGGATTTCAGGTCTTTTCATTGGCCGGCCTTCGGAAGATCAAGGAGGAGGGCGTAACCTTTCACTCACATATTGACGGGCACATAATCTTCATGGGACCAGAGCAGAGCATGCAGATTCAGTCGAATCTGGCTTCCACGATCGCGATGGCCTTCGATGAATGTCCGCCCTCGAAGGCGGAGCGAAGCTATGTGGAGAATTCCGTTGCGAGAACCTACCGCTGGCTGGTCCGCTGTCAGGCGGAAATGAAGCGTCTGAACGGACTCGAGGATACAATCAACCGGCATCAGATGCTCTTCGGCATCAACCAGGGAGCAGTGTACGACGACATTCGCATCGAGAACGCGAAGCGGATCACGGAGCTTGACCTTGATGGATACGCGGTCGGCGGCCTTGCGGTCGGCGAGACCCATGAGGAGATGTACCGGGTCCTTGACAGCACGGTACCGTATCTGCCGCAGGACAAGCCGGTCTACCTGATGGGAGTCGGGACCCCGCTGAACATCGTCGAGGGCGTCTACCGGGGCGTTGATTTCTTCGACTGTGTCTATCCGACCCGAAACGGCAGACATGGGCATGCCTACACGCACCATGGGAAGATCAATCTGCTGAATGCAAAATTCATGTTTGACGAGCGCCCGATCGAGGAGGGCTGCGGCTGCCCGGCCTGCAGATCCTACTCCAGAGCCTACATCCATCACCTGTTCAAGGCGAAAGAGATGCTCGGGATGCGGCTGATGGTTCTGCACAATCTCTATTTTTACAACCATCTGATGGAAGAAATTCGAAACGCAATTGACGAGCATCGATATGAACAGTTCCGCAGAGACTTTACCGAGGCCTATAATACTCCGGACTGCTGAGCCGGCCAGAATAATGCTTGATACAGATTGTGAATTTGTGTAAAATGAAAAAAGTTTGATTCAGACTACGCAGGAGGATATGAACATGAATTCAGCTCTTTTACCGGTATCTGTTCTGACCGCAGGCGGCAGCTCCGCAGCTGCGGGTGGCGGCGGACTTTTCATGATGATCATCTATATGGTCATCATCTTCGGCGCGATGTATTTCTTCGCGATTCGGCCGCAGAAGAAGGAACAGAAAAGACTGCAGACGATGATTTCACAGATGGAAGTCGGAGACACGGTTGTCACAACCTCCGGTTTCTACGGCATTGTGATTGCTGTCGATGAGGAGGACTGCATCGTGGAGTTCGGTAACAACAAGAACTGCCGTATTCCGATGAGAAAGTCCGCGATTGCCGAGATCGAGAAGGCATCGGAATCTGTTCCGGCATCCTCTGAGCCGGAAAAGACCACGGAAAGTGCTGCTCCGAAGAAGGCTGCTGTCAAGGGACCGAGAGCCGCTGCAAGAGAGGCAAAGGAAGCCATGAAGCAGGCAAGAATTCAGGAAAAGGAGAAGGCCGTCGAGGAAAACAAGGCAGCCAGGGAAGCGAAGGAAGAACAGCAGTAATGCTGTATAAGAGCATGAGAACATGCCAGAGAAGGCGCGCCGCAGAAAGATGCAGGCGCGCCTTTCGCGTGAAGGCGGGAACAGGCGGCGTGATGATCTGCTCTGCGAATCGGATGCAAGAATATCTGGATTTTAACGGCAATGCTTCAATTCTTTTCAGGGGGGCTTGCACACGTGTGCTATGATGGAATGCGGCACAGGCTCCGGAAAAGAAGGAGCCCAAGGTATGAGTGAGGAGGCACCTTATGGATACACTTGAAATACTCAAAGACTTATGCATCATTCTGGTCTTCGGCAAGTTTTTCAGCCTGGTGGCGCGGAAGCTGCATATGCCGGAAGTTGCGGGACTGATCATATCCGGAATCCTGATCGGTCCGAGCGTGTTCGGGCTTGTGAAGCAGAGCGATTTCCTTTCCGGCATGGGAGAGATCGGTGTCATTCTGCTGATGTTTTCAGCAGGACTTGAGACCGATATGGAGAAACTGAAGGAATCCGGGCTGAAGGCGACGCTGATTGCACTTGCAGGCGTGGCGGTTCCTGTTTTCGCCGGAACCATTCTGTACATGAGCTTCTATGGGTTTGCAGGACCCGGAAGCGAAGAGTTTATGAAGGGACTCTTTATCGGGACGATCCTCGCGGCAACCTCTGTTTCGATTACGGTTCAGGCGCTCAAGGAGCTTGGCAAGCTGAACACGGCAGTCGGCACGACGATCATGAGCGCCGCGATCATTGACGATGTCATCGGCATCCTGGTCCTGACTGCTGTCATGAGTATGAAGGATCCGTCCAACAACATCGGGGTTGTCGCTCTGAAGACGCTGGCATTCTTTGCAATTGCCCTTGTCGGCGGGTACTTCATCTTCCATCTGATGAAAAAACTGGAGAAGCGTTCTCCGCATACAAGAAGGATCCCGATTCTGGGTGTGGCACTTGCGTTCGCGCTTTCATACATTGCAGACAGATATTTTGGAGTGGCGGATATCACAGGCGCCTACTGCGCAGGCGTCATTCTCTGCTCGCTCAGAGAGTCCGACTACATTGAGCGGAAGGTCGATATCAATTCATACATGATCTTCGGACCTGTCTTCTTTGCAAGCATCGGACTTCAGACGAATCTTCGCCAGCTTGACACTACCATCCTGGTTTTCTCACTGGCATTTGTTGTGGTCGGGCTCGTCGGCAAGATTATCGGCTGCGGCCTGATGGGGCGTGCATGCGGTTTCAACGGACATGACAGCATGAAGATCGGTGTCGGCATGATGACCCGGGGTGAGGTAGCACTGATTGTTGCACAGCGCGGGCTGAAGGCAGGCCTTATGACCAGCTCCTATTTTACAGCCGTAATCCTGTTGATCATCGTCAGCTCGATTCTGACCCCGATTCTTCTGAAAATGCTCTACGAGAAATATCCGGAGGCTGCCTGAGGCGAATTGCTTTCACCTTCCAGCCGCAGACTGTAGGGAAAGATATCCCTCGAAGAGGATACCTCCCAATGAGAAAAGCAGATCAGAATAATGAGAACATCAGAAAAGCAGAGACCGCGGAGAGAATCCGCAGCCTCTGCTTTTTTTGAAGGCAGCCGCTCATCATCGAGTGCGGAGCATCAGATAACGGCGGAGTCGCGGTCAGTCCAGACCTTCCCATACAACCTGCTTGTAGTGGACGGGGTCTGTATCCCCTTCTGTGGAGAAGCAGAGAACGGTAGAGTCCGGTCCGAGCCCGAGCTCCTTCCGGATGTCGCTGTAGCAGTCCTCCATCATAATTGTCGCGAGAGCGCCGAACGTTGCGGCGCCGGATTCTCCGCTGGTGATATGCGGATCGTCTCTGAAGCATCCTGCCAGCATCCGCATGCCCCGGAGCGTCATCCGGTCTTCCCCGGAGATGAAGCCAGTTGCGTGGTTGCGGAACAGATCCCAGCCGATCTCACAGGGCTCTCCGCAGGCCAGGCCTGCCATGCAGGAATCCATATCCCCATCCACAATGACGCGGGAGCCGTCCCCTTTCTCGTTACTCCGGTACATGCAGTCGGCTGCGTGCGGCTCCACGACGATGATCTTCGGCGGGTTGTCCGGATAGAGGGCGGAGAAGTAGCCGGTCACAGCGCCAGCCATGCAGCCGACGCCCGCCTGAACGAACACGTGGGTCGGGCGCGTGCCGAGCTGCTCCGCGGCTTCGTCCGCCATCACCCCGTAGCCTTGCATGATCCAGGATGGAATGTCGAAATATCCGGGCCAGGAGGTATCCTGAACAATGACGCTGTGGGGTGTCTCCTCCGCAAGCCGGGCAGCCTTTCGCACACATTCATCATAGTTCAGGTCCTCAATTGTAACCTCTGCCCCAAGTGCGCGGATGTTGTCGAAGCGGGACTTTGCGGTTCCCTTCGGCATCAGGATTACGCAGCGCTGGTGGAGCATTCGGGCTGTCCAGGCGACGCCGCGCCCGTGGTTGCCGTCCGTAGCAGAGAAGAAGGTGCAGGGGGCCAGTGTTTTCAGAAAATGCTCGTCCGTCAGGACACTGTAGGAAAGTTCCGATATATCTCTGCCGACTTCGCCTGCCAGAAATCTGCCCATCGCATAAGCACCGCCGAGTGCCTTGAAGGAGTTCAGACCATAGCGGAAGGACTCATCCTTTACCACAACCGTTCCGAGCCCGAGATAGGAGGCCATCTGCTTCAGGCTTCTGAGCGGTGTCTCCTGATACTGCGGGAAGGTTCTGTGAAAATTCCTGGCTTTGGTGACCTCCTCTTTTGACATGAGCGAAAGATAAGGATCTGAAGTCTTCGGAACCTGTCTGGATTTGTATTTCAGATCGACGTGTGTAAACATGGCATCTTCCTCCGGAAAAATGTGTTGGATGAAACGATGAAATCTTGTCTTGTTTAAATATTCTATGCATAGTGTATCACAACCTGCATGAAAACATGTTATACTGAAAAAAACAATTTCAGTCTGGACCTTTGAAAGAAAACCTGAGCAGACAGGTGAAAGGACTGTCTGAGCCGGGCCGGACGGAAGCATGGAGACGAACCCAGGAGGTATGCCGTTATGATCGATCTTTCAGTCAACAAGGAAAGCCTGAAGCACAACATCGAGAATGCGCGGAAGAACAACGTCATTCTCCCGACCTACGAAGAGATGAAGGATCCTGGAAAGATTCCGGCAAAGATTCAGGAAAAGCTGAAGAATGTCGGGCTGTGGGATGTGAACCCTCTGAACCTGTTCCGTATCACATGGAAGAATGAGCCGAAGGAGACAGGCGGACTCTTCCAGAGCATCCCGAATTACATCGAATTTCCGTCAAGTCTGACCGGCGTCCCCTGCAGGATCGTCGCGATGGTCGGAAAGTGGTTCCCGACCGGCTGCCATAAGGTCGGCGCCTCCTATGGCTGTCTGGTCCCGGAGCTTGTCACCGGACATTTTGATTCCACCGTACATAACGCAGTCTGGCCGTCCACAGGAAACTACTGCAGAGGCGGAGCCTTCAATTCACGCCTTCTGGCCTGCAATTCGGTTGCCATTCTGCCGGCGGAGATGTCGAAGGAACGCTTCGACTGGCTGAAGGGCATTGCCACACAGGTCATCGCGACACCGGGGTGCGAGTCCAATGTCAAGGAGATCTTCGACAAGACGAACGAGCTCAAGCAGGATCCGTCGATGATGATCTTCAACCAGTTCGAGGAGATGGGCAATGTTGTCTGGCATTATAATGTCACCGGCAATGCACTGGCGGATGTGTTTGAAGCCGTGAAGCGGCCGGGAGACCGGTTCGCGGGAGCTGCATTTACCTCCGGGTCAGCAGGAACGCTTTCAGCAGGAGACAGGCTGAAGGAGCTTTACCCGAAGGCGAAGCTTGCGGTCGGCGAGGCGCTCCAGTGCCCGACCCTTCTGGAGAACGGATTCGGCGGTCACCGCATCGAGGGAATCGGTGACAAGCATGTGCCGTGGATTCACAATGTCCGCAATACCGACATGGTCATCGACATCGACGATGAGGACTCCCAGCGGCTGCTGCGGCTTTTCAACACGTCAGAAGGACAGAAGTACCTGAAGGAGGAGCTCGGACTGGATGATACGATGGTTGAGAAGCTGACCTGGCTCGGTATCTCCGGAATCGCGAATCTGCTGTGCTGCATCAAGATGGCAAAGTATTATGAGCTGACAGAGCATGATGTGCTGGGAACCGTCCTGACCGACTCTGCAGTGATGTATCAGTCGAGAGTCGATGAGCTCAATCAGATGTACGGACCGTACAGCGAGACGGAGGCGAAGCTTGATCACTGCCGCCATATCCTGGACGAGAAGACGGACAATATGCTGGAGCTGTCCTACTACGACAGAAAGCGCATCCACAACCTGAAGTACTACACCTGGGTCGAGCAGCAGGGGAAGACGAAGGAGGAGCTGGATGCTCTGTGGTATGACCCGGAGGGAACCTGGGATGCCGTGCACAGACAGGCAGCCGAGATGGATGAGCTGATCAATGAATTCAATGATGCGACCGGACTGCTGAAGGAACTGTAAAGTAACAAAGAGCATCTATGCCTGGAAGCGTCCATGTTCGGAAGCAGACAACAGGGAAGTCTGAAGGCGTCCATGTCCGGACGAAGGCAGCATCTGGCGGCAGCGGATGCTGGCAGGTGCTGGATATAGATCGCAGGCGGGATCAACGTGGGCAGTACCCGGGAGCGGGGGCTCACGATCAGTTGCAGAAGCTGTGACAGATGGTGTAGACTTGTTTCAGTTTTCAGTCAAAAAGGAGGAATGTTATGATCGAGAATCGTGTTTACAATTTCTCAGCAGGACCATCGATCCTTCCGGATGAGGTGCTCCTGTCCGCACGGGAGAACCTTCTGAATTACGAAGGCTCTGGGATGTCCGTCATGGAGATGAGCCATCGCTCGAAGGTCTATGACAAGATTATCAACGATGCGTTTGACCACCTGCGCAAGGTCATGTCGATTCCGGACAACTATAAGATTCTGTTTCTCCAGGGCGGCGCGACCGGCATGTTTGCAGCGATCCCGCTGAACATCTCCAGGACTGGTGTGGCGGATTATATCATCACAGGCAACTTTGCAAACAACGCGTACAAGGAAGCAAAGAAGTACATGAAGGATGTCCGTGTTGCGGGATCCACAGAGAACGAGAACTTCACCAGAATTCCATCTCAGGACGAGCTGACGCTCAACCCGGCAGCAGATTATGTTCACATCTGTCAGAACAACACCATCTTCGGAACAGCCTGGCATACACTTCCGGAGACTGGCAGTGTTCCGCTGGTGGCGGATCTTTCGTCCTGCATCCTCTCTGAACCGGTCGATGTCTCAAAGTACGGTATCATCTATGCGGGGGTCCAGAAGAATATGGCGCCGGCTGGCTTTGCGGTCGTGATCGTGAGAGACGATCTGATTGGAAATCCACAGCCGATCTGCCCGAAGATCTGGGATTTCGGCAAGCAGGCTGAGAAAAACTCGATGCTCAACACGCCGCCGACCTGGTCCATCTACATCTGCAAGCTGGTGCTCGAGTGGATCATGGGCATCGGAGGACTTCAGGAGCTGAAGAAGCGCAACGAGAAGAAGGCTGCGCTGCTGTACGATTACCTCGACTCCCAGAGCTTCTACAAGGCACAGGCGCAGAAGGAAAGCCGCTCGATGATGAATGTCACGTTCAGAACCGGCGACGATGAGCTGGACAAGAAGTTTGTCGCAGCATCTGTCGAGGCTGGCTTCACGAATCTGAAAGGACATCGCCTTGTCGGAGGCATGCGCGCATCCATCTATAATGCGATGCCGTATGAAGGTGTCGAGGCACTTGTCGACTTTATGAAGAAGTTCGCGAGAGAACAGGCATAATCTGCTGTGACATACCTGCGGGGCCAGGCTGCGTAGAGATTCAGTCAGACTGTGTCAGGCCTGCAGCGTATGGACACATCGAGATCCGTCTTTTCGGGCTGTGCCGGTCAGCCAGCCCAGAAGAGGCGGATTTCTTGATATCATGCCAGAGACATCACAAAAAATGAGATGGAGGATGACAGCATGCATGCATTCAGTGAGATGGGACTCAGGATCCCCAGGATCCAGCTTCCAAAGGAAGGGACAGACTATGAGAAGTGGGCGGTTGTCGCCTGCGATCAGTATACCTCCGAGCCTGCCTACTGGGAGGAAGCGGACAGAATTGTCGGCTCTTCCCCGTCCACGCTGCGGATGATTCTGCCGGAATACTACCTGGGAAAGCCTCAGGAGGAGGAGCTGACAAAGCAGATCCGGAGCCATATGAAACAGTATGAGGAAACCGGTGTGCTCAGAACGCTTCCGGAGGGCTGCATGCTTGTGAAGCGGACGGCCGCGGGGCGGACAAGGCTTGGGCTGGTCATCGCAGTGGATCTGGAGGCATACGACTATACGAAGGGCTCCACCTCCCTGATCCGCGCAACCGAGCGCACGATCACGGAGCGGATTCCGCCGAGACTCCGCATCCGGAGAGGGGCGCCGATTGAACTCCCGCACATCATCATCCTGATTGACGATCCGGAAAAAACCGTGATCGAGCCGCTTGCAAAAAAGAAGGGGACGGTGGTTTACGACACAGATCTGATGCTGGACGGTGGCCATATCACGGGAACCTTCTTCCCAAGGGAGGAGCTTGGCGGCGTGCAGGAGGCCTTCTCAAGGCTCTATGACAAGTCGACGGAGCGCTTCGGCAAAGGGAAGGAATTCCTCATGGCGATGGGGGATGGAAATCACTCCCTGGCGACAGCCAAGGCAGCCTGGGAGGAGATCAGGCAGACATTGTCCCCGCAGGAGAGGGAGAATCATCCGGCCAGGTATGCACTCTGCGAGCTTGAGAATGTTCATGACGATGGCATTGTGTTTGAGCCGATTCACCGCGTGCTGTTCGGTGAGGGAAAGCTGACGGGGGAGGAGATCGTAAGAAAGACCGTCGAAATTCTGAAGAAGCAGAATCCGGATGCTTATCTGGCGGAAGAATCTGATGAGGATGACGCGGGGGCGGAGGCGGCAACTGGCCGTGCAGACAGGGAAACTGCTCAGCGCGTGACGCAGACAAGCCGGACAGCGGACAGCTACAGGATCCCGGTCGTCTATGGCGGCACGCACAGAGTGCTGGTGATCGATCATCCGGTCTCCGGGCTTGAAGTCGGAGCTCTCCAGACGGCACTGGATGAGCTCGTCAGGACGGAAGGCGTCCGGATCGACTACATCCATGGAGAGCAGACTGTTTCGGAGCTTGCCTCCCCGATGGAGAATGCGGGCTTTCTGCTTCCTTCCATGGATAAGCATCGCCTGTTCCCGGCGGTCGCTGCGGACGGCGCCCTTCCCAGAAAAACCTTCTCGATGGGACATGCGAACGAGAAGCGCTACTACATGGAAGGCAGGAGTCTGCTGATGTGAACCGGTGCAGGCCGAAAACGACAAACAGGTAACAGCAAACAGAAAACAGAGAGCAGATAGCAGAGAACAGAAAACAGGAAAAGAAAACAGTAAACAGAGAACAGGAAACAGGAAACAGGGGGACGGTCAGGATGACAGAAAACCGGCAGACAGGCCAGGGGCTTACTTCGGCGGAAGCTGAGCAGCTTCTTTTGTCCGGGCAGGGCAACGAGCTTCCGCAGGAGGGGACAGGCAGCGTGAAAAGCATTGTTATCTCGAATGTTTTCACGTACTTCAACGGGATTTTTCTGCTCCTGGCCATTCTCCTTGTTGTGGCAAGGTCCTATAAGAGTCTGACGTTCCTGCCGATCATCGTTGCCAATACAGCACTTGGCATTGTACAGCAGCTCTATGCGAAAAAAGTGCTCGACAAGCTGGCACTTCTGGATGTGTCGGAATATACGGTGATTCGGGATGGAAAGGATGTGAAGGTGCCCTCCGGAAAGCTGGTGCTGGGGGATGTGATCCGTCTGGAGAGCGGTCAGCAGATCCCTGCGGACGCGGTTGTGGTCTCCGGATACGCAGGCGTCAATGAGTCGCTTCTGACCGGTGAGGCGGATGAGATTCAGAAGAGCGAGGGGAGCGAGCTGAAATCCGGAAGCTTCGTTGCATCCGGCCGGCTTCTGGCAAAGCTGACGCATGTCGGAAAGGACAGCTATGCGGCACAGCTGACAGAGAAGGCAAGGGAGGCGAAGGAAGCACCCTCCGAGATGATCCACGATGTGGAAATGATCATCCGCATCGCCGGCATCCTGGTGATTCCGGTCGGCGGACTTCTCCTGTATCAGGGAATGGCTGTAAACGGACACCCATTTCATATCGCCGTTCCGTCCATGGTCAGCGCCGTGACCGGCATGATTCCGGAGGGACTCTATCTCCTCGTCACGGTAGCGCTGGCAATGAGTGCCGCCAGGCTTGCGCTCGGCAAGGTCATGCTGCACGACATGCACAGCATCGAGACCCTCGCACGGGTGGATGTCCTGTGCGTTGACAAGACCGGCACCATCACCAGCAATGTCATGAAGGTGACGGAATTCTTTGACCCTGCAGACCCGTCAGACCCTTCAGAAGTATCAGCCTCTTCGGTCTCTTCAGTTTCTTCGGATCCTTCAGCCTCTTCAGAACCTGAAGCAGGCACGAAGGAGCATTCAGCGAAAGGAGAGCCTGCGGCCGTGGCGGAGAGAAAGGATGCCCGGGAACTTCTGGCGTCCTACGTCTCGACGGTGCCGGATGCGAACATCACGATGGAAGCAATCCGAGCAGCCGTCCCGAGGAGAGGTACGCTGGAGGGAAGCGATGTTCAGCCGTTTGACTCGTCGGTCAAGTATTCGGAGGTGCGGCTTCCGGACGGCACTCTCTACAGGTTGGGAGCTCCGGAATATCTGCTTTCAGAGAAGGCGCTTGCACAGAACCAGGCGCTGATCAACCAGAGGGCGATGGAAGGAAAGCGTGTGCTGGCTCTTTCGGAGGGGAGCGGCCAGGAGGCACGCCCGCTTCTGTTCATTGCGCTGGAAAATGAGATCCGGGAGCATGCACAGGAGACGTTTCAGCGCTTTACAGAGGAGGGCGTCCGCGTCGTTGTCATATCCGGGGACAATCCGCTGACCGTGTCGAAGGTGGCAGGCAAGGCAGGAATTCCGGATGCAGAACAGTATGTGGATGCAACCAGCCTTGACACGGATCAGAAGATCCGGGACGCTGTGAACCGGTACACTGTATTCGGCCGCGTGAAGCCGGAACAGAAGAAAGCCCTTGTCGATGCGTTTCGCGCAAAGGGGCTCAGGGTGGCGATGACCGGAGACGGCGTCAACGACATCATCGCGATGAAGGCGGCGGACTGCTCCATCGCGATGGGGAGCGGGAGCGATGCAGCCAGACAGGCGGCACAGGTCGTCCTGCTGGACTCTGATTTCTCACATATGCATGACATCGTCCTGGAGGGGCGGAGGGACATCAACAACATCACGAGATCCGCGATGCTGTTTCTCTACAAGAACATCTTCTCACTCCTTCTGGCGGTTTTTTCCATCATTGGGACGTTCATGTATCCACTCAGGCCGACGCAGGTCTCCCTGATATCGACCTTCAACATCGGCCTGCCGGCCTTTCTGCTTGCCCTTGAGCCGAATGAGAAAAAGCAGCATGGCAGCTTTATCCGGACGACCCTCTTCGGCGCAATGCCGCCTGCGCTGACCTCATTTTTCTCGATTGCGACGATGGTGCTGTTTGCACAGCTTTTCCACATCTCACAGGCGGATGTATCGACCGCCAGCACCTATCTGATGGCACTTGTCGGTTTCCTGATTCTGCTCAGAACAGCGCAGCCGCTGAACAGATGGCGGATTGCCGTGATCGTGGGATGTGTGCTCGGTTTTCTGGTGGCATCAGACTATTTCTCAGGCCTGTTTGAGATGAAGAGCCTGTCCCTGAAGGCATGGGCACTGTGTCTGGTCTTTGCACTGGCTCAGGTGACTGTCATGCGCTGGCTGACGCAGCTGTTCTCCTGGATCGAGACGCACACGGGTACAAAACGGAGATAGAACGACAATCGAAACAGTGATAGAAGCAACATATAGAGGCAATAGAGGCAAGAAAAGCAAAAAAGCAAGAAATGCAGGAAAAGCAAGAAAAGCAAGATAAGCAGAAAAGCGAAGCAGCAGAGGGAAAAGAAAAGGGGAAACAGCCGCCGCGGCTGTTTCCCCTTTTCTCAATCTTTGAAGATATATGTTACTTGATCTGAGCGATGGTCTCTGCGTCAAAGCCGGAAGAGTGGATGTTCTTGACGGTGCGCAGGACATAGTGCGTTCTGGTCAGCCGGACGCCCGGATAATCCTTGATCCGGTTGTGGATCTGCTCGAGATGGTCGGAACTCTTGCAGCAGATCTTCAGCATGAAGTCAAACTCGCCGGTCAGATAGTAGCAGGCGATGATGTTCGGATCCTTGTTGATGTGATCGATGAACTCATCGTTGTACCTTGGGTGCTCCATCCCGATTTCCATGAGAACCGTGATGTCGTTGCCAAGCTTGGAGTCGTCCGTGATCACCGTATAGGATTCGATCAGGCCGGACTTCTCCATCTTTTTGATGCGTTCGATGACGGTTGAGACCGAGAGATGGATGCTTTTACTGATATCGGACGCTGTCTGCCGTGCATTTTGTTTGAGTTCAGTCAGAATCTGATAATCCAAATTGTCCATACGAGTACCTCTTCCTTAAATTCTTTCGTATCTTCCATAGAATTTTGGAATTCTTACGATATTATAACATATTATTTTCAGGTGTGGTTGAAAAACATAAAAAAATATTTTACTATTGGGAAAATGTCGCCGCGATTCGTGCTTTCCATGCGAAAGAAGGCTGAAATTCAGCGGATGACGTGGCTGACATGGACTGCAGATAGAAAGGAACTGATACCAGACATGAGGGAATACAACATTGCAGTGATTGAAGGGGACGGGATCGGTCCGGAAATTGTCCGGGAAGCGGTGTCCGTCCTGGAGGCTGCAGGAAAAAAATACGGTTTTCATCTGAATCTGACCCCTGTGCTGCTTGGCGGCGCATCGATTGACCGCTACGGCGTCCCGCTCACGCAGGAGACGATTGAGATTGCGAAGAAGTCCGATGCCGTTCTGATGGGATCGATCGGTGGGGACGCAAAGACGTCTCCCTGGTACAGACTGGAGCCTTCCAAACGACCGGAAGCAGGACTGCTCGGCATCCGCAAGGCGCTCGGACTGTTTGCAAACCTCAGGCCGGCGTGGCTGTACGATGAGCTGAAGGGAGCCTGCCCGCTGAAGGAGGAGGCTGCCGATAGAGGCTTTGACCTTCTGATCATGAGAGAGCTGACAGGCGGGCTTTATTTTGGAAAGCGGGAGACAGTGGAGAAGGACGGCGTCCTTGTCGCCACTGATACCCTGACGTACTCTGAGCCGGAGATCAGAAGGATCGCGGTCAAGGCTTTCGAGGTTGCGGGGAAGAGAAGAAAGAAGGTCACACTGGTTGACAAGGCGAACGTCCTGGATTCCTCCAGACTCTGGCGGAAGGTGACGGCGGAGGTTGCAGAGGATTATCCGGATGTCTCACTGGAGAATATGCTGGTGGACAACTGCGCGATGCAGCTTGTGCGGGATCCGTCTCAGTTCGACGTCGTGCTCACGGAGAACATGTTCGGCGACATCCTCTCTGATGAGGCGTCGATGATCACCGGTTCGATCGGAATGCTTCCGAGCGCATCGCTGAACGAGACATCATTCGGCCTCTATGAGCCAAGCCATGGCTCCGCGCCGGACATTGCGGGCAGGGACATCGCGAATCCGCTGGCAACCATTCTGTCGGCAGCGATGATGCTCCGCTATTCGCTCAGCGAGGATGAGGCGGCAGACGCGGTCGAGAATGCCGTAAGAAAGGTTCTGAAGGATGGCTACCGCACCGGCGATATCTACACAGAAGGGACCCGGAAGGTCGGTACCGCCAGGATGGGCAGCCTGGTCGCAGAGAGAGTCTGAGACAACAGAGTCATTTACGAAATACAGAGATATAAAAATATAGAAGGAGAAGAAGCACAATGAAGAGTGACGCAGTCAAGAAAGGCCTTCAGCAGGCACCACATAGATCTCTTTTCAATGCACTTGGCTTTACAGAGGAGGAGATGGAACGTCCGCTCGTCGGGATTGTCAGCTCCTACAATGAAATTGTTCCGGGACACATGAACCTTGACAAGATCGTGGAAGCTGTCAAGGAGGGCGTCCTGATGGCAGGCGGCGTGCCGCGCGTCTTCCCGGCGATCGCTGTCTGCGACGGAATCGCGATGGGGCACGAGGGGATGAAGTATTCTCTTGTCACCCGTGACCTGATCGCGGATTCGACCGAGTGCATGGCGAAGGCGCACCAGTTCGATGCTCTTGTCATGGTGCCGAACTGTGACAAGAATGTACCGGGACTTTTAATGGCAGCGGCCAGAGTCAATGTCCCGACCGTCTTCGTTTCCGGCGGCCCGATGCTGGCAGGTCATGTCGGCGGGAGAAAGCGCTCTCTGTCCTCGATGTTCGAGGCAGTAGGAGAGTACAGTGCCGGTCGGATCACAGCAGAGCAGCTGAAGGAATATGAACGCAAGGTCTGCCCGACCTGCGGAAGCTGTTCCGGCATGTACACCGCCAACAGTATGAACTGCCTGACAGAGGCCATCGGGATGGGACTTCGCGGCAACGGTACGATCCCGGCTGTCATGTCCGACCGCCTGCGCCTTGCAAAGCATGCCGGTATGCAGGTCATGGAGCTGCTGAAAAAGAATATCCGTCCGCGCGACATCATGACAAAGGAAGCCTTCATGAACGCTCTGACGGTCGATATGGCGCTCGGCTGTTCGACAAACACGATGCTTCATCTTCCGGCCATTGCACACGAAGCCGGCGTGGAGCTGAATGTCGATATCGCCAATGAGGTTTCGGAGCATACGCCGAACCTGTGCCATTTGGCACCGGCAGGCCCGACCTACATGGAAGATCTGAACGAGGCAGGCGGTGTCTATGCGGTCATGAAGGAGCTGACAAAGAGAAATCTGCTGAATCTTGACTGTCTGACCTGCACCGGAAAGACGGTTGGCGAGAATATTGCCGATGCGGAGAATCTGAATCCGGAGGTCATCCGCCCGATCGACCATCCGTATTCCGAGACGGGTGGTCTGGCAGCGCTCAAGGGCAACCTGGCGCCGGATTCCGGTATCGTCAAGCGCTCAGCTGTTGTCCCGGAGATGATGGTGCACGAGGGACCTGCCCGCGTCTTTGACTGTGAAGAGGACGCGATCCATGCAATCCTGGGCGGACAGATCCATGAGGGAGATGTGGTGGTCATCCGCTATGAAGGACCAAAGGGCGGCCCGGGCATGAGAGAGATGCTGAACCCGACCTCCGCGATCGCTGGCATGGGACTGGGATCGAGTGTCGCGCTGATCACTGACGGGCGCTTTTCCGGTGCATCCAGAGGGGCATCCATCGGCCATGTATCGCCGGAGGCGGCTGTCGGTGGTCCGATTGCACTGGTGCATGAGGGGGACCGGATCTTCATCGATATCCCGAACCACAAGCTGGAGCTGAAGGTCTCGGATGAGGAGCTTGCAGCGCGCAGGAAGGCCTGGAAGCCAAGAAAGCCGAAGATCACGGACGGATACCTGGTCCGCTACGCGGCGATGGTCACGTCCGGAAACAAGGGCGCGATCCTGAAGACGCCCGGAGCGGAGGACGACGTATGAAACTGAACGGTTCCCAGATCCTGATTGAATGCCTGAAGGAGCAGGGCGTGGATACCGTTTTCGGGTATCCCGGCGGAGCGATTCTGAATGTTTACGACGAGCTTTACCGGCATGCAGATGAGATTCGCCATATCCTGACCTCACATGAGCAGGGAGCTGCTCATGCGGCGGACGGATATGCAAGGGCGAGCGGGAAGGTCGGCGTCTGCTTCGCGACATCCGGACCCGGCGCCACAAATCTTGTCACGGGCATTGCGACAGCCTACATGGACTCGGTCCCGGTTGTTGCGATCACCTGCAATGTCGGCATCAATCTTCTTGGCAAGGATTCCTTCCAGGAGATCGACATCCAGGGCATCACGATGCCGATCACAAAGCACAATTTCATCGTGAAGGATGTGCGGGATCTGGCGAAGACAATCCGGAGGGCCTTCTTTATCGCGAAGGATGGCCGTCCGGGTCCGGTTCTTGTGGATATCACGAAGAACGCGACAGCAGAGGAGTGTGAATTTACGCCGAAGAAAAGCCAGCCGGTCGTCCCAAGGATCAGCACAATCCACGAGGAAGATCTGAAGGCCGCAGCAGATCTGATTAACGCTGCCAAAAAGCCCGTGATCTTCGTCGGCGGCGGCGCTGTCATTTCCGATGCGCAGAAGGAGCTGAAGGAACTTGTGTGCAGGCTCCAGGCACCCGTCGCCGATACGCTGATGGGGAAGGGCGCCTTCAACGGCAACGACCCGCTCTATCTCGGCATGCTGGGTATGCATGGGACGAAGGCTTCAAACCTGGCTGTCTCCGGCTGCGATCTTCTGCTCGCGATCGGAACCCGGTTCTCGGACCGTGTCATCGGAAATCCGAGGCTTTTTGCAAAGAATGCGAAGATTGTCCAGCTTGATATCGATCCGGCGGAGGTCAACAAGAACATCAAAGTCGATGCCTGTGTGATCGGAGATGTGCGGGAGATTCTGATCCGGCTCAACCCGCTGATCCAACAGGCGGACCATAAGGAATGGATCTGCCACTGTGAGGAGCTTGCGGCGAAATTTCCGCTCCATTACGATGAGGATCGCCTGACCGGTCCGTTCATCATGCAGCAGATTGAGAAGCTGACGGAGGACGATGCACGCATTGTTACGGAGGTCGGACAGAATCAGATGTGGGCGGCGCAGTACTTCCATTACAAGGAGCCGCATCAGCTCTTCACCTCCGGCGGACTCGGCACGATGGGATACGGACTGGGGGCGTCCCTCGGCGTCAAGTGCGCGATGCCGGACAAGACGGTGGTCAATGTCGCCGGGGACGGCTGCTTCCGCATGAATCTGAATGAGCTGGCGACCGCATCGCGGGCGAATATTCCGGTCATCGAGGTCATCATGAACAATCACGTGCTGGGCATGGTGCATCAGTGGCAGCAGCTTTTCTACAAGGAGCATTATTCGCAGACCATTCTGCGCGACAACGTGGACTATGTGAAGGTTGCGGAGGCACTCGGCTGTCTGGGCTTCAGGGTCACAAAGCGGGAGGAGTTTGCACCTGCATTTCTCGAGGCAGTCAGATCCGGGAAGCCCTGCGTCATCGACTGCGTGATCGAGGAAAATGATAATGTCTATCCGATGGTTCCCGCCGGGAAGGCGATCTCGGAGGTCTTTGACCAGGATGACATGAAGAAGGAAAAGACCCAGTAGCGAATCAAAGCCGCGCTGGCCGCTGAAGGCCGGCGCGGCTTGTCATAGAGAAAATAGAGAAATCAGAAGCAAGGCTTGCGGTACACTACCGCAGTCAATCGGCCAGGGAAACACAGGAAAGAGGGGGAAAAGATATCATGTACAAGTATGCCTGCCTGAATGCGATCAGCCCGAAGGGGACAGACCAGTTTTCAGATGACTATCAGCGGACAGAGGATCTTCAGGAAGCGGACGCGATCCTGGTTCGCAGTGCGAAGATGGCGGATATAGAGCTTTCAGACAGGACGCTGGCTGTCGCCCGCGCCGGCGCAGGTGTCAACAATATCCCGCTTGAGAAATATGCAAAGCAGGGCGTCGTGGTCTTCAATACGCCGGGCGCCAACGCCAACAGCGTCAAGGAGCTGGTGCTGGCGGGCATGCTGAACGCTGCCCGCAACATGAGCCAGGGCATCCGGTGGGTGCTCGACAATGAATCCGATGAGAATATCTCCAAGGACATGGAGAAGGCCAAGAAAGCGTTCGTCGGTCACGAACTCTTTGGGAAGAAGCTCGGTGTCATCGGTCTGGGCGCCATCGGATGCATGGTGGCAAATGCGGCAGTGGAGCTCGGCATGGATGTGTATGGATATGACCCGTATCTTTCCACAACGGCTGCCTGGAACATCAGCCGGCAGGTCCGGAACACGAAGAATGTCGACGAGATCTATGAGAACTGCGATTTCATCACGATTCACGTCCCGCTTCTGGATTCAACACGGGAGATGGTCAATGCGGAGGCGATTTCGAAGATGAAGAAGGGTGTTGTCTTTCTGAATTTTGCAAGGGATCTTCTTGTCGATGAGGATGCGATGCTCAGGGCCATCGGGGAAGGAAAGGTGTTCCGCTATGTCACCGACTTTCCGAATCAGAAGACAGCCGGAAAAGAGGGCGTCATCGCAACACCGCACCTTGGCGCTTCCACGGAGGAAGCGGAGGAGAACTGCGCGAAAATGGCAGTTGTTGAGCTGACGGACTTTCTTGAGAACGGCAATATCACGCATTCCGTCAACTATCCGGCCTGCAGCATGGGCGTCTGCAGAGCGAAGCACAGGATTGCGATCTATCACAAGAATATTCCGCAGATGATCAGCCAGATTACGCAGGTGCTGTCCTTCACGAACGTGGCAGGCATGTCCAACACCAGCCGCGGCGAATATGCCTACACGCTGGTTGACATCGATGCGGATCTTGAGGAGGAGACCGGGCGGCAGCTGTCGGCCATCGACGGCGTCATCCGCGTCAGAGTCGTGCGCTGACACGGACAGAGTCCCGGCTCAGGATGCCGCAGCCGTGCGTGCGCAGATTCGGAAAGTGATTGATCAAAAGAACAGGCAGAACATCTCTGCGGAGACAGACAGTCCGGTAATTCGTCAGAATGTCTGATGAAGATGCCGATTTTGCTGTCATACTTGTCGGAACCGACCATGAATGATAGAATGTCTTTGTTGGCAATTCAGATTTGGGAGGAGAACTCATGATGAATGAAAAGCTCTACGAAGAGATGGACTGGGCCCGGATCGAAGGACTTGTCTATTCCGAGGAAGATGACCCACACAGTTTTCTCGGCGCGACGAAGACGGAAGAGGGCATTCTGGTTCAGACGTATTGTCCGACAGCGAAGTCTGTGACGGTTCATGTGGCTTCAACAGACAGCCGCTATCCGATGGACATGGAGGACGAGTCGGGATTTTTCGCCGTTCTTCTGCCTGGGAAAAAGATACCGGATTATACACTTGAGGTAGAGTTTACAGACGGGAGCACGCATTCCTTCGCGGATCCGTATAATTTCGAGCCCCAGATTCCGGGGTCTGTTCTGAAGAAGTTCGCAGCCGGCAACTGTTGGGAGCTGTACCGGTATCTCGGCGCGCACCCGATGACCGTAAACGGGACGGAGGGTGTGTACTTTGCGGTCTGGGCGCCTCACGCTGTCCGCGTCTCCGTTGTCGGGGATTTCAATCTCTGGGACGGCAGACGGCTTCCGATGAGACGGCTGAAGGAATATGGCATTTTTGAATTGTTTGTTCCGGGGCTGACATCCGGAGCACTGTACAAATATGAGATCAAGGCAAAGCATGGCCTGACGTATCTGAAGAGCGACCCGTTCAGTTTCCAGTCGGAGCTTCGGCCCAATACCGCCTCGATTGTAAAGGACCTCTCCGCCTACGAGTGGGGAGACCAGGTCTGGATGGAGGCGAGAACCGGATCGGATTCAAAGGCGCAGCCGGTCTCAGTCTATCAGGTCAGTCTGGCAACCTTCCGGGTCCCGGACGGGGAAGGCCATGTCCCCGGATACAGGGAGCTTGCAGAGGACCTGTCCACTTATGTCGCAAAGATGGGGTACACAACCGTTGAGCTGTTCCCGCTTCTTGAATATTCCGAGGATGAGACGATGGGTACGAGGCCGGAGGCATTCTTTGCACCGACCTCCCGCTATGGGAGCAGCGAGGACTTCCGGTTCTTTATCGATACACTTCATCAGAAGGGAATCGGCGTGATTCTCGACTGGGACCCTTCTCATTTCAGCAGAGACCTGAACGGACTGAGCGGGTTCGACGGCACGGGGCTCTATGAGTCGGACGATCCGAGGCAGTCGCTCTACAAGCCGGATGGGAGCCTGTACTTCAATCTCAAAAGTCCGCAGGTCCGCAATTTCCTGATCGCCAGTGCCGTTTTCTGGATGAAGGAATACCACATCGACGGTCTGCAGCTGGCGGATCTGTCCAAACTGCTGTACCTGGATTATGGAAAGACATACGGCGAGTGGGTGCCGAACATATATGGAGGAAATGAGAACCTGGAGGCTGTGTCATTTCTCCGCTCGCTGAGCACGGTGACGAAGAAAGTGTGCCCGGGGACGATTCTCGCAGCTGAGGACGCGTCCGACTGGCCGCAGGAGACCGGAACAGTTTCCGAAGGCGGGCTTGGACTGGACTATAAGTGGAACCGCGGCTTCAGAGATGCCCTGATTGAGTATATTCAGCTCGACCCGATCTTCAGAGGACCGCACCATCAGCAGCTGATCTTCAGCATGGTCTACAATTACTCGGAGCAGTTTATGCTGGCCCTGTCCTACGAGGATGTGAACGAGAAGTACGGTTCCATGTACTCGAAGGTGCCGGGGCGCAAGCGCTCAAAGTTTGCGAATCTCAGAGCCTGCTATGGATATATGTTCCTGCATCCGGGAAAGAAGCTTCTGGCGATGGGGAACGATATCGGCCAGAAGATGCCGCTGTCTGAGAAGACAGGTGTGGACTGGAGTGCCCTTGACCATGAGGAGAATGTTCAGTTCCAGGGCTACATGGCGGCGCTCCTTGATCTGTATCGCAGCCATCCGGCGCTCTACAGTCTGGACTACAGCCCGGAGGGTTTTGAGTGGATCAACAACATCTCCGCGAATGAGAACATGCTGGTCTTTCTGCGCAAGTCGGAGAAAGAGGAGGAGACGCTTCTCTGCGTGGTGAACTTCTCCGCACTCGCATACGAAGACCATAAGATCGGCGTTCCATTTGCCGGAAAGTACAAGGAAATCTTCAATTCCGATGACATCGCATTCGGAGGGGACGGCAACGTCAATCCGCGGGCGAAGAGCTCGAAGGAGGAAGAGTGCGATGAGCTGCCGGATTCCATCCGTGTGCTGGTGCCCCCGATGGGAATCAGCATCTTCTCCTGTACGAAGGTGGAGAAGAAAGCTTCCGGAAACGAGCAGGCGAAGGCAGCCGTGAGGAAGAGACGGACAGCGAAGAAGGCTGCCGAGGAAAAAACTGCAGAACCGAAGGCAGAGCAAAAACCGCAGGCTGAAGAGGCGAAGGCGGAAGAACCAAAGGCAGAACAGAAACCGCAGGCTGAAGAGGCGAAGGCGGAAAAACCAAAGGCAGAACAAAAACCGCAGGCTGAAGAGGCAAAGGCTGCAAAGCCAAAGCAAGAAAAAAAGCCGCAGGCAAAGGCTGCGGGGGCGAGGACGGGACGCAGGCCGGCTGCCGGAAAAAGAAGGGCTGCGGAGAAAAGCCTCAAGGAGGAGAAGGAATGAAGCAGATTCAGAGCTTCTGTGTGGATCATACAAAACTGAAGAGGGGGGTCTATCTCTCCAGGGAAGACGGCGATGTCAGAACCTGGGATGTGCGGATGAAGGAGCCTAACCACGGCAGTTATCTGTCGAATGGTTCCATCCACACGATGGAGCACCTGTTCGCAACCTATGCGCGCAACAGCAAGTACAAGGACGGCGTGATCTATGTCGGACCGATGGGCTGCCGGACCGGGATGTACTTTCTGACGAGAGGACTGACGGACGCGGAGGTACTGGACTGTATCGTGAACTCCTTCCGCTTCATGCGGGATTTTGAGGGAGAGATACCCGGGGCGAAGATCGAGGAGTGCGGGAACTACCTGGATCATGACCTTCAGGCCTGCAAAAAGGATGCGGCGGAATACCTCAAGGTACTGGAAAGGCTGACGCCGGAAGATATGAGGTATCAGTATTTCCTGAGTACGGAAGGCGCGTGAAGAAACAGAGCAAAGGGGCTGTGCGGCGGATGCTGCGCAGCCCCTTTTTATGATAAAAAAAGCAGAAAATTCGATATGCCTCCAAAATAAATTTCAGATATTGTGTGCTGGCTATACCAATCATGTGCCGAAAGATGTATAATCAAGTCAGCAACATCAACAAAAGTCAGTCAGTCTGCTGTTTGGCTTCGTCGAGGTAACTATACAGCGTGTATTTGGAGATGTTGAAGACCTGGCAGATCTTCGGACCGGACTTGGTAACCAGAAAAGCGCCGCTGTCGTTGAGGAAGCGGATGGCACGGATCTTATCCGTCTTGTCCATAAGGGCAGCCGGTTTGCCGGCAATCCGGATACTTTCCTGGATCAGCGTGTCGAGCAGATCAGAGACATTCGTGGTGATCTGCTGAGGCTCTGACTCCCGGTCAGCGCTGGTGTTAAAGGAATGGAGCGCGTTCTCTGCGGCAAGAGAGAGGGACAGGTCGGTATTGAGACCGAGAATTCCGACGATACGGCCGTCATCATCACGGATGAAGAGGCTGGTCGATTTCAGAATCTTTCCATCGTGGGTTCTGGTCAGATAGGAGAGACGGTCCTCGTGTACTTTGTTTAGTTCTTCCATCGCCTCCGCTGCAATCAGGGAGGAGCCGTCACCGACCTTGCGTCCGGAGATCTGACCGTTCTCGATGGCGATGATGGTGTGACTGGGGTCGCCGCCGGTGAGGTCGTGCAGAACGACCTCACACATGGATCCGTACTGCATGGCAAGCGCCTTGACGAGGCGTTTCCAGTTGTCAAAATTGTAAGGCTGACTCATATAAGCTCCATTCTGCCGCAGCATGTCGGCGGCGGTTGCAGGCTCAAATTTAATAAACAAGATCGGATTTATTGTAAGGCAGACAGAATGTTTTTTCAATCATAGATGAAATCGTTGCAGCAGCACACCGAATTTGAAGAAGAAAAGGAGGAAGGGACGATGCTGATTGTCAAGAATGGCCGTGTGATTACCAGGGACGCAGCGCATCCGTACTATAAGGACGGTGCGGTCGTGATAGACGGGGAGCAGATTCTGGAAGTCGGAGCCTGCCAGGATCTGGAGAAAAAGTATCCGAAGGCGGAGACCATCGATGCAAAAGGCGGTCTCATCATGCCGGGCTTTATCAATACCCATACCCATATCTACTCGGGGCTTGCAAGAGGGCTGTCAGTCAAGGGCTACAATCCGACGAACTTCTATGAGATCCTCGACGGCATGTGGTGGGCGATTGACCGGAAGCTGGATCTTGATCTGACAAGGGCGAGCGCCTATGTGACGATCCTCGAGTGCATCCGGGACGGTGTGACGACGATCTTCGATCACCATGCATCTTTTTGTGAAATTCCAGGTTCTCTGTTTGCGATCAAGGATGTCGCAAAGGAGCTCGGCATGCGCGCCTGCCTCTGCTATGAGGTCTCGGAGCGAGATGGGGAGGAGAAGTGTCTTCAGAGCATCCAGGAGAACGCCGACTTCCTCACATGGTGTGAGAAGGAAAACAGTGACATGATCAAGGCAATGTTCGGCGGCCATGCGCTGTTTACCATATCTGATAAGACGTTTGAAAAGATGGTGGAGGCCAACGATGGCCGGACCGGTTTCCACATCCATGTGGCGGAGGGCATGAACGATGTCTGGGACAGCCTCCAGAACTACGGCACGAGGCCGGTTGAGCGGCTTCTGAACAACAATATCCTCGGAAAGAAGACGCTGCTTGGACACTGCATCCACCTGAGCGGCAGCGAGATGGACATCATCCGGGAGACCGGGACGATGGTCGTCAACAATCCGGAATCAAACATGGGCAATGCAGTCGGCTGCGCGCCGGTTCTTCAGATGATGAAGAAGGGCATCCTTGTGGGTATGGGGACAGACGCCTACACGCACGATATGCTCGAGTCCCTGAAGGTTTTCCTGATCATCCAGCGACACAACGCGGAGATGCCGAATGTTGCCTGGGGCGAGGACATGAAGATGCTCTTTGAGAACAACCGGGAGATTGCAGGCAGGTATTTCAAGAAGCCGGTCGGTATTCTGAAGGCAGGAGCAGCCGCAGACGTCATTGTCATGGACTATGATCCATTTACCCCGATCTCAAATGAGAACATCGATGGCCATCTGCTGTTCGGCATGAACGGTCACAACTGTCGTACGACCATCATCAACGGGAAGGTGCTCTACAAGGATCGCGCATTTGTCGGGATCGACGAAGAGAAGATCAACGCGTTCTCGATGGAGCAGGCATGCAGGCTCTGGGGCTCCTTGAATGAGACTTCGTACAATCCGAAGGATTATCTATAACAGAAAAACAGAAACAGGAGGGTTCAGATTATGAGCGATATTATGCGTCCGATCCCATTCAGGGATCTTCTGGACTGGGTGCTGACAGAGTACAAGAAGAACAGAAGCATCTTCGGTGTCCGCAAGGTTGTACAGCGGGACGAGGAGAAACGGTTCCCGATTTTCGGGCAGACAATCGAGACAGTCTACGGGCCGGCGGCAGGGCCGAACACGCAGCTGGCGCAGAACCTGATTGCCGCCTATGCGGGCGGCTCATCCTGGTTTGAACTTAAGACGGTCCAGAAGATGGACGGCCGCGAGCTTGCGAAGTGTGTTCCGAAGCCCTGCATCGAGATGCGGGATGAGGGCTACAACTGCGAGTGGTCGACAGAGCTGACCGTGGAGGAGGCGCTGCACGAGTACATCAAGGCCTGGTTCATCATTCACATCATTGCGAAGGAATTCGACCTGGGCGATCCGGACGGCATCGTTTTCAACATGTCGGTCGGATACGACCTCGACGGCATCCGGCAGCCGAAGGTCAACCACTTTATCGATACCATGATTGACGCGTCGAAGGATGAGGTTTTCAAGGACTGTGTGGAAACTTCGCTGGAGGCGGTCCGGAGCAAAAAGCTTCATCATGTGACCATCCGCGATATCCGCCGGATTCCGGCAAAAATCTCGGATTCCGTGACGGAGTCAACCCTGCACGGCTGTCCGCCGGCAGAGATCGAGGCCATCGCCTCCTACATGCTGAAGACGAAAAAACTGAACACGTTCGTCAAGTGCAATCCGACGCTTCTGGGCTACGAGTATGCGCGCAGGACGCTGGACGGGCTCGGTTTTGACTATATCGCGTTCGACGATCATCATTTCACGACAGACCTGCAGTGGAAGGACGCTGTTCCGATGCTGGAGCGTCTGCAGGGCGAGGCAGATGAGCTCGGCCTGTCCTTCGGCGTGAAGCTGACGAACACCTTCCCGGTTGACGTGAAGGCGCACGAGCTTCCGAGCGAGGAAATGTACATGTCGGGGCGTGCCCTGTTCCCGCTGACGATTGAGCTGGTCCGCCGGCTTTCGGAGCAGTTTAACGGAAAGCTCCGGATCTCCTACTGCGGCGGAGCGGATTATTTCAACATCCATGACCTTGTCTCAGCGGGCGTCTGGCCGGTGACTGTGGCCTCTACGATCCTCAAGCCGGGCGGATATGAGCGGTTGTCACAGTTCTACGAGGTGCTCTCGGATATTCCGGGCAAGGCGTTCACGAAGGTCGATGTCTCTGCTGTCACGAAGCTGGAGAAGAGAGCGCTTGAGAGCGGGCGTTACAGCAAGCCCGTGAAGCCGCTGCCGTCGATGAAGGTGGAGGAAAGTCTGCCGCTGATGAACTGCTTCCTTGCGCCCTGCACGACATCCTGCCCGATCCACCAGGATATTCCGGCATATCTGCAGGCGATGGAGGAAGGCCGCCCGTACGATGCTTTCCGGATCATTGTCGAGAAGAACGCCCTTCCATTTATCACAGGAACGCTCTGTCCGCATACCTGCGCGGACCGGTGCATGCGGAATCACTACGAGGAGGGGCTGCACATCCGCGAGGTGAAGCTGCAGGCGGCGGAGAGTGCCTACGACACCTACATGAGCGAGCCGAAGCGCCCGGCACCGAAGGCTTCCGGCAAAAAGGTGGCCGTGATCGGTGCGGGACCTGCCGGACTTGCGTCAGCCTTCTTCCTGTCGAGAGCCGGCGTCGAGACGGTCGTGTTCGAGAAGAGGCCGGAAGCCGGCGGAATCGTGAAATACGCGATCCCTCATTTCCGGATCGAGGACCGCAAGATTGAGAATGATGTCAAGCTCTGCCAGCGTTTCGGAGCCCGGATTATCACCGGCAGGGAAATCACGGACCTTGAACAGCTGAAAAAGGACGGCTTCACGGACTTTGTCCTCGCGACAGGCGCCTGGAAGGGATCCGCTCCGGTGCTGAAGGAAGGAAAGTCCATGGATGCGCTCGACTTCCTGACAGCCGTCAAGTATGGGCAGGATTCGCTGAACCTTGGGAAGGACGTGGTCGTGATCGGCGGCGGCAACACCGCGATGGATGTGGCCAGGGCAGCGGTCCGCCAGAGAGGTGTCCGCACCGTCCGCCTCGTCTACCGCAGAACGAAGCGCTATATGCCGGCGGATGAGGAAGAGCTGAGAATGGCGCTCGAGGATGGCGTGATCTTCGAGGAGCTGCTGGCACCGGTCAGCCTGAAGGATGGAATGCTTGTCTGCTCAGTCATGAAGCTCGGCGAGCCGGACGAGAGCGGGAGAAGAAGACCGGTTGATACCGGTGAGAAGAAGCTGCTTCCGGCGGATACGGTCATCACAGCCGTCGGGGAAAGAATCGATGCTGCCCTGTATGAGAACCTGTCCGTCAAGCTCGATGAAAAGGGACGTCCGGTGGTCGATGAGCAGCTTCAGACCTCCAGACCCCACATCTATGCGGTCGGCGACGGCAGAAGAGGGCCGGCGACGGTCGTCAAGGCCATCGCGGATGCCGCCCTGTGCGCACAGGCCATTGCAGGCGCGCATTTCGACCGGTATGAGGAGGAGAATGCCGCCGGGGACGAGGCGGCGCTTCTGAGAAAGAAGGGGCAGCTGACTGCCGAGCTCTCGCAGCAGCCCGATCCGAGATGTCTGGGCTGCGCGACCGTCTGCGAGGTCTGCACGGATGTCTGCCCGAATCGCGCGAACATCGCGATCAATGTTCCGGGGCTGAGGATGGACCAGATTCTTCACATGGACGGGATGTGCAACGAGTGTGGCAACTGTGCGGTCTTCTGCCCGTACAGTGGCAGGCCGTACAAGGACAAGCTGACGCTGTTCTGGTCGAAGGAGGACATGGACAGCAGCGAGAACCAGGGCTTCCTGGTGCTGAAGGGGACAAATGTGCGTCTTCGCTTTGCCGGAAAGGTGCAGGAGGTCGATGTGGCTGAAAAGTCCGACTTGTATGAACCGCTGAGAAAGTTCATACTGGAAGTCATCCAGCATCACAGCTATCTGCTTGCTCCGGGCGCCGGAGAACATGCTGAATTGTAACTGAAAATCGCAGGATCATGACCGGCTCCGCTCTTTCCTGAGCGACCGGTCATGCCGTGTCCGGATTTCTGCCGGGCACGAGAAAAGAAGCACAGTGGGTTGACCAATTGGCAAGAAGGAGCCGCCATGGCTGAGCAGTATACATTCACGGTTAACGGGAAACGCGTATCGACATCGAAGCAGACGTCGATGCTTCGTTTTCTTCGGGACGAACTTCATCTTCATTCTGTCAAGGATGGGTGCAGCGAGGGTGCCTGCGGCGCCTGCATGATCCTTGTGGACGGAAAACCGACGAGAGCCTGTGTTCTGAAGACACAGAGAGCCGCCGGAAAGGAAATCGTCACGGTGGAAGGACTGACAGACTTCGAGAAGGAGGCGTTTGTCTACGCGTTCGGGGTCAGCGGATCTGTCCAGTGCGGCTTCTGCACACCGGGGATGGTCATCAGCGCAGCTGGGTTGCTCAGGCAGAACCCGGATCCGACGGATGAGGAGATCAAGACAGCGATCCGGGGCAACCTCTGCCGCTGTACCGGATACAGGAAGATCATCGAGGGCATCCGTCTTACAGGACAGGTGCTTCGGGGCGAGAAAAAGATCGATTATGAGCCGGAGCAGGAGGATTACGGGCGAGTCGGGACAAGAACCTTCCGCGTGGATGTGCGCAAGAAGGTCCTTGGAACCGGCAAGTACCCGGATGATATCGAGATCGAGGATGTATGGCAGAATCTCAATCGCGCCTACGGGCTCGAGGAGGATGTCCCGTACCGCAGAAGAAGCTGTGAGCTCAGCCAGCCGGAGGAACTGAGAAAAGCCGGCAGCCATGGGACTGATGCGTGCGCAGCCGGTGCTCATGAAGACGATGCGTGCATAGCGATTGGACGGACGCAGGAGGAAGGTCAGCCGCAGGGACTGGAGAGGAGCCGGGCGCGGACAGCCCTGGCGCGCCGGGATGGAAGCATCTACGACGGCAATGCGGAAAACCGAAGCGATGTCTATGGCTTTGATGCGTCCGCAATGGCCTATGCCTCCTGTGTACGGGCGGCATACCCGAGAGCGGTTGTCAGAAGGATTGATCTGTTGGAGGCCAGGCAGGTTCCGGGCGTGATCGGCATCCTGACGGCGGCGGATGTTCCGCACAACAAGGTCGGCCACATCCAGCAGGACTGGGACGTTATGATCGCCGAGGGTGACACGACGAGGATGGTC
>Ga0256406_1000233_pt1 | contig 107623 bp, 96 predicted proteins | sample RumenRJG_03DNA_FD_185986 | JGI IMG/M metagenome (GOLD analysis project Ga0256406, IMG submission 185986) | Bovine rumen microbial communities from Lethbridge, Alberta, Canada - RJG_03 | ecosystem: Host-associated > Mammals > Digestive system > Stomach > Rumen | place: Canada: Alberta...
CAACGCGGGCATAACCCGTCTGGCAGCCATACACAGAGGCTTCCAGATATTTGGAGACAAGAAATACAGAAACGCACCGATGTGGAACATACCGATAGAACTGCGGCGACGCATACCGCAGATACCTATCATTGGCGACCCGAGCCATATAGGCGGACGCAGGGACATGGTGGAAATACTGTCGCAAGAGGCTCTCGACATGGGCTTCGACGGACTGATGATAGAATGCCACCCTGCACCGGGAAAGGCTCTGAGCGATGCTGCTCAGCAACTGACGCCCGACGCTCTTGACGACATGCTGGGCAGGCTGATAGTCAGAGACAGATGCAACAAGGGAGAGGAACTGACTGCCATGAGACACGAGATAGACCAGCTCGACGACCAGCTGATAAGCATACTGACGCAGAGAATGGCTGTGTCGAGAAAGATTGGCAGCTACAAGAAACAGGAAAACATGACCGTGCTGCAGTCAGCACGATATAACGACATTCTCGAACGGCGCCTGAAACAGTGCGAGAAAGAACTCTCGCCAACGTTCATGCGACACATTTTCGAGAACATACACGAGGAAAGTATCAGACAACAACTGCAAATAATAAATACTTAACTATGATGTTCAAATAATCATAGTAACCCAACCACCCAACCAATTGCTACCACATGGGCATACTGTCGCTTATACTTACCATATTTACAGTAGTTGAACTGAACTGCGAAAACATGTTCGACTGCCAGCACGACAGTCTGAAAAACGACACCGAATGGACCGTTGACGGCAAAAACCACTGGACCTTCAAACGCTACTGGCGCAAACTGAACCGCACGGCACAGACCATCATCGCCTGCGGAGGCGACGGTACGGACTGGATGCTGCCCGACCTCGTGGCGTTGTGCGAAGTGGAAAACGACACGACCATGCGCGACCTGACACAGCGCTCGCTGCTGAGAAAGGCACGATACGAATATGTCATGACATCATCGCCCGACCTGCGAGGCATAGACGTGGCACTGCTATACTCACCATTTTCATTCAGACTGATAAACAGCCATGCTCTGCGCATAGAACCTTTGCCGAACATGCGTCCGACACGCGACATACTATACGCATCAGGACAGATTATTTCAGGCGACACTCTGCACGTCTTCGTTGTTCACGCACCAAGCCGCAGCGGCGGAGAAAAGGCTACGCAGCCATACAGAATGGCAGTGGCTAATCGCCTGTCTGACGCAGTTGACTCCATACGGACTATCTCGCCGACGGCAAAAATAATTGCATTGGGCGACTTCAATGACTATGTCGGCGACGCACCTCTGCTGGAAATAGAAAGACACGACATGACCGACGTATCTGCAAATGCAACAGGCAGACACGGCACGAAAGGCACTTACCGATACAGGGGACGGTGGGAAAGTTTAGACCACATATTCGTCAGCAACGAGATGGCTGGCATGCTTACCGAATGTTTCATACTGGACGAACGCTTCCTGTTAGAAAAAGACAAAACCTTCGGAGGCTACAAGCCCCGAAGGAATTATCTCGGGAACCATTACAACAATGGTTTCAGCGACCATTTGCCGCTCGTTGCACGGTTCAAAATACAGTAAAAGGTACAGAAAAAGGCATCATACACCTTCTCCCACATCGGCGTTGTCATCGCCGTCGGTACCAAACAGTCCATTCATAAGACCACCGACAAACGTGTCGTACAACTCCTTGAAGAATCCCTGTGGCAGAAACTTCTTCAGATTGTCCATCTGCGAGTCGATGACTTCCTTAGTTTTCTTCTCTACATACTGGGCAACGACTTCCTTGTTTGCCGTATACACATTACCAAAAACACCCACTGCAACAACGTTGTCGTGGTTGTCGTAGTCGAATTTGGTAACTGAAAACAGTTTATAGTCGTATGTCGTAAAGGCATCATCATAGAAATTTTCCACTACTCCGGCTAAGAGTTTTTGCACAAACGTCCTGCCTACACCGCCTGTAAGTTTGTTCATCTCGTCCTTCACGACATCGTTAGCCAGCACTGTCAGCGCCTCTTTGTGGGCTTCTTTCTTAGGACAAGTGAAATACAGGGCAGCCACCAGTGCCGCAATAATAAGCAAGACAAACGTCAGGACACCGTAACGACTCCACCATGAACGCTTTACACTCTGCACAGCCGGTGGCTCCGGAACTGTAGTTTTAAGCTCATGGGCATCGCCTTGTGCTGCACTTGCAGCCTTGCGACTGATAATAATGGCACGAACGACATCAATGTCGCCTGCCTTTTTCCAATCTTCAAGACCTTCATACCACACCAACGTCTCCGACGTTATGTTCATTGTTGCAAGCTGGTCGAGGCTAAATGGACCGCGACGCTCACCGTTTTCGATGATATAATACTCCATTTGCACAATTATTAAATATTATAATACGGTGGCAAAAATAGTGTTTTTGAAATAAAAAACAAAAATATCTGATAAAATTTGTTCATATTATGCATATAAAAAGCATCTTTTGAATTGAAAATTCAGAATATGGAAATACTGTCCAGACTTAAGGTATGCAACCTGTTATCTTAATTTTGTTTAAATAGACATATAATATTTTTTGTGTTTGGAGAATTATTTGTATATTTGCATGATAAATTGAAATACTATAAAAAGGCTGCATTGCCGAAATAAAAATATTTCCGAAAAATGTTTGAGAATCTAAGTGATAGACTTGAGAAAAGTTTTAAGATATTAAAAGGTGAAGGCAAAATTACCGAAATAAATGTTGCCGAAACCCTGAAAGACGTCAGGAGAGCCCTGCTTGACGCCGATGTCAACTACAAGGTTGCCAAGAGTTTTACCGACACTGTTAAGGAGAAGGCACTCGGTATGAACGTACTTACTGCCATCAAGCCTGGACAGTTGATGGTGAAACTGGTACACGACGAACTGGCAGAACTGATGGGCGGCGAAATAGCAGACATCAAACTGGAAAGCCATCCGGCGATAATCCTGATGTCGGGTCTGCAAGGTTCTGGTAAGACTACTTTCTCTGGTAAGTTGGCTAACATGCTGAAGAAGAAACAGCGCAAGCATCCTATGCTCGTAGCCTGCGACGTATATCGTCCAGCTGCTATAGAACAACTGAAAGTAGTTGCATCGCAGATTGACGTACCAGTGTACAGCGAAGAGGGTAATAAAGATGTTGTGAGCATTGCACAACATGCCATAAACGAAGCAAAGCAGAAAGGCATAGACGTCGTAATCGTCGACACAGCAGGACGACTGGCTGTAGACGAGGAGATGATGCGGGAGATTACCAGGCTGAAAGAATCTCTGAATCCTGACGAGACACTGTTCGTCGTTGACTCAATGACAGGACAGGATGCCGTAAATACTGCAAAAGAATTTAACGACAGGCTTGATTTCGACGGCGTTGTGCTTACGAAACTCGACGGCGACACACGCGGTGGTGCTGCACTTTCTATCAGAACGGTAGTAAACAAGCCAATAAAGTTTGTAGGAACAGGCGAGAAAATGGAAGCTATAGATGCTTTCCACCCTTCACGCATGGCAGACCGCATTCTTGGCATGGGAGATATCGTTTCGCTTGTTGAACGCGCTCAGGAACAGTTTGACGAGGAAGAAGCAAAGAAACTGCAGAAGAAAATACAGAAAAACCAATTCGACTTCAATGACTTTTATAACCAGATACAGCAAATAAAGAAGATGGGTAACCTGAAAGACCTGGCATCCATGATTCCCGGTGTTGGCAAGGCTATAAAAGACATTGACATCGATGACAATGCTTTCAAGAACATTGAGGCAATAATACAAAGTATGACTCCAAAAGAACGTACAAATCCGGAAGTACTGAACTTGAGTCGCAAGCAGCGCATAGCTAAAGGTTCGGGCACCAAGATTGACGAGGTAAACAGGCTGATAAAGCAGTTTGACCAGACACGCAAGATGATGAAAATGGTTACAGGCGGCTCGAAAATGGGAATGATGAACAAGATGATGGGTATGAAAGGTGGAATGCCGATGATGCCTGGAATGCCAAAAATGAAATAATACAAAACATGCAGATAATTGACGGAAAAGCTACAGCAGCACAAATAAAGGCTGAAATAGCAGAAGAAGTAAAAAACATAGTGGCACAGGGAGGCAAACAGCCTCATCTGGCAGCCATACTGGTAGGACACGACGGTGGTTCAGAAACATACATGAAGAACAAGGTTCTGGCTTGTGAGGCATGCGGTTTCAAATCATCGCTCATCCGCTTTGACGAAGATGTTACAGAAGAAGAACTGCTGAAATGTGTGGAAAAACTCAACAACGACGATGACGTTGACGGATATATCATCCAGCTCCCATTGCCAAAGCACATCGACGAGCAGAAAATCATCATGGCTGTAGACTACAGGAAGGATGTTGACGGTTTCCACCCTATAAACGTAGGACGCATGTCGATAGGACTGCCGTGCTTCATTTCAGCTACACCACTGGGAATAATAACACTCTTGCAGAGATACGGAATAGAGACTTCGGGCAAGAAATGTGTTATTCTTGGACGTTCTAACATAGTCGGCAAGCCAATGGCGCAGCTGATGATGCAGAAGAACTACGGCAATGCAACAGTAACCGTATGCCACAGCCGCTCGACTACTCTGAAAGAAGAGTGCATGGCGGCAGACATCATCATTGCTGCAATAGGACAGCCTGAATTTGTAACGGCAGACATGGTTAAGCCTGGTGCTGTCGTTATAGACGTAGGCACAACACGCGTTCCAGATGCAACTCGTAAAAGCGGCTTCCGCCTGTGCGGCGATGTCAAGTACGACGAGGTAGCGCCAAAATGTTCTTATATAACTCCTGTACCAGGCGGAGTCGGTCCGATGACAATATGTTCACTGATGAAGAACACATTGGCAGCAGGCAAGAAAGAATATTATAAATAGTATATAACTCAACATAGATATAAAATGACGGCAGAGGAATACTACAATCTCGGTAACGAATACCGTAAGAAAGGCGACTATCAGAATGCCCTTAACAACTATATGGAGGCCATAGAGCTTGACCCTGAGAGTCCGGCTGTTATTGCAAAGGAATTTGTAGAAAACATACTGAACTACTATTGCAAACAGATGTATAATCCTTGATGTGCCAATGAGATAATATCGCATGACAGGTCAGCTATGACCCAAGTGTAAGAATAATAAAACTTTCAATAATAATAAAAACAGAAAAGCGTTTGCGACCAAGCGAACATCGCATTCGCCAACTGCGTTATCTTAAACAAAAAATATTATGAGTAAAATCAAAGGAGCAATTGTGGTCAACACAGAACGCTGCAAAGGTTGTTCACTCTGCGTGATAGCCTGCCCGCAAGACGTCATCGAATTGGCTGCAAAGAAAGTAAATGTTTCTGGTTACCCATACGTTGAGCCTGTTCATCAGGAGAACTGTGTGGGCTGTACATCGTGTGCAGTCGTATGTCCAGACGGATGTATAACTGTTTATCGTAAAAAAATGGAGGATTAAACGCAATGGCAGAACAAGAAGTAAAATTGATGAAAGGCAACGAAGCGATAGCTCACGCTGCCATTAGATGTGGTTGCGATGGATATTTCGGTTATCCAATCACTCCACAAAGTGAAGTTCTTGAAACTCTTGCAGAGTTGAAACCTTGGGAGACAACAGGAATGGTTGTGCTTCAGGCAGAAAGCGAAACATCGTCTATCAACATGATTTACGGTGCTGCTGGTGCTGGAAAGCGCGCATTTACCTCTTCGTCAAGTCCTGGTATCGCCCTCATGCAGGAAGGTATCGCATACATGGCTGGTGCAGAACTGCCTGGCGTGTTTGTAAACGTTCAGCGTGGTGGTCCTGGTCTGGGTACTATCCAGCCTTCACAGGGCGACTATTTCCAGGCCACACGCGGTGGTGGTAACGGCGACTACTATGTCATTACGCTTTGTCCTAACTCTGTTCAGGAAATGGCAGACTTCATGGACTTGGCTTTCGAGCTGGCATTCAAGTATCGCAACCCAGCAATGATTCTTTCTGACGGTGTCATTGGACAGATGATGGAAAAGGTTATCCTTCCTCCTCAAAAACCACGTCGTACAGAAGAAGAGATTAAGAAAGAGTGTCCATGGGCTACATTCGGACGCACACCAGACCGTGATCCTAACATCATCACTTCGCTTGAACTGAAGTCTGAGGTTATGGAGCAGCGTAACATACATCTACAGAAGAAATATCAGACAATCCGCGACAACGAAGTTCGCTACGACACACAGCACTGCGAAGATGCAGACTACGTTATCGTATCGTTTGGCAGCGCCTCTCGTATTTCTGAGAAAGCGATAGAACTGGCACGCGAGCAAGGATTGAAGGTTGGACTCTTCCGTCCTATTACAGTATGGCCTTTCCCATCAAAGGAAATAGCAGCTATGGCACGTGGAAAGAAAGGCGTGCTTGTTGTTGAGATTAATGCCGGACAGATGGTTGAAGATGTTCGCTTAGCCATCAACGGTGAAGTACCTGTAGAGCATTTCGGACGTCTGGGTGGTATGGTGCCAGAACCAGAGGAAATAGTTAACGCATTGAAAACTAAATTGGTGAAATAAGATGGAAGAAAATAAGATAATAGCACCTGAGAACATGGTGTATAAGAAACCGACACTGATGAATGACACGCCAATGCACTATTGTCCTGGCTGTTCTCACGGTGTAGTTCATAAGTTAGTAGCTGAAGTAATAGAAGAAATGGGTATGCAAGAGAAGTCTGTAGGTGTATCTCCTGTAGGTTGTTCAGTGTTTGCATATCGTTATATAGACATCGACTGGCAGGAAGCTGCACACGGACGCGCTCCAGCAGTAGCTACAGCTATTAAGCGTCTGTGGCCAGACCGTCTTGTCTTCACTTATCAGGGCGACGGCGACTTGGCATGTATCGGTACAGCAGAGTCAGTACACGCTCTCAACAGAGGAGAAAACATTGTTATCATATTCATTAACAATGCCATTTACGGTATGACAGGTGGTCAGATGGCTCCAACAACTCTGCTTGGACAGAAGACCGCAACATGTCCTTACGGACGTCAGCCGGACCTTCATGGATACCCACTGAAGATAACAGAAATGGCTGCCATGATGCAGGGTACATGCTACGTTACACGTCAGAGCGTAGAAAGCGTAGGCTCTATCCGCAAGGCTAAAGCTGCCATCCGCAAGGCTTTCGAAGCTTCTATGGCAGGAAAGGGCTCAAGTCTTGTTGAAATCGTCAGCACATGTAACAGTGGATGGAAACTGACACCAGCAAAGGCTAACGAGTGGATGAAGGAAAACATGTTCCCATTCTACGAAAAGGGAGACCTGAAGGATACTACCAATGAATAACTAAAAAGGAGTAATACAATGCAAAAAGAAATAATTATATCAGGTTTCGGTGGTCAGGGTGTACTCTCTATGGGTAAGATCCTTGCATACTCGGGACTTATGGAAGACAAAGAAGTAACTTGGATGCCGGCATACGGACCAGAGCAGCGCGGTGGTACATGTAACGTTACCGTAATCGTTAGCGACGACCGTGTTTCATCGCCTATCCTCAGTAAGTACGATGTTGCTATCGTTCTCAATCAGCCTTCACTCGACAAGTTTGAGCCAAAACTCAAGCCAGGTGGAATTCTGATATATGACGGATTTGGTGTTATCAATCCACCGACACGCAAAGACATCGAAGTTTACAGAATCGATGCAGTTGGCAAGGCTGCCGAACTGAACAATTCAAAAGTATTCAACATGATTGTACTCGGCGGACTGCTGAAAGTTTGTCCTGTTGTTACACTCAATGGACTTGAGAAAGCACTCTACAAGACATTGCCTGAGCGACACCACAAACTTATTCCGCTGAACATGCAGGCTGTTGAAGAAGGCTCAAAGATTATTGAACGCATGTAATAATTGTTCATAATTAAATAAAAAAGCCGATTGCATTTCCATATCAGGCACTGCAATCGGCTTATTTTTCATTGCTTACACTACTACTGATAGTACTAAAATGACACTCAATACAACATTTTCTGCATTTTATAAATACATCTTCCTGCTGTTTTTCATAGTGGCAACTGTAATGAGTAGCCATGCTGCCAATCTGTCGAACAATATTGTTTACGCTACAAACGATGCAGAAAGCATTATGACAACGCATAATGACAGCGCTGCTAATGCCATGAAACATTGGGGAATGTCTGTCTACGGTAATCCTGGCATACTGATGGCAACCAATGCAGAACAGAAGATGTACATGAAAAGCAAGATGAGTGTCAGCATGAATGCAGAAATACTACACTCTGCCCTACCCTCAGACAGCAGTGCTTTTGATGAAGACTATAACTATCCGACAATTGGATTTGGAGTAAAAGTTGCACTCAACCACGCCATAAAACTACACAAGCCACAAAGCGAGGCTTTTGGAATGGCAGAAGAAGTTGACTACAAAACAAAACTTGGCAATACTGTCAGTTTCTACGGAACATTCGCGCGACCGTTCCTCAAAACAAAACGCTGGCAGGCTGACTACACCATGAATGTCGGTATTGCATATTCTCACAGGAAATATAACAATGTAAATGCTATCGACAATGAACTAATAGGAGCAAGATGGCTTATATTCTTCGGTGCCGGTTTACATGCCACATGGCATTTTCATCCTGAATGGGGACTAAAATTCGGGTTGGACTATTGGCACCTTAGCAACGGAGCCATGAGCAGACCAAATAAAGGGGCAAACATCATCGGACCATCATTGGGATTCATATATACACCTTACTACAGAGAAACTATAAAGCCTATAAACAGGAAACCGGAGGACAACAAATATGTATATGTTGAAGTAACAGGCGGTATAGGAGTAAAATCACTCTACGAGGACTGGGCACGAACTCAGTTCGACACACCAAAAGATGACCCTGAGTACAGGAAAGATCAATTTGCCACCTATGCCACCATGTCGCTGCAAGCCGACCTGATGTGCAGATATGCACGCCGATGGGCAAGTGGCGCCGGAGTGGATGTTTTCTACGGAACATATTACAAGCGACTGAGAACCATCGACGAAATTTATGGACACAATGCAGGGCACAGTCCTATATCTGTCGGAATAGCTGCCAAACACGAGATTTTCTACCATAATTTCTCTTTTGCTGTTGCCGTCGGATACTACATCTATCGCGAAATGGGACACAAGGCATACCTCAATGATGCACCTTACTATGAACGCGTGGGATTGCACTACACCATTCCGAAACTTGCCAACCTTAAACTTGGTATCAACGTCAAGGCACATAAGGGCAAGGCTGACTTCACGGAGATAGTATTCGGAATGCCTATAAAGATAAAACGACTCTAATACATACAAACAATTCAGAATTGGAATAATAAAATTGCCTGTATAAACAACAGTCAATATACAATTAAGGATTAAAGAAACCGATGTTCTTTAATCCTTAATTATATAAATACTGTCATTTAAGAAGTATTGCTTTGGCTGTTTTATTATCCATATCAGGCATTGTCATACCAACACGCGCTCCGATATATGTAGGGTCGCAGACAATATAACGTTCACCATTTAGTTCCACGCAGTCACCCGAAACGTCCATATTGAAGCGAACAGCCATTGCAAGATGTCCCGGATAATATATCAATACTGTTTTCAAACCAAGAAGATCACGTACCAACCTTGACAGTAGTATGCTTCTGTCTTCGCAGTCTGCGTATGGATAGAAAAGAGTTTCCTCTGCAAAGAAAGCGCGGTCATATCCCCATACAACGTCATCATACTCGTAGATGAATGCTGTTTGTACCCAGTTGAGCAGTCTTTCGACAGCCTCTTGTTCGCTAAGTCCAAATAATTTCTCTTTCATTTGTGGATATAGCATCTGCTTTACTTCCTCCTGAATAGGTACATTGCCATTCACAGCCCACCGTGTCATTATATTGTCGCCATCTATTGACGATGGATAACTGGCGTAAAAGTCTATCAGATTTTTGTTTACGCTTACCTCAAAATCCCAATCATTATAACGTCGCGACTGTAAAGATCTCAAATCAGTAGGACTGTCTGCCAACATGGGCTCTTGGTTTATCCATAAAGACAACTGCTGTTCGTTTGGATATTTGGCTTCACATAGCTTTATCTGATTTATATCGCCACCATATACATAATATTCGTTGTTGTCAAGAATATAGTAACTCTGTCCATATATAATATGATTTGACGAATAAAGCATATACAACTTGTCGTTGCTTATTGCCAACCTCATCATATATCCCGTTTGCTGGAACAGATATCCCATCAGCAATGTAGCTTCATTGTGAGTTTGAAAACAAGCCTTCGATAAAGCATCAAGCATCTGAAGATAAGCCCAATCGCTCAGTTGATAGTGTATTCTTAGTTCCAGACAATCCCTTATAGTATTATTGAAATCAGAACTTGCAAGTTTTTCAAAAACATCAGCCACTCCATCTTCCGTTACGCTTGTCAGCGAGAATACTTCCTTACCGTTAAATCTGACTTGCATTGGTGTGCCATAAAACGTAAACTCCACATATTCCACACTATCCTCTAATTGCTCCTTTATTGGGTTTGCAGGAATTGGTTGCGGTTTGGGCATAGGCAGTGTAAGTACACGTCCTTCTATTTTTATTGGTTCACTTTTTATTACGGGCAGGTCGTCTATCTTTGGAATAACTACCGGAGGGACTTCTTCTATCACGGGCTTTGGTCGTGGAGGTTCTGCTCCAAACTCTTTCCAAGCATTTCTCATAAAATCTGCATATTCCCGTATTGCCTGCTGTCGGAACTGATCATATTTCTGGGTAGCCTCTCTCTGAAACGCAATATATTGCTCATCAAAACTTTGACTTGCGACAGCAACTTCACGCGTAACCGTTGCAGGATCACTGTATCGTCTTGACGTAAGTTCACCATTCCCTTTGACACGTGCCTTTATATAAGAAAGATACTGACCTGTAAGTTTCATTACAGCATTATTCCTATCTTTCATCATATTGGTAATGCTTCCTTGTCCAGGTGTCTTTAACGTATATTTCTTGCTTCCACGTTCATCCAACAGTTCAACTTTCGAGTTGTAAGGTATATTTATCACACTTTGCGGCGATAGTTTTTCGCGTAGTTTCAACTCACGATTTGAGTCATCCTTTACCGCCGTAACTTTTCCCGTAATGCTTATTACAGTATATTGCTGTCCAAACACCGGTATCATCATACAGAACAGAAATATTGGAAGAAGAAATAATCTTTTCATTTCAGTATACATATAATTTATTTCGCTGTTATAATTATCCAAAGCAACGTCTTAGTGTCAATCCATAGAACTCTCCTGCTCCTCCAATAAATGGTATTGCAGCCATAGCCCAACCAAGATTTATACTAATGTCTGTTGTCATAAAAATAAGGAAAGTCAGCCATACCAAGAACGCCGACCATATAAACAGGACTATACCCACAACAAAAGTTGAGGTAAGGAAGAATCTCATCCATTCCGACTTATTACTTTTCGCCCATTTCATATAGCCTTTACGCCACAGATATGTAACAAGAACTATTATAAACGATATAATTGCCGTCAACCATCCTGGCAGATGGCGTACCTCTGTCTGTTCAAGCAAAGTCTGTATCGAATACGCAAGCAACTTGACGCCTGCCATCTCGCCCAATGGAGTGTAGTGCATGTCAGCAAGTTCATTCATCGCGCCAAACAACACAACATGGTCCTTTATTAAATCCTTATAGTATCTTATAGAATCACTCGGAACAATACGAAATTCCGTTGGGCGGAAATTCACGGAAACATCCGTCTTGCCATTATCAATAAGTTTGCCTTCTGAATACAACTTTGCCACTTCATATACAAGCGAGGTGCGTTCCTCGCCCATATACGGGCGTCTGAGGCTTACTTTACGCTTTAGTCCTCCGTACAGAGTACGCTCAAAATTAGTAAATCCTTCCTTCGCACCTGTAAATCCAGAGAAGAAGGAATGTATCTCATTTGTATAGCCTATTGTATCATTTACATAGTCAAGCATACGGTATGAATAGACTGCATTCGGGTATTTGTCTGCAAGTTCCATCAGTTTCATATCGCTTATGGAGTCTTGTTTAAGTCCTTCATATACGACATCTACTCCCACAGCCTTAGGCGACAAAGCCATAATCTCCTCGTATGCATCTGCAATTTGAGAACGCTCAGACAAGTCTGTCATGTCGACAATGGTTATGACACGACTTGTGTCAACCCTGCCATATTCCTGCTGCACATGATAATATATGTCAGTCAGCGAGAAGTCAGACATGGTGTGGGCTATCGGGCTCAGAAACGTCATGTTCAGAGCCAGTGAAGCCAACACTCCCATTGCAAAGAATGCAAAGAGCACGATAGTACAATGTCGCAAGAACTTTTTGACAGTCTCACTCATATCGTATGCCTATATATATAAAATGTACAATATTTAGAATTGCATGTTACGCCATTCTACTATCTGTCCTGAAGCCACCGTTGCCGGAGTTTGCTTCTTGCGCATCTTCAGCTGCATTGCACGCTGCGAAACATTATAGCCAATGTTGTCAGACAGTCGTCCGAAAGTGATGAATCCTTCAGTTTCCTTTAATTCTTTCAGCAGATAGTATGTAAACAGTCCATGTCCTTCCTCTGGCAGTCCCTGAGCCGTTTCATTACCCTGTGCCGCAGAGAACACTACGAGTGAGCCTTCGCCGAGTGATGTCTCCTCAGCCTCTATCTCTACACCACGCAGACCTTCCGACACTCCTTCGTTATCGCGGTTGACTCCGCTGAAGCATGCATCGAGGAATACTGATGTCTGTGCAAAAGCCAGTTCGCCCAGCTTGCTGTAGAATTCATCGAGGGCTATGCCGCGTTTTGGATTTGTTCCTCGAACGTCAGTCGGCAGTATATATGCCTTGTTCTTATTCTTAATGTCTGGCACACCATGTCCTGCATAGTAAACTATGAGTTTCTTATACTCACGGTTAGGAATGGTTGAAGCCCAGTCTTCCAGTTCTTCCTCCAGAATCATTTGCTTTGTAGCATCTTCTGCGATGTGGATGTTTTCAGCCGGCAAGCCCAGTGTCTTCTTACAGTATTCAGCAAACACGCGTGCATCATGAATAGCGTATGGCACGTCTGCTACGAAACGATAGTTCTGGTTTCCGATAATAAGCGCGTATGTTTCGTTTCTTGTATAATATCCTTGCGGTATCATCTTGTCTACATCTGACGTAGCAAAGTCGTAGTCGACGGCTGTAGCCTTGCTCTTTCCGAGACATTTCTCCACTGAGACCATCGACAGACCGTATTCCTTGCTGTTTCTCACGTTTACGTAAGAAGGCAGTGTGCGTATTTCTCCGTTATACAGTGTATGGCGCAGTGCACCGTTTACCATTACCTCGTTTGCGAATACATAGTGTCCGAGTATAGACGTAGGTCCTGTTTCCACAGATTGCAGGTTCGTACATGAAGCATACGCCTTGTCGCCAACACGGCAACGGTCAGGTATCTTTACCGAAGGCAACTGCGAGCAGTTTGCAAATGCTATTGCACCAATTTCGCGCAACTGTACGGGCAGGGAAATATTGCGCAGTCGTGAACAGTTAAGAAACGCTCCCCACTTTATTTCCTGCAAGTCTGTTGTCTGGAACACTACTTCCTGAAGGTTTGTACAGTTTGCGAATGCACACGAACCGACCTTTGATATAGCCGGACCTATGACTACTTTCTTTACGTTAAGTTTCTTTTTTGTCCATGGAGCAATGTTGTTTTTCACGTCATAGTCCATGATGCTCACAAGTTCTCCTCTTTTGTTTATATTAGTGATTGTAAGAGTGTATCCGTCGAATGTCCACTTTGCGTCCATACCACAATTTCCTACTACTCTCAAAACGGTAGACTGTGCTGAAGCATTTGACATGAAAAGCACTGTCAATATCAATGCAACGAAATATCTTTTCATAGTTGTCTGTTTTTATATTATAATCTGAATTGAATGTAAATGCGGTTGAGTGAAGACTTAAACTTATAGGTTTTCTCACCAAAATCGTCTGTCGAGATAGCCTTGTATTTTATGTTTGCCACACGGTGCTCATAGCCGAGACCGATAAACTTCCATACAACGCTGAAGCCGAAACTGCTCGTCGTTCCGTGTCCCCAGTTTATCTTGGTATTGTCAGCCATATCCTCGTAGTAGTTGTTTCCCTCCGTGTTTAGGTCTGCCTTTTCTTCGTTCACCATGTAAAGACCAGACACATGGTATCCGAAGTGGTAATACATATAGAATTGCAGATAGTGCGCGTCCTTAGAGCTCAGTCCTGTCAGAGGGTTGAAGGTTATGGAAGGACCGAGATTCATGCCATAGTTGAACTCGTATTTCTCAAGGTTCCACGGAATATAGTAATCATCTCCGTTCTTTACCGAGCTGTCGTATGCCTTTCCGTTTGCATCTGCTTCCATGTCGAAATGGTTGACGTTGAGGTCTACCCATGTATAGTCGATGTTGAACTGCAGCATGTTTGAAATGGCTTTCTTGTGCAGTCTGTAACTGCGACCCGACTGCAATGACAGTCCCCAGTTGCTCTTGTAGTCTGGCACGTTGCGTCCGTCATATCCGAGTGCGATGTTTTCCTGCGGCATAAGCTGTGCTGAGCAGTACGACAGGTTTAGATACGAACGGCGTGCCCAGATGTCGTCTATATGTTTTTCCATTGTGTGACGACTGTTGACATCTTGCAGTTCGTTTATGATATCATTTACAGACATCACATCGGTGGAGTCGTCCTGCAACTCTAACTTTACTGTAGAATTGTCGACTGCGGCTGCATTGTCGACAACATAGGTACTGTCTTCTTGGGCTGATGCCGTTATTGCGAGCATGCAAGCCACGAAAAAGGGAATGTGTCTCTTCATATTTTACGTTTTACTTGTTAATAATCTTATTTGTTTACTATTTCGCTGTTGGTGTGTTTTTTATTTTTATCCACTTTTTGTCTACAACCATTTCCTTGTCTGCACGCTGGCATTTCAGCAGCCATTTCTGAAAATCGTGCGTGCTCAGCGTATTCGGCTGACGTGCATTGACTGTTATGTCGTTGCACTTTGTGAATGGGTTTGGCGAGTAAATCACCACTATCTGGTCGTTTTCCTGTGGATATTTTGTCTTCATGCGGTAATATGTCGCAGCAGCATCTATTGCCTTGTCGAACAGCACATATTCCTTTCCGCCTCTCACGTAGAAACGTCCGCCAGTGTCTTTCGGATATGGCAGCAGGCACGAGGTTTCGTCGTCGCCTTCTATAAGATAGACGGCAAGATATCCGTCTGACGGAGCGCGGAACGTCATGTATATGCGGTCGTTGTTGTCAAACGTCATCGTAGGTACACGCTTGTCTGCCACGTCCTTCATTATGCTCCATTTTATGTCGGCTTTTGCCTGTACTATCTCACGTGCAGTGCCCCACACTTCTGCCTTGAAGGTCAGTTTTCCGCCACTGTAGTCTACGCTTATCAGCGGCTCGGTGGTGTCGCCGAGCCAGTCGCCCTTTGCCATTGCCACAGTATTTTCCCAGAAATACGAGGCTGTAGACTCGCCGTTGGTTTCTACATTGGTATCGATTACGTCTGACGTAATCATTTCTCCAAACTCGCTCTTTATGGCTTGTGCCTTTGCCAGCTCTATGCACTTGTGGCGCGCTTCCCTAAGGGTTATGTTGTCGTTCTCGCCTACAACGTATGAATATTCGCCATGCACATGGGCTGTGCGCTGTGCCGACACTGTGGCAGAAACAAGCGCGAGGAGGGTGAGGAGTATGTTTTTGCGCATATTCTTCATATTTTTCATCAGTATTTCTATGAGGTTAATCCGTTACGATGAACAGCGACATCACCTCCACCGTATTGTCTTTATTCTCACGATACAGCGTTACGGTTGGCACGAGTGCCTTCACCTGCTGTTCGGTCGACGACGTATAGGATGCGTCGAACTGTATCTCCGAATGGGCTTCGCTGCTTTCCGTGTTTGTCATGTTTATGTTCGACGTGCCGGCAACGTGCGATTCTCTCATCGTGGCATACTGTGCCGAAGCACTGCTCTGTGCCTTTCTGACGGCAATGTTTACTGAGTTAGCCGTGCCGCGACCTTCTATCGTATATGCCACAGTGCCCGACGCGCCGAGCTTGCCGTAGTATTCTTCCAGTGCCTTGTCTACGGTTTGCATTTTGCCGTAGACCTTCCAGCCCTCCTTGTTGAGCTGTTTTGTCATCCTGCGGCATTCCTTTTGCAGTTCCTTGCCTGAGATGTCAGATGAGGACACGCATGCACTGCCTGGAAGAAGCGTGAGAAACAGATACAGAAATGCTGCTGCAAATGTCTTTACCATCCTAACAATTCGTCTAACTTGTTCTTCAATCCTTCGTCCTCAAGCTGTGCCCTTGCAGCCCTCTTTGCCATCTCTCTGGCTTTGCTGCTGCTGTATGCCAGTCGTACGAGCACTTCCTTGTTTTTGTTGTTCAGTGTCCTGTACACTTCCACTACCGGCATCATGCGTCCGAGTCCCTGCGAGATAAGGCTCTTGGCTGCCGTGATGCTCTTTGTTACGGATACTGCCTCGCCTGCCGAAAGCTGATTGTTGGCTACGTTAGACTCCACGAGTGCCGTCAGTTCTGTCTGTATCTGCGATGCTATCTGCTGCTTTGCCAGTTCGATTGCCTGCATCTTTGCAGCGTCATAGTTTTCGCCAATGCTCATGCCCTCGCCCATCATGTAGACAGGCATGAAGTCGTCGTCCATTTCCATCTGCATCCTGTAAGAGCGGTCGAGCTGCTTTTCCACAGGCAGTGCGCCGGGAGCGGTCAGCCAGCCATCTTTCTTCAGCTTCTTAGCTTCTGCGCGTGCCGACTTTGTGGCTTTCTGATTGAGTTCCGACTCTGTCAGTTTCTTCATTGCCTTGTAGTCCTTGATTTTTTCAGTCTGCGACTGAGCATTGACAGGTGTTATAAATCCGAATAGAACAACACCTAAGATTAAATAAATTCTCTTCATAGCTCTGTTGATTGTATTATTCATATTGTTTTCTGTTCTTCCTCAGGTTCATTTCTGAATATTGCGGACGGTAAATTTGCATACCAAACGCAAACACAATTAAAAAATATTTTGCAAATATAAACATTATCTACGTATTTACCCCCCATTTTAGTTAAAGCTTGTTAACTCGTGTTTTTTCGTTTAAATTTAGTGAATTTATTTTGACAGAGATAAAGGTGCAAAATAGAGAAAAAAGTGCCTATTTGAGGGTTGGTAACAGCAATTTTATGGGTCGGGGTTGGGTGCCGAAATTGTCAAAGAGTATGTTTGAGGCTTGCTATTTTCTGTTTTTCGGCATGTGAAAGAGTATGTTTGAGAGTGTCAAACAGTGTGTTTGAGGTTGTCAAAGAGTGTGTTTGACATAGAAAAAGGGTGTATTTGAGTAGAAAAAACAGTATAAATTTCTATTCCGAGAACTGTAATTTCAGGCATCATGCTGACTGACAGCCACTTAGAACAACTGCATGCCGAATATTCGCGTATTTGCCACAAGAAATTCGCGCAACGGCTTCCGACGGCATTCTCGCGACGGTTTGCAGACGCAGATATGTTAAAAATTCACAACAGGAAGTACGCCCTGCTGTCAGATTTCCATTACCTGTATGCCTCCGTAGGGCGTCTGGTGGTCGAAGCAGTTGTCCTTCGCGAACAGTCCGGCATATATTCCGCCACAGATAAGCACTCCGGCATGGGCAAAGATGGCAACGCTGGCATAGTCTTTCTGTCTGAGTTCGTCGAGGAAGTCAGACACACGACGGTAAATATCCTCAAAGCACTCACCATTAGTGGTACGCTCGTTCATGTAGTCCTCATACCACTCCTGCAGGTGCGGGTCGTCTATCTCGTCGTAGCGGCGCATCTCCCAGTCGCCCATGTTCATCTCCTTCAGTCGGTCGTCCTTATGCGGATTGTCGTAGCCGCAAGCCTCTGCCAGCCTCACGGCACGCGAGAGCGGCGACGAGAAGACGGCATCGAAGGGCTCCAGCCGGCGCAGGTTTTCTGCCGTGGCGCGAGCCTCGTCGGCAAAAGTGTCGGCAAGCGGCACGTCGCTCCAACCGTAGCATGTGCCCGGAGCAACGCCCACGCGCGTATGTCTTATCATTACTACTTTCATAATTCTATGCTATGTTGATTGCAAGATATACACTCAGTTCCACCAGCAGGAACATTGCTCCGCAGCAGTCGCCCGTATAGCCGCGCAACTTGTGCCACATCAGCCGGTAGAGCATGTACATCACAATGCACGGAACGAACACCACCCACTGCCAGTTGTGTGGCACGCCCACCGCCAGGACGAAGAGCAATGCCGGCAGAAGCCCCTGCACGGTCAGCAGTATAGCCGACAGCGTGGATATCTGACGGTAGACCACGCGGGCCTTAGCCTGCTCTTCGGTACGCGCGTATGGCATCATCTGCACTATCTGCGACGACAGCATCTTGGCAAAGGGGTCGGCAGCAAGAATGAGAAACACTGCCTTCGTGGGCGACAGACCGACAAGCGACATAAACAGCAGCGCGAAATAGGCTATCAGCCCGACAACGCCGTAAGTGCCGATGTGCGAGTCTTTCATTATGTCGAGTATGCGCTGGCGGTCGGTTCCTCCGCCAAAACCGTCGCAGAAGTCTGCCAGACCGTCTTCGTGCAGCGCTCCCGTTGTCAGCAGGCGCGCTATGATGGCAAGCAAAACGGCTATGGTGTATGGCAGGAAGAGATGCGACACATAGAGCGTCAGCGCCATGATGCCACCCGTAAGCCAGCCTGCCAGAGGCCAGAATTCCACCACTGCCTTGTATGACTCACGCGGAGGCTGATAGATTCGCCACAGCGGCAGCCGCGTGAAAAACATCAGCGCTGCCCACGCATTGTTGCCTATGTCAGAAATACTTGGTAATTTTTGCATTGTCAAAGTTGTTCATTTCGTTTACCATGCGCACGGCACTTTCTATTATCGGGTATGAACAGAGTGCTCCGGTGCCCTCGCCCAGCCGCAGACCGAGATGCAGCAGCGGCTCAGCATGCATCAGCGAAAGCATCGTGCGATGGCCGCTCTCGTCGCCACAGTGTCCGAACACCATGTATTCGCGCACTGCCGGACAGAGCTGTATGGCTGCCAGCGCACATGCAGACATGATAAATCCGTCGACCATGACTGTCATTCCGCGCTCTGCCGCACGCAGCATGGCACCGATGGCACCCACCATCTCGAAACCGCCGAACTCTCTTATTATGTCTTTTGCCGTAGGATTGGCATTGCTTTTTCTGAAGCGCTCCACACTCCTGCGCAGGACATCGCGCTTGCGAAGCAGTCCCTCGTCGCTCAGACCGGCACCCACGCCGATGCAGTCGTCAAGGGACAAACCGCCGAAAAGCGACATCCAGATGCTCGAAGGACTGGTGTTGGCTATGCCCATCTCACCCATGCAAACAATGTTGCACCCCTGCCCGTCGGCATTGTCCCTGTCGTCGGCACACTCGTCGACAAGCATCGAGCCAGTCGTAAGCGCACGCTCATACTCATCAACAGACATCGCCGACTCGTAAAGGAAATTGCGCGTGCCGTTGGCTATCTTGCAGTTGCGTATCTTGTCGTATGCACTGAGGTCGTAGTCTACGCCCATGTCGACGATGCGCAGGTCGAACCCATGCTGACGGCAGAACATGTTGACACCGCCACCGCCACGCGTGAAGTTTATCATCTGCTGCCACGTTACGTCGCGCGGCGACACGCTGACACCCTCGCGCTCTATGCCGTGATCGCCACCGAACAGTATGTGGCACGGATGATGAAGTTCGGGCGAAAGCGTCTGCTGTATCAGGCAAATCTGCTCTGCCAGTGTTTCCAGCCGTCCCAGCGACCCTTTGGGCTTGTTCAGGTTGTCTATCTTGCTCCTTATGTCATCGCGCATTGTCAGCGACAATCGTTCTATCTTGAAGTCTTTCATCACTTATATATACCTTATTAATATATATTTACATTGTAATTAAAATATTTTCACTTTATCTTCACTGGTATTCCGCTCACCATCAGCACAACCTCGTCGGCACAACCGGCAACATACTGATTCATCCAACCCTGCAAGTCGGTAAACCGACGCTGCACCACGCTGTCGCTGACTCCGCCACTGCCAATCTCGTTGGAAACGAAAATAAACGTCGCATCCTGGTTGGTAAACCTGTCAAACTCATCCTTCAGCGCACAAAGAGCCTCATCCACCGACGGCTGCTCCCACTCCTTAGCACCCTGAGTGAAGAAGAAATTGGTGCACCAGAGCGTTATGCAGTCGATGACCACAACCCTGCCGTCGAGATTATGGCAGCTAAGATGTTTCTCCTCTTCTATGTTTGTCCACGCCTCGCCGCGTCGCTGCTGATGTATAAGCACGCGCTGGCGAAACTCATCGTCCCAGATATGAGCCGTAGCAAGATACACTGGATGCTCCGACAGGCTCAGAGCAAGACGCTCAGCATACTGGCTCTTGCCTGAACGCTGGCCACCCGTGATTAGTATGATTCGCTTTTTCATACTGCAAAATTAAGTATAATGCCTTATACAACAAACAAATCAGCCGATAAATACTAAAAAATTGTGCTTTTTTCCCTTTTTTATTCACTTTCAGTCATTTTTTTTTGTTTTTATTTGGTGGAATAAAGTTTTTTTCCTTACTTTGCAGCGAGTTTATAGGTGAAAACTTTTAAATACTTATAATTATAATTTAATTTTTTAAACATCAAAAAACATGAAAAAGTTAGTTACATTGTTCGCTGCCGCAGCTATGGCAGTTACTGTATCAGCTCAGACTGTTACAGAAAGTAAGGCTTTCGACAACATTTATGTTGGTGTTAATGGTGGTGTTGCTACTTATACAACAGGCAACCGCTGGATGAGCAACCTTATGCCTAACTTCGGTGTACGCGTAGGTCGCTACTTCACTCCTGTATTCGGTCTCGCAGTAGAAGGCAATGCTTATCTGAAGAACCGCATTAGGCACAACACTCCAATTCCATTCAACAAGACTAATCGCGTAGGTTACTGGCAGAACAGCACTACTATCAAGTCTACAAATGTTAGCTTGCTGGGAACTGTAAACCTCTGCAACCTCTTCGCTGGTTACAAAGGTGAGCCTCGTACATTCGAAGTTACAGCTCTCTATGGTCTCGGATGGGAACACACATTCGGAACAGCTCCTGAAGTAGAAAGACAGGGTGTACCTGCAGGCGTTGGTGCAAAGCAGCACTGGAACCGCATGACTTCTAAGGCTGGTCTCGACTTCGCTCTCAACCTTGGTAAGGCTAAGGCTGTTCAGGTTTACCTCGAGCCTTCTATCACATGGGCTTTCAACCACGAGCGCGACGTAAACGAGCCTACATACAACATCCACAACTCATTTGTACAGCTCAACGCTGGTGTTGTTTACAAGTTCAAGAACTCTAACGGTACTCACAACTTCACAATCGCTCAGCTCCGCGACCAGGCAGAAATCGACGCACTGAACGCAACTATCAACGATCTCCGCAACCGCAAGCCAGAAGTACGCGAAGTTGTTAAGGAAGTTGTTAAGGAAGTTCCAGCAGCAGCTAAGGTTGTTTCTGTTGAAAACATGGTATTCGTAACATTCGCTCAGGGCAAGTCTACTCTTACAGCTGAAGCTAAGAAGGCTCTCGACGAGGTTAAGGCTGGTGCACACGTTGATATCGTAGGTACAGCTTCTCCAGAAGGTTCTAAGGCTATCAACGACAAGCTCTCTCAGGCTCGTGCAGACGTAGTTGCTAACTACCTGAAGGGTCGTGGCGTTGTTATTGACAAGGCTAAGGGTGAAGGTGTTAAGGGTGTAACTTCTAACCGTCTTGCTGTTGTTTACGTAAAATAAATAATAGTAAAAGGTTAATAAGAAGATAATTCCTTATTACACTATAACATAATCCCCGATACTCCCACGAGTGTCGGGGATTATTCTAATAAAAATATCTAAACATAAGAAATAAGTCATAGTCAGAATGAAAGAATTTGAGAAATCGAAGGTAGGCACATACGATTTCACTGCCATGCCTTTCCACTGCGACTTCAACAATCATCTGCGCATAGACCATCTTGGCAACGACATGCTTAACGCTGCCGACTTCCACAGCGATGCACGCGGCTTTGGAATGAACTACCTGAACACTATAAACAAGACGTGGGTACTCTCGCGCTTCGCAATAGAGATTGTAGAGATGCCAAAAAGCTACGAAAAAATACAAGTGGAGACATGGGTGGAAAGTGCTGTACGCTTCTTCACAAAACGCAACTTTGCCGTGAAAGACAACAACGGGAAATATCTCGCCTATGGCAAGAGCATCTGGGCTATGATAGACACAGAAACACGCCAACCGACAGACCTGTTAGCTATACACGACGGACTACTGAAAGAATATGTAGACAAAGACAAACCATGCCCGATTGAGCCATGCTCACGTGTTGGAATAGAAGAAAACACAACACTATGGCAGACCGTTACTGCACGATACAGCGATATAGACATGAACGGACACGTCAACTCAATAAAATATCTTGAGCATGCAGTGAATCTTTGGGACGTGGAATGGTATAAGCAACATTTCCTGAAACGCGTGGAGATAGCCTATGTAGCCGAAAGCCACTGCAACGACAACCTTCATTACTATGTGGAGGAACGACAGGAAAACGATTTCTACATAAAAATATGCACCGACAACAACGAAGTGTGCCGGTGCAATGTGAAGTTCGTAAATAAATAACAAATCACTTTCTTACGATTACAGAGCCGCTTGCCTGATGCGTTGCAAGGACAAGCACCTCAGCTATCTGTACATGTTCTGGCGCTGAAGCAGCATAGAAAGCCACATCGCCGATATCGTCGCCCGTCAACGGCTTGATGCCTTTATATACGCTGTCGGCTTTCGACTGGTCGCCATGAAAGCGTGTAACACTGAAATTTGTCTCTACAAGTCCTGGTTTGATATTTGTTACGCGCACCGCACTTTCTGCAACGTCAATACGCAAACCGTCTGACAACGTCTTGACGGCAGCCTTCGTGGCACAATACACATTGCCGTTAGCGTATGCTGCATCGCCGGCAACTGAGCCAATATTGATAATATGTCCCTTGTTTCGGCTTACCATTCCGGGAACTATCATTCGCGTCATGTTAAGCAGACCCTTCACGTTGGTATCAATCATAATGTCCCAGTCCTCAAAACTGCCTTCATACTCCTTATCAAGACCAAGAGCCAAACCTGCATTATTGACAAGCACATCTATTTCTGCCCATCTGTCTTCCAAAGAATCGACAGCAGCAGCGCATTCCGCACGGTTGCGGACATCAAAGCAAAGTGTCTTAACTTCTGCGCCAAGTTTAGTTAATTCAGCCTTAATATTCTCCAACAGTTCCGGTTTGCGCCCCGTAAGTATAAGGTCATATCCTCCTTGCGCAAACTTTCTGGCGCATCCAAGTCCGATACCGCTTGTCGCACCAGTAATCATTGCTATCTTTTTTGTCATGATTTATATTATTATTGTTAGTGTTTTACTGCCACAAAAGTACAAATAATTTAGCAATTATATTGCCTTTATGACTTTATATTTGTAACTTTGCACATCTTTTAATAATGATATACTACAATGAAAACACTATTTACCATATTATCACTCCTTCTTTGCAATCATGTTTTTGCAAACCCTATTGACAACAGAAAAGCAGAACAAATAGCCATGTCGTTTGTTGCAGGCAAAACAGACAGTAATAAATCCATTGCCACGCAGCAAACACGACTCACACAAATACTTGAGCCAAAGAGTAAACAGAGTGGCAAGAGTCTGCTGCATGTTTTCAACCGAAACGACAACAACGGCTATATCATAGTTGCAGCCGATGATAAAGTAAGTCCAATTATTGCATATTCAGACGCTGAAACTCTCGACTTAGACGACATGCCGGACAATTTGAGAAGCTGGCTCGAATATATGTGCGAACAAATGACTGACATTATTGACAACAATGCACTTCCACTGAACATTCCTGCACACGCAATTCAACAGGAAATTACACCAATGATAAAGACGCAATGGGGTCAGGGGAGTCCATACAACAGCCTCTGTCCTACCAATGACAATGGAAACAAATGCCTTACGGGTTGTGTAGCTACTGCTATGGCGCAAATAATGAACTATCATAAATACCCAGAGAAAGGGTTTGGCAGTAATACATATACATGCAACATAGATGACGTACCGACGACATTAAGTGCAAACTTTGGTAGCACAACATATCAATGGTCTGACATGGAAACGAGTTACGATGACAATAGCAGTATCAACGCCTGCAACGCAGTAGGTACACTGATGCTACACTGTGGCATTGCAACAGATATGGCATATGGAACGTCATCAAGCAGCACAACGATAAAGAAAGTAAAGACATCTCTCGTACAGTATTTTGGTTATTCTCCGGCGACTTATACTAATTACGGTTTACAGCCTAAGTTTGAAAACATCTATTATGACGTGTTAAACAGCCTGTCAGAAGGCTGTCCTGTACTGTATGGAGGTCAGAATAAGGAAATGACTTCGGGACATGCGTTTGTCTGCGACGGGTTCAAAGAGGGGCTTTTTCACATGAATTGGGGTGCTGACGGCAAAGGAGACGGCTATTTTGCATTGTCGCTTCTAAACCCATTCAACAGAGATTACACCTACAATCCAAGCCTGCTTCTATACATCAAGCCATCGCAGTATATAGATGATAATATGTTTCAATACGATTTTAAAGACGGTGCGGCTACCATTGTGGGCAACAGCAGCGTCAACGAGACAGTAACCATTCCTGCATCTATCAACTACAACGGTATATCCTACCCTATCGTTCGCATATATAAAGATGCTTTATACTACAATAAGAATATTAAAAAGATAATTATAGACGACTCTGAGCAACCACTTATTGTAGACAAAAATGCTCTGCCAAACGATATTACATCGCTATATATTGGCAGAAACATTGAAGGCACCGACATTTTCAGCAACAATCCATATCTTAAAGAACTGACTTTCGGACCGAATTTCACTAATGTCAATAGCCGAATGTTCTACAACTGTACTGCCATTGAAAGCATTTCAACACAGAATGTGCAGACAATAGGCGACAAAGCTTTTGCCAACTGCCATCAACTTAACAATATTACTTTTGGCGATAAGGTTTCAAGTCTGGGCAGTTCAGCTTTTCAAAATACATCTATCGAGTATATTGATGCTAAAAACCTAGTATTAATAGGAGACAGCGCATTCAAGGATTGCACATCGCTCAAGCAGGTAAATCTTGGCAATAAAGTCAGAAGAATTGGCAATTACGCCTTTTCCCACAATGGTAATCTGAAAGAAATGAGTCTGCCCAACTCACTTGAAAAGTTGGGTTGCAACTGCTTTGAAGAGTGTGTTAATTTGGAGAAAATAGTATTTGGTAGTGGTTTAAAGGCTATCAAAGACCGCACTTTCAGCCACTGCGCCTTATTAAGTAACATTGTTTTGCCTGCTACGCTGAACGACTTAGGAGAAAACACATTTGAATATTGCTGCAACATCGAATCTATTACCTTGCCTGACGGTATTGCAGAAATAGGCGAAGAGTGCTTTTTGGAGTGTACTGGTCTAAAGGAAATAAACTTGCCTGGCAATCTTACAGAAGTAAAAAGGCGAGCCTTTTTCAACTGTTCGTCATTGCAAAGGATAACCCTCCCCAATACGCTGACCAACATCGGTTATGGCTGTTTCAGAAACTGCAAGTCCATCATGGAGATAGACTTTTCTGATAATCTTATCAACATAGATACAAAAGCCTTTGCCGGATGCGAAAGCATCGAAAAAATATTGCTGCCATCCAGTATTGAGAGCATGAAGGAAGCAATTTTCAAGGACTGTACAGGTCTGAAAGAAATAAACATTCCAGAAAAGATAGATTATATACCTTACGAGACTTTCTCTGGCTGTAAAAGCCTGCAACATGTCATTACAAAGGAGAACCAACTTAACAGCATTGGTGGAATGGCATTCTATAATTGTTCATCGCTGAAAATTATTCCGGACATAAACAACCTTAGCATAATAGAAATTCAAGCATTCTATGGCTGCGAGAGCCTGAAGGAAATAAATCTCTCAAAGACTATAAAACGTCTGGAAGCCAACACTTTCACTAATTGCAAAGGGATAGAGTCTGTAGACATACCAGACAATGTAATGAGTATTGAGGAAGCATGCTTTCAGGGCTGTGAATCACTGCGCAAAGTGCATTTGCCTAAGAGTGTAAGAGCACTGACATGGCAGGTTTTCGGAGGTTGCACAAGCCTTGAAGAAATAAACTTCCACGACGGAATAACCGAAATATACGACGAGGCTTTCTGTCCTAACACAAACACAGACAGCAACGACGGCATTGCAATAACAGAGCTGAAACTGCCAGAATCACTTGAAGTATTGGGAACAGATGCATTTAGAGACTGCCACAGGCTGAAAACATTAGACTTACCGTTATCGTTTATAAGAAACGACCGTTTCATATATGAGAGTGCTTTTGCCTCATGCGAAAACATACGCACCATCTTTGTACATTGGGACAAGAGCAACAAGGAAAAGTTTGACAAATCACGGCTATATATCGACTTTGATGACGATGTTTTCATGAAAGCGACTTTGTTTGTCCCTGTCGGCTCACTGGAAATGTATCAGCAACACGACTACTGGAAACGGTTTAAGAATATTATGGAATATGACGTGGCAAATATCAGCCATGACCCTGTCAGAGAAGTTGACTTGCGGTTGTCCGGCGACTATCTATTGGTAAACACTAACACAAAGAACGTAAAGGTTTACGTCTACGACAGCAGTGGCAATAAGGTTGGCGAGAGCAACGGCTGCAATGATTCTATAAAACTTAAACTCAACAATGTCTACATTATTAAGTATAATGGTAAGAGTTTTAAGGTTAGATTATGACATAACATATAAATAGAAGAGAGAACTCAACATTCTCTCTTCTATTTATCTATCAATTTATAGTAACTCACTGTTTCATGTCGAGCAGTATCTGTACAATCCTTTCAGCCGACCGCCCGTCCCAACGGTCAGGAAGCGTGCTTTTCTTCCAGTCGCCACCAACCATTTTTCCTACCGCAGTCATAAGTTGTTCTGCATCTTCTCCGACAAGCACATTGCTGCCTTTCCTGACTGTTTCGATATGTTCGGTATAGCTGTTCAGCGTTATGCACGGCACATTGTTGAACGTTGCTTCCTCTGCCACATTGCCGGAATCTGTTACTATTCCCATAGCGTGTGAGGTAAGATAACCAAATTCGAGATATGGCAAAGGCTCCGTCATTACCAGTCCTTTGCATCCTGTCATTATTTCTCCTACCACCTTGCGCGCCATGCCTCGCAAAGGTGCAATAACAGGAATATCCTGCGCCTTCAGCAACAGTCCCTTCAGCATTTTCTCAAGATTGCTTCGGTCGGCTATCAATGCGCGCCTGTTGAGTGTAAAGACAATGTATTGCCTTTCTTCTATGGACATTTCGTCCAATATCTGCGGGCGTTTAAATCGCGGCATGTTGAAACGGAGCGTGTCCATGAGTATGTTTCCCACCATATACACCTTCGACTGGTGTGCTCCTTCTCTGCTCACGATGCTGTTGGAGCCTATTCCCGCCGTAAAAAGCAAGTCGCTGAGTCCGTCAATGACGAGTCTGTTTACTTCCTTCGGCATGTTTATATCGAACGAGCGTGTGCCTGCCACCAGGTGTGCGAGCTTCACTCCCTGTTTCTTGGCAACTATTGCTGCTGCCATTGTCGAGGCGAGGTCGTCGACAACGATAACCACATCGGTATGATTATCTTTCAGGTATCGTTCAAATGCATATATAACACTGCCCGTTATCTCATTAAGACTGTCGCTGTTGACAGCCAGATACACGTCTGGCTTGGGCATCTGCAAATCGTCGAACAGACTCTGTTCTATAGTCTTGTCATCCTCACATCCTGTATAGATGAGCGAGTAGCTTATGTTTCGCCCCTGAGCCTTTGCCTTTTCAACAGCCCTGATGATGGGAGCAACTTTTATGAAATTAGGTCTTGCTCCGGCAACTATACAAATCTTCATTCGCCCTTAAACAGTTCTTTTATTCCTCCCAGCGAGCCCATGACGTTAGTCGCCTCGTATGGCAAGTATATTGTCTTCGACTTGTCGCCCTTAGCCAGTTCCTCCATCATGGCTATATATTTCTGAGCCAGCAGATAGTTGGCTGGATTTGTACTCTTTCCTACGGCTTCCGTAATCTTCTCTATGGCAACAGCCTCAGCCTCAGCTTTTCTTATGCGTGCCTGTGCTTCACCTTCCGCACGCAGTATTTCCTGCTGCTTCTGCGCTTCGGCGCGGTTTATCGTTGCTGCCTTTTCTCCTTCCGACTGAAGTATCTGCGACTGCTTTTCTCCTTCCGAAGTCAGAATCTGCGCACGTTTGTTACGCTCTGCCTGCATCTGTTTCTCCATTGCGGTAAGTACGCTCTCTGGGGGCATGATGTCCTGAAGTTCTACTCGGTTAACCTTTATACCCCACTTGTTTGTAGCATCGTCGAGCACGGCACGCAGCTTTGTGTTTATAGTGTCGCGCGACGTCAGCGTCTGGTCGAGTTCCAGTTCGCCAATGATGTTACGCAGTGTTGTCTGCGTAAGTTTCTCAATGGCATTTGGCAGGTTGTTGATTTCGTACACAGCCTTGAACGGATCGACGATTTGGAAATACAGAAGTGCGTTTATCTGCATCTGGATGTTATCTTTCGTGATAACGTTCTGTCGGTCGAAGTCATACACTTGCTCGCGCAGGTCGATAGTGTTAGAGTATATATATCTGCCTCTGTTGAGCGTAACGAGCGGTTTAGCCGAGTCTATAAACGGTATGATTATGTTTATGCCTGGCTTTAGCGTGGCATAGTATTTGCCAAGTCGCTCTATTATCATTGTTTCCGACTGAGGTATTATTACCAGTGTCTTTTTCAAAAAGATGATAGCCAAAACTACGATGGCTATAAGTATATAAGTTGTTACTGACATAATATAAATGTTTTGTTATTGTTGTTTATTGTTTATCTATCCCGCAGTTTCCACCGTAACGATGATGCTTTCCATGCTCACTATGCACACCTTTGTGCCCTTTGCTATTTCCTCGCCGTTGCTGCTCTGTGCCTTCCAGTCGTCGCCGTCTACGGCTACACGTCCATAGCCTCCAGCCACGATTGTTTCGGTTACTACACCTATTCTTCCTATAAGTGCTTCCACATTGCTCAGCCTGCTGTCTTCGTTTCTATGCAGCCACTTCAGGGCCGCAGGACGCACGAAGAACAGGCTCAACACCGACACCGCTACGCCTACTATTATCTGCATAACGATGCTGCCGCCACATGCTGCCACTATCGATGCTGCCACGCTTCCGATGGCAAAGCACAGTATGAACAGGTCGCCGGAGGTAAGTTCCAGCAACAGGCACACTATGCCTACAAGCAGCCACAGCAGCCAGAGATTTGCCATTATATATGCTATCATAATTATTAAGTATTATTGTTTTCGTGTATTGTCTGCCCTGTTTTGTTTATTTCTTGCTTCCTACGTGGAATGTCTTTGTCGTCTTTGTTGGCGATGAAGACTTAGCTGCACTTGAACTTTTCTGCGTTCCGACACTGCCGCCGTTATACACCTTCATTGCCGCAGGCATCCACTGCTGTATCTGCTGTATGCGTTTTGCATCAGACGGGTGGTCGCTGAAAATATCGTTGCCTCCACCGCCCGACTGCGATGCCATGCGCTGCCAGAAAGCGACAGCCACCTGCGGGTCGTATCCTGCCATAGCCGCGAATATCAGTCCCATATAGTCTGCCTCGCTCTCGTGGTCGCGCGAATATTTCAGGTTGCGGAACTGAAATCCCTGCTGCACTACTGCCGACAGTATCGACGATGTGTTTGAGCCCATACCGAGTGCTCCAAGCACCGTGCCGCCTATCTGCATGCCGTATTGCTGCTTTATCTGCTTGCTCATCTGTTCTGCCGAGTGCTTGGCTACGGCATGTGCTATCTCGTGTCCGAGAACTATTGCGAGCGATGCCTCGTTCTGCGTTACGGGCAGCAGTCCTTCGTAGACAACTATCTTTCCGCCAGGCATGCAGAAAGCGTTTACGTTTTTGTCGGCAACAAGATTGAATTCCCACTTGAAGTTGCTTATCTCGTCTGCCATGTTGTTCTGGCGCAGATATGTCTCTACGGCGCTTGCCAGCTTCTTTCCCACACGGCTTACCATCTGCGCATTCTTTGCATCAGATGAACGTTTGGCTGTATTCATAAACTTAGTGTATTCCTGTTCGCTCAGGCTAAGTATCTCAGCATCGGAAACCATCAGGTTCTGCTTTCTGCCCGAAACGGGCACTGTGCGTGTCGTGCCGCATGAAGACACGAGCATTGCCACAAGCACTACAAGTAAAAAACTCGTCTTTTTCATATTCACAAACATTGTTTTTATCGTTTACTTTTATATCTATACATTTTATCGCCTACAAAGTTACAAAGAAACAAACAAAATGCAAAAGGAAAACTTGTTTTTATTTTCATTGCCGAAATTACGGAGGCTGACACTTTGGCATGATATGCTTCGGCAAACCATTCACAATGCTACAAATCGGGCACAGATACCTTTCCATGTGCGGGCTCACGATTACAAGATTTTTACAAGTACTCTGTAATTCCATTACAAGCTATCTGTCACTGCATTACAAACTATCTGTCACGGCGTTACAGAGTATCTGTAATCCGACGACTGTTTTTCGGTCGTTTTCCGAATGTCAGTCTCGCGTCGGCGCATTATCATGCCAAAGCGTTATCTGCACTGCAAAAATCACAAATAATAGGTATTGTGGAGACACACGAAACGTTATACCTTTGCCGCACAAAAAGAAGGACTATCAAACCAAACATAAACACAGAAATTGAAATCGCACAGATACATCTTATATATATACAGACACATAGCGGCAGCAATACTACTATTGGCATGCAGTACCGATATTCTGGCTCAAAACAATGGCGAAAACATTTCCCGCAATGACACGCTCGAGGAAGTAGTGGTTACATCGCGCGAAGGAAAGCGCACTACGAGCACGTCTATCATATCGCGCAGCGCCATAGAGCACCTGCAGCCTTCCACTTTCGCCGACCTGCTTGCCTTGCTGCCCGGCGGAAGCACTGCGCTGCCTAACCTTACGAATGCCAACACCATACATCTGCGTCAGGCAGGCACCGGCGGCAGCGACTACGACATATCGTCGCTCGGAACTGTGTTTGTAACCGACGGAATACCGATGAGCCAGAATGCAAACATGCAGTTTGTGAAACAGGCTTCCAGCGGTATCTACGGCGACCCTGACGCCGGCAGAAACCACGTGAACAGTGGCGTTGACATGAGGCAGATACCTACCGACAACATCGAGAGCGTGGAAATAATTCGAGGCATTGCTCCTGTGGAGTATGGCGACCTGACGAGTGGTGTCGTACTCATACAGCGCAAACTCAAGGCAACGCCCTACGAGGCACGCTTCAAGGCTGACTCATACAGCAAGCTGCTGTATGTGGGCAAGGGATTTGAATGGAAAAAGCTGACGGCTGTTGTCGGCATCGACTGGCTGGATGCAAAAGCCGACCCGAGAAACTCGCTGAACAACTACAAGCGACTGACCGTGTCGGCACGATTGCAGAGCAGGTGGAAGATTGGCAACTTCATGTTGCGATGGCGCTCAAACACTGACTACACCGGCTCTTTCGACAACGACAAGCACGACGCTGAAATACTGAAACAGAAAGACGACAGCTATCACTCGGAATACAACCGAATATCGATGAGCCACTCTTTCCTGCTCACACCACGCACCACTTCCGTCCTGAAAAGCATAAACCTTGACATAGCTGCAAACTACGAGCGCAACACCATCGAGCAGCAGAAAAGCATAAGCATATCGCGCGACATTGCCGTATCGACCGTTCTTGGCGACGGAGAGCACGACGGACTCTACCTGCCGTATCACTACAACGCAAGCGTGGAAGTGGACGGAAGACCGCTAAATATTTACTCAAAGATAAAGTCGCTGCTTGAGACCGACTTGCTGAAGACACACCACCTTATTAATATAGGTGCTGAATGGAAGATGGAAAAGAACTATGGGCACGGACAGGTGTACGACCCTACCCTGCCGCTGATGCCTGGCACGCCATACCGCCCACGCAACTACAGGGATATACCGGCACAGCAGCAACTAAGCATATACATGCAAGACGACGCCGACATGAACATTGGGAAACACCAGCTGCGCATGTCGCTTGGCTTGAGAGCCTCCACGCTGCTGAACCTGAACGGTAAATACAAAATGAGCGGACACTACTATCTCGACCCGAGAGCAAACCTGCAGTGGCGACTGCCTGCAATAGCCGTCGGACAGAAACAACTTTCTATCGACATCAACGGAGGCTGGGGACGACAGACAAAGTTCCCTACGCTGATGCAGATATATCCAGACAAGATATACAACGATATTATTGAATTAAACTATTTCAATATAAACCCGGACCTGCGACGCCTGCACATGCGTACATATATGCTGGATGCCACCAACTACGGTCTCAGTCCAGCGCACAACGACAAATGGGAAATCAGGCTTGGTGCCTACTGCGACGGAAATCAATTCTCAGTAACATATTTCAAGGAACGCATGACGACAGGTTTCCGCACGTCGTCGGTAGCAAGACCTTTCAGCTACCGCGACTACAACGAAGCCGCCATCGCCGGCAGCATGCTGACTGCACCGCCGGAACTGACTGACATTCCCTACGAAGACAAAACCATATTGGGTCTGTACTGCCGTACTACCAACGGCAGCAAACTGATAAAAGAAGGTATAGAATGGCAACTGTCTACAAAGCGCTACAACGCGATAAAGACAAGGTTTACCGTCAACGGCGCATGGTTTAGGACTACATACTCAAACAGCGAGCCCATGTTCCGCACAAACACAAGTGCTGTCGTAGAGGAAAAGCCCGTAAACCAACTGTATATAGGATACTACGACAACAGCAGCGGCACCATACGCGAGCAACTGAACACCAACGTAATGGCTGACACATACATCAAACGACTGGGACTGACATTCTCGCTTACCGCCGAGATGACATGGTTCTACTCAACAAAGAATATGGCAGAGAACGGCATGCCGACTGCATACATGGCTACCGACGGCAATATCTACCCATATTCGGAAGCCGACAGGTCTGACACCTATCTGCAATGGCTCGTAAACACATACAGTTCAACGCAATTTGTGAAGCAGAAGACACCTTTCTGGGCTTTCGTCAACCTGAAAGTTACAAAGGATTTCGGCTCGTTTATGAAACTTGCACTGTTCATAGACAGGATGATTGACTTCATGCCCGACTATAAGACCGTGTCAGGACTGACCGTGCGACGCACATCCAAGCCATACTTCGGAATGGAAATAAACTTCAAACTATAAAACAAGAAAATAACAAATAAAACAGAAATAACATGAAAACATTACACCTATTGATTGCAATACTTGCTGCCGTTGTATTCACTGCATGCAGCAGCAACGACGAAGATGCGCCTGCAACTACGTCAGATATCACCGTCATATTGCAATTGCCGGAAGTAGCCAACCCAATCGTTAAATCAGCTACGGCAAGCATCGTCGATGTAAACACTATGCAACAGACAGCTGTCGATGCACCTATCGTGGGAGGGAACAGAACTGTACTACAGCTGAAAAAGAACAATCTTTACAGCATCACGGTACACGCCACCATCGAATACGAAGCAAACGGAAAGACCATTGAGGCGGAAATAATGGGACAGAAGGAGAATATACAGGTTACCGACAATACCCTCACGATAGAAATGCCTATGTTCTTTGCCGAAGAACAGCATGAGGACGAAAACGACAACCCACACAACGGACTGCTGCTTGCCGAGATTTTCTGTGCCGGCACATCCACACCAATGGGAACATACTATTATGCCGACAAGTATTTCGTCATATACAACAACACCGACAAAACCATCTATGCCGACAGCCTGTTGCTTCTCGAAAGCGATTTCCTAACAACGATGAAGGAAGAATACATCCCTGACATCATGAGCGACTACATGGCTGTAAGTGCTATATATATGATACCTGGCTCGGGACATGACCATCCGATAGCGCCGGGAGGCAGAATGCTGCTTGTGGACAATGCTCTCGACCATACACGTGCTAATCCTAACTCATGGGATGAAACACTTGCCGACTTCGAATGGTATGACGAATCGACCAACCCACAGTTCAGCGACGTCGACAACCCAAACGTACCTAATCTTGAACGCATATACTCAAAGACTCAAACCATGTGGAGCCCACACACACAAGGCTTCAAATCCTATGCCATAGCCACGATGAAGACCGACAAGATGTCATTCCTCATAGACTATATGTACAACTACGAGGCACACATCGTAGGTGCAACAGGCGAAGGATACATCACGGGAATGTGTTTCAAGATGCCAAACGAGTGGATTGTAGATGCCGTAAACATGAGTGCACAGCAAGACTATCAATGGATAGTAACATCGCCGAAACTTGACAGAGGATTTACCTTTAGTTCTCTCTTTGCCTTCGACGACAGCCGATTCAACAAGAGTGTGCGACGCAAAGTCATCAGCAGAGTCAACGACAGAGCAGTACTCATGGACACAAACAACTCTACCGAAGATTTTGAGCCTCGCGTAACGGCAGACCCATACCACGTTTTCTAACACACCGCATTTAGCCTCTGACGACAATGAAACATACGCACAAGACACTTATGCATATAGTCTGCATGATGTTTGCATACACTGCCCAAGCACAAGACAGCCTGCAAACATTGCCGAACAGCAACCCTGCTTTGTACCATAGCAAACAAAACACGGAACTGTCTGTAGGCTATTTCTCTGCATCTTCGTCAAGAGAGCGCATAACACAACTTGGCGATGGAGGTCGTATACTGGATATCGAGGCTTCGTCATATCGTCGTCTCGGCGATACCGACAATGTATGGGGATATGCAGCCTATTCTAACAGGCGACGCGACAACGTGAGGTGGAACGAAAATTCTGACTTCTTGCGTCTCTATCCTTATGTATTGGGCGACGCACGTGGCGGCAATTTACATGGAGAACAATATGTATTGTACGGAGGTTACAACAAAACCGTCAGGCTGGGCAGTACCGTTGCAGATTCCACTCTCGGCAAAATGCAGGATTTGGGAGAACACTTAACTCGCCAACAGCGACATGCTACAAGTCTGAAATATGGCTTTGAGCTTGGCTATAGGGCTCTTTCTGAATATCGGCAGCAAGACCCGCGACCCAACAACACTACGGCTTTCATTCACGGTAAGGCAGGACTTGGTTTTCAGTTCAGCAATTCGCAGGTTGCTTTGGCTTTGAATGCCGGCAAGTATAAGCAGACTTGCGAGTTTGTATACATGAATGAGCTCGGCTCACAGATTGAGTATCACATCACTGGAGTAGGTAATGATTTCACAAGATTTGCAGGTTCCAACAACAATACATTCTATAAAGGCTATGTTTTTGGTGGTCAGGTGGATTACATGTATCGCTTGTCTTCTGATAATGCGCTTTCGTTTTCCGCTTGCACAGAGCATGGTTCCTACGAGAAAATATTGTCGGACCTGAACCGACTGCCACTGAACCGACTGAACGTAAATCGTTTCACAGGCGAAATTTCATGGCAACACAGCGACAAGACTGCCATACAAATGCGCATAGAAGCTTACGACCGCAACGGCTTTGACAATGTTTTCGGCGATGCCACAGGCAATATCTACCCGAAGATTGGCAGCAGACGACAGTATGAAGGCAACTCCATGACCGCCTCGCTGTCGGCTTTGCAACGCTTTATACTAAACAACGGTACATCAACTGCCAACGGTAGGACCACATTGGCGCTTTTACCTTCTGTCGCATACAACTCTTTCGAGGGTAAACATCTTGGCAGTGGGAACTTCATGCGTTACGAAAATATCATCTACGGCATAGATGTGAACGCTGTTTTCAATTTGCGCAGGTCGAAATTTACGGCTCGTGCGGGGCTGCATCGTCGCAACTGCATGAAGCATGAAGCAGATGTGGCAGAGTCAAAAAATACAGACGTAGCTGAATCCATACTTATTGCAGACAATTACCTGTCGTCTGGTGAAACAATGCTGACCGTCAGTCTGCGATACGACTATCGTATTGGCAATGGCTACGGCTTGTTCGTAGAGGTTATGTGGACACATAATCCTACGCTCACCCTTATGATGCCTCGTAACGACAGTCAATATGTCATGCAGACTGAGACATGTGCCGACAATGTGTTTGGCGCAAAAATTGGAATAACTTTATAAATAAATACCAATAATAATTATGACAATGAAAAAATTTTACATTATTTTTGCACTTGCAGTGATTGCTCTCTCTGCGAGCGCACAGAAGTACAAAACGATGAGAAAGGCTGACGCTGCTACACTGCCGAAGCCTGTCGTGAAGCTGGCTACTGACATCACAGCCAACAGTTTCACTGCTAACTGGGAGCCCGTAGAGGGTGCTGAAGGCTACGTTGCTACTGTCTACCGCAAGGATGTGGCAGATGCCGACGGCGAATACACACTTGTTGACGAAGACTTTGCCGGTCTGACGGAAGGTTCAATCATTGAGCCGGCAGGCGGCGACGAGGAGTATGTAGACCTCAGTCCGTTCACTTCTACTCCCGGATGGGGTGCATGGGCATTCCCAAACTTTATTCCGAGCATGGTTGCCGGCAAGATCTACTCGCCAGAGATAGACCTCAGCCACAACGACGGCAAATACAAAATCATCATCACGACCTACAGCAATGACGGCGACGAGATACTTATCGAAAGTCATGGAAAGGGCGATACGGTAAAGAAGACTTACACAACTCACGTTGAAGGCGGTACATCAGGCATGTCTACCACAGAGATTGAGTTCGACAATGGCTGCGAACATCTCTTCTTCTCAGTAATAAACATCACCGCCGAGCCTGGTACTGCCGACTATTTCGACCGCATACAGGTGGTGCAGGAACTGAAAAAGGATGACGTAGTCTATACATGCGTGGCTCTGAACGAGAGCATTGACGCAAAAACAGAGTGGGACGAGGACGTTACATCGTGCAAGTTCTACAACGTTACCCGTTGTGCCGGAGATGCCACTACGCTGTATTACGACATCTTTGCGTCGGCATATAACTTCGGATATGACGATCAGGGAAAAATGACATACAACTATGTTTACTCGCCATATTCTGACTTTGTGAAGGTTGACCTTATCAACAAGACTTCTGAAATAGTTGACAAGAATGACAACACATCTGGCAACACTGGAGACGATGATGACAAACCTGGCGACGACAACATAGACCCGGATGCTCCGCAGGTTGTTGACGGCATGCTGACTCTCGGCGAATGGAACGGCGAACAGGCTGACGATACAGCCTACGACGGCTTCAACACGCAGAACTCACCGCTTATTTTCACTTACCGCCACAGTGGCTCGCAGACTATTTACCTGCCAGAGCAACTGAAAAACATCAAGGACAAGCAGATTACGAGCATCAGTTTCAAGTGCTTTGCAGAAGCCTACGTAACTACAGACTACACTAGCACGATGAAACTCTATATCAAGGAAGTTGACGACGAGGCTTTCTACTACAATCCAGAAAGCGAATACTACGAATGGTTTGACTTCAATTCCGAAGAGCCTGCTACTACGCTGGATGCCGTGCTCGACTTCCAGAATGCAACAATCAACTACGAAGACATTGAGATTAAGTTCGACCTGAGCGAGAATCCATACACCTACACAGGAAAGACTCTGCTGCTGACTATCGTAAACGATGCCGACACATATATCGACTCCAACGAACTCGTGCGTTTCTACATGACAAAGGGAAAGGCTGGCGATGCTTACCGCACATCGGTATTTGCATCCGACAGCAACGACTTCTTCTGGAACGTGGCACAAAACCACCGTATCACAGCTGTTGAAAACGAATATCAATGGCGCGATGCACCTGCTGTTCAGTTTGCCGTTGAGTCTCCTTTCGTCAACAACATCGGCATGACAACAGTGCAGAACAACGACAATGCATGGTACAACCTGCAGGGTCAGCGCGTGGAAAAACCACAGCACGGCATATACATACACGCCGGCAAGAAAGTTGTTTTGAAGTAATTAGTAATCGGGAATTATATAAATAATAAAATATATACTAACATGAAAAAGACATTCTTATCATTCATAATGCTTGCATGCAGTTCTTTCCTTGCTGCACAGGCACAGACATTGTCCATAGGCGACTTCGACAGCATTGAGGAATGGGGCGAATATGGCGGTAAATTATATAACGGCAGTTCATGGGAATGCGTGCCTATCAATTTAGTTTATACCAACAGCGGTACGCAAATCATTCTTACTAAGGAAGAACTGGCAGACATGGCAGGCAAGAACATCACTGCTTTCCGCTTCACGCCATACGATGGAGGCTCATATCAGGAGATTACATACAACGTGAAGGTGTATCTTGCGGAAACAAACCGCACTACTTTCTACAAGAACAGCAGCAATCAGCGCTACCTATATTTCGACGTCAGCCGCTGCGAGAAGCTGTATGACGACGTGCAGATTCACGATGGTATCAACTACGCATACTGCGATGGTGCGCCGATAGAACTGACGTTCGACACTCCTTTCTATTATTCAGGCAACAACAACCTCGTGGTTACCATCATAGCAGAGGATGCTGATGACACGACTTCCGGCATCGACTACGTCAACTTCTATCAGACAGACCTCACAAAGAGAGCTATCACGTTCAGCAGCGAAAAAGAAACGTTCAGCAACGTATTGGCTGGCGACCGTTATGCTGCCAAGTCTGGCGTGAGCATTGAAAATGCGCCGATATGCCAGTTCAGCTATACCGACGGCACACCTATGGCTGAGTCTTGGTTCTCATACGTTCCGACGGAAGACGAAGACTTGCAGATTGAGGGTTACGAGGCTTATCAGGTTGAGACTGTCGACGGTTCTTATGCAAAGCTGACTCGCGTCGCTAAGGCTAAGAAAGGTACTCCTCTCATCGTCTGCCAGTCGGTTTCGCCGACCGTTTCGCCTGCCGAAGGTGCACTCGACAATGTAAGCAACAACTTGCTGAAGGTGTCTGACGGTACTGTCAGCGGTGGCGACAACATCTATGCCCTGGCAAAGAAAGAAGGCACTGTTGGCTTCTACAGAGTGAAGAACACCGTTACCATACCTGCCGGAAAGGTTTATCTGGAAGTCTGTGCAGGTGCCAACGAGGTTATCTTCATCGACGGAATGACCGACGGCATAGAGCAGATGAGCACTGAAAGCCATGTAAATACCGGCGACGATGCTTGGTACAACATGCAGGGACAGCGCGTAGAAAAACCTGTAAAGGGCATATACATTCACAACGGAAAGAAAACTGTAATAAAATAAGGCTATGGAAAGATATATCAAACCAGAGATAAAGTTCGTAAGAACAGAACAAGAGAATCTTCTGTACACTGCTTCGCTGAAAGTTGACAACAGCAAGACTATTGACGACGAAAGCGAGATATTGGCTAACGAACAAACGTTTGACAGCGTATGGGACGAAGAATAACAACGCTGCTGACTATGGTTGCGCTGCTGACTGCATGTGTTTCGGTCAGCGCACAGTCGTTCTCAGGCGGCAGCGGCACGCAGTTTGATCCGTACCTCATAAGCAATGCCGACGACCTTGACGCCCTGAACGAGGCTACAAACAACGAGTTTGAAAACATGACTGAGGGTCGCTACTATCAGCTGACAGCCGACATAACGACTCCATACACGGGCATGATTGGCACGGAGGGTGTCTTTCACGGCAATTTCGACGGCAACGGACACTGCATAACGCTCGATATTGAGCGGTATGAGAGTTACGTCGGACTGTTCGGCACGACTTCGAGGGCTACTATCAGAAACCTTCAGGTGGACGGAAGCGTGTTTGCGCAGCACTATGTGGGCGCCATCGTGGGCAATCCCTCTAACGGTACGCTGATAGAAAACTGCATAAACTATGCTTCGGTTACAGGCTCTACGCGTGTCGGAGGCATAGCTGGAGGCATCGTCTCGGTGTCGCAGGGCGGCAACGTGGGTGCCACTGTGCGCAACTGCGTGAACTGCGGCACGGTGTCGGGCAAGGATATCGTGGGCGGAGTGATTGGCTACAGCGGTCAGCAGGTGGGCAACAGTCTGTGCCGTCTCGTCAACTACGGACACGTGGATGCTCCTGTGCGCAGCGGAGATGAAAGGCTCGGCGGCGTGATAGGCAATCCGCTGTTCGACGACGTGGTAGTGGCTTTGCTCAATTTCGGAACAACGAGCAACAGAACGGTTGCCGGATGCATGGGCAATGCTAATCCGGAGTCGCAGTCGTTGCTGTTCTACGACTGTCAGATGAGTCCTTCCGACTATGTTTTCCCTACTCAGGAAGTGCTGACGCGTGAGATTCTGGGCAACGCACTGGAACAGTATGCCGATGCTGAAGACATGTCGTCGACCTACTGGCGATATGAGGACAACATGCTGCCACGACTGAAGATGGACGGACTGGAACTGACTGACAGGGCTATACTGTATGCTACGCCTGTCGTTCTCGACGACAACGACCAGATAGACAATATATCTCACCACTTCAAGGTGGGCATCGAGAACGGTGTGTCGTGGGCTTCGCAGAACGGACGCGTTGTCTTCAGCAGCGACGGCACGGCATCGATTGTGAGCGACGGAGACGACATAATAACGGCAAGGCTCGGCAACTGCGAGCGTCAGATTGCCGTAAGCATCAACAATTCAGCCACAGCGATAGAGTCAGCCAGCCACGTTGAGAACGTGCAGCAGCACTGCTACACGCTGAGCGGCATGCGCGTTGACGGCAAGAAAGCATTGCCAAAGGGCATCTACATAGTGAACGGTCGCAAGATTGTGAGATAAGAAACTGATTTCTGCATCATGCACAGTCAGCGACAGTAAGAGAGAGAGCCATGCAAGTCTAAATACTGCATGGCTCTTTCTTTATGTCAGCAGCGCGAAACATTGTTTGTGCACAAGAAAAAGACTAATCAATTTTTGCTCGTTTACTGTCGCGAGAATGCCCTCGAAAGCCGTTTCTGAAATCAAAGGGGCAAAATATGCCCAAAATTCGCATATACTTGTAATCGCCTGACAGTCAGATTATTAACCGTAAATATAAGTCTTTTGTGCATAAAACGTATATGTTAAAATTGTCAAAGAGCATGTTTGAGATTGTCAAACACACTGTTTGAGGAGGTCAGACATGGTGTTTGAGGGTGTCGGACGCTATGTCTGTCAAGGCAAAAACGACGAAACAGGAGCCTGAAAGATACTCTTTGACAATTTTAACAGTTAGCGATGGTCTGAAAATTAACAGTATTTTGCACTTTCAGAGGCTATTCTGATTCTATTTGAACGGTTTTTCCCTGTCAAAATTTTTCATCATTTTTCGTCGCGAAGGAAAATCCTGATGAGTTTGGCACACTTTTTGCTGTGAGAGCAAAAAGTGTGTTTCCGAGTGCTACGAAAAGACGAAAAATTGTCGATATTGTTTATATATTGAGATGTTTTTCTTATATTTGCATCATAAAAATTGATGTCCATGAGCAGAAGAAACAATAGAAGCAAGGTTTACATATATGTTGCTACGGCTGCAATGCTGCTGTTTTCGCTGACTGCCGGCGCCCAGCGTGCCGCCTACGGCAAGATGTCGGCGTGGGTAAGGCAGATAGCCGCAGAACAGCAGAATGCCCGTCAACGTGCGGAGACGCAGGCGGGCAAGCAGAAAACGACACTGAACGACAACCGCAGCAGGCTCTGTGCACTGATGAAGATTGACGGTCAGGCGGAGCAGGTGCTTGAGAAACACGGCTGCCGCGCACTTACCAAGATAGGCAACGTGTATGTGGCAGACATTCCGCTGAACAGGCTGGCAAGCCTTTCTGCCGACAGCCGCGTGCTGAGGATTGAGGCACGACAGAGCAACAGGCTGCACATGGACACGACGGCGGCACTGATTGGCGCGACAAACATCTACAACTCGCTGCACCTGCCACAGGCTTTCACAGGACGGGGCGTCGTAGTGGGCGTGCAGGACGTGGGCTTCGACCTGACGCATCCTAACTTCTACAGCAGAGACTTGAAGGAGTACAGGATAAAAACGTTCTGGGACATGCTTTCGACTGATACCATCGGCAGCAACACATACGTAGGACGGACATACAACGGCAAGGAGGAAATACTGAAATACGGACACTCGCGCGACAATCTGCTTATCTCGCACGGCACACACACGGCAGGAACGGCAGTGGGAAGCGGCTACAACACCGACTTCAGGGGCGTGGCGTGGGAAAGCGACATCTGCCTCGTGAACAATGCCGTAGGCACCGACCTGGTGCTGATAGACAGTGCCGACGTCTACAAATATACATACGCCACCGACGTGCTGGGATTTAAATACATGTTCGACTATGCCGACCGCATGGGCAAACCGTGCGTGGTGTCGTTCAGCGAGGGCTCGCATCAGGACCTCAGGGGCGACGACATACTGTTCTACGAGGCTCTGGAAGCGCTGTCGGGACCAGGACACGTGATTGTGGCATCGGCTGGCAACGAGGGCACGCAGACGTCGATGGTGCCGAAACCGGCAGGCATGGAGAAGGCTGGCACATACATCATCAGCGAAGGAAAGAGGGTTGGCGTAACGGCTGAGTCGACCGACGACATGTATATAAACACACTGCTGCTAAGGGAAACAGGCAAGATTGACACGATAAGGATAAGTACGCGAGACGTTTTCGCGGCTGAAGACTCCGTATATGCAGACTCAATAACTACCGCCGACGGCAAGTATATAGTGGAAATACACGGTTTCAACTCGTGCTACGACAAAGACATGAAGGCTTACGACATAATAGTCAGGGCTCCGAAAAACATAGGCAGAGAGCCGTATGTGTACATGGAATGTGAAGGAATGGATGTTGACGCTACGATGTATATCAGTTCGGGATATTTCTACAACTACATGTGCAGCAGGAAAACCGGCAACGCCGTAAACGGACACAACATACATTCGCCCGGCAGTGCACCGTCGGTGATATGCGTGGGAGCAACGGCTTACAGGGAAAGATACACCAACTATAAGGGCGAGATGCAGGTGTCGAACGCCGTAAGACCAGGCATGAGGGCTCACTACTCGTCGATGGGACCGACGCTCGACGGCAGAATAAAACCAGACGTAGTGGCTCCGGGAACGAACATCATATCGTCGTACAGCAGCTACTATATTGAGGCTAACCCAGAGGCAGAGGACCTTAATGCCGACGTGAGCCGATTCGGATTTAACGGAAGGATGTACTCATGGAACGCAAACACAGGTACGTCGATGGCGACACCTATCGTTGCCGGAACGATAGCACTGTGGCTGCAAGCACGACCAGACATGACGGGCGAAGACGTGATGGACGTGCTGCAACACACCTGCGACCAGCCAGACCCGCATCTGGACTACCCGAACAACGAATATGGCTACGGTGCCATAAACGCATACACCGGACTGCTGTATGTTTTGGGACTGGACACAACGCTGGGACTGGACAAAATGTCGACGGAACAGCCACAAAAGGCACGATTTGCACTAAACGGCAAGAAACTGGAGATTGTCTTCGACAACGAAAACGGTATGGACAGCAACGCAGGAACGCTGACGATATACAGTCTGGACGGAAAGAAAATGATTTCTACAAACATTGATGCCAACCACAATGAAGTGGACATGAGCATGCTGAAGAGCGGTGTCTACGCCGTGCAACTGCAAACAGGCGACACCAAAACGACAGGCTCGACACTCATTAGACTGTAAAATCAAACGCAATAATGCGCCTTCTGCGAGCAGAAACATACCAGTTCTGCGCTCACACGACAATAAAAGAGATTGAAACAATGCAACTTCGGTGGACATAAAACTAAAATACTGATGCCCGAAAAACTATAAAAGATAACTGAAAGTCGCGCCTTCTGCTGGCAGAAACATACCATTTCTGCGCTCACATGACAATAAAAGAAATTGAAATGATGCGCCTTCGGTGGACATAAAACTAAAATACTGATGCCCGAAAAACTATAAAAGATAACTGAAAGTCGCGCCTTCTGCTGGCAGAAACATGCTGATACAACAATAAACAAACGAGGCTTGCCACTGCGACAAGCCTCGTTTATTTGTTTACTAAATACTAATTTAAATATGTAATTCCTTTATCACATTATTCCGTTGCTTCCGTTGTTTCCTGCTGTGCCTCGTAAGCCTGCTTTGCAACTGGGTCGTTTGGATCGAGTTCGTAGAGCTTGTTGAGATAAACCTTAGCCTTCTCGAAATCGTCTCTGCCTGCCCAGAATGTATAGCCTGCTATCTTGTAAGCACGCTTCAGATAAGCTGTCTCGCTTTCATCGCGGTCGGCTTTGTTTTCAAGCAAGCTTATCACCTTGTCGTAGTTCTCGACAGCAACGTCGTCGTATTCTGCCGTGTAGGCATTGTTTCCCTTCTGCAGGTATGCCCATGCAGCAATCTGAGGATACTTCTTTACAACATCGTCGTACACGCTCATGGCTTTTTTGAAGTTTACTTCCCTGTCGATGCTGTCCTTAACCATTTCCATGTAGATGTCAGCCAGCGAGTTGTAGTCTGACGGTTTAGCCTCGTTATTGAGGTTGAGGTACTTCTGCATGAGGTCGAGACTCTTGTTCATATCGTCCTTACCCTTGTAGGAATCAGACATATAGCGATATGCTTCAACCTTCTCAGCATCTTCCTTCAGTGCTGTTTCAAACTGCTTGATAGCCTCGTCATACTGCGCATTGCCATTCAGCGCACGACCATAGTTGATATAGTCGGTAGCATTTTTCTTGCCATCGTCGTTGAACACCATCTGCGCATACTTGAGTGCATCTGCATTTTCGCCCAAGTCGATAGCATTGATGACTGCAAGACGTGTCAGCGCGAGGCTGTTAGGATGGATGTTGACACCCTGCTTTGCAACGTCGAGAGAGAGTTTCTTGTTACCTAAGATGTTGGCTGTGAAGACATACTCAACAAACTTTTCTTCGTCGATAGACTCCTTCTTTGCCTTCTGGAAGAACTCAAGCGCCTTGTCGTAGTTCTTTGTGAGATAGTTAGAGTGTCCGAGTTCAGCCTCAACTGGGAAGTTAGGCATTATTCGGCGCAAATCGTTCAGCACGCGCTCAGACTCCTGTGGGTTTACCTTACGGAAAACATTGGCATAGCGGAGATAGCCCTCTGCATTCTGCGGCTCGACTGAAATAGCACGGTCGTACCAGTTGGCAGCAGCGCCACCATCGTCTTTCAGTGCCTCAACGTCGCCTTTCAGAATGAAGGCATTGCCATAGTTAGGGTTCTTTTTCAGTGCTAAATCAGCACATTCAACAGCCTTGTCGAACAGTTTTTCGCTGAGATAAGTGTTTCCGAGAGCAACAAGAGCCTCAGGATTCTTCTTGAAAGTCTTGATGTACTCTTTTGCGCCCTTTACTGCTTCAACACTGGCGTAGTCAGACTTGATAGCCGACACAACAGGCACAAGCATTGTCTTGTAGTCTACATCCTGTGCCATAGCTGGCGATGACAATCCCATCATCATCGCACCCGCAATCAGATATTTATTAAAGTTCTTCATATTCTATATTTGTTTTATAGTTATTTCTGCAATTTAAAACTTAAAGGTAAAACATATTTTACCCGCACTGGCTTACCGGACATGGTTCCTGGATTCCAATTCGGCATCGCCTTTACTAAGCGGACTACCTCTTCCGTGAGAGAAGAGTGAGGGCTCTTCAGAGCCTTGATATTTGAGACAGAACCGTCTTTCTCAATAACGAACTCAACGACAACTTTTCCTTCGATGTCGTTCTTCTCAGCTTCTTCAGGATAACGCATGTTCTAAGCAAGCCACAAATTGATATCGCCATTGAATGTAGGCTGCATCTCTGGTTCCCCGAAAATCTTTTTAGACTCAACGTCTGTTATGCTGTCTACATCCTGCGCCATAGCAGGCGATGACATTACTATCATCATCAGTCCAGCAAGCATATATCTGCAAATGTTCCTCATTGGCTCTTTCGTTATTTATACATTCAGTACTGTTTGCAGTGCAAAAGTAAAAAAATATATCTTTCTATCGTATTTTATTTATATATTATTGTACACACGCGTGTAAACTTATTGTTTTTTAACATTAACCGTACGTATATTTATCTCTCCACGATACGGCAGCAGTCCTGACTTGAATATTATCATCTGCCCCTTTGGACCTGCTATGAAGTTGGCAAAACTCCATGGCAATGCGCGCTGGGGGTCTATGGCAATGGCATAGAGCGTGCGGACAAATGGGTAGCGACCGTCGAGAAGATAGCCCTGATAGGGTTTCCAACTGTTCTGCGGCGTGGCTTTATCTAGTTTTGTCACCTTCATGACATGAATGTTCTTCTTGAATGTGGTGTTGGTGGTGTCGCGACGGTCGTTCAACCAGTTGGAACCAATAACACCAATGGCATTTGGCGTCTTGTCGACATATTCTATGACATCCTTGCTCGTCTTTGCTGCAACGATATTAGGACTGTCTATCGGCTTTCCACCCAATATGGAGTCAACGACATAGTGCAGCGTTGCAGACCGCTTGTTGTCGAACACCACATCTATCATTCCACGCTTAGAACCTGGATATATATCGCTCCAGTCTCGCGCAGAACCACTCAATATGCGCTTGACATCGTTGACAGTTATACATGTATCGGTGTTGTTCTTGTTTACGATTAGTGCAAGTCCGTCGTAACCTATCGGCATAACAACCGGTATCTGCTTCTTCGTGCGGAAGTAAGCCATCTCTGGCTCAGTCAAACCACGCGACGTTATGAGCAGACAGGTTTTCAAGTCTTTAATCTTGTTCAGTCCTTCTATCTCGTCGGTATAGTTAGCCTGTAGATGCGCCTGAGGGTATTGAAACTCAAACTGTTCGCGCAGTTCTTCTACTATTGGACTGAAACTCTCATCGGCATAAAATGCTATCGTACCCGATGTCTTGGTGTCCGTCCTGCCGCCACGATTCTTCTTAACACAAGATGTGAACGAAAAGCATACTACCAATAACGACAAGACTGTATAAGAAAATGTTTTTTTCATTCTGTCAGCTTTAAATGAAAGCATCTAATAAAATAGGGAATATAACCATTATTATTATTTAAGGTGCGTTCTATAAATCTGTGTAACAACATAGAGTCATTAACATATCTATAGAACCCACCTTATCTATAAGAGTTTATCGTAGCTTATTGCAGTTTGAATGAAACTGGCAATGTGTACTTAACACGTACTGGCTGTCCATTGTTAATACCTGGACTCCATTTTGGCATCATTGATACTACGCGTACTGCCTCTTTCTCAAGAGAAGGGTCAGGACTGCGCACTGCCTTAACCTGTGAAACCGAACCGTCTTTCTCAACAACGAACTGAACGATAACTTTACCTTCGATGTTGTTTTCCTGAGCGTCAGCTGGGTAACGCAAGTTCTGGCTAAGCCATGAATTGATATTGCCTTTGAATGTAGGCTGCTTCTCTACGACCTCGAAAATCTTTTCAGCAACCTCTTTCTTTGGCTCTGGTGGAGGAGGTGTTCCTACCTCTTCTTCTACCTTGATAGCCTCTGTAAGACGGTCCTTAGTACCTTCCTGGTCCTTAGCACCTACTGCTACGTCTTCTTTCAAGTCAGCCTGATTGGTAAGCTGGTTTTCTTCCTTCACAAGTTCGTCCTTCTTGATGACAGGAGCTGTAAACTTCTGTGTCTCACGAACAACTTCCTTAACTTTCTCAGGTTCAATCTGCTTTTCTATCTTTGGCTGTTCTTTCTTCTCACGAGCCTGCTCCTGCATCTTAGAAAGCTCAAGTGCTTCCATACGTGCGATGCGTTCAGCTTCTCTTTGCTCTTCAATTACTTTCCATGCAAGGAAGCCTCCTATAACAAATGCAGCAGCGAGCAGGATTACGAGGGCTTTGATGTTACGTCCCGACGTACCCTTGCGAAGCTCATAGGCTCCGTATGCACGGTTCTTGTCGGCAAACACCATGTCTACCCATTTAGGATCAAATAAATCTATTTTTGCCATTTTATCTAATCGTTTTTAATATGTTATTTTACATTTTAACGCCCTTAGACTCTAACAACTGCTTGTCTTCAGAACTAATTTTGTCAATAACATAAGTTCCAATACTCAATATCTGCATTTCATCGAGAGCATCAACCATGTTCTTGTAAGAAGCATTGTCGGTTGGTTTGATAACTACAGTCAGTGTAGGTATCTTCTCGTTTCCGAGCTCACCTCTCTTGATTTTGTTCAGCTCTTTCTGGAAAATAGAATCCGGCCACATCTTTGGTTCCTTTGCTTTCTTGGCGTTAAGTTCCTTAACTGCCAGTTCGATACGCTTAACAGGAATTGTACCGTCTTCTGTTGCATGGTTTCTGAGAACATCGCGTACTCCGTCCTTGCCGTTGCCCCAACGTGTTTCTTTCAACCAGTTAGGGTTGCTGTACTGCGGAATACCTTCACCATAGTAAATCTTATCGTCGGCTGTTACATAAAGAGTAACTGTCTCAGAAGCTTTAGCCTCGTTCTTCTTTTCATCCTGAACATCCTCGTTACTTGGCATGGTAAGTTCCATTGTCTGTGGCTTACTCAATGTTGTACAGAGCATGAAGAATGTAATAAGAAGCATGAGCATATCCACCATCGGCGTAAAGTCGACGCGGACGTTCATCTTTTTCTGTTTGCTTTCTTTCTTCTTTGCCATTACTCTTCCTCCGATTTCTTAAGATTTGTAATCATGTAGTAGTGGCTCTCATCCATGTCCTGAAGCTCGTTCATGACTTTCTTGACAGTCTTGTAAGGTGTTGTTGCGTCAGCCTTCAATGCAATCTTTATTTCATTGTTGGCAGCACGGGCTGCATTTACCCAGAGCTGGAATTCGCTCATACCACCGTTGATACTGTCAAGAGGAATACCTTTCTCGCCGATAGTCTTAGCTCTATTCTGGCTTGAAAGCGACAGATAGTTTGCGAGTTCGTTCATAGGAACACCGAATGTTGACTCTGCCTTGAAGTTCTTTATCTGTTCACCTGTAAGGTTGACGCCGAACTGTCCGGTCATATCTGTCAGAGTAGCCTCTAATTGGTCTACATTGTCAATACTCATAAATACCTGGCCTTCTCCGGTTGGTTTGCCGGAAGCATCCTTTTCAGGACTTACCAAGATTGTCAAGACACCGTTTTCAGGCACCTTTATCTCTGACACAGACCCTGGCGTATTGACTTTCACAGGCTCATTCTTGACGAAAGTACTCGTCAGCATGAAGAAAGTCAACAGCAGCGTCATCACGTCAGACATAGGTGTCATGTCTATCCAGATGTCACTTTTCTTAATTTTTACTTTACCCATAGCGATAAAATTTTAAAGGGTTAGCAAAAAATTAAGCTTCTTCTGCGTGGTTTGCTTCGTAGGTCTGAGCGATTGAATAACCAACCTCATCGAGGGCGTATGTCAACTTGTCAACCTTGTTGGTGTAGTAGTTGTAAGAAACAACTGCGACCCAAGATGTTGCAATACCGAATGCAGTGTTGATAAGAGCCTCAGAGATACCCTGTGAAAGTGCAGCTGAGTCAGCACCACCACCTGCAGAAAGAGCAGAGAATGAACGGATCATACCTACAACGGTACCGAGAAGACCGGTAAGTGTACCAAGTGTAACGATTGTTGCAATGATAGGAAGGTTCATTGTCAGAGTAGGCATTTCGAGCTGAGTAGCCTCTTCGTGTGCCTGCTGAATCTTTGCAACCTTCTGTGCTTTCTTTATGCCTGCTGTGTTCTGCATTTCGTTGTATGCGTTGAGAGAAGCATAAACAACGTTAGCTACTGAACCACGCTGCTTGTCGCAGAGCTGCTTAGCCTTGCCGAGGTCGTTTGCGTTGAGTGCTGCCTTGATGCTTTCAACGAACTTAGGGAGTGAACCCTTACCAAACGCAGTCTTCAGAGCCAACCAACGCTCGATAGACATAGCGATAACAGTAAGAAGCAATGAGTGGATTACAGGCACGATGATACCACCCTTGAAGATTGTACCCCATACGTCAGTAGGATGTTCCATGCTTTCATCAGCAAAGTGAGAAACGTGTCCAAACCATGTGAAGAATACGATAAATGCTACGACAGCGCAAACTAAGATAATCCAGAATGCACCTCTAACTCCTTGGAAGCCCTGATTGTTCTTAGGGCTTGCTGCTTTTGTTGTTGCCATAATTTTGTTTTTTGTTTTTAGTTATAAATTAATTTAGTTGTTAAATATTTATTCGAATATTGTTGATATTATCATTCAATTTCTACTTTTCACTTACAGTTTGATATTACAAATTGCGTGTTTAACTTCGCAAAGATAGCAAAAACGTTTCAACTATCGTTGTTATTAAGAAGTTTTAACAACATTTTCTTCGTTTTTTATCATATTGGCGCGATTGTGCACACACATATATAATATAACGGTAGTTGTATCGCTTTTATTATAAATGGAGATTATGTCCCATTCTTTCCTTTTTTGTTTTAAGATATTTCAGATTATATTTGTTTGGTGTTACTTCGATTGGGACATTCTCCACTATCTCCAGTCCATAGGCTTCCAGCCCTACTCTCTTTACTGGGTTGTTGCTCATGAGTCTCATTTTCCTTACGCCGATGTGTCTTAGCATCTGTGCTCCGCATCCGTAGTCTCTTTCGTCAGACTTAAATCCGAGATGCAGGTTTGCATCCACCGTGTCGAGTCCTTCTTCCTGCAACTTGTATGCGGCTATCTTGTTCATCAGTCCGATGCCTCTGCCTTCCTGCTGCATGTAGACGAGCACTCCCTTTCCTTCTTTTTCTATCATCTGCATCGATTTGTGCAGCTGTTCTCCGCAGTCGCATCTCATGCTTCCCAATATGTCGCCTGTAGCGCACGAGGAGTGTACCCTTACCAGTATCGGTTCGTCTTCCTTCCACTCTCCCTTTATCAGGGCAAAATGTTCGAGTCCGGTGCTCTGCTGTTTGAATGGTATCAGCCTGAAATGTCCGTATTCGGTAGGCATGTCTACTTCGTTTCCCACTTCTATTATCGATTCCTTTTTCAGTCGATATGCGATAAGGTCTTTTATGGAAATGATTTTCATGTTCCATTCCTTTGCCATTACCTGCAGTTCCGGCATGCGCGCCATTGTTCCGTCTTCGTTCATTATTTCCATCAGTGCTCCAGCCGGATACAGTCCAGCCAGTCGGCAAAGGTCTACGGCTGCCTCTGTGTGTCCACTCCTTCTGAGCACTCCATGCTCCTGTGCGTAGAGCGGGTTTATGTGTCCTGGCCTTCCGAAAGTCTGCGGTGTTGATTTCGGGTCAGCCAGTGCCTTTATCGTTGCAGCCCTGTCTTCTGCCGACACGCCAGTGGTGCATCCTTCCAGTTTGTCCACCGTTACGGTGAATGGTGTTCCGAGCATCGACGTATTGTCGGACACCTGATGCGGCAGGTCCAGCTCCTTGCATCGGCTCATCGTTATCGGCACGCACAGTACGCCCCTTGCGTTTTTCAGCATGAAGTTAACTTTCTCTGCCGTTATTTTCTCTGCTGCGATTATCAAATCGCCTTCGTTCTCGCGGTCTTCGTCGTCTACCACGATGACAAACTTGCCTTCCCTGAAGTCTGTCAGTGCTTCCTCTATTGTGTTTAGTTTAAACTTTTCCATAATAATATATGTCGTCTTTTATTTATTTTCAGTTTATATAGATGTGCTGTTCTGCTCGTTGCCGTCGTCGCAGTGCACGTATTTATCCTTTATCTCCTTTATTATCGTATCGTTTGCTGCGCTTATGTTCTTCAGATCTTTGTACAATCTCAGTCTGAAACGCCACATTCTGACATACAGGAACAGTCCGACGGGCACTACAACTGCAGCCGCGATGTTCATCCATCGTCGTTCAAACGGGCGTGTGTGGGCCTTTGCTGCCACTATGGGGTATGTCGACAGTGTCGTTACGATTATCTTGTCCTTACTGTTCGACAGGTCTTCTATCACGTCTTCCAGCCTGTTGCTTATGTGTTCTATTTCGTTGTCGGGCTGATAGTAGAAGAAAGTCTTCATCACGTTTGGCGGCGTTGTCAGCCTGTTCTGCGCTGAGTATGTGCTTATGTCCCTGTTCATCTGCGTCATAATCGCCATGTCTTTTTCGTAGTCAGGGTCGTTTATCACCACTTCCTTGCCGTAGTTTGGTCGCTTAATCCTCAGTCCGAGCATTCTCATCATTATGTTCTTGTATGCATCGATGTTGAATACTGCCGAGTCGTTGTTAGCCTTTATCGTGAAGAACACCGCCAGTGGTGCCAGCACAGCCGTAGCAATTCCTTTTCCGAACCATATTGTCCACATTCCTCCGCGTGCCATCCGGTAGCCGGTGTTGTCGAGAATATAGTATATAATGAACACCAGGACACTGATGATGATAGGTATTCCGAGTCCGCCCTTGCGTATGATTGCTCCGAGCGGTGCTCCGATGAAGAAGAAAATGATGCACGAGAGCGACAGTGTGAACTTGTTCCACTCCTCTATTCTGTGCTGCCGTATTATCTTGTCGCCGTCGGCGGTAACCATACTTCTGAACTCCAGGTCTCCCGCCATCTGCTGTGCACGCGACAGTGCCGACATCATTGCCTGCTTTTTCTGTTCGTTTGTGGTTTTGGCGAATATCGAGTCGATGTTCAGTTCCTCGTTGCTCATCTTTGCAATCCTCATCGAGTCCTGCTTCTTCAGGTTTGGTATTGTGAACACCAGCTGTCGTGCGTCGTTGTAGAACGCGCTTCCCACGCTGTCGTAATAGTTTTTCAGCGAGTCCATAGCGTGGTGTATCTGCCTGATGCTCTTTCCCCTTGCGTTGTTCGAGAGTGTGCCTGCATCGGCGAGGTTAAACTCCCTGTCGAAGTCTATCACGAGGTTTTTGTGCAGGAAAGTTTCCCTTCGGTAAGGCACGCTCGCACTTCCTGCGAGTTCCTGCGAGCGCATGTTCTCAAACCACTCGCCGCTGTACAAGTTCAGCACGAGGTGTTTCTTGTCTGCCGTCGACTGCAACATGCCTGAGTCTGCAAGTATTATGGCTGCATCCTCGTAGCTGCTGGTCATGCGGTATATCATTATTCCGTAGAGTTTTCCGCTCTCCATGTCTTTCTTCTGCACGTAGAGGTTGCAGTTTGGCAGTCCGTCGTAGAAGACGCCTTCTGGTATTTCCAGTTCCGGGCTCTGCTGCTTCATGGTCATGAGCATCTGCGTTAGGTGCTGGTTTGCCTTCGGTCCGATGTTGTTCTGAAAGTAGAATGAGCCGCAGGCTATCAGTATCGACACCACCATCAGCGGTCTCAGTGCCTTCATCAGCGATATTCCGGCTGCCTTTATGGCTGTCAGTTCCGAGCTTTCGCCCAGATTTCCGAATGTTATGAGCGACGAGAGCAGTATGGCGAGTGGCAGCGCCTGCGGTACGAGGAACAGCCCCATATACCAGAAGAACTGTGCCAGGATTTCCACCGACAAGCCCTTGCCTATCAGCTTGTCGATGTGTTGCCACAGGAACTGCATCATCAGCACAAACTGGCAGATGAAGAACGTTCCTACGAACAGCAGTCCGAACTGTTTTGTTATGAATATGTCTAATTTCTTTATCCGAAACATTACGGTCGGTTTTATTACAGTCCGGTAGACCGGTGCAATGCTTCAAAGTTATGGTCCCAAATAGAGCGCAGCACGTCCATGTCATCAGCTACGGCAAAGTCGGTTATCTGCAGTATATAGTCGTTAGTCAGGTCGCTGTATGCCATGCGCATCTCCCAGTATGCCTCGTCGTCTTCGTCGTCCCAGTGGAAACGAATGTGCGAGTTTTTCACTCTTTCTACAATCACCGATGTGCGTTTTTCATGTATAGCCCATTCCTCTCCCCACATGAAAGTCATCTTGCCGTCGGCTTCCACCACATTGTCGGCAATCCATTTCTGCAGTCCGGTTTCTGTGCTTATCAGCGACCAGATGATGTTTTCCGACCGCGATTTGAGTTCATGTTCTATGTAGAGCTTTTCTTTATTCATAAAGCCTTTTTTGCCTTTTATATCATTACGACGGTACAAAAATACAAATTTTATTCGTAAATATCAATTATTCGTCCAATTATTTTTATTAATATAAGGTATAGGGGTTGCTGAGCGCCTGTCTTCGAGGTGTGTTTTCAGCGCACAGCAAAAAGTGTGCCAAACTCGTCAGAATTTTCTTTCGACCCGAAAAATGATGAAAAATTTTGACAGACAAAAACTCTCCAAATAGAAAATTTTTAGCCTCCGAAAGTGCTAAAATATGTAAAAATCATAGTCAGCGATAACTGTTAAAATTGTCAAAGAGTATCTTTGACGCCCCTATTTCGTCTTTTTCGCCATGCGAAACAGTATGTCAGACACCCCCAAACACTATGTCTGACCGCCTCAAACACACTGTTTGACAATGTCAAACATACTCTTTGACAATTTTAACACATGCGTTTTATGAGCAAAAGACTTATAATTGCGAATAACAAACTGACTGTCAGAGAATTACAGACACTTGCGAATTTCGGGCGTATTTTGCCCCTCTGATTTCCGAAACGGGTTTCGCGGGCATTCTCGCGACAGTAAACGGGCGAAAAATGATTAAACCTTTATCAGCACGCTGAACGCATCTTGGCACATGAAAGTCAAGTTGTCGGAAAATGGCGCAAAACAAATAAAAATAGCATCATCAACTCCGTTTTTATAAAAATATTTGCATTCCGACTGAAAAAAACGACAAATATTTTTGGCGATTAAAAACTTATTCTTACCTTTGCACCCGCAAAATCGTTCTTTTAGAGTATGGCGGGATAGCTCAGCTGGTTAGAGCGCATGATTCATAATCATGAGGTCGCCGGTTCAATCCCGGCTCCCGCTACCAGAAAAGAAAAGAGTACCGACGCATCATCGGTACTCTTTTTGTTTATTTTGCTATCTCAAAGTGCTGATAGTCCTTGCAGCTGTTCCAGTCGCCACCCCACTCGAAGCCGTTTTTCGTAAACAGCCTGTGGCAGAGGTCGCCTTTCACTATCTTGTATGGAAAATCTTTCGCGCGGTCGCAGTATTGCCCTGCCGTCGACGGTTGTATGACAATCTTGCCGTTCTTATACTTCTTATAGTAAGGGTTGTACAGCGTATTGATGTCAATAGCCATGCCCCGAGAATGTGCCGACAGCTTGGTTGTTCCGGCAACGGCACGGAAGCAGAACGACGAACTGTTGTTTGCGCGCATCGACGTCTCGTCGTCGGCATCGTAATCGTCTATCAGCACCATCCGCTCTATAGGGTATCCGTTGGCGTAAAGCTCGCGGAAAATTCCCAGCACGCGCCCGGCAATAGCCTTGTTGACCACCATCTCGCCAATAAGAATCTGCCCTTCGGCATTCTTGTGCAGCGTCTTTATGTAGCGCAGGTCTTTGCGCCCGATTACGTCATTGGGCTTAAACGACTTGCCGTTCATGCGCCTGAACGTCGCATCGCTGATATGCTCCACACGGAAGCACTTGCTTTCGCCATAAGCCTTCACAGCCTCTGGCGTTACCACTTTGCCCGCCTGCCATTTCCTCAGACAGTCGAGCGTCTTTGGCTCTGGCTTTGCAGACGACAGAAACAGGCACATTGCCGCCATCACGCACAATGCGCACACCAACATGTAAACTGAATTTCTTTTCATCCTTGCTATCTCCTCTCCTTAAAAAAATCCTGCATCAGCGTCCTGCACTCCTCCTCCAGCACGCCCTTAGTAACCGTCGTGCGCGGATGAAGGGCAGCAGGCGCATATTTCATAAATCCGCGCTTTTCGTCGGAAGCGCCGTAGACGACACGCTCCACCTGCGCCCAGCCTATCGCACCGGCACACATCGTGCACGGCTCGACGGTAACATACAGCGTGCAACCCGTAAGATACTTGCCGCCGAGCGTATTGGCTGCCATCGTTATAGCCTGCATCTCGGCATGGGCAGTAACGTCGGTCAGCGTCTCCGTCAGGTTGTGTGCCGACGCTATCAGCCTGTTGTTTGCCACGACAACGGCACCTACGGGTATCTCGCCGTCGCGGAAGGCAGCCTCAGCCTCAGCTATGGCGCGTCGCATCCATTGCTCGTCGGTCTTCTGCTGCTGACTGGCAGAACTGCTTTTTTGCTCTTCTTTCATGTCGCTTATTATAATATAAATATGTAAAGAATTGACTTTTTATTGCTTTTCCGTGCAAAATTACTTATTTTTTGTTTGACAGATGGACTAAAAAACGTATTTTTGCATATTGCAAAACAAAAAAATGAAAAAACGCATACTGCACATCGACAGCACCGACTCTACAAACAGCTACATCAAGCAAGTTGCCTCCGACGGCAACGAACTGCTTGTCGTCGCTGCCGAAAGCCAGTCTGACGGTCGCGGATGCGGCACCAACAAGTGGGAAAGCGAGCCTGGAAAGAACCTCACGTTCTCCATACGCTACACACCGAAAGGCATACCCGCACAGCAACAGTTTGTCATCTCGATGCAGACAGCCGTTGCCATACACCGTGCGATGGGCTACTTCGGAATAGAAACGAGCGTGAAATGGCCCAACGACATATATGTCGGCGACAGGAAACTCTGTGGCATACTGATAGAAAACCGACTGTCTGAAAGCACAATATGCGAGACCATAATCGGCATCGGGCTGAACGTCAACCAGCAGAAGTTTGTCAGCGATGCGCCAAACCCTGTGTCTATGAGACAGATACTGCAACGCGACTGCGACAAAGAGGATGTACTGAAACGCATAATATGGCACTTTACAAACATCGAAGACAACATCCTGCCTGTCTATAAGTCGCTGCTCTACCGCAAAACAGGCTATCACGGATACCGCGACGACAAAGGTTTCTTCGAGGCAGAGATAGCAGACGTGGCTCCCAACGGCATGCTGACACTGCGCGACAGGCAGGGAAAGACAAGACAATATGCCTTCAAGGAAGTGGCTTTCTGCATCTGACGGCAACGGCAAATGAACGAAATAAAAACAAAATTAACATAAAATACAAACTAAAATGGTAAGATTTAAGCGAATACTTCTTAAGCTCAGCGGCGAAAGCCTGATGGGTAGTCAAGGCTACGGCATAGACCCAGAGCGACTGGCTGACTATGCCCGACAGATAAAAGAAATCCACGACATGGGCGTGGAAATAGGCATCGTAATAGGCGGCGGCAACATTTTCAGAGGTCTCAGCGGCTCGCAGAAAGGCTTCGACCGCGTGAAAGGCGACCAGATGGGCATGTGTGCAACAGTGATAAACTCGCTTGCACTGAGCTCGGCACTTGGCGCCATCGGCGTGGCAAACAAGGTGCTGACGGCTATACGCATGGAGCCGATAGGCGAATTTTACACCAAATGGCGCGCAATAGAGGCTATGCAGAACGGACAAGTGTGCATATTCTCTGCCGGAACAGGCTCGCCCTACTTCACGACAGACACTGGTTCGTCGCTGCGCGGCATAGAGATAGAGGCTGACGTGATGCTGAAAGGCACACGCGTGGACGGTGTCTACACGGCTGACCCAGAGAAAGACAAGACCGCAGTGAAGTTTAAGGAGATAACTTTCGACGAGATTTACAATCGCGGACTGAAGGTAATGGACCTCACAGCTACTACGATGTGCAAGGAAAACAACCTGCCAATATATGTATTCAACATGGATGTCGTAGGCAACCTGCGCAAGGTTATCGAGGGCGAAGACATCGGCACGCTGGTGCATGCATGACGCCTGCCAGCGAGCACAATACACAGACATAATACGAGCAATGCCCTTTGATGTTGTCAAAGGGCATTGCTTATTCTTTTAAATAATGGTTTTCTTTTGTCAACAGGCAGCGGCTGTTTTTGCCAAACCACTGTCCTATTCCGTTTCTTCAAAGTCTACGTACTCGCCTTCGTTATCGGCAAAGATGCGCTTGTTGCGCTCCTCGTTGCTCCGGCTGTCGCTGACAGACTGCTGGCTGCCTGAGCCCGCACTGCCATTCTGCCAGCCCGACGTTCTGCCTTGCTGCTGACCTCCGCCCATATTGCCACGCATGTTGTCGAACTGACGCTTTATGTTCTTTATCGAAGACAGGAAAAATACCAGTCCGACTATAGCTGCGACGAACAGAAACAATATGGCTAAAAGCAAGAATCGTATTATAAACATGTCCTGGAATTATTTATCAGCCTTGCATGTCAGTACCGACAGCACTACATACCATGCTATGATGATGGCAATGCCTGTAGTACGGAAAAACAGAAGTATAGGAATACACGTTATCAGGAATATGTATTTCACTTCGTTTCCGCGCCATCCCCAATGCTTGAACTTCAATGCAAACATCGGAATCTCAGACACCATGAGCCAGCAACTGATAATGACTATTGCTGCAAACACATACATCAGATAGTGCAAATGTGCCGCACGTCCGCCCAAACCAACAAGCAACGATGCCCAGAAGAGTGCATTTGCCGGCGTTGGCAAGCCCAAGAACGATGCCGTCTGGCGCTCGTCGATGTTGAACTTTGCCAGTCGCAGCGCTGAGAAAGCTACCATAAGGAAAGAACTGAACGGCAGAATGACATGCAAGACATGAGGGTCTTCGCCCGTCATAACCTTCATTTCGGTATAGAGCATCGTAGCCGGCGCGACTCCAAACGTAACGATATCAGCCAGAGAGTCAAGTTCCTTGCCTATCGGCGACTGTACACCAAGCTGTCGCGCAGCCATACCATCGAAAAAATCGAATGCGGCACCAAGCAGAATGAATAACAGCGAGTATGCCGAGCCGTACAGTGCCATGACTATTGCGATGCATCCTGACAACAGGTTGCAGCACGTTATGGCGTTTGGAATGTGTCTTTTCATAACTATAATACTATGTTTGGTTTGTAATAAAATATCAATTCGCGCCCTGCTTGCAAAGATGTCTAATGCAACTTGGCAATGACGGTCTGGTCGCCTGTCGTTGTCTGCCCCATCTTCACACATACTTCCGTGCCCAGAGGCAAATATACATCCACTCGCGAACCAAACTTTATAAATCCGAGATGCTCGTCGATGTAGCAGTCTTCACCGTCTTTTGCGTATGTAACGATACGCCTTGCCACTGCGCCTGCTATCTGGCGGCACAGCACTTCCTTGCCCGACGGCGTTTCTATCAGCACGTCTGCACGCTCGTTTTCCTCGCTCGCCTTCGGAAGCCAAGCCTTATGGAAATTTCCATTATGATGTACTACAGACTTCACTTTACCGTCTACAGGAAACCAGTTTGCATGCACGTTAAACAGACTCATGAATATGCTGACCATCAGTCGGCGGTCGTGAAAATACTCATTCTCGTCAACTTCCTCCACTACGACCACCTTTCCGTCTGCCGGAGCTACAACGATGTTCTCTGTATCATCGTTAGGAAAGTGCCGAATAGGACAACGGAAGAAATTGACTACTATGCCGTAAACCGTTCCAAAGACAGCAATGAATATCCAAAAAGGGATTTTTGTATCAAAAGCTCTCCATAGTATAACGGCGACAGCCACGAGGATGAAAAAGCTAAAAATAAGTGTATCCGTGCCTTCTCTGTGTATTCTTATCTTCTTTAATTTCTTTATTCGTTCACCCATGCTTATTTTTATCTTCTGATTTACATTGCAAAGGTACAATTTTTTTTGTATTTGACAAATTTTCTATAATTTTCTTTTGGTCAATTCAATATTTAAGCGTAACTTTGAGGCTCACAAACCACTGGATGACATATTTTATAGAAAATATGACAAACATTGAAACACAAACAACACTTACAAGAAAACAACGATAAAAATATATGGAAGACTTTGTCCACCTGCACGTTCATACTTATTTCTCCATTCTTGACGGACAATCAAGCATAGAGAAACTTGTCAACAAAGCCATAGGCGATGGCATGAAAGGCATGGCTATCACCGATCACGGCGAAATGTTCGGTATAAAAGAATTTACCGACTACTGCGCTAAAATAAACAAGGATAGGAAGAAAGAAGGAAAAGAGCCTTTTGTTCCTATAATAGGATGCGAAGTGTACGTCGCCAGACACAGAAAGGAAGACAAAGTGAAGGAAAACGGCGACAAAAGCGGCTACCACCTCATTCTGCTGGCAAAAAACTATCAGGGATATAAAAACCTCATAAAATTAGTGTCGCGAGCGTGGGTTGACGGATACTATTTCAGACCGCGAACTGACCGCACTGACCTTGAAACATATCACGAAGGACTGATAGCATGTTCTGCATGTATAGCAGGAGAAGTGCCAAAGAAAATCATAAACGACGATATTGCCGGAGCAAGAGAAGCCATAGAATGGTACAAAAGGGTGTTTGGCGAAGATTATTATCTCGAACTGCAACGGCACGAGGTTACCGACCCGAACATCATGGCAAACAGAGAAACATTCCCACTACAGCAGAAAGCAAACAAGGTACTGATAGAACTGGCACACGAATATGGCATACAACTGATTTGTACCAACGACTCCCACTTCGTTGACAAAGAGAATGCCGAAGCCCACGACCACCTGTTGTGCCTCTCTACGGAAAGCGACCTGGACGACCCGAACCGCATGAGGTATTCCAAACAGGAATGGTTTAAGACAAAAGAAGAGATGAACGCAGTGTTTTCAGACATTCCAGAAGCACTGAGGAACACGGTCGACATACTCAAAAAGATAGAGATCTACAGCATCGACCACGACCCTATCATGCCTTTCTTCCCTATACCGGAAGAATTTGGGACAGAAGACGACATAAGAAGGAAATACACTGAAGAACAACTGCTCGTTGAGTTTACGAGTGATGAGAATGGTGCCAACACTCTGCCACGTGAAGAAGGAGAGAAAAAGATAAAGCATCTCGGCGGATATGACAAACTCTACAGAATTAAGTTTGAGGCTGAGTATCTGAAAAAACTGACATACGACGGTGCAAAAAAACTGTATGGCGACCCTGTTCCAGAGAATGTTGTGGAGCGCATAAACTTTGAGCTTCACATTATGAAGACAATGGGTTTTCCTGGCTACTTCCTTATCGTGCAAGACTTCATTAATGCTGCCCGCGACCAGCTTGACGTCATGGTTGGCCCGGGACGTGGCTCTGCCGCAGGCTCTGTCGTTGCATACTGTCTTGGTATCACACGCATCGACCCTATAAAATACGACTTACTGTTTGAGCGTTTCCTAAATCCCGACCGTATATCGTTGCCTGATATCGACACCGACTTCGACGATGACGGACGAGGAAGAGTGCTGAAATGGGTGGAAGACAAGTATGGGCATGACAAAGTGGCACATATCATTACTTACAGCACGATGGCTACGAAGAAAGCAATACAGGACATCGCACGTGTAGAGAAACTACCACCAAGCGAGAGCTCAAGACTGTGCAAGTCTATCCCAGAACGTATGCCAAACAAAATGAAACTTAATCTTGTCAATGCGATACAGGTCGTACCGGAACTGAGAGAGGCTGAGATGTCAAACGACAAGCGCCTGTCGAACACTATCAAATACGCCAAGATGCTCGAAGGTACGGTGCGTGGCACGGGTATTCATGCCTGCGGAACAATTATATGCAGAGATGCCATCAGCGACTGGGTTCCTGTGTCTACTGCCAACGATCCGGAAAACAAAGGAGAAAAGGTACTGTGTACACAATACGACGGACACGTCATAGAGTCTACTGGACTTATAAAGATGGACTTCTTGGGACTGAAGACATTGTCGGAGTTAAAGGACGCTATCGACAACATCTACATTTCTCATGGTGTAAAGATTGATATCGAGAATATTCCAATCGATGACCAGTTGACATACGAACTGTATCAGCGTGGAAGAACTGTTGGAACTTTCCAGTTTGAGTCGCCTGGTATGCAGAAGCACTTGCGCGAACTGAAGCCTACAGTGTTTGAGGACCTTATTGCCATGAACGCCCTGTATCGTCCGGGACCAATGCAATATATTCCTGATTTCATTGAGAGAAAGAACAATCCTGCCAAGATAACTTACGATATTCCATGCATGGAGGAATACCTGAAGGATACTTATGGCATTACCGTCTATCAGGAGCAAGTGATGCTTCTGTCAAGAAAGCTGGCAGACTTCACTCGCGGCGAGAGCGATGCCTTGCGTAAGGCTATGGGTAAGAAGAAAAAGGAGATTGTTGACCAGATGAAACCTAAGTTTATCGAGGGTGGCGTGAGAAACGGACACAACAAAGAGATTCTCGAGAAGATTTGGAGCGACTGGGAAGCTTTTGCAGAATATGCCTTCAATAAGAGTCATGCCACATGCTACTCATGGATAGCATACCAGACGGCTTATCTCAAGGCACACTATCCTGCAGAGTATATGTCTGCCATCATGAGCAGACGCAAAGACGACATAAAGGAAATAACCAAACTCATGGACGAATGCCGTGCCATGAACATACCTACACTCGGTCCCGACATTAACGAAAGCCACCTGAAATTCGGTACGAACAAGAAAGGCGAGATACGATTTGGTCTCGCAGGCATAAAAGGCGTGGGAGAATCGGCTTCAGAGGCAATAATTAATGAAAGAGAAAAGAACGGACCATACAAGGACATCTTTGACTTTATACAAAGAGTAAGCCTCAACAATGTGAACAAGAAGGTTATTGAGAGCATTGTGTTTAGTGGCGGTTTTGATTGTTTCGGCATTCAGAGAGAGGCATACATATCGAGAAACAACAAGGGAGAATCGTTCATCGAGTTGCTGATACGCTATGGTCAGCTCTATCAGGCAGAGAAGAACAACATGCAGAATTCACTCTTCGGTGGTCTCAACAGTGTCGATATTCAGACTCCGAAATTTCCGCAGATGGAAGAAATGAGCAATATAGAGAAACTCAACAAGGAGCGTGAACTCGTGGGCATCTACTTGTCGGCACATCCATTAGACGAATACAACATCATACTTAACTATAAGTGCAACACAAAATGCCATGAGTTGTCAGAAAACATCGACTTGCTCGCATCAAGAAGCGAACTGACGTTTGGAGGCATTATCACAAACGTGAAGGAAGACTTTACTAAAAATGGCGAGCCATACGGTTTTGTCAGCATAGAAGACTACGAAGGAGTTGGCAACATTCGCCTGTTTGGAGGTGTATGGGGGACATGGAAAGGCTTTATGACAAAAGGAAGCATCGTATTTGTCAGGGGCAAAAGCGTACCGCGGTATCACGGAAGTAAGTTCTACAGTCTTGTTATATCCTCTGTTCAGTACATGCAGGAGGTAAAGGAAATTCCGCTGAACAGCATAACGATAAATATGGACATCAGTTCGCTTAACGAACAGATTGTTGACGAAATGACATCTGTCATAAACGACAATCCTGGCAACGTACCTATTAATATACGCATTCACGATACGGAAAGCAATCAGTTCATATCGTTGAAAAGCAGGCTGCACAAAATAAACCCAAACAAAACAGTACTCGACTATCTGCAAGCGACAGAATCGATAAGTTACTATCTGAATTAGAGTTTGGCACGGTATTTGCATATATAATAACATACATAATATTCATTTAATTCATAATTAAGACTATGGAAGTAAAAATCACAACAGAGAACTTTGAAGAATTGAAGAACGGCAACTTGCCATTAGTAGTTGATTTCTGGGCAACATGGTGCGGACCATGCAAGATGATTGCGCCTGTTATTGGCGAATTAGCTGAAGAGTACGACGGACGCATCGTTGTAGGCAAGTGCGACGTTGAGGAGAACGACGACATTGCTATGGAATTTGGTATCCGCAACATCCCAACGATACTGTTCTTCAAGAACGGACAGGTTGTAGACAAGATGGTCGGTGCTGCTCCTAAAGCTAAATTCCAGGAGAAGTTTGAGGCTCTGCTGTAAGAGGTTATTAGTCCAAATGTGTCATTTTGTCATAGATGACTTACTGACCTTGAAGGGTAAAGCCATAAAACAGGGCAAGAATACAAAACAAAACGGCTGGCAACATTATTCTGTTGTCAGCCGTTTTGTTTCTTTTTATAATTTACTGCTCTACAAACTCATCGTCTATGTCTTCTATTTCATCATCGTCGAGGTAGATAATGTCGTCTTCTCCTTCTTCTGACATTTCCTGAGCGAAACTTGCAAAGTCCTTGTCGCGATGTACAAGCGTGTCTTCTGCCATTATTGTCTGCAACTTGTTGCTCTCGGCATTAAGTTCACGCCACAAAACGTCTTTCAGTTCATTCAGTCCGAATCCGGTAACAGCAGAAATGAACACTACCGGCAAATCTGTTGGCAGCGTTTCCTTCAGCATCTCTATAAGCTCCTCATCCAGCAGGTCGCACTTTGTTATGGCAAGTACTCGGTGTTTGTCAAGCATTTCCGGATTAAACTGTTGCAACTCGTTGAGCAGGATGTCATACTCTCTTTTTATATCGTCAGTGTCTCCCGGAACCATGAACAAAAGCAGCGAGTTTCGTTCTATATGACGCAGGAAACGCAGTCCGATTCCTTTACCTTCGCTGGCACCTTCTATAATACCAGGGATGTCAGCCATAACAAACGACTTGTTGTCGTGGTATGCTACTATTCCAAGCGACGGTTCCATCGTTGTGAACGGATAGTTTGCTATCTTCGGCCTTGCATTCGACAGTGATGAAACCAATGTCGACTTTCCTGCATTTGGGAAACCTACGAGTCCGACATCTGCAAGGAGTTTGAGTTCGAGTATAACCGTCATTTCTTCCATCGGCTCTCCTGGCTGTGCATATCGCGGAGCCTGATTTGTTGCAGAACGGAACTGGAAGTTTCCAAGTCCTCCCCTGCCGCCTTTCAGCAGCATGACGACCTGTCCGTCGTAGGTAACGTCGCATACATATTTGCCTGTTTCTGCATTGTAGACTACCGTGCCGCATGGAACGTCAATGTAGATATCTTTTCCGTCGGTGCCATGACATTTATCCTTTCCGCCGTTTCCTCCATGCTCTGCATATATATGCCGCTGATAGCGCAAATGTAGAAGAGTCCAGTAATTGTGGTTTCCACGCAAATATATGTTTCCTCCACGTCCACCGTCTCCACCGTCTGGTCCTCCGTTGGGGTTATATTTCACGTGTCGCAAGTGCATTGAGCCTTTTCCACCCTTACCAGAGCGACAGTAAATCTTTACATAGTCGACGAAATTTGATTCCATTTTACATTTATAGATTATTCTTCAATACTGTCTATCAGATTGCAGATATTATTGAATATGTCGTGTATTGTTCCGTGCCCGTTTATGCGGTGGTGCAAGTTTGCTTTCTTATAGAAATCAATAAGGGGCATGGTGCTTTTATGATATACTTCCAGACGCTTCTTGGCTGTTTCGACAGTATCGTCAGAGCGTCCGCTTGCCAGTCCACGCTCTACGATTCTTTCTATCAGCTCGTCTTCCGGTGCCGTTAGTTCTATCATTGCCGTTACTTTCTCGCCTCTTTCTGCCAACATCTCGTTCAGTGTTTCTGCCTGCGACAACGTGCGCGGATAACCATCGAAGATAACGCCACGCTTGTTTTTGGCGAGACGGTCATACTCCGTAGACAACAGCGACACCATCAGGTCGTCGGGCACAAGCTGTCCGTTGTCAGTCAGCTGCTTTGCGAAATTTCCGAATGCGGTTCCTTTTCTCATTTCTGCTCTCAGGAGTTCTCCTGTAGATATGTGGGCGAAACCATATCTGCCGGAAAGCAAACTGCTCTGTGTTCCCTTGCCTGAGCCGGGAGCACCAAATATAACTATGTTTTTCATTGCTTGCTAAAAAATTATTCTTCGCTTACGAGTGTATATACATCGCGCAACTGTCGTCCCTGCTGGTCGTAGTCGAGTCCGTAGCCTACTATAAAGTCATTTGGAATAGGGATTGCGACATAGTCCACTTTTATGTTCTCTTTCAGCAGTTCCGGTTTCTGGAACAATGTGCACACGTGTACCGACTTTGGATTTCGAGTTCCCAAACTTTCTATCATTCGCTTGACTGTCAGGCCTGACTCCACTATATCTTCTACTATTACTACTGTGCGGTCTGTCAGGTCTTCGTTTATTCCTATAACCTCCTTGATTTTTCCTGTAGATGTCGTTCCCTGATATGAAGCAAGTTTCACAAACGATATCTCGCACGGGATAGTTAGCCTGCGCATAAGGTCGGCTGCAAACATAAACGAGCCGTTGAGCACAGCCAGCAACAGCGGGTTCTTATCCTTCATGTCGCTGTTCAGTCGGTCAGCTACTTTCTGAATGCGCTCGAACAGTTCTGATTCTGGAATGAAAAGTTTAAAAGTCTTGTCCTTAAGTTTTACGGTTTTCATAAGCAATTATGTAAAAGTTTGCGCAAAATTACGAAAAAAAAATCATTTTTCAGTGCTATTACAGATAAAAAATAGTGTTTCTGCGGCTTGTTTTAATTTTTTTCTAAAAAAAATGCTCATTGCTGACAACGTTGTGCAATATATTTTGTATTTTTGCAACGATGAAGATTTTTACAGGCAAACAGATTAAGGAACTCGATACATATACAATAGAGCACGAGCCGATACGCCCTATTGACTTGATGGAGCGCGCTTCAAAGGCAATAACGCGTGCAATATCCGAGATATGGGCAGACACAATGCCTATTGTCGTTTTTGCAGGTCCGGGAAACAATGGAGGCGACGCGCTGGCTGTGGCACGTATGCTGGCTGAACAGAACTACAACGTTTCGGTTTACTTGTTCAACATTAACGACAACTTGTCTGAGGAATGCTCTATCAACAAGAAAAGAGTTTTAGACTGTAAAAGAATTAAAAACTTCACTGAGGTTACCCAGCAGTTTGACCCACCGGTACTTGACTCTAAGACGCTGGTTGTCGACGGATTGTTTGGAACTGGGCTTCACAAACCGTTGTCAGGAGGCTTTGCATCGCTTGTGAAATACATAAACCAGTCGGCGGCGAAGGTTGTTGCAATAGATGTTCCTTCGGGACTTATGACCGAAGACAACACGTACAATATACCGCAGAACATTATCAGGGCAAACATTACCTTGTCGCTGCAAATGAAAAAAATGAGCTTCATGTTTGCCGACACGCAGCAATATATTGGCAAACTGAAACTGCTGGACATCAGACTGAGTCAAGAATACATAGACAAGACCGAAACACGGATTCACATAACGGAAGAAAACGATGTCCGCAACATGCTTATTGGCAGACACGACTTCGACCATAAGGGAACTATTGGCAACGCCTTGCTCATATCAGGCAGCTACGGAATGGCTGGCGCTTCCGTGCTTGCAGCCAGAGCATGTCTGCGCAGCGGCGTCGGAAGGCTTACGGTTCACACTCCAAGAAAGAACTACACCGTCATGCAGACTGCCGTGCCTGAGGCTGTAATGCAGATGGACAGGGAAGAGACAATATTCTCTGAAGCCGTAGATGCTGAAGACTATGATGCACTTGGAATAGGTCCGGGACTGGGACAAAGCGAGAATACTGCCATCGCACTGATAGCTCAGCTGCGACGCACAAGTGCGCCTATCGTTGCCGATGCTGACGCGCTGAATATTCTTGCCAACCACAGGGCATGGATGCAGCAACTGCCAAAAGACATTATCATGACTCCACACCCGAAGGAATTTGAGCGTCTGTACGGCAACAGGTGCAACGGCGACTACGAAAGACTGTCGAAAGCACGGGAAATGGCAGAGCGACTGCAAGCATACATCATTCTGAAGGGGCACTATTCGGCACTGTGTCAGCCTGACGGGCACATATTCTTCAACTCTACCGGCAACTCAGGAATGGCTACAGCCGGCAGCGGCGACGTGCTGACAGGTATTATAACGGCATTGCTCTCGCGCGGATATACCCACCACGAAGCATGTGTCATGGGAATGTACCTGCATGGGCTGGCTGGCGACATTGCCGCAAAGGAGTATGGAAAGGAAAGTCTGATTGCTTCAGACATAATAGATTTTCTGCCTAAAGCATTCAAACGGCTGGAAGAATAACACTATGCAGACACTGACGGAAAGCCCATCCGCATAAAAAAAACACTAATCAATTTTGGCTCATTTACTGTCGCGAGAATGCCCGCGAAAGTCGTTTCGGAAATCTGAGGGGCAAAATATGCCCAAAATCCGCACACATCTATAATTGTCTGACTGTCAGTTTGTTAATCGAAAACACAAGTCTTTCGCCCACAAAATGCATGTGTTAAAATTGTCAAAGAGTATGTTTGACATTGTCAAACACACTGTTTGAGGAGGTCAAACATAGTGTTTGAGAGTGTCAGACGCTATGTCTCGCAAGCAAAAATGACGAAAAAGGCACCTCAAAGATACTCTTTGACAATTTTAACAGTTGTGTCTGGTCTTGAAATTAACAGAATTTTACGATTTCAGAGGCTGTTCCGATTCTATTTGAACGATTTTCCCCTGTCAAAAATTTTCATACTTTTCGGGCGCAAAAGAGAAATCTGACAAGTTTGGCACAGTTTTTGTACACGCGCGTGCGAGCACTGCTGACGAGCTAAGTTTCAGCAGGCGCAATAACCTTAAATCAGAACTGAATTATCATCGACACACCGTTTGTCGTAGGACTGACAACAAAACGGCTGCGCTCGCCTGTCAGCTTGTCGCCGAGCCAATAGCAAAGTTCAGTAGAAAGAATGCCTATTCCTGCTCCTACCACTACATCATGCCACTCATGCCGGTGGCGAATGACACGGTCGACAGCCGTAAACGTAGCAACGCCATAGCCGGCAATGCTTATCAGCGGACTAATCTTTCCGTATTCCTTATGTAGAACCGTAGCGCCTGAAAATGCCACTGTAGAATGTCCAGACGGAAAGGCACGATTGTCTGTTCCGTCAGGTCTGCGCTCGTGTATGACATGTTTCAGCGCATAGGTGATGCCCGAACTGACGACAAAGGAAAGTCCGCCATTCACGGCAAGCCTCTTCCACGAACTGGCACCGTCTACACCTGCAACCTTCAAGGCAAGCACCGAAGCGTATGGAACATATTGCAAGACATCGTCGCAACCGTCCCCTTTATAGGATTTGTCCTGCCCGTAGCACGCTATGATATGGCAGAACAATAAGAGCATTACGAATATTCGTCTCATAAGCATTGAGTTATAATGTTTTATCTGTGTCGGTTTGCCCTTTGCTCGCGATACTTAGCCTTCTGCTTGGCACTGCCAGAGCCGTGAGCACCGGTAATATACTTCTTTTTCTTGGCTTTGGTCTTCACCTTATTGCCGTCCTGCCGGTCGGTCTTCTTTTTCTTGAAAACCATTCCACTCATTATTATATCATCTATGTCGCTCATCGTTTCCTATACATTAATTAATATATAACAATCCTGTCAACCTGCGCAATGACTTATCAGTGATGGAACAGTCTCACCCCTGTAAATGCCATTGCAATATCATATTTGTCGCAGGTCATAATGACATGGTCGTCCCTTACACTTCCGCCTGCCTGCGCTATGAACTCCACACCGCTCTTGTGGGCGCGCTCAATATTGTCGCCAAAAGGGAAGAAGGCATCGCTGCCAAGCGCAACCTGCCTGTTTCGTGCAATCCAATCCTTTTTCTCTTCCATCGTGAGGACCTCCGGACGATGCTTGAAGAACTGTTGCCACGCTCCTTCTGCAAGCACGTCGTCATGGTCTTCGCTTATATAAATGTCAATGGTATTGTCGCGGTCAGCCCTTCTGATGTTGTCTACGAAAGGCAGGTTCATAACCTTTGGATGCTGACGGAGCCACCATATATCTGCCTTGTTTCCTGCAAGACGCGTGCAGTGGATACGACTTTGCTGACCGGCACCTATGCCTATGGCTTGTCCGTCCTTAACGTAACAGACCGAATTACTCTGCGTATACTTCAGAGTAATGAGCGCTATGACGAGGTCTCGTCGTGCATCATCGCTGAAAGACTTGTTTTTCGTCGGAATGTTTTCAAACAACTTGTCATCGTCGAGCCTCACTTCGTTGCGTCCTTGCTCGAACGTAACACCAAACACTTGCTTGCGCTCGACTGGAGCAGGACGATAGTTCACGTCAATCTTTATAACGTTATATGTTCCCTTACGCTTCTCGCGCAATATCTCAAGCGCATCCTCCGTATAGTCAGGAGCAATGACGCCGTCTGACACTTCACGCTTGATAATCAGCGCCGTAGCCTTGTCGCAAGTATCGCTCAGAGCAATGAAATCCCCGTACGAGCTCATCCTGTCAGCACCTCGTGCCCTTGCATAGGCACAGGCAATGGGAGAAAGTTCAACAGGTATGTCGTCTACAAAGTATATTTTCTTTAGAGTATCGCTGAGCGGAAGACCCACAGCCGCGCCAGCAGGAGACACATGCTTGAACGAAGCAGCCGATGGCATTCCCGTAGCCTGTCTCAACTCGCTGACAAGCTGCCATGAGTTCAGCGCATCAAGAAAGTTTATATAACCTGGTTTACCATTCAACACTTCTATTGGCAACTCACCCTCATCCATGAATATGCGCGATGGTTTCTGATTAGGGTTGCATCCGTACTTCAAACTTAACTCTTTCATTGCTGTAATATAAGACTTTGGTATTCTACGTTGTTTGTTATTTCATTATCTTTTGCTTGCAAATATACACATAATTTGCCTATTCCGTGCAATATCTGTAAATAATGTTTCTCTTTTTTCACACGAGCGACTTCCTGTTGCATGACATCAACAAACGGATTTAGCTCTGTATATAAAACAAAATAGGCTTCTTTCATTTCTGAAGGAGCCTATTTTATTTCTTGTTTTGAATGTTTTTAAGAATAACGTATTATGCGTCTTTCTTTGCATAATTACGCTTTTCCTTGATACGTGCTTTCTTACCTGTGAGTTCACGCAGATAGTAAAGCTTGGCACGACGTACCTTACCACGCTTGTTCACCTCAATAGAATCGATGTTTGGCGACTCAATAGGGAAGATACGCTCAACACCTATTGTTCCAGACATCTTTCTGACTGTGAAACGGCGCTTGTCGCCATGTCCGTTAATCTTGATAACGACACCACGATAGAGCTGAATACGCTCTTTTGTTCCCTCGATAATCTTGTAAGCCACTGTGATTGTATCACCAGGACCGAACTCAGGGAATTGTTTGCCTGTAGCGAAAGCCTCTTCGGCAACCTTAATTAAATCCATCTTACTTTAGTACTAAAATGTGTTATTATTACTCCATGCAACATAGCCAACGACTCTTCCGCTGCCAGCGGTTACATGGAAATCGGCTGCAAAGATAAGAATAATTATCCGTTACAAAACCATATTGTGCTTGTTTTTCTTAGTTTTTAACACTTTTCTGCATCTTTACACCACATACAAGGCTTGTTTTTCACATAATTTATTTACTTTTGCAGCATAAATATTGAAATTGTCATACATTAATATGAAAACAAAAACATTATTCCTATCAACTGTCATTGCTGGCATGATTGTGTTAGTTTCATGCCGTTCGCACTACGAGATGACCGGCTTGGAGCGCAGCCGTATTCTCATCGACGAAAAATATGACAACCGCGACGATGCAGAAGCAACCGCATTCATGACTCCATACAAACACTACGTTGACTCAATAATGAGTCCTGTCGTAGGTCGCGTGGCACATTACATGTATGCCGAAGCACCGGAGAGCCCACTGTCCAACCTGCTGCCAGACATCCTCATGTGGGCAGGAAAACAATACGGAGAGCATCCTGAGTTTGGCATTTACAATATCGGAGGCATGCGGGCATCACTGGCAGAAGGCGATGTTACCGTAGGAGACATTCTCGAATTGGCTCCTTTTGAGAACAAGATTTGTTTCCTTACACTCAAAGGTACTGACGTCCGTGAACTCTTTGAGCAAATCGCCAGACAGAAAGGACAGGGCGTGAGTCGTGAAATAAAACTGACCATCGGAAAAGATGGCACGCTGAGAAAAGCACTCATTGACGGCAAAGACATAGACTTGCAGAAGGACTACAGGGTAGTTACCATCGACTATATTGCTCAGGGTAACGACAAGATGGAGGCGTTCAAGAAAAAAACAGACCTTAACTCACCCACAGACGAGAGAAACAACATCAGATATGTCATAATGGACTATCTGAAGGAACGCATGGCTAAGGGTGAGACTGTCAGTCAGGGTATCGAAGGACGAATTACAATAGTTGAATGACACTCCACATATTAATATAATATACGAACTGAAAATAATTTACAACAGAAAATGAAAAGGACTTACATCATAATACTTATGCTGTCGATTACCATTGCTGTGGCAGCACAAAAGCAGAAGCAACTGACAATACTGCACACCAACGACACGCACAGTTGCATATATCCACTGAACAAAAACTTAGCCGACACTGCCCTCGCTGGACGCGGCGGATACTTGCGACGACTGACAATGATAAAGGAAGAACGCATTAAGAATCCAGACTTGCTGCTGCTCGACAGCGGAGACTTCTCGCAGGGCTCGCCATACTACACTTACTACAAGGGCGACGTGGAGGTGGAACTCATGAACAAGATGAAGTATGATGCCTCTACCATCGGCAACCACGAGTTTGACTTCGGACTCGAAAATATGGCACGAATATTCAAAAAGGCAAAGTTCCCTATACTATGTTCCAACTACGACTTCACAGGAACACCCGTAGAGGGATTGACGAAGCGCTGGACCATTATCCGTCGTAACGGAATGAAAATCGGACTGTTTGCCCTCGACCCTGAAATGGAAGGACTCGTAGACCAGAACAAGTTTGTCGGAGTGAAGTATCTTGATCCCGTGAAAGTAGCAAACGAGATGGGCGACTTTCTAAAAAACAAGAAACACTGCGACATAGTTATATGTATTTCGCATATGGGCTGGGACAGTATGGGAATGAACGACCAGACAATAATCAGTCAGTCAAGAAACATTGACCTGTTTCTCGGCGGGCACTCACATACCTACATGAAACAGATAGAATACCACAAAAACATCGACGGTAAACTTATTCCTGACGATCAGAACGGAAAACACGGAATATATGTAGGCAAGATAACCATAAACATGGAAAAGAAATAATATTTTTACTGAAACAGACGACAGCATCACTTATGTTTTTACAGCAGTTCTGAAAGTGATGGCAAAAAAAATGGAGTGCCGCTGCACTCCCTACCTTTGTTAACCTTAAATCTAATACTATGAAAAACACGATGCAAAGATAATCGGTTTTGCTGCTTTCCACAATATTTTATCAAAGAAAAATACTAAAATAAAACACTTTATTGACATAAATCAATGTATTGTGTACGTAAACAATCTTACATTTTAATATATATTGCTTGTATTTTCTTCTTATCTATAAGTTTTATGACATAAAAGTGCATGTAACCGTACATATGTAAAATAAAAGTAAAAATAACAAAAAGATAGTATAAATAGGAAAATTCTCAAAGATTTGCTTGGTTAATTGAAATATAAACTATAACTTTGCCACAAAATAATAGCAAAGTGTCAGTTATAGAAAGACAAAGAAAGAAAGAACATAATATACTGTTTAACTTATTTATAAATTATAAACAATGAACGTAGAGAAAATCATGCAACATCTGGAAGCAAAGCATCCAGGTGAGTCAGAGTACCTTCAGGCAGTTCGCGAGGTACTCGAGTCTGTAGAAGAAGTTTACAATCAGCATCCCGAATTCGAGAAGGCAAAGATTATCGAGCGCATTGTAGAGCCAGAGCGTATCTTTACTTTCCGCGTTACTTGGGTTGACGACAAAGGCGAAGTTCAGACAAACTTGGGCTACCGCGTTCAGTTCAACAGCGCAATCGGTCCTTACAAAGGAGGTCTCCGTTTCCACAAGGCAGTTACTCCTTCAATGCTGAAGTTCTTAGGCTTCGAGCAGACATTCAAGAACGCACTGACAACACTTCCTATGGGTGGTGGTAAAGGTGGTTCAGACTTCGATCCAGTAGGCAAATCTGACGCTGAAATCATGCGTTTCTGCCAGGCATTCATGCTTGAGCTCCGCCACAATATCGGTCCAGATCAGGATATTCCTGCAGGCGACGTAGGTGTTGGTGGTCGCGAAATCGGTTTCTTGAACGGTATGTATCAGAAACTTTCTCGTCAGTATCACACAGGCGTTCTCACAGGTAAGGGCGAGACATGGGGTGGTTCTATCCTCCGTCCTGAGGCTACAGGTTTCGGTGCACTCTATTTCACACAGCACCTTCTCCACAAGGCAGGCAAGGACATCAAGGGTCTGACTATCGCTCTCTCTGGCTTCGGTAACGTAGCATGGGGTGCAGCAAAGAAGGCTAAGGAACTCGGTGCAAAGGTTATCGCTATCTCTGGTCCTGACGGTGTTTGCCACATTCCAGAAGGCATCACAGACGAGATGATCGACTACATGCTCGACATGCGTGCTTCTAACCGCAACAAGGTTGAAGACATGGCTACGAAGTTCCCTGGCAAGGCTCAGTTCACAGCAGGCAAGAAGGCATGGAGCATTCCTTGCGACATCGCTCTTCCATGTGCATTCCAGAACGAGCTTAGCGAAGACGACGCTAAGGAACTGAAGGCTAACGGCTGCTGGTGCTGCTGCGAGGTTTCTAACATGGGTTGCCAGCCGGGCGCTATCCACTTCTTCCAGAAGAACGGTGTACTCTTTGCTCCGGGCAAGGCTGTAAACGCAGGTGGTGTTGCTACATCTGGTCTCGAAATGACTCAGAACGCTGCTCACCTCAGCTGGTCAGCTAAGGAAGTAGACGACAAGCTGCACTGGATTATGGAGAACATCCACGAGCAGTGCGTTAAGTTCGGTACACAGCCTGACGGTACAATCGACTACGTGAAGGGTGCTAACATTGCAGGCTTCATGAAGGTTGCACAGGCTATGCTCGAGCAGGGCGTAATCTAATATTAACAAATACATTTCGGTCATTCTCAGTTCGGTTTTTGAACTGAAATGGCCGAAATTTCTTTTAATGAGAATAGTAATATTCATCATATCACTTTTATTCTTCACTTCTTTGTCAGCACAGGAACAAAGAGGAAAAGCATCATATTATTCAAAGCGAGCAACAGGTGCACGCACGAGCAGTGGCGAGAAGCTTCACCACGACAGCATGACGTGTGCCCACCGTACGCATCCGTTCGGCACGATGCTCCGCGTTACGTGTCCCGCCACTGGCAAGACTGTTGTCGTTCGAGTTACCGACAGGGGACCGTTCAGTCATGGCAGGATTATAGACTTGTCGTGGGGTGCGGCAAAGGCGCTTGGCATACTCGACATGGGCATTGCCACCGTGCATGTTGAGGTGATAAGACAGGGACAGAAATTAGGTCCGCTGAAGAGCGACGAGAGCCTGGAGATACCGGAAATAGACTTCATCGTGGGCGACGCCGGCTACAAGTTTCTGCCTGAGTTGCAGCAATACACGCTCAACGACAATCACGAGATACCAAAGAAGAAAGAGCCTAAACCAAAGGCAAAGTCCAAACATTCGCCGAAGGACGGCAAGAAAGAGAAAGCATTACATCCAAACAGTACAAATATTTGGTCAGACATTTTCAATCTGAACAAATAATATATAAGTATGAAAAGAAACACATCACTGCTTAGTTCAGACGGAGTGAGCTACGTCATTCCGTTTATTCTGATAACCATGTGCTTTGCCCTCTGGGGATTTGCCAACGACATAACCAACCCGATGGTAAAGGCATTCTCAAAGATTTTCCGCATGAGCGTTACCGACGGCGCCTTAGTTCAGCTTGCCTTTTATGGCGGCTATTTCGTAATGGCTTTTCCTGCAGCCATGTTCATACGTCGCTACAGTTACAAGTCGGGCGTGCTGATGGGGCTGGCACTCTATGCCATAGGTGCTCTGCTGTTTCTTCCGGCAAAGATGAGCGGCATCTATTATCCGTTTCTTGCTGCATATTTCATCATGACCTGCGGCTTGTCGTTTCTTGAGACGAGCTGCAATCCATACATTTTGTCGATGGGCACGGCAGAGACAGCTACCCGTCGGCTCAACCTTGCGCAGTCGTTCAATCCGATAGGCTCTCTCATGGGTATGTTTGTAGCCATGAATTTCATACAGGCGCGCTTGTCGCCATTGTCTACGGAGGAGCGTGCCGCGCTCGACGACACACAGTTTGCCGCGTTGCGCGACAGCGACCTGTCGGTGCTGATAGCGCCATATCTGTTCATAGGCATTGTCATTCTTGCCATCTTCTTCATCATCCTGCGCACCAAGATGCCAAATACGGGCGACAGCGACAGCAAGGACCTTAACCTGTCTGCCACCTTGCGCAGACTGCTGGGCAGGCAGCGATACAGAGAAGGCGTCGTTGCGCAGTTCTTCTATGTAGGTGCCCAGATTATGTGCTGGACGTTTATCATACAATATGGCACGCGCGTCTTCATGGCTGAGGGCATGGCTGAGAAAGAAGCCGAGATACTTTCGCAGCAGTACAACATTGTGGCGATGGCTATCTTCTGCGTGAGCCGCTTTGTATGCACATTCTTCCTGAAATACATCCGTCCCGGCGTGCTGCTGTCGGCATTAGCCGTAGTTGCCGGAGTGCTTACAGCCGGAGTCATCATGGCTGACGGCAGAGTCGGTGTCTACTGCCTTGTGGGTGTATCGGCATGCATGTCGCTTATGTTCCCAACCATCTACGGCATCGCCCTTACAGGCATCGGCGAGGATGCCAAGCTGGGTGCTGCGGGTCTCATCATGGCTATTCTCGGCGGCTCGATATTGCCTCCGATGCAGGCAGCCATTATCGACCGTCAGGTGGTTGCAGGCATGCCGGCAGTCAACGTGTCGTTTGTCCTGCCGCTGATATGCTTCATCGTCGTGGCAATATACGGTTACAGGGCTGTTTCGTGCAAAAACTGAGCCGTCTGAGCTTACATTCTAACATTTTTGCTGCTATTTTTTGGAAGTTTTGCAAAAAAAGTTTACATTTGCAATACAAATCACATATTTTTTAACTAAAACAAGAAAGAACATGAAAAAGTATTTAGCAGAAATGTTTGGCACAATGGTGCTTGTATTGATGGGCTGCGGCGTAGCAGTTAGTTTAGGATGCGATCCAGTCAACAACATCCCTGCCGTAGTAGGCACAGCCTTAGCCTTCGGTCTCTCAGTAGTAGCTATGGCATACACCATCGGCGGCATCTCAGGTTGCCACATCAACCCTGCCATCACACTCGGCTGCTTCCTCAGCGGACGCATGAGCGCAAAAGACTGCGGAATGTACATGATATTCCAGGTTATCGGTGCATTCATCGGCTCTGCCCTGCTCTATCTGCTTGTAGGCAATGTTGAGGGCATGACCGGCACAGGCGCCAACGACCTGCAAGAAGGCGTTAGCGTAGTAGGCGGACTGCTGGCAGAAATCGTCTTCACATGCGTATTCGTACTCGTTGTGCTCGGCGCTACTGCAAAGACTAACGGTGCAACAAACAACTTCGCAGGTCTGGCTATCGGCTTGGCACTCGTTCTCGTTCACCTCGTATGCATACGCTACACAGGCACATCAGTCAACCCAGCACGCTCTATCGCACCGGCTGTATTCCAGCAGGGAACAGCACTGACCAACCTCTGGATATTCATCGTTGGTCCGTTCGTAGGCGGCACACTGGCAGCATGCATCTGGAAAATCATAGAGCCGGCAGAGAAATAATAATCTACCGACATAACACGTTTACAGGAGCCATCTTCCCACCTGAGGGACAGATGGCTTCTGGCTTTTCCGCCCGCACGCCGACACCGGCGCAACGGCAGCTCTCGCGCACGCGCATACAAAAACCGTGCCAAACTCTCACGGATTTTCATTCTGCCCGGAAAATGATGAAAAATTTTGACAGAGAAAAACTCTCCAAATAGAATTTATTTAGCCTCCGAAAGTGCTAAAATATGTAAAAATCAATGTCGTCGATAACTGTTAAAATTGTCAAAGAGCATCTTTGACACCCCTATTTCGCCTTTTTTGCCCTGCCAGACACAGTATCCAACACCCCAAAACACTATGTCTGACCTCCTCAAACACACTGTTTGACAATCTCAAACATACTCTTTGACAATTTTAACATATACATTTCATGCACAGAAAGACTACGCACCACACTATCATATTGACGATCAGACAATTACAGACACTATCGAAATTTGGGCATATTTTGCCCCTTTGATTTTCAAAACGACTTTCGCGGGCACTCACGCAACAGTAAAACAGCAAAGATTGATTATACACTGCCAACCCAGCAAGCGATTGTACATTCAGCAAAACTATACAAAATTTTTATCTATTTCTTCGGATTTCTGAAAATAATAATTATCTTTGCAACATAATAAATCATACGCCTATGAGTACTCAACTGATGCAACAGACCATAGCAGACTACTTTAAAACACAGCCAGTGCTTAAAGCATGGCTTTTTGGCTCATACTCAAGAAATGAGCAAAGAGTCTGGAGCGATATCGACATACTCGTAGAATATGACCGTCGCCAACCCATCGGACTTATGAAGATTGCAGGAATGAAAACAGATCTTGAAGATTTGCTAAACTGCGAAGTCGACCTTGTAGAGAACGGCAAACTCCGCCAGTGGGCTGTAGAAAGTGTAGACAAAGACAAAAAACTGATTTATGAGAGAGCACAGTAGAGATCGCGGACGACTGGAAGATATACTGAAACATGTACAGAACATAGAAAAAATAGTCAACGGTATATCGTTCGAGGAATTTGTAAAAGACATTCGCATATATTATTCCGTCATGAAAAACGTAGAAGTTATCGGAGAGGCAGCAAACATGTTGACACGCCATTTCCGGAATGAACATACACAACTTCCATGGCGCCAGATAATCGGCATGCGCCATGTCCTTGTTCACGGATATTCCAATGTCTCTGACGAAGACCTATGGCTGACGGCAACAAGCGAAATAAATCCACTGCGCAAGCAAGTAGAGCAATATCTCTCAACCATCGATTGGAACGAATGGCAAAAGGAAGATGACCCATACTCGGAAACAGATAATGCAGCATTCAAACAGGCTGCATATTCTGCACGCAAGATGAAAGAAAAAGGATTCGACAACAGAGACATTGCAGAAATAACAGGCTTGACAGCAGAGGAAATAGAAAGACTGTAAGACATAACAAAACAACTATAAAAAAATTCAGGGAAATGCCGACAAAATCGCATCTCCCTGAATTTCTATTTATATCAAACAGAATTTATTTACTTGATTTGACATTCCACCCTTGTGCTTTTGCAAAGTTAACAATATTTTGAATGGTCGAAATAGTCCATTGTGTCGTTACTGCAAATCTAATACCTTATTATTTACATACTTATTTGTTATAATTTATGCCACTGTCAGCACTTTATGAGTTAAAAAACTTAAATATAAGCATCTTTTAAAAGCAATATTGAATAATAATATCTATCTTTGTAAACTTTTAATTCAACACGTGAAAAATACTTTTCAAAAAGCAAACGTACCGCAACACTAAAGTTGCACGACGGACAAAACGAAACAAGAAAACTTATAACTTAAAAATAAATAAAAAAACAATGGCAAAAGAAAAATTCAGAGTAGAGTCTGACTTGTTAGGCGAACTCCAAGTGCCTGCCGAAGCATACTATGGCGTGCAGACACAGCGCGGTATCAACAACTACCGCATTTCAAACACACGCATGTGTGATTATCCCGACTACGTGATAGCAATAGCTTACGTAAAATGGGCTGCTATCCAGACCAACAACGTGCTCGGCGTTATCGACGACAAAATCACGAAGGCTGTTTCACAGGCTTGCGAGGAAATCGTCAACGGCAAACTGCACGATAACTTCCCAGTCGACATGATGCAGGGCGGTGCCGGAACATCTGTCAACATGAACGCAAACGAGGTTATCGCCAACCGCGCCCTTGAAATCATGGGCTACAAGAAGGGCGAATACCAGCACTGCTGGCCTAACGACCACCTCAACTGCGGACAGTCTACAAACGACGTTTATCCGACAACCATCCACCTGACTATTATCCGCATGAACAAGGCTCTCATCGAGTCGCTGAAAGAACTCATTGCCGCTTTCCGTCAGAAGGGACGCGCTTGGCGCAACGTCATCAAGATGGGACGTACACAGCTGCAGGACGGCGTGCCAATGTCTGCCGGTCAGGAGTTCACAGCATTTGCCAACCAGCTGCAAGACGAAATAAAGAACCTCAACCAGAATGTTAAGCAGCTGTATGAAATCAACATGGGCGGTACAGCCATCGGTACAGGTCTGAACGCAGCACCAGGATTCCCTGAGGTATGCGCAAAGAAGCTGTCAGAACTCACGGGCGAGCCTTTCGTAGCAGCAAAAGACCTCGTGGCAGCTACACCTGACACGGCACCATACGTGAGCTACTCTTCAGCACTGAAGCGTCTGGCTGTAAAACTGTCTAAGATTTGCAACGACCTCCGCCTGATGGCATCTGGTCCACGTTGCGGTCTGAACGAAATCAACCTGCCGGCTAAGGCTCCAGGCTCATCAATCATGCCGGGTAAAGTAAACCCAGTGATACCAGAAGTAACCAACCAGGTATGCTTCAAGGTTATCGGCAACGACATGACTGTGGCTATGGCAGCAGAAGCAGGACAGCTGCAGCTGAACGTAATGGAACCGGTCATCCTCGAGTCAATACTCGAAAGCATGACATGGCTGACACGTGCTATGCACACTCTGCGCGTAGAATGTGTTGAAGGCATAACAGTAAACCGCGAGCGCACTATCAAGATGGTACGCAACTCTATCGGTATCGTTACAGCCCTGAACCCATACATCGGCTACAAGGCAAGCACAAAGGTAGCAAAAGAGGCTCTCAAGAGCGGACGCTCAGTCTACGACATCGCCCTCGAACAGGGACTGATGACTAAGGAGCAGCTGGAAGAAGCTCTCGACCCGAAGAAAATGCTCAATCCTCACGAGTTCTAAACCCGTAAGGATAAGGACATAAAACAAACGGATGCTACTCTCGCGAGCCACATCCGTTCTCAGTCAATTATAATACCTAATTTATTTAAGGTAAGCACCGTTGGATTTCTCCAACGGTGTTTCTTTTATACTTACTTGCCAGACAACTTCTTGTGCATGTTGGCAGCAGCACGTCGTCCGTCGCCCATAGCGAGGATGACGGTAGCACCTCCGCGCACGATGTCGCCACCGGCAAACAGTCCGTCGCGCGAACTCTGCATCTCGTCGTTGACAGCAATAGTGTTCTTCCTGCCAAGCTCCAGCCCCTCGATAGACTTCGGCACAAGTGGGTTTGGCGATACGCCGACAGCCACGACTACCTCGTCAACGTCTATCGTAACGGTCTTTCCTGGTATAGGCTCCGGTCTGCGGCGACCGCTTTCGTCTGCCTCGCCGAGCTGCATGACTTGCAATACAGCCTGCTTTACCGCACCTTTCTCGTCAGCAATATACTCGATAGGATTGTGCAGGGTAAGGAACTTTATTCCCTCTTCCTTCGCATGCTTCACCTCTTCGAGACGTGCCGGCATCTCAGCCTCCGAGCGGCGATAGACGATTGTTACGTCTGCACCGAGTCGCTTAGCCGTGCGGCATGAGTCCATAGCCGTGTTTCCACCACCCACGACAAGCACATTCTTAGCCTTATTGATAGGCGTATCGGCGTCTGGGTTGGCTGCATCCATGAGGTTTACGCGCGTCAGATATTCGTTAGACGACATTATGTTGAGGGCATTCTCGCCTGGTATGTCCATGAAGTTAGGCAGTCCGGCACCCGAACCGACAAAGATTCCCTTGAATCCCTGTGCCTGAAGCTCGTCGACGCTGATGGTCTTGCCCACGATAGTGTCTGTATAGAAATGTACACCCATGTTGCGGAGATTTTCAATTTCAACGTCTACGATGCGGTTTGGCAGACGGAATTCCGGTATACCATACTTCAGCACGCCACCGATTTCATGCAGTGCCTCGAAGACATGCACGTCGTATCCGAGCTTAACCATATCGCCTGCGAAGCTCAGGCCACTTGGTCCGGAACCTACGACGGCAACCTTTATGCCGTTGGCTGGTGCCACCTCAGGCAGCGACATCCTGCCGCTCTCGCGCTCGTAGTCGGCAGCAAAACGCTCAAGATAGCCGATAGCCACAGCAGGCTCGTTCATCTTGAGATGTATGCAACGGCTCTCGCACTGCTTCTCCTGCGGACAGACACGACCACAGACAGCAGGCAGTGCTGACGTATCTTTCAGCACTTTGGCTGCACCGAGTATGTTTCCACGCTCAATATTCTTTATAAACGAAGGAATATTGATATTCACCGGACAGCCCTCCACGCATGTCGGCTTGGCACAGTCGAGACAGCGCTTTGCCTCACGCATTGCCATCTCCTTTGTCAGACCTACGTTGACTTCCTCCAGACGTGTAGTAGCACGATAGACAGGGTCGAGTTCCGGCATGACGACACGCTCTATCTGCGTGCGCTCTTTCGGCTTCATCGACTTGCGCAACTCGTCGCGCCACGCAGCAGAACGGTCGGTAAGCACTGCTATGTCGTTGTCGAAGCTGCCATCGTCGACACATGCTGACTTGCTGTTTGCTGCTTCGCCACAAGCCTTTTCCTCAGCCTTGCCACAGCCACAACCTTGCGAGCCATTCTTCATAGCCTCCTCATAGCGGCGCATATCTTCCTGCTCCACTTCGCGGAACGTACCCATGCGCTTGAACATCTCGTCCCAGTCAACCTGGAAACCGTCGAACTCAGGACCGTCGATACATACGAACTTGGTCTTTCCGCCTATCGTCAGACGGCATGCTCCACACATACCGGTACCGTCGACCATGATGGTATTGAGCGAAACATCTGTCGAAATATTATACTTTTGTGTAAGCAGACAGCAGAACTTCATCATGATTGGAGGTCCTATGGCAAATGCCTTGTCTACGTGTTCCTCGTTGATAAGTTTCTCCATACCTACCGTAACGACACCTTTCTCGCCGTACGAGCCGTCGTCGGTCATAATAACTACACGGTCGCTGTACTTGCGCACTTCGTCCTCGAGTATGATGAGATCTTTCGAGCGTCCTGCCAGGACAGACAGCACACGGTTGCCTGCCTCTTTCAAAGCCTTGATGATAGGCAGCATCGGGGCAACGCCAACTCCACCACCGGCACACAGTACCGTGCCGAAGTTCTCTATATGTGTGGCATTGCCGAGCGGTCCGACAACGTCAGTGATGTAGTCGCCTTCATTCAGTTGACACAGTTTCGACGACGACAGTCCCACTGTCTGCACGACGATTGTGATTGTACCACGCTCAATGTCGGCATCGGCAATGGTCAGCGGCATGCGCTCACCCTTCTCGCCTACTCTCACTATTACGAAGTTACCTGCCTTTCTGCTTTTTGCAATCAGCGGTGCTTCAATCTCGAAAAGGTAAACCTTCTCGGAGAATTTTTGCTTCTTGACAATCTTGTTCATTTGTTTTGTATGTTTATATTGTTACTTTTGCATTTTCCGACAGTTGTCTTTGTCCGTGCAAAAGTACAAAATTATCTTCAAAGTAGATATAGATGACAGGGTTTTATAGAATAAATCATCTGCAAAACCCTGTCTTTTCTACTTTCAGATTATGCCAAGCGCTTTTCAAGACGCTGGCGGATGGCGCTGATAAAACCTGCTGAGTTAACAGCCTTAGGCTCTACTCCTTCCATCAGGTTGACCAGGTCTTTGGTTACGATGCCCTCGTTCAGCGTGTCGAAACATGCTGCTTCCAACTGGTCGGCAAAGTTTGCGAGCGCCTTGATGCCGTCGAGTTCGCCACGCTTGCGCAGCGCACCAGTCCAAGCAAAGATAGTAGCCATCGGGTTGGTAGATGTCTCTTCGCCTTTCAGATACTTGTAGTAGTGGCGCGTAACGGTTCCGTGAGCAGCCTCATACTCGTAGTTGCCGTCAGGACTAACCAGCACGCTCGTCATCATGGCAAGCGAACCGAACGCCGTAGACACCATGTCGCTCATAACGTCGCCGTCGTAATTCTTGCATGCCCAGATATATCCACCCTTAGAGCGTATCACACGTGCAACGGCATCGTCGATGAGAGTATAGAAATACTCAAGTCCTTTCTTTTCAAACTCGTCCTTGTACTCCTGGAATACTTCCTCGAAGATTATCTTGAACTGCGCATCATATTTCTTAGATATTGTGTCCTTAGTTGAGAACCACACATCCTGATTGGTGTCGAGGGCAAACTTGAAACAGCTGTGTGCAAACGAGCGTATCGACTTGTCGGTGTTGTGCATGCCCTGAAGCACACCCTCACCCTTGAAGTTGTGTATCACTACTTCTTCCTTCTTGCCACTCTCACCCTCAAAAACCATCTTTGCCACTCCTGGTTCTGTTACACGTATCTCCACGCTCTTATATACATCGCCGTAAGCATGTCGTGCAATGGTGATTGGCTTTTCCCAATTCTTCACTGCCGGCTTGATACTTGGAATAGTGATTGGTGTACGGAATACAGTACCGTCGAGTATGGAACGTATCGTGCCGTTAGGGCTCTTCCACATCTCGTGCAGCTTGTATTCGTCCATACGCTGATGGTTTGGAGTAATTGTAGCGCACTTCACAGCCACGCCATACTTCTTTGTAGCCTCAGCAGCGTCAACGGTTATCTGGTCGCGGGTCTCGTCGCGCTTCACCAAACCTAAGTCGTAATACTCTGTTTTCAACTCTACAAACGGAAGAATGAGTTCGTCCTTTATCATCTTCCACAAGATTCTTGTCATCTCGTCGCCATCCATCTCAACCAATGGAGTGGTCATCTGAATTTTATCAATATTCATATTATTATATTGTTAAGTATTAATTCTACAAAAAACATTTATTTCCTCTGTGCAGCATAGTAGTTCATCAGACATCCGTCGGCAAGAATCTGTCGCTCGTCTTGTGTCAGATTCTGGAAATAGAGATGTATATCCTTGACGCCTGTCTTCGTTATAACCTTAGCATCTATTTCTTCCTTGCCACCGAGTATTGCCTCACGTATGCCCGGAACGAAAACGAAATCACCAGACTCGTAGTCGAACGGAGTCTCAGGTGCTATTGTAAACGGCACGATACCCCAGTTGATACAGTTGGAACGATAGCGTTTCGTTGCATATTCATAGCAGATGTTTGCATCGCCTCCAAGCACTTTCTGGCACGATGCAGCCTGTTCGCGTGCTGAGCCGTCGCCTGGACGGTTTGCAAACACGCATGAGCCAAATGACGTATCGCTGTCTTTCGCACCTACCTTTGCCAGTGCTTCAGCTACGTTCTGAGGTGTCTTGCCGTCGCGGCGTTCAAGGTCTTGCTGCTGTATGCGCTTGCTCAGTTCTACATATTCAGGCACACGACGCGACAAAGCAAACTCCGACAACTTCAGCGGATTAGAGCGATAGCTCGATGTTTCGCCAGAAGGAATCAGTTCGTCAGTAGTCGTTACAGGGTCGTGAATGACTGCCGCCAGTTCAAGAAGCATGTTCTCCTGCATAGGATACATCTTAGGCCAGTCCTTGATGTTTGGTCCATACTTCAGTGCAACGTTGTCATCAGCCTTGTTGAATCCGTTAAATACTCGATGTTCATATATCTTTCCATCGAAATCATACTTCTTATGATCATCGTTGTAGTCAATGTCTGTTGCTGCGGTTATCACACCACCGTTGGCAGCAGTTGCAGCAATGGAACGTGCATCCATAAGTGCTACGAGCGAAATTTGTCCTTGTCCAGGCTTCGAGCCCTCACGGTTTGGGAAGTTACGCGTAGTATGACGTATGCTCAAACCGTTGTTTGAAGGCACATCACCTGCACCGAAGCATGGTCCGCAGAATGCCGGTTTAATAACGACACCTGCCTCTAACAGTTCTTCGGCTATCTTATTGCGAGTGGTAGCCATATATACAGGCACAGACTGCGGGTATGCCGAGATTGTGAAATAGTCGTTGCCCACCGACTGTCCTCGCAATATGGAAGCTGCGGCACTGAGGTTGTCGTATGTACCACCAGAGCATCCGGCAATAATACCCTGATCTGCCATAATCTTACCGTCCTTTATCTTACTTACAAGGTCAATGTCTATCTTGTCGCCAAAGCGCTTCTTTGCATCTTCTTCCACACGACGCAGTATCTCCTCAGGATTTTTCTGCAATTCATGTATGGTGAATGCATTTGAAGGATGGAACGGCAGTGCTATCATGGACTCCTGCTGCGAGAGGTTTATTGTCATCATACTGTCATAGTATGCAACGTCGCCTGGTCGCAGTTCCTTATAGTCTTCAGGCCTGTTATGTATCTCGTAGTGATGCTTTACCTCGTCATCGGTAATCCATATTGAGCTCAGACACGTTGTCTCAGTTGTCATTATATCTATGCCGTTGCGGAAGTCGATAGGCAGATATTTTACTCCAGGACCTGCAAACTCAAGTACTTTGTTCTTTACAAATCCATTGTCGAATACTGCTTTTACCATAGAAATAGCCACATCGTGCGGTCCCACTCCCTTTCGCGGCTCTCCCTCGAGCCATACAAGCACTACTTCAGGAGCATTAATGTCCCATGTATTTTCGAGCAACTGCTTAACAAGTTCGCCGCCACCTTCGCCTACGCCCATGTTTCCCAATGAGCCATAGCGTGTATGGCTGTCTGATCCGAGAATCATGTTGCCACATTTCACCATAGCCTCGCGTGCATACTGGTGTATGACAGCCTGATTTGCAGGAACATAGATGCCGCCATATTTCTTCGCAGCAGACAGTCCGAACACATGGTCGTCTTCGTTTATCGTTCCACCTACTGCACACAGAGAGTTGTGGCAGTTGGTCATAGCGTAAGGAATAGGAAACTTTTTCAGTCCGCTGGCACGTGCCGTCTGAATGATACCTACATAAGTGATGTCGTGCGACATCATGGCATCGAAGCGTATGCGCATCTTCTTGCCTTTGCCACCATCAACATCGTGAGCGCGGAGAATCTGATAAGTAATAGTCTTTTCTCTCGCTTCATCGGGAGCAGGCATACCTGCATCGCCCTTGACTACATGAGTCCCATTGAGGAGATATACTCCATGATTGATAAGTTCTACCATAATGATTTCATTTAATGTTTTATTATATATTATATGTATATTGTTTTTCTAATTCCGTTTATTTATACCGTTATCCTGCTATTGCGTCGACAAACACCGTCAGAGCCAGCATGTCGGCTGCGCCACCCGGTGATATATTATCTGTTATATAGCGTTCATTCATTGCTTTCAGTTCGTCTATACTGAAGTTTTCCAACATTTGTCGTGCTTCCTGCTTAACACGCTTTGCCACATCTGCTCCCTTCCTGTGATAAATATTTGTGTCGTCTATCTGCTGCATGATAGCAAGAAGAGTCTGCAATATTCCTTCTTCCACATGCTTATGCTGTCTGTAGAAAGGCAACCAACCGTCGAAAAGCAGTCTGTATCCTTCCTTTGCAGCTGCCAGAGCGCCTGACACTTGCGGATAGCGGCGACTTACAGCAGCACCATGAGTGTTTTCCGCAGGTTGGACTGATGACGCCAACAACATAATTTCCTGCTGCAAACGGGCAGCAGATATTCTTGCGTCGGCATCGATTCGGCACTCTCCAGAAGTGTGTTTATCGTTACATGTACGTTGCATGCCTTGTCTTAATACATTATTATATAATAAGTAAGACGCTGCTACGATAGTCAGTCCCATTGCAAACAGTGCTCCCTTGTGTGTGTTGACGCCCTTTGTCGCTTCCAGCATTGCCTTTTCAGCATTCTCGCCTACTTGTTTCAGGGTATCAAACGTCGGCATTTTCTTTTGAAAACCAACCTTCGCCAGACTAAGAAAATACGGTCGTAGAGCCTCTATGCTGCGCATCATGATGTTGTAGTCCATATCATGATGCGCACCATTGTCGTGTCTGTCCACGAGTCCGGGCTTCGGTGTAGCATCGAGTTCAGCTATCAAGGCTTTTACGGCAAACTGCGACAAGACGAAAGGCACCGTCGTGTCTGGCACATATTTAATGGCAGAATACAAATCGCCATCGGCAATATACTGTCTGACCAGCGATGCACTGACCACGCGGTCGGTCTTCAATCGCGGTATTTCAACAACTTCTATGCCTTGCTTTGGCAACAGTGTGCTCATCAATTCATTATATCTACTTGTCAGAGCGTCTGCAGGTTCACTGCCAACAAAGCGTTTGCTGACATTCAGAGCCGTTGCTATATGCTTGCAGAATATGTCTAAATCGAGTGTGATTTGTGTATCGACTGCATCGTCAAGGCGTTTGAGGAAGTAAGTTGGGAAAGTTGTCTGCGAAATCTGATAGTCGCTGCCCTCACAAACGGTAACGTTGTCTATGTCGCTGCAACCGTCTGCTATCATTGCAAGACGCTCTGCATAACTGAACAGAGATACGTCTTCCTTCACAACTATAATAAAAAGATGCTCCACCTGTCGTGCCGCATGCTCCACCAGATAGCGATGTCCAAGTGTAAAGGGGTTGGCATTCATCACTATCGCACCAACCACGTCGCAATCTTTTTGCAATCCGACCTTTTCACGTTCAGAACTAAGATAATCTTTATATGTTCTTATAGACTGCCTGCCACTTTCCATCAGTATCGCCTCTTCCGACGTGGCAAGCGTAGCAAACGACATGCTCTCGAACACACTCCTGTTGCTTGGTTTGGTGAATACTCGCACGCTGTCATAACCATTGCTTACGGCATGACTCATAAGGTGCGATATCAGTCTGCTGCTAAAGCCTTCCTCACGCATATTCTCATCTACGGCAATGCACTTTATGACATTTCCCGACAGTCCTCCGCCTGCCAGGATACAGTCATCGTCGCCGGCAAAGACGGCAGCATAGTAATCCATGTCTTCAGCCATACGCAAACCATTGCTTTCAAGAAAGGCACTGATCCTTTGCCTGTATGTTTTTACAGTCAGAGGCATCTCGCGTATTTCGTAGTCCGTGTACATATTGCTGAGGGCTTGTTTATATCTTGAATATGCGTTTATTATTTCTTTATACTGGTATAAGAATTCACGAGGCGTTCTATCTCTGCCATCAGTTCCTCCTGCGTATGTGTTTTGTTACGCATGCAGTAGCGTGCTTCATGCTCACACAGCAGGCAGCGTCGTGGCGGCATACCCACATCTGTGCGCGACATGGGCGTCCCGTCGGCATTGATAACGTCGACGTCGAAAAGTCTTCCCAGTGTATGTTCCTCTTCCAGGCGGCATGTCATCACCTTAGATGTCGCTGCGTCGGTGCCGACAACAAACATTGCCTCATATCCTGTAGGCAGGTCGTGCACCTCAGTATGGCAAATTCCACTGTCGGCAAACACGTCGTTGAGAGCCGACGCTGCTGCTTCGCCTACCGTCAGCGACAAAGAATTACGCTTGACCTTTCCCGGCATTATCACCGTTAGGCATACGAGAGTTTTTTCGGGATATTCCCGAAGAAGCTGCATCTGGCGACTATGTCGCTCGTCGCGACTTGCAAGGAGTTGGTCAAGCGTAATCTCCATAAACATACTAACTATATGGTTCTTCTTTTATTTACCGTGTCATCCTACTATGTTCTTGATAACATCCTGAACGCTGCCGTCGCGATTCATTACCACACCAACCACTTTGTCGCCGAAAGGCAATGGTGCCGGTGTGCCGATTATCTTTTCTGCGCGTTCCTTCAGTTCGTTCAGAGTAACGAGTTTCAGTCCGGCTTCTTTCAGGCGCTCGGCTATTTCCGGTCGTTTCGGGTTTACTGCAATGCCATATTCAGTAACCACAACGTCGATAGTAGAGCCCGGTGTTATCAGCGTCGTTACCTCGTCGACAATACACGGAATGCGTCCGCGCAGCAATGGACATACTATTATCGACAGAGCCGAGTCGGCAGCCGTGTCTGGATGTCCTCCAATGGCTCCCCTGATGATGCCGTCGCTGCCTACGAGCACGTTGACATTGAAGTTGACGTCTACCTCGAGGGCAGAGAGTATGACCATGTCGAGATAGTGAGTGGCAGAGCCTTGTTCTTCGGCACTTGCATATTCGCACGACGACACTTCCTGATGCATGGGGTCGTTCTTCATCGATTCGGCAGCCACCTTGTCGAACGACTGCACGTCGATGAGTCTCTCTATGAGTCCTTCCTCGTGCATCTTTACCATGTGGGCTGTAATTCCGCCGAGCGCAAACGATGCATGTATGCCTTGCTTTATCATTTCTTCGCGTATAAACTTAACTGCTGCGAGCGATGCACCTCCCGAACCTGTCTGTATAGAGAACCCTTCCTTGAAGTAGCCGCTGTTGATAATGACTTTTGCCGCCTGCTGTGCAAGCAGTATGTCGCGCGGGTTCTTCGTGTCGCGGATGGCTCCCGATGCTATCTTCGACGAGTCGCCGACAGAGTCCACCTCTACTACGAAGTCTACGTTGCGTTCTGATATTGAGTTCGGGGTGTTTGGATATTTCACGAGGTCGTCGGTCAGTATTACTACCTTGTCGGCATACTGAGCGTCTGGCAGTGCATATCCGAGCGAGCCGCAGATAGACTTGGCATTCTCAGAGCGCGAGTATCCACACGCGTTGCCCAGTGGGTCGGCAGACGAAGCGCCGATGAAAGCCACGTCGATATGCAGGTCGCCATTTGCTATGGCTGCACCTCTCGAGCCGTGAGAGCGGAAAACGACAGGCTCGTCCATGAGTCCGTGCGACACTTCCGCAGCCAGTTTGCCGCGCAGTCCGCTGGTAGAGATGCGTGTTATTACTCCGTTTCGTATGTGTTCTATCAGTGGTTCGTGCACGTCGATGAGGCTCGACGAAGCCAGATGGAGGTTTTTGTAGCCCATTTCGGCTAACTTTGCCACGACCATGTTGATGACCTTGTCGCCGCTGCGGAAGTGGTGGTGGAACGAGATGGTCATTCCGTCTTTCAGTCCACTCTTGCGTATTGCATCTTCGAGGCTAACAACCTTCGTGCTCTCTTTCTGGTATTCCGAGCGTGGTGTAGCCACTTTGTCGGATGTGCCCTTGAATGTTTCTTTTCCCATGCGCTCAGCAGCATTGCTGATGAGCTGCTGTCTTTCTTTCAGTGTACTCATTATTCTACGTCCTCCTTCTTTAATACTCCCGATGCTATTGCCAAATCGATTGTGCGCTGTGCCCTTATGACTACAGGTCGGTCTACCATCTTACCGTTAACTGCTATCACTCCGGAGCCTCGTTTCTCTGCTTCCTTAATTGCAGCGACAACAGCCATAGCCTTGTCGATGTCTTTCTGTTTCGGTGCAAACACCTCGTTGACGATTTCTATCTGTCGCGGATTGATGATAGACTTGCCGTCGAAGCCGAGTGTCTTTATGAGTTCCACTTCCTTGCGGAAAGTCTCCATGTCGTTGAGGTTGCTGTACACGGTGTCGAGTGCATCTATGCCTGCGGCGCGTGCAGCCACGACTATCTGCTGACGTGCGAAGAGCAGCTCCGTGCCTTCTGGCGTGCGCTGTGTCTTCAGGTTGGCGCAGTAGTCTTCGGCTCCGAGCGCTATGCCCATCATTCGCTTTGAGGCTATGGCTATCTCGTAAGCATTGACGATGCCGAGAGTGCTCTCTATGGCAGCCATAATCTTTGTTCTGCCTACGCAGCCTATTTCCTTTTCCACCTTTTCGATTTCTCTTTCCACCTCGCGCACTTCCTCTGCTGTCTCGGTCTTTGGCATTCGTATGACGTGAACGCCGGCCTTTACCACAGCCTCAACGTCTTTCTTGCCGTAGGGCGTGTTGAGCGGATTTATTCTCACCACCATCTCCGTGTCGCCGTAGTCGATGGTTTTCAGCGCGTTGTGTACGAGCAGGCGCGCAGCATCCTTCTCTGCCATCGTAACAGAGTCTTCAAGGTCGAGCATGATAGAGTCCGGACCGTAGATGAAAGCATCCTGCATCATGCCGGGATTGTTGCCCGGCACAAACATCATTGTTCTTCTTAGTCGTTGCATATCAGTGTGTTTTTGTTTTGTTTCTCTATTTCCAAACGTCTTTTCCCGTAGCCCTGACGGCAGCGGCAGTTACTCTCGCTTTAATAGTGCAGTCGAGTGCGCCTTTGTCGGTGGCTTTCACGTCAGCCTTGTCGATGCCAAGCTGCGCAAGCGTTTCGGTTATTACTTTCTTTATCTGGTCGCCAAACTGATAGGCAACGCTGCTCTCGAGGTCAATGTTCAGAGCCTCTGTCGTTGCAGGCGAAATCTGAACAAGTATGTCGCCGGACTCGAGTGTGCCGGCAAAAGCTGTCTTTATGTCCATGTCGTATATTGTTTTAAAATTGTTGTTGTCTCTTCTTGTGTGTCAGTAAGCAAGCAAGCCAATACAACAGATGCAAACATACGTCATACCTGATGTATGTTCTCTCCGCACCTGTCTTACGCTCCCGCGAATAGACACTGCATTATTTCCCAGTAAAACGTTATTTATTTCTTACCTTTCAACTCCTATTCCCGGGAGTATCAACGCTAATATGAATCGGCAGGTCTTCTGACTTACTCATCGACTGCACCTTCCCGTCGTGTGCGACAGTGGTTTGTCTTGCAGTCGAAAAAATGAGTTTACAGCAGCGGGTACTGTCCAGGTCTTTCACCTGATTCCCTTTTAATCTCTCATAGCATACTGCTAATTGGCAAGAACCAAATTCATGCGGCAAAAATAATACTTTTATTTTACATACCAAACATTTTGACAGAAAATTTTAAAGTATATCATACATTTTGTCTATATAAATATAAATAGGTTATACATATTGTATAGAAATACTGTATTGCCTATGAATGATATTTCTCTTATTTGCTTTTTGCAGCTGCAATGCTATTTACTGAACTGAAAAAAAGCTAATCAATTATTGCCCGTTTACTGTCGTGAGAATGCCCGCGAAAGCCGTTTCGGAAATCAAAGGGGCAAAATATGCCCAAATTTCGCATACATCTGCAATCGTCTGAGAGTCAGTATGATAGCACGACGTATAAGGCTTTTATGCTGAAAACACAAGTGTTAAAATTGTCAAAGAGTGTGTTTGAGATTGTCAAACAGTGTGTTTGAGGAGGTCAGACATAGTGTTTGAGGGTGTCGGACGCTATGTCTGTCAAGGCAAAAACGATGAAATAGGAGCCTAAAAGATACTCTTTGACAATTTTAACAATTAGCGACGGGTTGGAAATTAACAGAAATTTGCACTTTCGAGGGCTGTAAAAAATCTATTTGAACGTTTTTTCTCTGTCAAAATTTTTCATCATTTTTCGTATCGAAGGAAAATTCTGATGAGTTTGGCACGGTTTTTGTACGCGCGCGTAACAGAATCTGCCGATGTCGGGAACATATATGTTAATTGTGCTTAACATACGTTATTTAATTCATATATTTTCCTTTGGAAATTTATTTATATAATTATTTATATTACCTTTGCATCGTTTTCCAATAGAAAATAAAATCATAATTAAACTAACGTGATAATATATGGAAAGTTCAAATCTTTGCAAGATAAGAAACCTCTACCGCGCCATTGCCGAGATGGAGATGCAGCTGGAGCGGACATTCGGACTGAACATAAACGAAGCCATGCTGCTCTGCCTGCTCAACGAGCGGAAAGAATTGCTCTCTGGAGAGATTGCCGACGAACTGCGCCTGTCGCGCTCAAACACGTCGAAGGTGATAGTGGCAATGGAAAAGGGTGGTTTCGTCAGACGGCACAGCGACAAGGAGGACAGCCGCCGACAGTGTTTCAGGCTGACGAGAGAAGGCGAGAAAATGCTGGCGGACATACACTGCTGCGACGTCTGCATACCGGAAATAATAAAAAACGCTATAAAGGAACAATAAAAACAACATAAATTATGAAACATATTATTATAGGAGGAGTGGCTGGTGGTGCCACTGCTGCGGCAAGAATACGCCGCGCCGACGAAAAGGCAGAGATACTGCTCGTAGAGAAAGGTAAATATATTTCGTATGCCAACTGTGGTCTGCCGTACTACATTGGCGGCGTGATAGCCGACAGAGAGAAACTGTTTGTGCAGACTCCGGCATCGTTTGGAAAACGATTCAACGTAGACGTTCGCATCAACACAGAAGCCGTAGCCATCGACACAGTGGCAAAAACGGTTACGCTGCTGAACAATGACGGCAGCAAGACTACCGAAACCTACGACCGCCTGCTGCTGTCGCCTGGCGCAACGCCTGTGGTTCCGCCACTGAAAGGCATCGACAACGAAGGAATAATGACACTGCGCACGCCGGAGGACACCGACCGCATAAAAGCGTACATGGGCAGCCGAAACGTAAAAAGGGCGGTTGTCGTGGGAGGAGGATTCATCGGTCTGGAAATGGCAGAGAACCTACGGAACGCCGGATACAGCGTGGCAATAGTGGAAATGGCACCGCAGGTGATGGCACCAGTGGACTTCTCGATAGCATCATTCGTACACCGCGAACTGACAGACAAAGGCGTAGAACTGCACCTCAGCACTGGTGTGGAAGGATTTGAGAAAGCAGGCGAAACGCTGAAGGTTATGCTGAGCAACGGCAAAACGATAGACACAGACATGGTACTGCTGTCTATCGGAGTGCGACCGAACACCAAACTTGCCACAGAGGCAGGCATAGAACTGGGCGAAAGAGGTATAAAGGTGAACGAATATCTGCAAACGTCTGCCGAAGATGTATATGCCGTCGGCGACGCAATAGAATATCCCCACCCTGTCAGTGGCAAGGCATGGATGAACTATCTGGCTGGACCCGCCAACCGACAGGCACGAATTGTTGCCGACAACATGGTCTTCGGCAACAAAAAGAAATACGAAGGTGCGATAGGAACATCGATAGCAAAGGTGTTCGACCTTACCGTCGGGGCTACGGGAATGCCTGCAAAACAACTGAAACAACTGGGCATGGACTATTGCAGTTCCACTACATTCAGCCAGTCGAACGCCGGTTACTATCCCGGAGCGTTCATGATGACACTGAAAATCACTTTCAACAAGTCAACCGGACAACTCTACGGAGCACAATGCGTAGGCACAAAGGGCGTTGACAAGCGTATAGACCAGATAGCAACCATCATAAAGCACAAGGGCACCGTCTACGACCTGACGGAAACGGAACAGGCTTACGCGCCGCCGTTCAACTCTGCAAAAGACGCCATTGCCATAGCGGGATATGCAGCAAGCAACATCATCAACGGACAGATGAACGTGGTTTACTGGCGCGACATCGACAAGGCTGACCGACAGAAAGTGCAGCTCATAGACGTCAGGACTGCCGACGAACATGCTCTCGGAACTATAGACGGAGCAAAAAACATACCTATAGATGAACTGAGAGACAGAATGGGCGAGATAAGCAAGGACATGCCTGTGATAGTTTTCTGTGCAGTGGGGTTGCGAGGATACCTTGCCGCAAGAATACTCATGGCTAACGGCTACGACGTGAGCAACCTGTCGGGAGGCTACAAACTGTACAGCACTGCCACACAGAAGACAGAATGCAAGGAAAGTTGCTGCCTGCCATGCGCGAAAGACGACGGACGCAACAGCAATACGCTGAAGATTGACGCCTGCGGACTGCAATGTCCGGGACCGATAATGAAACTGAAAACGGCTATGGACAATATGAACGACGGCGAAAGAATAGAGGTGGTGGCTACCGATGCTGGCTTTCCGCGAGATGCCGCGGCATGGTGTCAGTCGACAGGAAACAAACTGCTGAAAACCGAAAGCAGCAACGGATATCATACTGTTGTCATGGAAAAAGGCTCTGCCGGAAAACAGCAGACTGTGCCGACGGCTGCCAGGAACAAGACCCTGATATGCTTCAGCGACAACCTCGACCGTGCTATAGCTACGTTCGTGCTGGCTAACGGTGCTGCCGCTACAGGACAGAAAGTGAGCATATTCTTTACGTTCTGGGGACTGAATGTCATAAAGAAGGAACACAAGCCTATACTGAAGAAGGACCTTTTCAGCAGGATGTTTGCATGGATGCTTCCGTCCAGTTCAAAGAAACTGCACCTGTCGAAGATGAGCATGCTTGGCATTGGCGACAGGCTGATGAGATACATAATGAAGACAAAGAACATAAATTCGCTCGAAGAACTGCGACAGCAGGCTATAGACAACGGCGTTGAGTTCATCGCATGCCAGATGACTATGGACATGATGGGCATAGACAAGAGCGAACTGCTGGACAACGTAACCATCGGAGGTGTGGCAACATACATGCAGAGGGCAGAAGAGGCTAATGTCAACCTATTCCTTTAAAGAGAAGGAAACCGTGATAAAAGAAAAGGCTTGGGCACCGTCATGTGTCCAAGCCTTTATCTGTTTTCGTATATTTCCGTCAGCAACGATTACGGCAGCTGGTGGAAGAAGTCGTTACCCTTGTCGTCTACGAGGATGAATGCAGGGAAGTCTACAACTTCAATCTTCCATATAGCCTCCATACCGAGCTCTGGATATTCCACGCACTCTATCGACTTGATATTGTCGTGAGCAATAACGGCAGCAGGACCGCCGATTGATCCGAGATAGAATCCGCCGTGCTTCTTGCAGGCATCGGTAACCTGCTGCGAACGGTTGCCTTTGGCAATCATGATGATAGAGCCGCCATTGTCCTGGAATTCGTCAACATACGGGTCCATGCGCTGTGCCGTCGTCGGGCCCATAGAGCCACAAGGCATTCCCTCCGGAGTCTTGGCAGGACCGGCATAGTAAACAGGATGCTTCTTGAAATATTCAGGCAGACCCTCGCCCTTGTCGATACGCTCCTTCAGACGGGCATGCGCTATGTCGCGCGCAACGACTATCGTTCCGTTCAGCAGCACGCGTGTTGCAACTGGATACTTGGTGAGCTCCTTGCAAACGTCGGCAATAGGCTGGTCGAGATTGATGCGAATAGGATTGCTTTCGCCCGACTGGCGCAGCTCCTCTGGTATGAGTTCGTATGGTTTGTCGTCCATCTTCTCGAGCCACAGTCCGTCTTTGTTTATCTTAGCCTTGATATTGCGGTCGGCAGAGCAGCTTACACCCATACCTACAGGGCAAGAACCGCCATGACGAGGCAGACGTACCACGCGAATGTCGTGGCATATATACTTGCCTCCGAACTGTGCGCCGAGTCCGAACTTGTAAGCCTCTTCGGTCAGTGTCTTTTCCAATTCAACGTCGCGGAAAGCACGTCCGGTCTCGTCGCCTGTTGTAGGCAGCGAGTCGTAGAAGTGTGTAGATGCGAGCTTAACGGTAAGCAGGTTGCGCTCAACACTTGTACCACCGATGACGAAGGCGATGTGATAAGGAGGACAGGCAGCCGTGCCGAGAGTCTTCATCTTCTCTACGAGGAACGGGATGAGCTTCTTCGGATTGAGCAGTGCCTTTGTCTCCTGGAAGAGATAGGTCTTGTTAGCCGAGCCACCGCCCTTAGCTATGAAGAGGAAACGATACTCGTTGCCTTCTGTAGCCTCGATGTCTATCTGTGCAGGAAGGTTGCAACGTGTATTCACTTCCTCATACATAGACAGCGGAGCGTTCTGCGAATAACGCAGGTTCTCAGTAGTATAGACATTGTAAACACCGCGAGTCAGAGCCTCTTCGTCGCAGAAGTCTGTCCATACACGCTGACCCTTCTCGCCGTGAATGATAGCCGTACCTGTGTCCTGACATACAGGCAGTTTGCCCTTGCATGCCACTTCGGCATTGCGGAGCATGGTCAGGGCTACATACTTGTCGTTGTCTGAAGCCTCTGGATCATGGAGAATGTTGGCTACTTGCTGGTTATGTGTACGACGAAGCATGAACGATACGTCGTGGAAAGCCTGCTCTGTAAGGCGAGTCAAGGCTTCGGGAGTAACTTTAAGAATTTCCTTACCCTCAAATTCTGTAACACTTACGCCCTCTTTTGAAACGAGATAGTACTCCGTTTCGTCCTTTCCGAGCTGGAACATCGGGGCATACTTGAATTCAGGTGTGTTTGCCATAATGCTTTGTATTTTTGAGTTATTGTTATGTTTTAATTGTGCATTCTCAACCGATTGCAGGAATTGCAGCCGAAACACGCATTTTTCAGTTTTGCAAATTCTGTGTGCAAAATTATTATTTTTTTCTCAAACAACAAAACTTATAAGCCATTCTATTTGCAAAGAATACAAAAACGGCAGAAAATTATTATTTTTATTTAAAAATAACGCTATAACTTTTGCTGTATCAAAAAAACATTGTAAGTTTGCAGCCAAATTATAATACCGAATCATAAACTATGGAACAAAAAACTGTAATAATCGGCGTAATTGGCGCAGATGCACATGCTGTAGGTAACAAAATTATAGACCTGACACTGCAAAACTCTGGATTTAAAGTAGTAAATCTCGGTGTAATGGTGTCGCAGGAAGAATTCATTGAAGCTGCCATAGAGACTAAGGCAGACGCCATTCTCGTTTCATCGCTCTACGGACACGGAGAGATTGACTGTATGGGAATGCGCCAGAAATGCGACGAGGCAGGACTGAAAGGAATACCTCTCTTCGTAGGCGGCAACCTCGTAGTGGGAAAGCAGAACTTCGACGACGTAAAGGTACGTTTCGAACAGATGGGATTCGACTTTGTTTATCCACCAAGTACGCCAATAGAACACACCATCGTTGACCTGAAGAAAACACTGAATATAGACTGATAAAACACATTTCATCGCAGCATGAATATCTTAACGGTTGATGTTGGCAGTACATACACAAAGCTGGCTGCAATAAACAGCGAGAGCCACGAAATAATATCAACGGCACAGTCCTTTACGACAATAGACACCGACGTAATGATCGGTTTTGAGAATGCCCTCAACATACTTACGGAAGAACGTGAGGATAATCCATGTGCAGGGTTCAAATACGACGAACTGCTGGTTTGCAGCTCGGCTGCCGGAGGACTGAAAATGGTTGCACTCGGACTGGTGCCAGACCTTACGGCTAAGGCTGCAAGGACTGCTGCGTCGAATGCCGGAGCAAAGGTAATGAAAACATATGCCTACGAGATAAGCGGCGACGAAGAAAAGGAAATATACGACATCAACCCGGACCTTGTGCTGCTATGCGGAGGCACTAACGGAGGTAACAAAGAAGTTATTATTGCCAATGCAAGGAGACTGTGCAACATAGAACGCAACTTTACAACTATCGTTGCTGGAAACAAGAGTGCGACTGACGATATAAGGGAAATCTTCACAAAAGCCAATAAGAACTTTGTCATAACAGAAAACGTAATGCCGGAATTCAACAAGCTGAATATTGAACCGGCACGCGATGCCATTCGCAACATGTTCATTGAGCGAATCATTGAGGCAAAAGGTTTAAATCGCCTGCAATCAATGACACCACACAAGATCATACCTACTCCTCTGGCTGTTTTGCAGGCTTGTGAACTACTGGCAAAAGGAACAGACACTCAGCAGGGAGTCGGCGACCTCTTGGCTGTAGACATTGGCGGAGCAACGACAGACGTCTACTCTATGGCAAGCGGAGAACCTACCATCGACAGCACCATGACAAAAGGACTGCCAGAGCCTTGGAGCAAACGAACAGTGGAAGGAGATCTCGGTATGAGATACAGCCTGCCACACGTTTTCGAGCAATTAGACATTGCACAGCAATCAACAAACATCGGCAGAGATAAGGTTAAGGCATGGGTTGACCTGTGCAGCAACAATCCAGACACACTGGCAACGCCTGGAAGCGAAGAGGAAAAAATAGAAGAATACCTCGGACGTTCGGCTGTTGCCATTGCTGTCGAGCGACACTGCGGACGCATGGAAGATGTATATACACCATTTGGACTAATGCACACGCTTGAAGGCAAAGACCTGATGAACGTGCCTATGGTGATTGGAATTGGCGGCGTGGTGAGAAATAGCCGACGACCAGCTGAAATTCTGAAAGGAAGTCTGTACGACATCAGGCACGCTGGATGCACAAAGCCACGCAGTCCGAAGTTCTATCTCGACAAGAAGTACATATATGCTTCTATGGGTCTGCTCAGCATGATAGACCGCGAACTTGCTTTCGAACTAATAAAGAAAGAGACGATAGAGATAGTTGACAACAAAGAATAACTATTTATACATTATATATAAATATATTGAGAGAAAAACAAAACTTATATAAATAATAACATTATAGAAATGGAATTAGAACTGAAAAATCAGCGTATCAGCGATGCCGACTTTATGGCTGAGCGCAAAGAAGTACTTCAGCAATGGCCAACAGGAGCCGACATCAACTTTGATGAAGCAGTAGAATATCAGAAGTCTATACCTGAAGAGAAACGCTTTGGAGCCAAGCTGGCAAAGGCTGACAAGGAAGGAATCACACTGATACAGCCTCGTGCCGGTGTTGCACTCTATCAGGAACATATCCAACTGCTGCAACACCTCGAATCCAAAGGTGGTGCAGACTTGCTGCCGACTACTATCGACAGCTATACACGTCTTAACAGATACAACGAATGCCAGATAGGTATTGAGAAGAGCCAACAGTCTGGTCGCTCGATGCTTAACGGTTTCCCTGCCGTCAACTATGGTGCTAACGTGTGTCGACTGGTTACATCATCTGTCAAGAGTCCTGTACAGGTGCGGCACGGAACGCCTGATGCTCGTCTGCTTACAGAAATAGCAATAGCAGGCGGATTTACTTCATACGAAGGCGGTGGCATTTCCTACAACATACCATATTCTAAGAATCACTCTATAGAGAAAACCATAAAGTACTGGCAATATACCGACCGTCTTGTCGGAATGTATGAGGAGGCTGGCGTAAGCATCAACCGCGAGCCATTCGGTCCACTTACCGGCACGCTTATTCCACCATGTATTTCCAACTCTGTTGCCATCATTGAGGCTCTCCTCGCTGCGACTCAGGGTGTGAAGGACATTACTGTGGGTTACGGTCAGTGTGGTAACCTTATTCAGGACGTTGCTGCAATGCGTGCGCTGCTGCATCAGACACGTGAATACCTGCACAAGTATGGTTTCGACGATGTTCGCGTAACGACAGTGTTCCATCAGTGGATGGGTGGTTTCCCACAGGATGAGGCAAAAGCGTTTGGTGTAATAGCTTGGGGTGCTGCAGCAGCCGCACTGTCAAAGGCTACAAAGGTTATCGTAAAGACTCCTCACGAGGCTTACGGTGTGCCTACGAAAGAAGCCAACGCTGCAGGCTTGAAAGACACCAAGCAGGTTATCTCCATGCTCCGCGACCAAGACTTGCGCAACATACCTCTCGTTGTCAAGGAGAGTAGTATCATCGAAGAAGAGGTTAAGTGCATCATGGACAAGATAGAAGAGCTTGGACACGGCGACATTGCCATAGGTACAGTGGCTGGATTTGCCTCCGGAGTGCTCGACATTCCGTTTGCTCCTAACCGCAACAACGCAGGCAAGGTGCTTCCTGCACGCGACAACGACGGCGCCATACGTATTCTCGAAATGGGCAATCTGCCACTGAGCAACGAGCTAAAGGCATTCCACCGCGAGAAACTCGAGGAGCGTGCTAAGTTTGAGAACCGCAAGGTGTCGCTGCAAATGGTTATCGACGACGTAAGTGCCATAGAGAAAGGATTCCTCGTTGGCCGTCCGGAAACAGAAAACATGCCACATGTATAAACGATAAAGATTACATGTCTCTAAACTAAAAATCTAAATATAAAACTTTAAACAATGAAAATTAAGAAAGTTGTTTGCTCAGCGGGGAAGACTGGTTTCTTCTTCGATGATCAGAAAGCCATCAAGGCTGGTGCAAAGAATGACGGAAACTTTTATGTAGGTGAGCCAATGACTCCTGGTTTCACTTCTGTACGTCAGATGGGTGAGTCTATTTCTGTAATGTTTATTCTCGAAGACGGACAAATCGCTTACGGCGACTGTGCTGCTGTACAGTATTCAGGCGCAGGTGGCCGCGACCCACTGTTCCTCGCTGAGAACTTCATTCCTGTAATAGAGAAAGAGATTGCACCTAAATATGAAGGACTTGAAATAACCAACTTCCGCGACATGGCTGACATTGTCGACAAGATGGTTTCTCCTTCTACAGGCAAGGTTTATCATACAGCCATTCGCTATGGCGTAACACAGGCTTGCCTCGACGCTGTTGCCAAGAGCCAGAAAAAGCTCATGGCAGAGGTTATCGCAGCTGAATACGGCACACAGGTAAGCGACACTATGATTCCTATCTTCACACAGTCGGGCGACGACCGCTACATGAATGCTGACAAGATGATCATGAAGGCTGCTGCCGTGCTGCCACACGCTCTCTTCAACCATGTTGAGGACAAGACAGGTGTTAACGGAGAGAAGCTTGAAGCATACGTAGAATGGCTCCGCGACCGCATCATCGAGAAGAAGCCTCGCGAAGACTACAACCCTATCTTCCATATCGACGTTTACGGTACACTGGGCATCGTATTCAACAACGACTTCAAGCGCATTGCTGAATACATCACTGGTCTTGCCAAGAAGGCACAGCCATTCCACCTGCGCATAGAGGGTCCGGTTGACATGGGCGAGAAGCAGGCACAGATAGAGGCACTTGCAGCCATCCGCCGCTACATGGAAGAGATGGGCACAGATGCTGAAATAGTAGCTGACGAATGGTGCAACACCTTCGAGGATGTTGTCGACTTCACAAAGGCAAAGGCGGGCCACATGGCACAGATAAAGACTCCAGACCTTGGCGGTATCAACAACTCTATCGAGGCTGTACTCTACTGTCGTGAGCATGGCATGGGTGCATACTTGGGCGGTACTTGCAACGAGACAAACCGTTCAGCCGAAGTTGGTGCACATGTAGCTATGGCTACACAGCCGAAACAATATCTTGCTAAGCCTGGTATGGGCGTTGACGAAGGCTACATGATTGTCTTCAACGAGATGTCTCGCATCCTGGCATTGCACAAAGCAGGTATCTAAACAAACCGATAACTGACAAACTTGTCGTAGGTCTTATGTGGCATGAAAGCCAGATAAGACCTATACAACTTATAATAAACAACAAATAACTATGAATACAGAAAATAAGAACGAAATACGCGTCTTGTCGCCTACCGCTATTCTCGGATACGGTTTTCCTGAGGAGTCTTTCCGCGAAGGTATGCGTCGCAAACCAGATGTAATTGCCTGTGATGCCGGTTCTACCGATCCAGGACCATATTATCTCGGTGCAGGTTATTCTTTTACTGACAGAAACGCCGTTAAGCGCGACCTTTCCATCATGATTCCCGCTGCTCTCGAAGCAGGCATACCTGTAATGATTGGTACTGCCGGCGGCAGCGGTGCACACCCACACGTTGAGGAAACTGTAGGCATCATCAAGGAAATTGTGGCAGAGAAGAAACTGCACTTCAAGATGGCTGTCATCGAGTCAGAGTTTGAGAAGGACTATATCAAGGACAAGATTCGCAAGGGCGACATCGAGCCACTCGGTCCTGTGCCTGAGTTGACAGAGAAAGACGTTGACGAGTCTATCCACATCGTGGCACAGATGGGCGAAGAGCCATACATCAAGGCTCTCGAGGCTGGTGCTCAGGTTATTCTTGCAGGCCGCAGCTACGACCCATGCGAGTTCTCGGCTCTGGCTATCAGTCGCGGTTTCGACAAGGCTCTGGCTATCCACATGGGCAAGATTCTCGAGTGCGCAGCCATCACTGCTCTTCCGGGCAGCGGCAGCGACTGCATGATGGGCACACTGAAGAAGGACAGCTTTGTGGTTGAGCCACTTAATCCTATCCGCAAATGTACAGCCCTTTCAGTAGCGGCTCACTCACTGTATGAGAAGTCTAATCCTTACTTCCTGCCTGGTCCAGGCGGTGCTCTCGACCTTCACGAGACGAAGTTCAACCAGCTGAGCGACACACAGGTAGAGGTCAGCGGTACGAAGTTTGTTCCGACAGAGCAGTATTACGTAAAACTGGAAGGTGTACGCCGCGTAGGCTACCGCACGATGTCTCCTGCTGCTACTCACGATCCGGTGATGATCAGCCAGATAGACACTATCGTCGAGAAAGTGCGCGAACGCGTTGAGGACAACTTCCGCAACTCTGGCTTGAAGGATTTCTATCTCGACTTCAAAATCTACGGCAAGAAGGGCGTCATGCACATGTTCCCTGAGACTCCAGACTCAGCGAGCGACGAGCTGCTCATCATCATCGAGGCTGTTGCTCCTACACAGGAAGAGGCTAACACCATCTGCGGCTTCGCACGCTCTACTATGCTCCACTATGGCTACGAGGGACGCATCTCTACCGCAGGAAACCTTGCATTCCCATTCTCACCGAGCGACTGCAAGATGGGCGCTGTATATGAGTTTAATGTTTACCACCTCATGCGTATTGACGACACTTGTGCTCCATTCCCAATCACTTACATGGAGTTTTAAGCGAAAAGGGTAAGAAACTAAAAAGTAAAAGGAAACAGTAAAAATGGAAAAACATAAGTTGATAGAACTTGCTTCGGTCATCCGCAGCAAGAACAGCGGTCCTTACGAACTCACATTCGACGTGATTTTCAAGGATTTTGAAACATACGGAAAGGTGAAGGCAGCACAGTCTATAACAAAGGAAGGCTTTGCCAAGCTCTACGGCATTCCCGTAGAAAACATCTTCCACCTCGTATATTTCGACCCGGCTAAGGCAGTCAAGATTACCATCCGCCGCCCTATCCCATCCGGCGCACTCGGCGAGACCGACGTTTACGGTGCACAGCAGCACGCCCCGCTCATGGGTATGGAAGTGGAATTCTAAGTTAGTTCTTGAGTTTATAAGTTCTCAAGTTAATGAGTTCTTTATTTTTTAACTTGTGAACTTATGGATTAGCAAGTTGTTTAAGACTAAATAAAATAAAAAGGATGGTTCGCATTTTGCAGAACCATCTTTTTTTGTGACAACAACTTTAGGATAGAGGTTATTCGTTTTCAGCATTTCTTTCGCTTTCTTTTCTTTTCTTCTCCAGTTTTTGTTCGATGATGAATGAGACAATGAGTCCGAAACCGATGCCTGTTGCGGCCATTGTGATGAAAAATGTAACATTATTTGCCATATCGCATAAGTAAGTAATGGCTACGCCAAGACCGAGTCCAAGCAATATGCAACCAGCACGCAGTGAACCGTAAGTGCTGCTTTTTTTTGTTCTCTTGTCTATCAGCAGCTTAATCCTTTCGTTGTCATCTATGTTGCTTTCTATGATCAGCCTTCTGATTTCTGCTTGTTTTCTTTTCTCATTTACTTCTGTTATAATCCATCCTATGATACCTGCTAAAGGAATTGAGAATGTCATGATAACTCCGAATAATTTAGTAATATCCATAACTCTTTATTTTTTTGTTTAACTTAATATGTTTTTATCGTTATTCTTGTTCTATTGAAAATTCCTTTGCCACCTTCCATGCAATGGCAATCATTGCTATAGCCGTTATTATCATTCCACACATTATTTCTATATTGCCCTCATATTTTACGAATATCTTGTATGAGGCATATCCATAGAGCACGAGAAATATTGGAAAACCAAATGAAAAACCGATGATGCTTGCCCAACGGCGTAGTCGTTGGCGGTGTATGTTTCGCCTAAGGTCTTTCATTATGCTGCGGTTCAGTTCTTCAAGCATTTCGTTTCGCTCAAAACTCTCAGCAATAAGTTTGTCAAATTCTTTATCGTTCATCTGTTCCATCTATCAGTTCCTTTCTTAGTTTTTCCCTTATTCGGTGCAGTTTTACAAGTATGTTCTGCTGACTCATTCCTGTCTTTCTGGCTATATCCTCAGTCTTCATACGCTTGTAATAGTGCAACTGGATAATCGTTTTGTCTTCATCTTTCAGTTTCTCAATGGCTTTCTCCATGCGTTGCAGCATGTTTTCGTGCTCATCAGAGTGATTGTCGTTGTCGGCTATGTCAACATCGTCAACGGAGTGTGCTCGTCGTCGGCGCTCTTTGTCAAGAATGTTCAAGGCTGTATGCATTGCTATTGCCACAAGCCAGGCACTAAGAGATTTGCCATTCCAGCAGTCGAGCCTGTCGAAAGCCTTGACAAAGGTCTGTTGTACAACCTCGCGAGTCAACTCGTCACGGCGCACTATGGGAAGTGTCTTCGAGTAGATAAGTCTGGAGTAGCGGCTTACTATTGTGCCGTAGTAGCGCGAGTTGCCGTGCTTCAGTATTTGTTCAACGAGTTCTTTGTCTTCCATTTGTTTTCTTTTTCTTTCACTTAATAGACACCAAAAATAGGATATTATTACACTCTTGATTCAACTTTTTTGTTAAATAGTGAAAAAGTCTTTTATTGTCTGTTATCTTATTTTCATTTCATGATGAGTTTATGCTGCTTTTCTTGCATTCTCTTTTTGCTCGCCAGTTCTTCTATATTAACGTGAGTTCGATATAAGACTTATGCAATAAGTCTGCTTTTGTCAATTATTTCAATATTCTTTGCAGGTTTCTTCGGCAGCATGTTGTATGCAATGAGTCCTGCAAGTAGATTGGTAGCGAAGTTGTCAAAACTGCGGTGTCTGGTGTGCTCTATCTGGCATACATTCTTCAGCTCGTCGTTTACGGTCTCAATGATTTTGCGTTTTCTGAGAATCAGTTTGTCATGCAGGTTCATCAGTGAGTTCTTCATGTTCTTCTTGATTTTAGTGACGAGGTGCAGCTTGAAACCGTAGAACCAGCCCATGGTGCACTTGCCCTTGGCAGCCCATCCCTTCATGGTCTTGTGCATGTGCATGCGCTTGATATGGCAGGACACGAGCGGCGTGGAGTCGATGATGGATATGCCTGTGCATTTGC
>Ga0256406_1000234_pt1 | contig 107039 bp, 83 predicted proteins | sample RumenRJG_03DNA_FD_185986 | JGI IMG/M metagenome (GOLD analysis project Ga0256406, IMG submission 185986) | Bovine rumen microbial communities from Lethbridge, Alberta, Canada - RJG_03 | ecosystem: Host-associated > Mammals > Digestive system > Stomach > Rumen | place: Canada: Alberta...
CTCGATGCAGCCAGGGATGCCGCATAATCTGCAGGCTGCTTTGGGGAGGTCAGCCTCCCCTTGACATGGCGATCAGTTCATTATAAAAACCTCAATTTTTTGTCTTGACAACTGAGCCATTATATTTCGTCAATATCAACACAGATCATAAGATACATCACCTCCTGCATCTATTTTACCATGACTGGCTTCGGGTTTATCAGATCAATTATGATATTCCGCCACAAGAGCCGGCCAAAAGGGCCGGCATCTTTTTCAATCGTTAATTTCACCTATCTCTCATTGCCTCTCAGGGGTAGCCTGGATAGTCTGCATCTCTCAGCGCATCTGTTGAAAGCTGGTCTGGATTTCCTCCTTGATTCGGTCAATCTTCTCCGGAATGCAGGGATGCGGGCGTGCATCAGATCATCTGCTGCTGGGCATGCCTTTCGATTACTTTGTCCCAGTATTTTCCTGAAAAATGCCCATTTAAATGCAGTGTGCATGGAGCGCCGACCAACGGCCAGGTTTGCGGAGCTAAACGGCCGCGATGCGGAGCGAGCGGCCACCCTTGCTTATGACAGATTTGAGCTATTTCCCTCATAATGAAGATATGCCGTATTGTCGGCGATTCTTCATAGGAGGGCACGTATGCTCGATTACAAAACTATTATTACCCAACATTACGCCCTGCACATGTCTGGCCGTGAGATTGCTAGCGGCCTGGGCGTAAGCAAGTCAGGAGTGAACGACTTCCTGAATGCTTTCAAGGCATGTGAGACGCTCAGCTATCCGCTTCCCAACGGGATCACCAACTATGGGATCTATGAGCAGATGTATGGGTTGCCTTCAGCGCCAGTCAATGGAAGTGGTGGCTTCACTGTTCCGGACTATGATTCGGTCAACACTGAGGTGGGCCGGAAAAACATGACACTGGTCTTCCTCTGGGGAAGATATAAGAACCAGTGTGTTGCTGATGGAGCTCGGTTTTATTCCTACCGCCAGTTCTGTTCAAAGTACTCAGAGTGGCTTGACGCGAATAACGAGACCATGCACTTCAACACCGTTGCCGGTGAGAAGATCGAGGTTGATTTTGCGGGCAAAACATTTGAGCAGGTGGACAAGCTGACGGGCGAAGTTACGACCATTGTCGTGTTTGTCGCTGTGCTGCCTTATTCACAATACATTTATGCGGAAGGCATGCTCTCCACAAAGGAGCCGGAATGGATTGCGGTTAACAATCACATGCTCAGATTCTTCGGCGGTGTTACGCCGCTGGTAGTATGTGATAACTGCAAGCAGGCTGTTATAGCGAATAAGGACTGGATTGAGCCTGACATCAACAAGGACTATGCAGAATGGGCGGATCATAATGGTACCGTGATCATGCCGGCGAAAGTCCGGCGGCCCCGCTACAAGAGCTCTGTAGAAAACTCTGTAGGCATTCTGGAGAAAGGATTCTTCCACGAACTTGAGGATATGACCTTCTTCAGCATTGAGGATTTCAACACGGCACTCTGGGAAAAACTGGATGCCCTCAACGAGAAAGAACTGAAGGGGAAATCCTATAGCAGATATGACCGGTGGCTGGAAGAGAAGCCGATGTTAATGCCCCTTCCTCCCGTGCAGTATCAGTACACGGAAAGGAAAGAGGCAAAGGTGTCCAGCGACTTCCACGTCCGCTTTGACAATGCTTATTATAGCGTTCCTCGCCAGTACGTGCACAAATCAGTTCTGATAGCTGCGACAACGAGCTTGGTGACCATCTCAGTCCGCTCTGGAGAAAAGCTCTGTGAATGGCCAAGAGCGAAATACAAAGGGCAGTGGCAGACAAATCCCGATCATCTGCCCGCCGGATACAAGGGAACCATGGAATGGAACGGGCCGTATTTCAAGCGGAAAGCTGCGGCGATCGGCCCTTATACAGAAGAAGTAATCAGCCATGTGCTTGCCAGTCGTAAATACGAAGTCCAGTCTTACCGCCAGTGTGCAGGGATCCTCGGCTTCGCTAAGAAATACAGCCGGAAAGCGCTTGAAGCCTGCTGTAAGCAGGCCGTCACAACAGGCAGGACGAATTACACCTTCATCAAGAATTCTATACCGGGTATCGCGGCTGAAGTTATAACTCCTGCCGATACCGCAAAGGTAAACGAGGAGAAGAACCAGGGAGCTTATCTCCGCGATACCTCTGCCTCCAGCATTGACAGGCTTCTGGCAAAAAGCCGGAACCTGATGGATCAGGAGGGAGGCAGCACAGATGAGTAACGGCGAAACAATCCTCCTTGATCTTGAAGCGCAGATGCAGGATATCGGCCTGTCCCTGATGGCAAAAAGCTCGACCAGATTTACCGGTCGCCTGAGTACGTTGGCATAGACAAGCTTGATCTGGTGTCTGAGATCCTCGCGCCGGAGTACCAGGACAGGACGACCAAACGCCTCAATAACAGGCTGAAAAATGCCAAGCTGGTCGGGACGCCCTGCGATATCAATAAATGTGTCGACAGCATTGTGCGACAGTATACGCCAGCAGGAGCTCCGAAGCTGCTGTCCTCGCTGAAGTTTATTGAAGACGGTCTGAACCTTTGTATCCTCGGTGCTTCAGACAGCGGCAAAACCTATCTGGCGAAAGCATTGGGCACAGCCGCCTGCGAGAAATATCGCGTAAGCTACAACCGATGCGATGAATTTCTAACTGGGCTTGTAGACTTGAAGCAGAGCGATTATCCGAAGTATGAGAGGAAGATCAGGAAGGTGTTGAATTTTCACCTTCTGATTATCGATGACTTTCTTCTGAACACTGTCGCCGATGAGCGTCAGGTCAAGGTTCTTCTGGAAGTTCTCGAGAAGCGGATTGAGTTGTCAAGGAGCACGATTGTTTGTTCCCAGAGGGAACCGGATAAATGGCAGGCAATGATCATGAACGACGCTGTGTCAGCTGATGCGATAAACAAGCGTGTCACGAAACACTACACTATCATGATTAAGCACAAGGAATAAGGTTTTGAGGGTGGCCGTTTAGATCCGCCGGGTGGCCGCTGGATTCCGCATCAGTGGCCGCCGCCCTCCGCAAAATGCAGCAGTGTGTCGGCTATGATTTCCGCTGGGAAATATCCCATTTTGCTCAGCATTTCAGATGCATTGGTAAACACCGCATAAAGAAGCACTTCACTTTTAAATAACTGCAGCTGAGAACAGGATGTATACCCCGCACTCCGGGCAGAACTTGGCGCTGTCTGCAATCTCCGCGCCGCAATTAGGACAAAACATAACTCTTACTCCCCTCTTAGAACCTTAAATAACAATTGAAGAAAATCGATTTGAAAATACCGCCTTCCTACGCTCACAATCGCCCCCGCCCAACGCTTATCGGGCGAAGGCGATTGATATTCGTTAGTTCAGACACGGCAGAGCAGGTGTCAATAACCGTAGGTGTAGGTTATCTGTGTATGGTCCATATATTCGGATACATACCCATCACTATGCTCCACTTCATGCTCTTCGTCTTCGTTGTAATAAGTGTATTGAGCAGAAGACAATCTTCCGTTGGCATCATAAGTAAATGTGTAGGTGTCCGGTCTCGGATTAAAGGACCTCTGACGGGTTGCGCTTACTATACGTCCATTCTTATATTTGCAGCTGATGACAAATGTTGAACCGTTCGCATCTGTCCCGCTGACTTTGACAAGACGATTATTCTTATATGAGTAATGAGAAGATTTGGTATGTGCAGTCTGTACTGTAGGCATATCCGTGTCATTCGGCCCATACTCAAGCCAGATGCCCGTATACTTGATATCCGAAATTCTCCCATATCGATCGTAAGCATATGTATCATCTTCACTGCTCTTGGACGACATCGAATTGTTATACACATAATGAACAGCTGTCAGTCTTCCGGCATCATCATATTGATTCGACCGTGTCTCAGAAGTTGAGTCCTTAGTGGCTCCCGTTGCTGTATTGACACTCTGTGAAGCAACTGCTGCAACATGGTGATTCGCATCATACTGCGCATTGATCACATAGGTAGTATTGTCATCATCCGTAGTGGGGCTGATGACCTGGACGCAGTTTTTGTTGGCATCATAATTGCAGGCCGCAGTGGACGTCCCATCATCCTTTGGTCCGCTGACAGGCCACACGGTAACCTGCTGTGCAGCTATTGTTTTGATAAGATCTCCTGTGCCGTTCTGAATGCGCTGTGCATAAGATATGGGGTCACTATCTCCATCCAGATAATCTGTTTCATAAATCGAACGAACCCGTGCGAGATTATTCGCCTCAATATACTGCTGTGTCGTGGGACTTGCCGCGAAGACCTGCAGAGAGTGGATTCAATCATCCCGATGACTGCCACCTTATAGAGGCAGATGTAAAAAGTTTTGATCTGGTTTGAAAGGAGTCAAAGAAATGCATTGCATTTTGCACTGCATTTGATAAACTATATTCAGTACATAAACATAAGGAGCCAATAATATACGAGTATTTTGATTTTGACTTCGAAGATGCATCTTTTGAATGGGATCCCGAGAAAGAACAAGCAAACTTTCGCAAGCACGGTATTAAATTCCAAACGGCTATGAAGGTTTTTCTTGATCCAGACAAGCTGATCCGTGAAGATACAGAACATCCATCCGAATACAGATATGATGTCCTTGGCCGGGTCGGAAAGATATTATTCGTTGTCTGTGCCTTCAAGGACAATAACGTTGTTCGCCTGATATCAGCAAGATTAGCGACAACTGAGGAGAAAGCGAGGTATCAGCATGGTGAAGATGACTTTACATGACGTTAATTCAGATTTGACGGATGAAGAAAAGAAAGAATTGGATGCTGCTGGCAGAATGCCTGCGGTATTCGATGAGGACAGTCCCAGAATGACTTCTGAAATGCTGGCCGAGTTCAAGCGCGTCAACCACAAGAGTAGGACGAAACAGACCGCTTCCATCCGGTTGTCTGATAAGGCGCAGAAGTTTTCACAGCAATATGGGAAAGGATATACCTCTTTCTTCAGCCGTTTGATCGATGCCGCCTTGGACGATGAGACGATGGTGAAAAAATGCCTGTGACATTGATGATTTCTATAAAAAGATGCCGGCCACAAGGGTCGGCATCTTTTTACAATCATTCATACTAACTTATATCAGGCTGCCCGAAAAAAGAATGTTTACCTCCAACTGAGTTGCAGGAAAAATCATCTGGCTTTACGAGTCAACACTTTTCTCACATCAGCTTGCGGAACATCTCAATAACCTGCTCCTTGGTTGCCTCTCTTGGATTGCCGGGATAGCATGCATCGTTCAGTGCATCTGTAGCGAGCTGGTCAAGATCCTCTTCTTTTATGCGGTCATTTTTCTCCGGAATACCTACATCCTTGGACAGCTTCTTTACCGCATTGATTGCGGCATCTCTGTACTCCTCCTGCGTCATGGCGTCAACGCCTTCAACGCCCATCGCTCTGGCAATCTCTCTGTACTTGGTACCTGTATAATCTCTGTTGAATTCCATGGAGATCGGCAGGAGCATTGCGCATGCAACACCATGTGGAGTGTCGTAATGTGCTGACAGCGTATGTGCCATGGAATGATCGATGCCAAGACCTACGTTTGAAAATCCCATTCCGGCAATATACTGGGCAAGGGCCATCTTCTCGCGTCCCGCGGGCTTGTTGGCAACTGCATCGCGCAGGCTCTCGGAGATGAGGCGGATAGCTTCAATGTGGAACATATCTGTCATCTCCCACGCAGCCTTTGTTGTGTAACCCTCAATGGCATGGGTCAGCGCGTCCATACCGGTAGAAGCTGTGAGACCCTTCGGCATAGAAGACATCATATCGGGATCGACAACTGCCACAATCGGCATATCGTGTGGATCAACACAGACGAACTTTCTCTGTTTTTCAACATCTGTGATGACGTAGTTGATCGTAACTTCCGCTGCCGTTCCGGCTGTCGTCGGAACAGCGATGATCGGAACGCAGGGATTCTTTGTCGGCGCAACGCCCTCGAGGCTTCTGACGTCTTCAAACTCAGGATTAGCAATGATGATGCCGATGGCCTTGGATGTATCCATAGAGGATCCACCGCCGATAGCAACGATTGCATCAGCCTTGGAAGCCTTGAATGCCTCTACGCCGTGCTGCACGTTCTGAATGGTCGGATTCGGCTTAATGTCTGAATAGACTTCATACGGAATCTTCGCCTCGTCGAGCAGAGAAGTGACTTTCGCAGTCACACCGAACTTGACAAGATCCGGATCTGATGCAACAAAGATCTTCTGAAATCCGCGGGAATGGATCTCATTGACAATCTCCTTGATCGCTCCGAAGCCATGATAGGATGTGCCGTTGAGTGAAATTCTGTTAGCCATATCGTTATCCTCCTTGATGCCAGATGCAGGCGTCGATCCGGGATTGTCCGAAGCAGAAAGCCTGGTCCGGTTAATCTAAAGTTTTTGTTGTACCGCGTTTTAGCAGCATTTCGAGGCACGCGGATCTACAACTATGATGTCAGTTCCGCTATCCATGTCTGAAGTTTAACAATCTATGGCCGTAAAAAAAAGTGACACGTCGCTGTTCGTGTCACTTTTTAACACTGAAAATACAACAATTTTCGAATGTTACACTTGTTGATAATGTGCAGGTTCCTGCTCTCTGCCTCTCATTCCAAAAGCCCGACCGCCTTAAAGATGCGGTTGATTCTCTCCGGCATAGCCGCGATCATCAGCCCGGCCAATTCTTCAGGACTTTTCTTCATGCCGCCGAGAACCCATTTCACTGTCATATAGATGGATGCACTACAGTACATTTCAAGAAGCTCCCTTGTCTCCTCATCCACTGCATCCTCATCATCTGACACAGAGCGCAGGCCCCTCTCCGCAGCGACGCGGCCTGTCCATGTGTCCACTTCCGCGAATGGCCGATGAACACAGCTGTTTTCATAATGCTGCCAAAGCGCAATTCTCTTCAGATAGAAGTGATAGATCATGTGAAAATCATGATCGCGCAGATTATTCTGATCGTCATTATGAAATGCCGCCGTGAAAAAAGACCGCTCCTCTGCTATAAACGTAAATTTGCGGACAAGGCCGTCATAAACTGTCCGTCCCTCTCCCATCCGATCGAAACTCTCCATGAGGAGTCTGTCAAAATACCAGTTGGTCAGATCATATTTATCCAGGAAATGCCTGTAAAATGTCTGCCTGGACGTCCCGCTCTTCTCACAGATCTGCTTGACCGTGATAGCATCAAATGCAGTTGTCTCAATGCAATCCTTCATCGCGACCGCAAGCCTGAGCTTCATTACCTCATCCGCAGACATATCGACTGATGTTCCCGTTCCCTCTTCCCGCAATCTCTTCATTGATTCTGCTCCCCCATCGCAGGAAGTTCACTTTTCTCCATCCCCGCGAAAAACTCCCGGATTCTCTCCGCTGAGCGGACTCTGAGCGTCAGATACTCCTCTCTCTCCGCCGCACTGAACCCATCCAGGCGGATGCGGTCAAAATCCGCGAGCACCTGGCTCATCTGCCGGACGATGCCCTCCGGCGCTGTCGGGGCATAGAGGGTGATCCGGCGAGACTTTTTCTCTGTCTTTTCCCTCTTCTCCTTCTTCGGAGACTTCTCCGGCTTCACCGTCTCCACCAGCTTCTTCCCCCGCAGCCGCTGGAGCGAAGAAGAGACACTGCTCTTCGGAAGGCCTGTGAGGTCCGCCATCAGCTCGGTGCTCACGGGGCGGCAGATTTTCACAAGATATAAGAGGACGGCGGCATCGAGAATGCGGATGTCGTTCTGCAGGGCGATCGGCTTCAGGTAGTATTCGAGGAGCTTTCGCTCGTAGTATTGCGCCGTCAGAATGTTGGTGCCAAGGGCTGGGTCCGTCACGGCCCGCACGTTCTCCTCGCCGAGCTTCTTCGTGCCGGGCGCAAGCGGCGTGACATTCCCATCCCGCGCAAAATCGATCAGAAAGCCGTAGATTTCCGGCCGCCTTGTCGCGTACTCCTCGGCGCCGTAAATGCTGCGGTAAAAGGCGCTGTAGTACTGGATGACGTTTATTTTCATGCGGACGGTGGCCGCAAGGCCGGAGTTCTGGGCGACGAGCGATCCGTGCGTGCGGACATAGTAGTACACGGGTGCCTTCAGCACCTGAATCGTCCGGCAGTGCAGCACATATTCCATATTGAAAATAAAGTCCTCGCACCAGTTCAGCGTCACATCCATCTCGAGATGGTGCTCTTCCAGAATCGACCTCTTATAGAGCTTGTTCCACACGACACCGTAGTAAAAGTCCGCGGGGTCCTCAAGCATGTCGTCGGCGTACTCGCGGCGGGTGATGGCGCCCTCTTCGTCGATGTCGCCCTTGTGGGAGATGCGCGTGCCGATCACGCGGTAGAAGTCGGTGATGACCATGTCCGCGCCGCTCTCCTCGATGGCGCGCACCATGAGCTTCGTCGCATCGCGGGAGAGCCAGTCGTCCGCGTCGACGAATTGAATATAGGTGCCCTTCGCCAGCCGCATCGCCTGGTTTCTGGTGTCCGAGACGCCGGAATTGCTCTTGTGCACGGCGCGCACCCGCGCATCCTTCTGCGCGTACTCGTCAATGATTTGCGCGGAGTCGTCCGTGCTGCCGTCATCCATGAGCAGGAGCTCGAAGTCCTGAAATTCCTGCGTCAGAATGCTGTCCACGCAGCGCTTCAGCTGTGCGCCGGCATTGTAGATCGGTACGATGATAGAAACTGCAGACATATTAAAAATCCCCTCAAAAGTCGTTGTTCATGGCGGTCAGCGAATGACTGCGCCTCCGCCCATTATGGTCGGAAGTTACACCTGTGCGCCATATTGATTCAGTATATCATTTCACTGACCTCCGGCATGCGGAAATTCCTCCGACTCCTGAATATGCCGCATGAAAATATGTGTCGCCGGCGACGCCTCCGCCATCAGCGGCAGTGCGATGCCGATCTCCACGTATCTGGCCGGCGTCAGCGGAACCTCGCAGACGCTGCCATGCCATTTTCTCGAGATCATGCGCTGGTTGAAGCTGATGCCAAGCCCCGCCTCCACCATGTTATAGGTGGTGAAGCCGTCCATAGTCGAATACCTCTCATCCATATGCAGGTGCTCGTCTCTGATCAGACGGTCCTGGTCGGTGTCCCGTCCAGGAGAGGTGTGGATGAACGGTTCCTTCTCCATATCTTTGATCGGAAATGCTGCTGCCTTGGCCTTCGGGTGTGAAGCTGGAAGCCAGACGACCATTCTGTCTTTAAAGAGAGGGATCCAGCAGATTTCATTGACTGTCTTGGGCAACGCACAGACAGCCAGATCCACAGACCCCTCGTCCAGCCATTTCGCAATTTCAAGGTTCCCGCCCTCCCGGATACGAACCTGAATGTTTGGGTATTTGTTTTCAAAAGTCTTCAGAATATCCGGCATGAGGATCGCAGAGACGCTGAAATAACAGCCGAGTGTGATGGTCCCCCGCATCACGCCCTTGATCTGCGCGGTGAGCTCCTGTACGGACTTGTCGGCGCGGACAGCGCTGCGCACCTGCGGAAGAAGGAGCCTGCCGTTCTCTGTCAGCTCCACTCCCTTCTTTTTGCGGATAAAGAGGGGAAAGCCGCACTCCTTCTCCAGGCTGTCGATCATTCTGGTGATGCCGGACTGGGTGTAACCGAGGATCCGGCCTGCTGCCGTGAAGCTCCCGCTCTCTGCGGCGGACAGGAACGCCTCATATTTTGTCATGTCCATGATGCTCATCTCCTCCCTTCGGCGAAATCTCAAAATTGCCTTGCCCCAGAAACTCGAATCCGCGCACTATGCATGAGTAACAATCATAATAAAAATTCTAATTCAGCGTTTGTGTCATCGATAAGAGCAGTATACAATAGGGACCATCAGGAAACAATGAAGGAGGAATCAGAAATGCAGAAAATCATGCTGGCATCCGATTACGAGGAGGGCGCACACCCGAACATTATCAAGCGCATGGAGGAAACCAATATGGTCTCTATGCCGGGGTATGGCACTGACGAAATCTGCCGCTCAGCGAAGGAGAGGATTATGAAGGCCTGCGGCTGCCCCGAGGCCGAGGTCGAGTTTCTGATCGGCGGGACACAGACGAACGCAACCGTGATCGATGCTTTTCTGGCGTCCTACCAGGGTGTCATCGCGGCGGACAGCGGCCACGTCAATGTCCACGAGGCCGGCGCCATCGAGTTCGGCGGCCACAAGGTTCTGCCGATTAAAGGCAGTTATGGAAAAATCACGAGTGACCAGATTGAGCAGTATCTCAAAGATTTCTACGCAGACGGCAACTGGGAACACATGGTGATGCCCGGCATGGTCTATCTCTCCCAGCCGACGGAGTTTGGCACGCTCTATTCGAAGGAAGAGCTGACTGCGATCAGTCGCGTATGCCATGCATATAAGATCCCGCTCTTCGTGGACGGCGCCCGTCTAGCGTATGCGCTCGCCTCACCCGCCAATGATGTCACCCTGCAGGATCTCGCACGGCTCTGCGATGTCTTCTACATCGGAGGAACGAAGTGCGGTGCCCTCTTCGGCGAGGCCGTGGTCATCCCCGATCCGCACAGGATTCCGCACTTCTTCACGATCATCAAGCAGCACGGCGCGCTCCTTGCCAAGGGATGGCTTCTCGGCATCCAGTTCGACGAGCTCTTCAAGGATGACCTCTATCTGCACATCGGTGAGAACGCGATCCGCCTCGCCGGAAAGATCAAGGAGGCCCTCAAAGAGGGCGGCTACCCGCTCTTCATGGACTCGCCGACCAACCAGATCTTCTTCGTGATCGACAACAAGAAGATGGCCGAGCTGGGGGAACATGTGGCATACGCCTACATGGAAAAGAAGGACGATGACCACACCGTCATCCGCTTCGCGACCAGCTGGGCCACAACGGAGGAGGCTGTGGAGAAGGTGTGCAGGATCCTGAAGGGATGAGGCGCTTTTGCTTGTGATTATATCTCTGTAGAGATATAATCATCTTAAATATTTGTCTGTTACTGCCCATTTCACTCTGTGGTGTAATGAGTTTTGCCATTCGAAGTATGTTGAACAGCTGTCGTTATTTTCAGAAAGGGTCTCACGATGCATCTCTATCACGGTTCGGAGAAAATCATCCGGCAGCCCGTATACGGCGCCGGCAAACGGAACAATGACTACGGCCGCGGCTTTTACTGCACGGAAAATATCGACCTGGCCAGAGAATGGGCCTGCGGAAACGGCAATGACGGCTTTGTCAATTGCTATTCCTTTGACATAGAATCGCTCAATGTCCTGCATCTGAATGAACCGCCTTACAACATCCTTAACTGGCTGGCCATCCTGACACAGCACCGGACTTATTGGCAGAACGGCGCAGTTTCAGAACAGGCGAAGGACTATCTGAAAGAACACTTCGCCGTTGATCTATCTCCTTTTGATGTCATCATTGGTTATCGCGCCGACGATTCGTACTTCTCCTTCGCGCAGGACTTCGTTGCAGGCGCAATATCGCTGCAGAAACTATCTGAAGCGATGCATCTCGGCCGTCTCGGCGAGCAGGTCATGCTAAAGAGTCCAAAGGCCTTTAAAAATATTCATTTTGAGCGGTACGAGTCTGTCCCGGCCGAAATTTATTACACAAAGAAACGTCAGCGTGATCTGGATGCCAGAAGAGAGTATCGGAGAGGCAAGAGAGAAACCGATCGCCCGGATGACTTGTTCATGATCGATATTATGAGGGAGGGAATAGAGAATGGAGATCCGCGCTTACAGTGAACTGTATCTGGATGATGCGCAGAATCACCTTGGGCAGGCTTTTGATTTTGCCCTGCTGACATTAGGATATTCTCCATCTGATTTTTCCAGTATTTTCATGGTATCAGACGTTTCCCATCAGTTCGAACAGGGCAATCCCAAATATATAGCAGGCATGAACGGCTGCGAATTAACAAGGCTCATTCTGCAGGAGAGCGGGATTGGTAATGATGCGCCCGATGAAATCTATCTCGATAAATCGCCGGAATATTGGTCTGGATGGATCCTTGCGTTTTATCAGTGGTACAGCTCAAAAACGTTCACAGAAATTCTGTCCGCGGTCTCTCTTGACGACATTCTGAAAATGTACCCGGTTTATCATGAGATGGATCCGCTTAAATTCGCTGATGCCATGAATGCCCGCATCTTTGCCCGCCAGCCGCTGACAAAACTCCGGCTGTTCCGCCAGATCAACGGACTCTCCCAGTCTGAGTTGTCCAGGCAGGCTGATGTGCCTCTCAGACAGATCCAACAGTTCGAACAGCGCAAACGGGATATCAACAAAGCGCAGTCCATAACCCTGCTGAAGCTCAGCAGGGCTCTGCACTGCACTATAGAGGAGTTGATCGAAACCGGCAGCTTCAACAGAGAGGCTGATCAGGGCCGGATCTGCCATCAGCGCAGCTGATCGAAGCGGGATTCATTGCCTGAACGGCCGGTCAAGGCGGAACCTGTCAGTGGATATGCTCGCCCGTGAGGTCATCGACGCCGTCGCCATTGAAGTCGACATGATCGCCCACGGGCCCCATGCCCTCCGGCGCATGTCCTCCGTGCCCCTCCGGCCCCGGCGCGGAATCAAGCGACTCCCTCGCGAAAACATTGTTCTCCCTCCGCTGCTTGTCCACCAGGGTCGAGAGCTGTTCCTTGATGTTCTCGCTGTCCCTGATATTCTTCAGATCGAAGTCCGCCATCGTCTTATCGGATGAGTCAATGTGGATCGTCCCCGTCCCGATGATGCGCTGCCAAAGGCTCCTCGTCAGTGTGAGGTCCGTGATGCGGTAGAGCCTGATCTCGTCCTCCTTCTGGTTCAGAAAGCCCGTCTGCACGAACAGCCTGTTCTTCGTCAGCTGGTACAGCGTGAATGTCCACGGCAGTCCCAGGGCGTTGCGCTTGCGATCTCTCCATAAAACGTCATTATGCTTCATACTGATCATCCCTCCAGGTTTTTCGCTACTGTTTCCTTTCGCTTCTTCCCTCTCTGAGCCTCTGAAAATAACTCTTCAGCAGCCCCTCGCACTCCGAAAGAAGCACGCCGCCCACTACCTCTGAGCGGTGCATGAGCTTCGGGTTGTCCACGACGTTCAGGAGTGTTCCCGCACACCCCGACTTGTCGCTCGGCGCGCCGTACACGACGCGGTCGATCCGCGCCTGCTCGATGGCGCCCGCACACATGGGGCACGGCTCCAGCGTCACATAGAGCGTGCAGCCGTCCAGCCGCCAGTCTCCGACTGCCTTTGCAGCCTTTCGGATCGCCCGGATCTCCGCATGCGAGAGCGTCGACTTATCCGTGTTGCGGCGGTTGTACCCTCTGCCGATGACCACTCCATCTTTGACGATGACACAGCCGATCGGCACCTCGAGAAGGTGCCCGGCCTTTTTCGCCTGCAGGATGGCTTCATGCATGAAGTGCTCATCCTCCTCCAGCTGCCTCTGCCGTTCCTTCTCTCTCTCCGCCTCCTGCTGCGCGCGCTTTTTCATGCGCTTCTGATAGGCGATCTCTTTGTACTGCGCCTGGGTCAGCTTCTGCTCACTATCCATTCATCTTTTCCTGACTGCTCTGAAAATGCCCCGTTCCGATGCATCTTCACAAAATCTTCTTCGTTTTCACCGCCGCCTGACTAAAAAAGCATAGAAGACTTTGTCGGAATCCGAACAATACCTTCTTCATGACGCTGCATTTCTCTGCTAATTACTGTCGACATGCGGCATCTGTATTGTTCCTCCGCAATCTGCCTTCACTGCTTTCCGAAAACTTTCTCCCGCAGCAGCCGTCCCGTCTCCGTGGCCGCAAGCCCGCCGCCCGCCGTCTCCTTCAATGACGGGGACATCGAATCGCCCACGGCCTTCATGGCGCCGATGCACTCGTCCACGGGTATTTTCAGATCAATGCCGGCGAGTGCCATGTCCGCACTGCAGAGCGCAATGGCCGTTCCGGAGGCATTTCTCTTCACACAGGGAATCTCCACAAGACCCGCAACAGGATCGCACACAAGCCCCATCTGGTTCACAATCGCCATGCCAAGGGCATTGGCGCACATCTGCGGCGTGCCGCCCATGGCCTCGACGACCGCCGCGGCTGCCATGCCGGAAGCACTGCCGCACTCCGCCTGGCATCCGCCCTGCGCACCGGCAATACTCGCGTGCTGCGCGATCACAATGCCGAAGGCGCCGGCTGTGAAAATCGACATCACAATGTCACGGCGGTCAATTTTCCGGTCTTCATATAAGGAGACAAGGCACCCCGGCAGAATTCCGCAGCTGCCCGCCGTTGGCGTCGCGACGATCTTGCCCATGGCCGCGTTGCAGTTGGACACGGACAGGGCCCTCGCCGTCGCACGCGCCATGAAATCGCCCATGACGCTCCCGCCCCGATCAGCATAGTCGGCCATCTTTTTGCCCTCGCCGCCGGTGAGGCCGGATGTCGAGTGCAGTCCTTCCTTTTTGCCGGACTGCACGGAGTCGACCATCACCTGGAAGCTCTCGTCCATCTGTCTGAAAACATCCTCCGGCTCCCTCTCCAACTGCTGCGCCTGATCCTGGAGGCAGATCTCTGAAATTTTCTTATTTTCCCGCGCGGCCTGTTCCACCAGGCCTCGGATTGTGTCGTAACTGAGCATGTCTCTCTACCACATGTGAAGCAGCAAAATCACACCGCTCTGATCAGCAGCGCATTGTGCACGTTTTCAAGTCCCCGCAGATCTCTGATCAGCTCCTCCGGCGGCAGCTCGTCGAGCTCGATGGTCATGAGCGCCTCCCCGCCTCTCTCCTTGCGGCTTAAGCGGAAGTTGCCAATGTTGAGATCGCTGTAATGCCAGTACATGAGATTCGTCACGCTGGCGATGACGCCCGGGGTGTCTCTGTGCAGAATGAGGAGGGTGTTGTTTTCACCGGTGAAAGAGACTTCCATCCCGTCGATTCCCGTGATCCGGATGTTGCCGCCGCCGATGCTGGCGCCCTCGACGATGCCGCTCTTCCCGCTTCTGCAGGTATAAGTAATGCGCGCCGTGTTGGGGTGCGCATCGGGAATGTCCTCCGGCACAAAGAGATACCGAAGGCCCCTCTCCTGGGCGATATGGAAAGCATCTCTGATCTCCACGGAGTCGCTGTGGTAGCCCATGATGCCGGCCAGAATAGCGCGGTCCGTCCCGTGTCCCCTGTAAGTTCTCGCAAAGGAGCCCGAGAGGCGGATTGTGGCCTCGACGACCGGATCGCCGTCCGCCATCTTGCAGACGACGCCGCCGAGCCGGCAGGCGCCGGCTGTATGGGAACTGGAGGGCCCGATCATCACGGGCCCGATAATGTCGAATATATTCATACCTTACATCTTGATCAGCTCATACTGCCTGCTGCCGATGCCGATTGCCTCGCCGTGCTCGAGTGTCTCCTTCCAGCGGACATTCGGGTTGCTGTCCATGAAGTGGTCATGGTAGTGGTGCCAGTTCGGCTTTGCCAGGTTGTCGCCCAGCTGGGAGTTGCGGATGGGCTCTGCCTTCTCGCACAGGTCCACGCACGCCTGATCGAGCGCGACCGGATCGAAGCTGGCCAGCATGCCGATATTGGGCAGAATCGGCGCATCGTTCTCGCCGTGGCAGTCGCAGTTGGGCGATACATCCGTGATCAGGCTGATGTGGAAGCATGGTCTCCCGTCCACAACCGCCTTCGTGTACTCCGCGATCTTGCAGCCGAGGATTTCGTTTGCATTCTCGTTGTCGTTCGAAATGGCATCAAAAGCACAAGCTCCGATGCAGCGCCCGCACCCCTTGCACAGATCCTGGTTGATGACAGCCTTGCCCGTCTCATAGGAAATGGCATCCGATCCGCACTCCGAAGCGCACCGATGACAGGCTCTGCAGAGATCAGGATCCACATGCGGCTTGCCGTCGTTGTGCTGCTGCATCTTGCCGGCCCTCGAGCCGCAGCCCATGCCGATGTTCTTGAGCGTTCCGCCGAATCCAGTTGCCTCATGCCCCTTGAAATGCGTAAGAGAGATGAAAACATCTGCGTCCATGACCGCTCTCCCGATAAAAGCAGTCTTGCAGTACGTGGCGCCTTCTACCGGCACCTCCACGTCGTCCGTGCCGCGCAGGCCGTCGCCGATGATGATCTGACATCCCGTTGTCATCGGATTGAAGCCATTGACCTCTGCACAGTAGAGATGATCCAGCGCATTCTTGCGGCTGCCGGGATAGAGTGTGTTGCAGTCTGTGAGGAACGGCTTGCCGCCCAGCTCCTTCACAACATTCGCCACGGCCTTCGCATAGTTGGGGCGAAGATATGCGATATTGCCCAGCTCACCGAAGTGCATCTTGATGGCGACGAACTTGCCGTCCATATCAATCTGCCCGATGCCGGCCTTTCTGATCAGCTTCTGCAGCTTCTCCGGCAGACTTACGCCGATTCTGGTCCTGAAATCTGTGAAATATACCTTTGATTTTTCCATAGCCGTCCTTTCTGTGTGCGCTCGTTATTTATGTTCGCAGTATACCACCGCAGTATGTTGCACTTGTGTGTCGCTTCCGTGAAACAAATGTGAAATACATTGAGTACAGCATTTTCCCGTGCTAGACTTTACGAAAGAGTGAAAATATATGCGCTCCTTCACTTCTGCAACTGCAAAGAGATGTCTGGCAATATATCTGCGAAGTGTCGGAGAATGTATTTTCAGCAGTACCACAGAATAGCTGCCGTCGCTGCAGATGTTCCGCAGTACTTAATCAGTATACTACGAAAACAATGGAAAACTGAAGCGAACCGCGCGCCAAAGCGCTCTCGTAAATGGTCCGCTGGGCCATTTACCATCAGCGAAACCGCATGCGCGGATTTCGCATCGGGGTGCCGCAGATATCGCGACACGGAAAGGAATATATGTGGACCAGAAAAGAATTGAAAAGACAGGCGCGGCATGTGATGAAAAACGCTTACTGGCGTTCAGTCCTTGCAGCATTCGTTCTTCTTGTCATCGGTGTATTGGGAGGCGAAGCAGGCTCCGCCATCCGGAAACTCCCCGCAGCCGGAGGATCGTTTGAATATCGCTCTGACGGCCCGAGTGCGGAATTCTATGCCGGAAGTCTTCCGCAGCTCCATTTTCGCGCGGACGGGTTTTCGTCGTTTTTTGATCTTTTCACGCCGTATCTGCCGATCATACTGATTGCTGCCGCAGCGATCGTCCTGATCGGTCTTGTGCTCAAGTTCGCAGTATCCATTTTTCTGTGCAATCCGCTTGAGGCCGGTGCAAAGAGAATCTTTGTCATCAACCACTACACCGGAGGCAAAGCCGGTGTCGGCGAAATGATGCATCCGTTCAGCCACGGATATCTGAATGTCGTCAAGACACTCTTTCTGCGGGATCTGTTCCTTGTCCTGTGGACACTGCTCTTCATTATACCCGGCATTGTGAAGGCATATTCCTACAGAATGGTGCCTTACATTCTCGCTGAGGATCCCGAGATGAACTGGAGAGAGGCCTTCCGCCTTTCCCGCAAAATGATGGACGGACAGAAGTGGAACGCCTTTGTGCTCGACCTCTCCTTTATTCTCTGGGAAATCCTTTCCCTCTGCACACTTGGCATCCTGAAGATCTTCTATGTAGCACCTTATGAGCAGTGCACAAACGCAGCGCTCTATGTCGCGCTCAAGACGCAGCTCCTCGGCCAGCCTGCTCCGGGACAGCAGCAGGAAACGTCGGGTTCTTCGGCAGGTCAGCAAAACGAGGCTTCCGGTTCTGATGCGAATGCATCGAATGAGCATGACTCTTCTGCGCAGGCAGGCACCGGGACGGATGCTCCTTCCCAGGAAGCACAGACGATTAACGAGGAAGATAGTTCTTCCCAGGAAGCACAACCGCATTACAATGTGGGTTCTGACGGAGATGGCGCAGATGGCAGCAATACAACGCTGTGATATAACTCAATAGCATATCATCGACTTATCGTCATCTCTAAAACAATATTATTGAGGACAAACGACCCTCAGGGAACAGCGGATCAAGTGATCCGATTTCCTGGGGGTCGTTATTTTCAGAACAAAGCAATTATGTTGCCTGCAATCAGTTAAGAAGGAGCTTAACCGCGCCGTACATGCCGGCGTCATTGCCGAGCTTCGCCGTGCGGAATGGTGTCGTCTTGCAGGAGTGGAATGCGGCGTCCTTGTAATACTTCTCGATCGCATCCAAGACGATCTGCCCTGCCTTGGAAACGCCGCCGCCGATGACATATACCTCGGGATCAACGACAACCGCAAGATTGGCGAGTGCCCTTCCGAGAATCCGGCCGAAGTCATCGACAACTTCAAGAGCAACGCTGTCGCCGTCCTTGGCTGCGTCAAAGACTTTCTTTGCAGAGAGCCCGTCATTATTCTCCAGAACGGTCTTCTTTCTGTTCTTTGCGAGCTTCCTGTGCGCCATCCTGGTGATGCCGGTCGCGGACGCATACTGCTCAAGGCATCCCTTTCTGCCGCAGTTGCAGACATCTGCCTCGTCATAGTTGACCGTCATGTGCCCGATTTCAGCGCCTGCGCCGTGGAAGCCGGAGAGGATCTTTCCGTCAATAATGATGCCGCCGCCGACACCAGTGCCAAGCGTGACGATGACCATGCTCGAGAAGCCCTGGCCGCCTCCCTTCCAGTACTCGCCGAGCGCTGCGACATTGGCGTCATTGCCGACCTCAACGCGGACACCGCCCAGCATCTCAGAGAGGTCGTCCTTCACGTTCACGACGCCCCAGCCGAGGTTCACGCAGATGTTCACGACGCCGCCTTCCAGAACAGGCCCGGGAACATCAATGCCAACGCCAAGAATCTCCTCTTTTGTGATCTTCTTCTCTGCCATCTTCTCCTTGATGGTCTGTGCGATATCCGGCAGAATGCTGCGGCCGTTGTCCTCAGTCCTTGTCGGAATCTCCCATTTTTCGAGAAGCGCTCCCTCTGTGTCAAAAAGGCCGCACTTCACTGTTGTGCCGCCTACATCAATGCCAAACGCATACTTCGCCTTGCTCATCTTATGAATCCCCCTGAAACCGATTGCTGACGGTACCGTTTTTCTTGTTCCTTGTTTCCTGTTTCTTAATTTCCTATTTCTTGTTTCCTGTTTCTTATTTCTTGTTGCTTGTCCTTGTTCTTTGTTTCTTGCTGCTTGTCCTTTTGTTGCTTGTTGCTTGTTCCGGTACCGTTTCCAATATAGGTTTTACTTCATTTATGATACCGTGACAAGCGCAAATCCGCAATTACTGATCGCGTCTATAAGCCGCAATTGCTGATCGCGTCATAACCGCTGAATATCCGCTATGGTCAAAGTTTCTAAGGCCTCATTCCATTTCTGGAACTATACTTGTACTTTTCATCCAAATGGTCGGTATAGCAGCCCTTTTGTCCGTACCACTGCTCTAATCTGGCCGCGCCCTACATCCAAATGACAGGCAGCCAACGCTCTTGTCCGTACCGCTGCCCAAATCAGCCCGCCCTGCATCCAAATCTATGGTTAGTCATCTCTCTTGTCTGTACCGGGTTCAGAAAAAGGGATTAGCAACAATTAATAAGGTACACCTCAGTGAGATACCTTTATTGACCATTTACGAAGTTAGGCCGCGGGTGTCGAAAGTGAGGCCTCGTGGATGAAAGCTACCCGCCGGAAATGACACAAGTTAGGCCGCACGGGCAGGGAAACGGGGTACGTGGATGATAGTTGACGGACAGAGCAGCCGCAAGTTAGGCCGCGCAATTTGGAAATTATATTCTGTGGATGTAAAAAATAAAAAAGGACAGATATGAGTTAGGCCGCAGGTGTCGAAAGTGAAGCCTCGTGGATGAAAGCTGATTGCCGGAAATGACACAAGTTAGGCCGCACGGGCAGGAAAACGGGGTATGTGGATGATAGTTGACGGACAGAGTAGATGCAAGTTAGGCCACGCAATTTAGAAATTATATTCTGTGGATATAAAAAATAAAACAGGACAGATATGAGTTAGGCCGCACGGGCATTAATCGCACCCCTGTGGATAAATCAGCTCGCAGCAACCATGAAAATTGCAGGCCACAGTGGCATTTATCGCGCCTCTGCGGATAAATCAGCTCGCAGCAACCATGAAAATTGCAGGCCGCAGTGGCACTAATCGCAATCCCGCGGATAATCATTGTCAATCATCTAAGGAAATTCGAAGATGCGAACGGAGAATTCCTAATTCACTCCCCTCCCGCGTATAACTGGCAATACGCGCCTTTCCTCTCGGGATCCTGCCGATGCACTCCTCTCGTGTATGGTTGGCAATATGCGCCTTTCCTCTCGGGATCCTTCCGATGTCACTCCCCTTCCGCGTATAGCTCGCAACACATTGGTCACTGATACGGAAGCGGTGGCCATCACTCCCCTTCCCGCGTATAGCTCGCAAGGAACTGCCGCGTCCTCTCCTCCTTCGGGTGCTCGAACACCTCTTCCGGCGTTCCCTCCTCAGCAATTCTTCCGTCATCCATGAAAATAACATGGTCCGACACATCCCTTGCAAAGCTCATCTCATGTGTCACGATAATCATCGTAGTGTGGTGCTCAGCCAGCCCCCGAATAACCTTCAAAACCTCACCTGTGAGCTCCGGATCCAGTGCAGAGGTCGGCTCATCAAAACAAAGAATATCCGGCTTCAGCGCCATTGCCCTCGCAATCGCGACTCTCTGCTGCTGGCCGCCGGAGAGCTGATGAGGATAATTGTTCATACGGTTCTCCAGCCCCATACTGACGAGCAGTTCTTTCGCATGCTCCTCAATGGCCTTCGCATCAAAAGTGCCGGCCGCCTTCGCCGCAAGCGTTGGCGCCAGCATCACATTCTGCAGAGCCGTGTACTGCGGAAAGAGATTGAACTGCTGAAAAACCATGCCGAAGTGCAGGCGCTTCCTGCGCAGCTCCTCCTCCGAGGAAGTTGTCTTCGCCTTCGCATCAAAGAGTGTCTCCCCTTTGACAATAATCTTCCCCTCGTCCGCCCGCTCAAGAAAATTGAGGCAGCGGAGCAGTGTCGTTTTGCCGCTGCCGGAGGAACCGATGAGCGAAAGCGCCGTTCCCTCCTCCATCGAAAAACTGATTCCCTTCAGCACCTGTGTCGCGCCGAAGTTCTTGATGATATTCTCTACCTGCAGAATTGTCATAAACCAAGCCTCTTGCCGCTCTTCACTCTCTCGGAGGTTACGCAGCGCCGTCGATCCTTACTTTTCAAAGATCAATTGAAAACAAACGCTGCCGCAATCCGCTTCAAATGCTGCATAAATCCCTCTGCTGAGAGGCACCGCTGCAGCGCTCCATCAGCGGAAATAATCCAGTGCTTTCTCCAGTCTGCCGAACAGTGCAGTCAACAACCCGCTGAAAACAAGATAGAACACGCCCGTATAGAACAGCGGCCAGAGAATGCCGTCGCTCTTGATGAACGCCTGCCCGGCCCAGATCACCTCGTATACCGCGATGACCCGCGCAAGAGAGGTGTCCTTCACCAGATTGATGATCTCATTCGACATCGGAGGAACAATTCTCTTGATTACCTGCAAGAGAATGACACGCAGAAAGATCTGCCCCCTCGTCATGCCAAGAACCTGTCCTGCCTCATACTGACCAACCGGAATGGACTGGATGCCGCCTCTGTAAATCTCGGAAAAATAGCACGCGTAATTGATCACAAAAGCGACCAGCGCTGCAGTAAATCTTCCTCCGTCTCCCGCGCCCCAGATGTTGTTGTGCAGCATCATGCCTGGGCCGTAGTAAATCACAAGGAGCTGCAGAAGAAGAGGCGTTCCGCGCATCACCCAGATCAGAAAGACGATCGGCCAGCGGATGACCTTCACCTTCGACATGGAACCAAGACTCATGACAAGGCCCAGCGGAAGGGAAAAGAGGAGCGTGAGCAGGAACAGCTTCAGCGTCATGCCGAAGCCTTCCATCAGAGATAGTGTAACCGTCAGGAACATAACTGAAAATATAGTCCTTTCCAGATGTTATTGTCAGCACTGTCCCGGAAAGGGAGGAATCCGGCGCACAAGCGCCTTACGGATTCCTGCCTTTCCGGGACCGGAATTATCAAACTTTATTCGTCAATCATTTACTGCTGCACAAGGGCATCCTGCACACCGTACTGCTTGGCGATGCTCTCCATAGTGCCGTCCTTGGTGAACTTTGCGAACTCATCATTCAGGTAAGAGGCGAGATCAGATCCCTTTCTGGCACCCACAACGTACTCCTCTGTCGTCAGTTCAAGTGTGTGTGTGAGATTCGGATAATCCGTGCCCTCGCCGATCATGGCACCCGCCATCAGAAGATCGATGATGCTGGCATCCGATGTACCCGCAGCCACCTCCATCAGGGTATCAGACTGCGCACTCAGAGAAGTATAGTTGAAGCCGAGGTCCTTGGCCGCTGCCTCTCCTGCTGAGCCCGCCTCAACAGCAAAATTCAGATCCTTCATGCTGTCTGTGTCGGGATACTTGTCTGCCTTGTCCTTGGGCAGAACGACTACCTGTGCGTTATTCAAGTAGGGCTCTGTGCACTCCATGGACTTCTTCACCTCGTCCGTGAGCGTCATGCCGTTCCACACAACGTCGATGCTCTTATTGTCGAGCTCGAGCTGCTTGTTGTCCCAGTCGATCTCTGTGAACTGCACATCGACGCCGAGGTCCTCGCCGACCTTCTTGGCAAGGTCTGCATCAAAACCAATCCAGTCTCCATTGTCATCCTTGTAATCCATCGGCGCGAAATCCGTGATGCCGACAATCATCGTGCCCTTATTCTTGATATAAGCGACATCACTGTCCGCGGCATCAGAAGAACTCCCCGCCTCTGTTCCGGCATCAGCAGCAGATGCATCTGCCTGCGCCGTGTCTGCTGCTGCGCTCTCTGAAGAAGCACTGGATGCCGCTGAAGAAGCTCCTGAAGAACTCTGCCCGCCGCAGCCTGTGAGCGAAGCGATCGTCATTCCCGCCAATACTACTGCCATAATTCTTTTTTTCATAATGCCTCCTCCCAGGCCGCTCCGCGGCCATTCTTTTCACATTTTCAAAAGCCTTCCACGATCAGCCTTGGAAGACTATTAAAAATAAGAATTACTTCTGTCCGATACCTGATTCGATAATTTAATTGTTTATCACTTTACCATACTGAATTGCATAGTGCAAGAAAAAGACACCGTTTCCGATGTCTTTCCCTTGGGTACTGGGGCATCAGCGATTCAAATTGAATTTCTTATTGGCGTCCACAACAATCGCCCCATCAGATCTGGCATACTGCAGTCCGATGAGCAGGGCCGCTTCCAGCTTCTTTCCCAGTCTCCCGTACCCGAGTACCCTGGACGTCTCCCTGAGAAGATATTCTTTGTCCATCGGTCCTTTCTGTGAAATGGCATAGCACATGGCATTGCAAATTTCCTGCGGTGCGATCCCGTCTCCGGAGCGCTCATTCGTCACCCGGATTCCCCTGTATGCCTTAGGGTCCTCTCCGTCGGGCCAGCAGAATACCACTCCCTTGTACTTGACATTCTTCACCTTTGCCAATTTTAAGGCCTTTTCTGTAGCGGCCAAAGTGCTGTTCGTCCTGCTCACACCGAACGAACCCATCAGGCGGCGGATGAGCGTATCCTTCAGAATCGGCGCCTCGATCTTCATGATCATCTCTATGCGGTGCTGCAATTCCTGCCGGTTCGCTGGCGCCACATACTCCTCAGCAGAAAGAGGTGTTGTGGGAAGATCAGCTGCCTGATATGCCATAATTTGAAATGCGGCAGCCTTCCCATCCTTCCCGAATCCTCCGCTGCTATTCTTTTTGAGACATTCCGGCCGGTTTTCCTTTTGGTCTTCTTTCCCGCTTTCCTGCTGATCCCCTTTTCGGCTTTCTTTTTGATCGTCCGGCCGAATTTTCTTCCGATCTTCCTTTCCGCCTTCCGGCTGGTTCCCTGTTTTCAGTCCGACCATGCACTCCTTTGTCTGTGAGGGTCCGCTGGTTTGGCCTCCGCGTTCGCCGTTTTCTTCTCCGCCGTCAATACTGCCATTGACACTGCTCTCCGCCTCTTCCGACACAACATCTGCCGCCTGTCTGGCCAGTTCCGCCGCAAGATTTTTCTCTTCCAAGGGACTGTCAGCACTTTGCTGTTTCAGCTTCTCTCTGGCCTCTGCATCTGCCTTGGACTGCGCTGCAAGACTATCCAGCAGTGTCATGATCTTGTTGATCTCTCTTTCGCGGCTGTCCCACCAGTCGACTGTCCACACCCGGTGAATATGCCATCCCAGGTGCCGCAACACGCCGACCTGAGAGACCTCCCGATCTCTCGCGTACCTGGTATCGCGGTAATTGTCGCCGTCCAAAAGGATCCCCATCAGATATTCTTCCGGATTGTAGGGATCAACCACAGCCAGGTCAACATGAAAATCAGAGTGTCCGACCATCTCTGCGCACTGGAACCCGTGCTGTTCAATAGCCTGTTGTATACTCTGCAGAATCCCATGACAGCTGCTCTTCTGCACCGCTCCGGTGCCGCCATCTGACAGACTGTGTCCTTCCGCAAAACGAAGGAAATCCCGGAAGGCCTTCAATCCATCCGGAGATGACTCCGTCACAAGAATCTGTGAGGAATACAGGCTGGTGAAAATAGTCATGGTGACCCTGGCTCTTGAAAAGGCGACGTTCAGACGCTTTCCTCCGCCCTGCTTGTTAATTGGGCCGAAATTCATGGAAACATGGCCCTTTTCATCCGGTCCGTATCCGATGGAAAATAAAATGACGTCCCTCTCATCTCCCTGCACATTTTCAAGGTTCTTGACGAATAAGGGATCCTCGCCGCTGTTGGCCCACTGGTCCATCTGCGGATCCTGCTGGAACCTCTTGTTCAGCAGATCCTCTATCAGCGCCTGCTGTTTGACATTGAAAGTAACGACCCCGATGGACTCTCCGCGAAGCTCATCACTTCGGTATCTCCGGATAATTTCTGCTGCGACAGCTTCTGCTTCCTTAAGATTGACTCCCTTGCTGTAGATTCCATCCACATGAACAGCGCTCACATGGCGCTCCCTGTCATTGGCAGACGGGAAGGTCAGCATCTTATTGCCATAAAATTCGTAGTTGCTGAACTCAATCAGGCTCTCATGCGTACTGCGGTAATGCCACTGCAGATGGAGGGACGGGATTCCAAGCGCCAGCGCATCATCCAGAATACTGTCCAGATCATCAAGCGTGATGTCATCCACCTGCGGCCCTGCGCCCGCAAAAAAGCTTGTCGGCGGCATCTGTTTGGGGTCTCCGGCAATAACAGCATTCCTGGCTCTTGCCAGTGCCCCGACCGCCTTGCAGGTTGGCAGCTGAGATGCTTCGTCGAAGATGACAACATCGAACAGGTGATTATTCTGCTCCAAGTACTGGGCAACCGAATTCGGGCTCATCAGAACACACGGACAGAGCCTGCCCGCAATATCCGGAATTCTTCTGAAGAGCTCACGGATCGATATTCCTCTTGCATTGCTGCTGATGGCCTTCCGGAGGAGACTTACTTCTCTGCCGATTTCAGGACCGTCGAATGCCGTCGGGACCCTTGCAGCCAGGAGATTGAAAATTTCACTTTTGGTCTCCTGCAGGAGAAGATCGTCAATTCTCTTGAACTGCTCGATGGATTCGTTGAAGGTTGCTCCTGAAAAGCTTCCCAAAACATCATCGTCACTGATGATCGTATCAATCAGCTCGTGGTACAGGCCCTTCCGGTATGCCGGAATGAGGTGATCTGCGGCCATCCCATTTTCAAAAGCATCGATCACCGGCTGCAGTCCAACTTCCCTGCAGTCCGCCCTTGCCTTATTGTATAGGGCAAGATCCTTCAAATTGAAGGAACCGGAATGAAGGACACTGCAGAAGGCGAGCTCTGCTTCCAGCCAGTTCGGTTCGGTGTTTTCCGCTCTCTGAAGGAGCTGATTCAGCGCCTGTTCCGATTTCATGCATTCGTCACAGGCCGCATGGTATGCACTGACTGCCTTCCGGACATCCTCGTACCCCAGGAGAGTGCCTAATTCATCCAGGCCTCCCTTATAGATTTCCGCCTTTCTCTCCATGGCCTTCGCTTCGGCGGCCGCTTTGTCATATGCATCAGCTGTCTCATAGGCGCGAAGCACTGCCCGGTCCGCGGCTGGCAGCTGCGCCTCCGAGTTGTCCAATTGTACCTGACCCATCTGGTAATTTCTGACTCTCTGCAACAGAGCCGGGATATTGTCCGTCTTAACAGGGATCACGGCATAGGTCTGGAGATTCCTGCGCAGACTCTCCAATGCCGCTCCCTTTCCGAAGAATTTCTTCTCCGCCGCAGCATATTGATTGAGCCAATCCTCCATATTCATCGATAAGAACGGCTCCTGCCAGATGGTCAGAAGAAATTCCTTCTCTCTCTGCAGCGGTTCCCACCTTGCATATTCCTCATGCAGCCGGGCGGAATCAGAATGAAGGATCTCATTGGCCTTCTGCAAGGCAGGTCCTTCCTTCAGACAGAAAAGGCAGAAATCATCCAGCGCTCTGTAATCGCTGCGCGACATCGGCGGGCTAACCGTCAGGATCTCTGTAATCCCGCGCACAGACTCCTTCAGGCAATTCAGCTCTTTGCTGTATGCATCAGGCAGTACTGATAAGCCTGCTCTGAGCTCTGTTGTATAAGAAGTTACTCCAATCCCGCGGAGCGGAGAATCCGCAATATGAACCAGGTTGCTGCCTGCCGCCGTCAGCTGTTCGATCCGTGATATGTGCTTCTTCACCATATCACTTGTGAGCTCTCTCACTGCATAGGGATTGAAGCGGATTTCTTCCTTGCTGCCGCGCACGCCTTCATACAGGTCAATCAGTTCGCGCAGGCTGTAACCGCACTTTCTGGCCTCATGAAGATGTTCCCGATAACCATCCAGGCGGCCTCTGCGCAGCTTCATCTGCGAGAGGACCTCTTCATAATCCTCTCCCTCTTGATTTCTGCGCACATTGAGCGCACGATCCAGCTGCGTCAGAACCTGCTTCTTGCTCGCCTTATCGGAATGCAGCTCGAGGCAGAAGTCGCCAATGCCGAGCTGAGACAGGCGCTTTTGCACAACAGAAAGTGCCGCCATCTTTTCTGCGACGAAAAGGACGGTCTTGCCCTGTGCCATCAGGTTTGCGATCATAGCTGTAATGGTCTGGGATTTGCCTGTTCCGGGCGGCCCGTGCAGGACGAACGTTGCGCCATGTGCTGCCATTTTGACGGCATGCAGCTGTGTTGCATCTAAGGATATTGGAAGGTAGGTCTTCTCCTCATCCAGGTTGTCCGGGAGTGTCACATCGAAATCGACGTAGCCTTTCATCAGACTGCGAACAACATCGCTCCCTTCCAGCCATTTCTCTGCACCATGCAGATCATTCCACATGGCGAACTGAGAGAAGCTGAAATTCCCGATCACACAGGATTCCACCACATCCCAGCCGGGGAGCGAGAGCACGGCGCTGCGCACAATCGCGAATACCTTTCGTATATCGATGCCGTGTTCATCAGAGGGGAGAGGGTCCACCCCGCCGATCTCAATGCCGAAATTCTGCTTCAATAATTCCAGCAGGGTTGTATTAAAATGCGGATCTTCGTCCCGCATATGAAGCGCATAGCCCTGGTTCGCCGATTTTCTGACAATCTCCACCGGCAGCAGAACCAGCGGGGCATAGCACGGCTTCTTTGGATCTGACGGGTCAAACCAGCGAAGCAATCCCACTGCGAGGTAAAGACTGCTGACGCCGTTCTCCTGTTGGGAAGCGCGGGCAGCGCGGTATATATTGGTCAGGCTCTTCTCCAGTTCTTTCGCGGTCTGAAATGTGTAGAGGCGGTGGCTGCGGAACTCGGAACGGAGTTTACTGTTGAAATCGAATGGGCCGGCCTGCCAGTCGGTCATCTCATATACACCGAGCTGTCTGACTGTGTACGGAAGCCATCGGATAAGCTTGGATTTCCCTGTCTTCTCATCCGTCTCTTTAAATGCCACATCGGTTATCTCTTCCGGCACCTCCAGCAGCCGGAATTCCTCTCCGTCCGCCAGCGCATCCTCCAGCTCGTCAATATGAGCCGACATGATCGGCTCCACGGATCCGCCGGTCGGAAGGTTCAGGAGCATATTGTGCCTGCTGAGGTCCAGGAGCTTGCTCTCCCAGAGATCGAGCTTAGTCATCTTTTTCTGTGCCTTCGGGGCAGTGTCATCGACAATGCCGATGTCCAGCGCCTTGGGTGCTGCGGTGAGGTCCTTCTGCGCCCTCTCTTCGACATCAACGGTGAATATTCCGTCTTTGACTCCCCGGGCAGGAAGCGGCTTTACGCCATACCGCCTTGCGCGAAAGACATCCACAGCGCACTGAAATTCCTCTGGTTTTGCAAAATGGGCATATTTTCCTGCCTGTTCAGCCTGCTCATAATTCACGGACTGTCCGGCGCACATGGCTGTGCATTCCACAAATGTCAGTTCGTCCGATTTGTTGTCAAAGCGTTTCAGCAGTTCCTGGATATCCTTGACAATGACATCCTTGAAGCTTCGCTCAGACAGCCACACACCGGCAAAGATATGCCCATTCAGCAGTACAAGAATCGGATGCAGTCCGATTGCCTCAAGACAGGAGGCATAAAGGAGCGTCATGTCCATACAGGTGCCAAGCCGCTGCTCCATGATCACTTCAGGCGTGCGGACCCGCTGACCGCCTTCAAAGGAAGCCGGCGGCTCACAGTAGGCAATATTCTGTTTTTGGATAGCGGCATACACCGCAGCCGCCAGATCTCTTACCCGATTGGGGTCATTCTCCTGATAGCCTTCCAGAGATGATTTCTTCCCCCATTTTGTCAGCTGGTTCGAGGCCTCGCGGATCAGACCTGTGACAACCGGATGATTGGGCATGACAAGAGAGGCCAGCAGATCCGTGTAATTAAATCCCGGCCACTCATCATAGGCCAGGATTTTCATCTGCCTGCTCTGTTCCGAAATAACACTGCCCTGACAGACAAGCCGTACGGTAATATTCGCGAAGACAGTTTCGGAAATGCCTGCCAGCGCCCGGCCGTTTACCTCAAGATTGATGTTCAGACCAGACAATGGCTTTCCCGGCGGGATCGGCGGTACGTCTGCTGAAAATTCACGAAAGAAATCGGCATCTGATGTGACTGTCAGGGTCAATCCTTCCGCCGGATCCTGTCCCCGATTAAGAAGCGTGATATCCCGGATTGGTGAGACATGATTCTGGTAGAGTGCATAATTAAACAGCTCCATGTGCCCCACCTGAATTTGGACCTGCCCCGGCTCTATCTGCATGTTCTGATCTCTGTCTGCTGACATAACTTCCCCCCAAATACCTTTACAGCCAGGACAGAGACATTTCTGATCTCTCTCCCGCCTTACCTAGTATTATAACTGTCGGATTGTAATCCTGTCATCGGCGGTTCTGTATCACGCAAAAAAACCAGCCGGACTGTTGTGTCCTGGCTGGTTTTCATATTCTGTCTTTATATAAGATCTGCTTCCCGGAAAGGTCCTTTTGCAGATGAACAGATCTGTCCTGGTTGGACAGGTTCTGCTTTCAAAAAATCAGAACCGGATTAATGGATCATCCGCGGGAAAACGACTGCATATCAGTTCTGCCGATCAGTTCTTCTTTGCGAGCTCAGCGAGAGCTGTGAAGCCTGCTGCGTCGTTGACTGCGAGGTCGGCGAGCATCTTTCTGTTGATGTCAACGCCGGCAGCCTTGAGGCCGTGCATCAGCTGGCTGTAGGAGATGCCGTTCACTCTTGCAGCTGCGTTGATACGTGTGATCCAAAGAGAGCGCATATCTCTCTTTCTGATCTTTCTGCCGCCGAATGCGCTGTTCTGTGCGCGCATAACGGACTGCTTGGCAACTCTGTAATGTCTGGATCTCGCCTCTCTGTAACCCTTAGCGAGCTTGAGTACTCTGTTGTGCTTCTTCTTTGCGTTTAAAGCGCCCTTGATTCTTGCCATTTCAATTCTCCTTTGGTCCTATACGTCAATGCCGGTAATCTCAATCAGAGATAAGGCATAATCTTCTTCATTACCTTTACGTTCGTTGCATCCGTAACGGTAGGCTTTCTGAGGTTTCTCTTTCTCTTTGTGGACTTCTTGGTAAGAATGTGACGCTTATTGGCCTTGAATCTTACTAACTTGCCGTTTCCTGTCAGCTTGAAACGCTTGGCAGCTGATCTGTTTGTCTTCATTCTGGGCATAACAATTACCTCCTTAGTAAAGCGAACTGACGATCAGTTCTTCTTCTGTGCCAGAAACATGGACATGCTTCTTCCCTCGACCTTTGGTGCCTTGTCCACAATCGCGCAGTCGGTTAATGCATTGGCAAAATCCGTGAGAATATGAACGCTGGCGCCCATGTGTGCCATCTCACGTCCGCGGAATCGGAGAGTCACCTTGACGCGGTCACCTCTTGTCAGGAATTTTCTTGCCGCGCCGACCTTGGTCTCCAGATCGTTGGTATCGATGTTGGGAGAAAGACGAATCTCCTTGATCTCCACGATGTGCTGCTTCTTCCGGGCATCTTTCTCCCGGCGGAGCTGCTCATATCTGAATTTGCCGTAATCGATGATCTTGCAGACAGGGGGCTTTGCCTGTGCTGCGATGAGCACAAGGTCAAGACCTGCATCCTCTGCAGCTCTTCTGGCATCCTGAATGCTCATGATGCCGAGCTGCTCGCCCTCGGCGGAAACCACCCGGACTTCTCTGTCTCGAATCTGATCATTGATCGGTACTGAGAATTTGTTGTTATTCCTGTTATTAATGGTATTACCCTCCCCAATCGCGAATCGGCGCCCGCCGCCCGCTATCGCAGTTTAGCGCGAAAAATAAGACGCTGGCATTCAAGCTGCCACCGTCTTCTCCTGGATCATTCGCTGGAATGATGAAGTCATGAACTCTGACAACGCATTTATCGTCAGGTGAGAGCGGTAACTCTGCTTGATGTGTTGTGTGAAAAGATATTCCTCTCACATACGATGTAAATTATACAGAACCGGAAGATCTATGTCAAGAGCGTTTTTGGAATGTCTCTTCCCGATCTTCCCGAATCATAACAACAGTATCTGCGTGGCAGCAATATATGCCTGCTTGGCGTCCTGCGCTTATTTCTTATGCTCCCCCTTGTCGTGTTTCTTCGCCTTTGGAGCGGCCTGGGCCCCCTTCTCCGCGCTTTGCATCTCCCGCTGCAGGGCCTCCTCCATCTCCTTACGCGCCTCCGGATTCGAATTCAGGAGGTCAATGCTGGCGATGGTGTGCCTGCGGCTGTAGAATCCAATGGCATAGATCAGAATCCACGCGAAAATGGGCACCGCAATGGTCAATCCGATGCACAGGCGGAACATCTGCGCATGGCCTGGTGTGGCCATAAGAGCCGAAATAAAGGCAAGAATATACATTGCAATGAGCAGCAGGATAGCAAGGAGAGCGACGATTCGCTGCCCTTTGCTCCAGCGGGATTTTCCGATGCTATCTGCCTGCCCGGCAGAATGATTCTGATTTTGCTTTAGTTCTGTCATGGGTTAAACCTCGCTTGCCGCATATTGCGTCCACAGTCGATTGCTAAAATTCACGGTGATTATAATGCAGCGGCGCAGGCAGAGAATGCTCTGGGTGTGTACGCGAGCAATCTGATCCGCGTTACTGACAGTGAAGCTCTGGAAGGGGCGCATGCGCGTTTTCCAAAACGTGCATGCGAGGTCCGTCATGTCTGAAGCCTCCCCGCATCGGCGGGGAGGCAAGTTCGGACCGTCCCCTGGAAGAGCGAGATGGAAGTTAGCGGATCGATGCGCAGCGGTCACACACAGAGCATCTCTGCCTGCGCCGCTGCATAGAAAAAAGACCGCCTTCTGCTGCCGGGCTTTACAAAAGGCAGGCCACACAGCCTGCCTTTTGCACATTCCTACTGATCGTCAATATTTTCAGTCCTGCACTTCATCCGCGCAGTTCATCACTTCTTCAGCGGAGACTCCCTGTAGATGATGTCGTCTCTGGAAGGACCGTTCGAAACCATCGTGATCGGGAAGCCGATCTGCTGCTCGATGAAGTTCACATAGTCCTGTGCTTCCTTCGGCAGATCCTCGAACTTTCTGATGCCGCGGATATCGCACTTCCAGCCCTTCATCTTCTTGTAGACAGGCTTGCATCTCTTCAGATCGCGGGTCACAGGGAACTCTGTGGTCTGCTGACCATCGAGCTCATAAGCTACGCAAACCGGGATCTCATCCCAGATGCCGAGGTCATCGAGAACTGTGAGAGCCACATCTGTAGCGCCCTGTACACGGCAGCCGTACTTGCTGGCTACGCAGTCGTACCAGCCGACTCTTCTCGGGCGCCCTGTCGTTGCGCCGAACTCACCGCCGTCGCCGCCGTGGTTGCGCAGCGTATCTGCCGTCTCGCCGTGCTCCTCAGAGACGAACTCGCCTGCACCTACTGCAGAAGAATATGCCTTGGAAACAGCGACGATCTGGTTAATCTCATAGGGAGCAATGCCGCAACTGACAGCGCCGAAGGCGGCAAGAGGGCTCGACGACGTCACCATCGGATAAATGCCGTTGTCGGGATCCTTCATCGTACCCAGCTGGCCCTCGAGAAGGACTGTCTTGTTCTGGCGAAGAGCCTCAAAGAGATACTCGGAGACATTGCCGATATACGGACGAACCTCTTCGCGGACGGACTTGATCCAGTCCAGAAGGCCTGCTCTGTCGATCGGATCGTGGTGATAGAGGTGAACGAGGAGCGTGTCCTTGATGTCGCAGACGCGGTCGATCTTCTCCTTCAGGACATCGTCATCCTGGAACAGCTCATTGACCTGCCAGCCGATCTTTGCGTATTTGTCAGAATAAAAAGGAGCAATGCCGGACTTCGTTGAACCGAAGGACTTGCCCGCAAGTCTTGCCTCCTCGAGTGTATCGAAGAGAACGTGATAAGGCATCATCACCTGCGCTCTGTCCGAGATCATGATCTGCGGCTGCGGAACGCCCTTGTCTGTGATGGACTTCAGCTCCTGCATGAACTTCTCGATATCCAGTGCTACGCCGGCACCCATGATGTTCATGATGTTCTGGTGGAACACGCCCGAAGGAACGGTGTGAAGAGCGAACTTGCCGTACTGATTGACGATTGTGTGACCTGCGTTTGCTCCGCCCTGAAAGCGGACAACAACGTCTGCACGCTCTGCCAGGGTATCTGTGATCTTGCCCTTGCCTTCGTCGCCCCAATTAGCGCCTACAACTGCCTTAACCATGCTCAAAACCTCCGGTTTTCCCGTAACACTGTATGCTGGTGCTGCGCAATTCGTCTTTCCTGCATCCAAAATCTGCATCAGAAAGCATCCGGAGCATCTCCGGACCACGTGCAGTATACTACGCACGGCCCAAACCTGCAAGAAAACTGCCCTTTTGGGCCTTATACGCTCATCCGGGAGCGGGGTCCCTTCGGCACGCTCCCGCTCTTGCTTAGCTCGTCACGCTGCTAAGCTCGAAAAGACCTCGCTAAGCAGCGACGGCACGCAAAGGCACTCAGGGACTCCCGCTCCCGGATTCGCTCACACAACTGCGAAGCGGACAATCTATTGTATCCGCTATACAGCAGCGCGGGCAGGGACAGGAAGTGCCCGAGCGCTCTTGAATCCCGTCGTTACTTAGCGAGGTCTCTCACGAGCTTAGTAACGTGACGAGGATTCAGGAAGCGGGAGCGGGCCGAGGGCACTCCTGTCCCTGCCAAGCGTATGGTGTAATATTTTCAGACCTCGATATCCGCCTTGACGCCCAACTGATCCTTATTGGCCTCGAGCATCGGGCGAACGTACTCCTCCAGGTAGCGCTCCACCTGGTGAGGCGCTGCGCCGACGAAGAGCTTCGGATCGATGTACTTGTTCAGCTCCTCTCTCGTCATGTGGAACATGGGATCTGCCGCGATGAGATCGAGAAGATTGTTGTCGCCGCCGTCTTCCTTCACGTGGCGGCCCGCCTGCATGGAGAGCTCTCTGATCTCCTCGTGATACTTCTGGCGGTCTCCGCCCATCTTCACCTCATCCATGAGAATGCCCTCAGTGGCCATGAAGGGAAGCTCGGCCTGGAGGTGTTTTTCAATGACCTTGGGGTAAACAACGAGACCGGACGTCACGTTGATGCAAAGGTCCAAAATGCCGTCGATGGCAAGGAAGCCCTCGGGAATAGAGAGTCTCTTGTTGGCGGAGTCGTCGAGTGTTCTCTCCATCCACTGTGTGCCGGCTGTGACTTCTGTGTTGATCACGTCGGCCATCACATAGCGGGAGAGGGAGCAGATTCTCTCGGAGCGCATCGGATTTCTCTTGTAGGCCATGGCCGAAGAGCCGATCTGTGTCTTCTCGAAAGGCTCCTCAATCTCCTTCAGATGCTGCAGCAGACGGATGTCGGTTGCCATCTTCATGGCAGAGGAGGCGATGCCTGCGAGTGCGTTCAGAACGAAGGTATCTACCTTGCGGGAATAGGTCTGGCCGGAAACGGGGTAGCACTCCTTGAAGCCCATCTTCTTCGCGATCATGGGATCGAGCTTATCCACCTTGTCGAGATCTCCGTCGAAGAGCTCCACGAAGGATGCCTGTGTGCCGGTTGTTCCCTTGCTGCCGAGGAGCTTCAGCTGAGAGAGCGTGTGCTCCACTTCTTCCAGATCCATCATGAATTCGTGGATCCACAGTGTCGCTCTCTTGCCGACTGTCGTTGGCTGTGCGGGCTGAAAATGCGTGAAGGCGAGGGTCGGCTGATCCTTGTACTCCTCTGCGAAATCAGCGAGGGAGGCAATGACGTTGATCAGCTTCTTTCTGACAAGGCGAAGGGCATCACGCATCAGGATGATGTCTGTGTTGTCACCGACATAGCAGCTCGTCGCGCCGAGATGGATGATGCCTGCTGCCTTCGGGCACTGCTGGCCGTAGGCGTAGACATGACTCATGACATCGTGGCGCACTACCTTCTCACGCGCCTGCGCAACATCGTAGTTGATATCATCCGCATGCGCCTTCATTTCATCGATCTGCTCCTGCGTGATATTCAGGCCCAGCTCCTTCTCTGTCTCGGCGAGCGCGATCCAGAGCTTTCTCCACGTTCTGAATTTCTTGTCCGGAGAGAAAATGTACTGCATCTCCTTGCTTGCGTATCTTGTTGAAAGAGGGCTCACATATCTGTCGTGATTCATGTCGTCCTTTCCGCCGCTTCTCCTGCGGCTTTCACACCTAAACTATCGCTGTCTCTCTGGTTTTGCGGTAATCATCCTTCATCTGCTGGATAGTCTGATGAAGGGCAATTTCATAATTCGTGTTCTGTCCGTCCTGGTGGTAGTCTCTGAGCCTTGCGACCTGCATCTCGAGACTGGATCTCTGGTAATCCGCATCGGCCTCCTTCACGCGCTTCTCGAGCTCGAGAGAGGCGTTGTAGCACTCCGGATGCTCACTGACAAACGCGACGTATTCCTCATCGGGCAGGCCAAAGCGCACCGCTGCCAGATACCGCAGATAGAGATCAGATCTCCCCGACAGATCATAAGCACTGCCAAAGCACTCCGCCGCCCTGCGGAACCGGAACATCCGCGCACAGATAGTGCCGCAGGCCACCAGGACCTTTGTCCTGATCTCCCGCTCAGGTTCGGGCAGATCCTGAAGGATGGCCTCGTACGCAGCCTCCGCCTGATAGGCTCTGCCGGACTCCTCCAGCATCTTTGCGCGCTGCATGCGGCGCTCATAGGGCTCCATTCCCTGCCCGGAAGCGACAATCTGTCTGGTCCGCATCTGGCGGTCCTGCGAGACGAATCCCACATAATCCAGAATAGTAGAGACGAACTCAGTCAGCGCTCTTGTTTTCCCAAGGAAGGGGCGGAGCTTCTCCGCCAGCTCCGGGAGTCCTGCATCCGCGGCAATCCAGCGGACCAGCTCCGGATCCATGATCTCCGGTCCCAGAAACTGCGCACTCTGCACAAGAGAATAGCACAGCTCCTCCACGGAATAAATGTTCCGGTCAATTTTCTCCATGTGGTAGGGCTTCTCCGCGAGCTTCCCCGCCGCAATGCAAACTCTGTTCATACACTGATCTCCTGCACCCACTTCAGCCCGCTCTTAGGGAAAATTTCGCCGAACCCCAGGTCCTCGATATCAATGTGCAGCTTGTCCTGCGCCGTCATCGTGAAATGGAGACGGACTCTCGCGATCCTCCCCTCCCGAACAGGCAGTCCCTCGAGTCTGATGAGGAAGTCCGATGCTTCCCCGCCTGTAAGGGGCTTCAGCGCGAGATGAATCTCATTGCCGTCCTCAAGGATGAGATCCGCCGTCTTGTCGGCCTCATACCAGTTGACGCCCGCGTCGAGGAATGGGTAATAGGCGGCCTCGCCTCTGATCAGGGCGCGCATCCCCACATTCGTCCGGAGCTTATTGCTGTCGAGAAAATAATAGCGGTCCTGCACCTCACTGTGCACCGTCCGCAGCAGTGCCCCGTAGGCAGCTCCCTTGCTGTAAAGGTTGTTGCCCATGAACACTCTTCTGCCCCTGCAAAGGAAGGAGACCGATTTCTTCATCCAGTCCCTGGAAAAGCCGCTTCCGAGAAGGTATGCCGACGCGAAAATTCTGCCGTCCATTTCCTTCTGCAGAATCTGCAGAAAAGCATCGTCCTGCTCCCTGCCCGTATCGCCGAAAATTCCCGGATAGATCTTCTCCTCCCTGTAGGCAACAATCGGACGCGTGTGCTGGTTGAACAGGAGCTTTTCGATATAGAGTCTTCCGCCTTTTTGCATCTCCGCGAGCAGAACGCCCGGCTCCCGCAGAACCTGCGGCTGCATCAGCATGTAGTTGTAATACGAATTGGCATAGCTCTCACAGTAAACGCTGCAGGAGAGAGAAAGACGCTCCCGCACCGTCTGGATCGCCCCGATCATCTTTTTGTCCATCTCCCTGGAGGTGAACATGATCGCGGCGATTTCCCCGAGCGGCACAGTGGCCGACATCATATCGAGGCACCTCTTCAGGTACATCGCAAGAAGGGCAGACGCGTCTACATCTCTGGAGTCGATGCGCACAGCGCTCCCCTCCCGCACAAGCGAGAGAATGCCGGGAATATACACAGCTCCCTCTTCTCCCGCATGGCTCAGGGCTTCCGGCCCCGCGAGCCATCTGCCGCCCTCCTTTACTCTGCAGAGCGCCATGGGGATATCAAATTTTTCTTCTCCCTTCACCATCGTGAAGGTGACCGGCTCCTTAGGGGTGGTTCTCCCCTTCTCCGTGAAGGAGATCTGACAGTAATCGTCGCGCAGATCGATGCCGACCAGAAATCTTCGCTCAGCGGGCCTTTCAAACAGCATCTGTATCGTCCTTTCCGAACAGCGCATCTACGATGAAGGATCTTCTCGCATATTGTTCTATGTTCTCCATGGCCTCCTGGTCTCTGCCAAGCGCAGCGAGCATGGAAATCCTGTTGATTCTGCCGAAGCGGTCACCGGAATCCTCCGGAATCCTTGCATCCTGCGACGTTGTGCCGCTCTCTGTGATGTTCTTCTCCGCGGCATCATCCGTAATGTAATAGTGCATCTGCTCGCCGAAGAACAGAAGGAACCCTGTCACATAGACACCCTCGTACATCTCCTTCATTTCCTTCGCGCGGTATGGCTCCCGCACGCCGTCCTTCTCCATGGCGTAGTGATAGAGTACATGGGCGTCCGGCTTGATCTTCGGCGCCCTGTATTCCACGAGCGTCTCATCGGCATAGGCCTGGAGTGAAGGAGAATATCCTAAGAACTGCCGGAAGAACGGGAAAACAATCCCCCTCTGCAGCAGGTCCTCCAAAAAGAGCGAGATCACCTCGCGGTTGGCATCCTTCCAGGACGAGGCCCTGCCCTCGCAGTCCTTCAACCAGGCAATCCGGCAGATGTCCGTGATCGGCACGCCCTCTTTCCCGTACCTCGCGATGAGATCAATCTGGGCTGCGCCCATGATCCCGCCGTGAATAAAGTAATCATGCGAGGACTGCGCCAGCACATCCGGAAGAAGCGGACTGTCTGGATCCTCTCTCATAAAGGACTCAATAATCTTCGTCCTCTCCGGAATGATCCGTCCAGTGTAGAGCATCTGAATGAGAAGTCTTCTGCAGACTGGATATGTCGTGATGCCAAAGCCCGCTGCGGCCTTCCTTACCTCCTCGAGCTCATCGCTGCAGGCATCGAGGAACTGTTCCAGGTAGAGGAGGATATTTTCATCGTACTTGCCTTTGAGGAATGCCTCGTGAACGATGCAGGAGAGGGCCTGATCGTCGCCCCGGTAATCCCCTGCGAGCACCTGCGTGCACAGCTCCATGAGCGTCTTCCCGTCCACGTGAAAGGTCCCGTACCGCCGGATCCACCCAAGTGCCTTGTCATTAAGCCCTCTGATGACCATCCAGCGGATCAGCTCCGCCCGATCCTGCGCAGTCAGATTGTCCGGTCTGATGTCTGTCAGGAACGCATCCATTTCCTTTGTATCATCATGGGCATTGTAATACTGCAGGAGCGCCAGACGGACCTTCTGCCGCACATTCCCGGTGAGCTCCGTATTGTCGGCAAGGCGTCTGAAAGCTGGTGCGCTCTGCGCGTCAATGCGGTATGAAGTGTCCAGCTTCCCCGCCAGATACAGGCTGTAGCCGAAGTTGTCCACGGCGTATGCGCTGAGTGCCTTGGCGAGAGCGCCCTGGTCCATCATATTTTCACACAGATAGGGTACGCTCTGCGCATACCTGCTGCCCTCGTCATCCTCGAGGTAGATGCGGTTGTCCGTGCCGTAAACAGGCAGATAACATGTGCCGTCCTTCAGCGGGTAATACTGCTCCGACCGGCACTGGTCATAGACAAGGACTGCTCTCTTCATTCTGGGATCTGCTGTCTTTACACAGCAGGTAAAGGCCGCCACAACTGCAGCGGCAGCGAGATCCTCTGTCAGCACTCTCCCATCGCCCAGATAGTAGGTGTACAGGGCGGCGAGATCCGGCGTCATGCGGTGATTCATGAGCTGCGCCGCCGTAAACGAATCGATCTGCGGACGGTACTGCGAGAACAGGACAGGGCTCTCGTCCCGGTGTGCGACGACATACCTGTACAGATAGGCATTCCGCTCATAGGGGAGCGTCGACTGCCAGGCAAAATACATGGTGACCATCTGCGGGATTTCCCCGTCGAAGTCGGAAGGCATGGACATCATGTAGTACTCAAACAGCCTTGTGATGGAGAGCTGTGCCTCCACACCCTTCTGATACCACGGGAAGCTCTTCTCATCTGTCTTCCCGCCGCGGATCAGAATCTCGCAGATGCTCTGGAGGCTGTCTCTCTTCAGAGATTCCATGTCCGTCTTCTCATAGCCATAGGAGAGAATATGCAGCAGAGCGTCTGAATACGTCTTTGACCTGCCCGCCAGGTAGTTCACCTGTGTCATGACCTGTTCGGTCAATATTCCCTTGCGGACAGCATACAGGAGCACCTGCAGCTCGAATGCGCCCAGCTCGTGAAGAATAGCCGGGCTTGTGCTGACCATGTCATAGGCCTCGATATAGAGAAGGGGAGACCTGCAGCCGCGGTCGAACGAATCCCGCAGAACCATCCACGCGCCGGACGGTCTCTTTCTCATCTCATCTGCGGCATACAGAAGGAGCCATGCGATCCACCAGTTGTCCGGATTGCCGTTGTGCATCTGTGCGATGCCGTGGACGGCCTCCTCTGTGATGTCTGCGATGGTGCCCTCATCCTTCTCTGTATCCTCTGCGCACAGGATCGTGAGGTACATGCGGTAGGCATAGACGGTGTCGTCCTCGAGATCGAACTGTGCGAGATGGAAGGCAGGAACGCTGCCGTCTTCGCCGGAGAGTCTTCTGTTCAGATCCTGCAGGTCCCACAGGGCCTCCTCATACTGGCGGGATGTGATCAGATAGTGAATCCTGTAGAGCTGTGTGATGGGGTTGTTCCGGTCCGCCTCGCAGAGCTTCGTAATAGCGCTCTTTGCCTTGGCAAGAAAATCTTTTGCGCTGACCTTGTGCGCACGGAAATTCTCATATTCCTGCATCAGGCAGACGATGTTCTGCCCGATCTCCTGTCTGTGCGCGAGCGCAATCGGCGTCTGTGCGTTATAGACGACCGTCACCGGAATTTCTGTTCTGAAAAAAGGATTGGAGAGGACAATGGCGCCGTAATTCTTTCCCGCATGGAGGCCGGATATATTCACGGCATAAGAAAACTCAGCCACGCCGTCCACAAAATCCCTTCCTGCAAGAAACGGGCGGTCCGCCTGCAGAAAGCTCCCGCTCACGCGGATGTTCACCCGCGAATATCCCCATCCATTGCGGCTGATCTGCATTCTCTGCACAACCGCGCCGCGGTCGGAGGGGGAGATCGTCAGTTCGATCTCCTTCTCACCCGGGAGAAAAGAAGCCGCCGTCTTCTTGCCGATGGAGATCAGGAACTCCTCCATGTTCTGCTCATTGCCCGGCTTGGCAGAGAGTCCTCTGTACAGTGCCTTCTCTCTCCGGTCCTGCGCCGTGAAAAGGCTGTTAAACGACGGATCCCAGAACAGGCGCAGTGCTTCGTTCCAGTCGGTCCGTGCGAGATTGGTGAAGTGAAAGAGGTTGCGGATGACGCCGAATTTCGAGGACATCTGCGGCGGCATGACGGTCACGCTGAATGGAAGTCTGTATTCGCCGTGGTTTGAAAGAATGCGGAAGAACCCATCGATTGTATCGCCTGCCGAGAACGCCTTTGCGTCAAACCGGTAGCTGATGATCTCCTTAGGTCCCGAGAAGGTCTGTGTCATGCACTGCATGCAGCTCCTCGAAGAGAGCACAAAGCCGTTCACATTCTCCCCCTGACTGCAGAGTATGGTGAACGAATCTTCTCTGGATTCACCGGGGGCAAGGCGCAGATTGACCTTGTCAGTCGAAAACGTCAGCGGCGTCCGCACAATATTGAATTTTTCGCCGCCCATTTTGCGCTGTTCCTGATACTGTAGCATAGAACCTCCGAGAATCCTTATTCCGCCGGGATGACAATTGCTCTGTATCCCGTATCTTTACAGTATAGCACAAAACGAAGCCGCCCCGGCGGCACGGATTACATCCGCATCACCGGGGCGGCGCTGAAACGCATCAGTCTGCGTCTTTGGCCAGCTTCATCATGAGCTTGTTGGACCTTGTGATGAATCCCGCCATCTCTTCGCCTGTAAGAGGCTCGTTCTGGATTCTCGCGAGATCATAGAGCTGCTCGCAGATCATCTGGACGGTCTCATCCACATGAATCTGCGGCTCCTTCTTCTCTTCCTTCTTATCACCGGATTCTCCGGCAGTCTCTGTGCCCTTAGCATCGGCTGCACCTGTATTCTCTGCCGCCTTCACGCCCGAAGCATCGGCAGCGCCCTCTTTCTTCTCCTCCTTCTTGGGAAGAACCACTCCGCTATCGGTGTGGGAGAGAACATACTGCACAAGCTTATTGCCTGCATTCAGAACCAGTGTCTCACCCTCTCTGCCGAAGTCGCCCATCGGCATGCTGCTGCCCGAGTACATCGACATCATGTCCATCATGCGGCGGTTCTGCTCATCGACTTTGAGGATGGAAGCCGTATTCGGGTCCTTGAGATCCTCGACGCTGACCTTGATCCTGTCGTTCTTCAGTGCCTTTCTGATGACAGCTGCCACCTTGTCGGCCTCTGTCTTTCTCTTGTCCGCATCCTTTCCGTCCGTATCCGCCTTCAGAACCTTATCGACGCCGGCATCAATTCTCTCGAAGTGAACACCCTCATTCTTCTGCTCGAGCTGTGTGATGAACGGTCCGTCGATCTTGTTGTCGAGCACGAAGGCCTGCATGTGCGCTGCGCGGAACATCTGAATGTACTGGCTCTGCTGGCGCTCATCCGTGATGTAGTAGATGGTGCGGTCCTTCTTCTCTTCGCTCTTCTTATCGTCTGCCTTTGCGGAGTCCTTATTTTCAGAGGAAGAAGACTCATCCTTCTTGCCAGTATTGATCTCAAGGGCCTCCGGAAGTGCATGGTACTTGCCATCCATATCCTTGAAAAGGATGTAATCCGTCATGCGCTTGCAGAACTTCTCGTCCTTCAGGCACCCGTACTTGATAAACGGGCTGATGTCGTCCCAGTACTTGTCGTAGTTCTTCCGGTCTGTCTTGCACATGCCGGCGAGCTTGTCGGCAACCTTCTTTGCGATGAACTCAGAGATCTTCTGTGCGAAGCCATCGTTCTGCAGCGCACTTCTCGAGACGTTCAGCGGCAGATCCGGGCAGTCGATGACGCCCTTCAGAACCAGCAGGAATTCCGGAATGACCTCCTTGATGTTGTCCGCGATGAAGACCTGGTTGTTGTAGAGCTTGACCACACCCTCTGCCGACTCGTACTCCAGATTGATCCTCGGAAAATAAAGGATGCCCTTCAGGTTGAACGGATAATCCATGTTCAGATGGATCCAGAAGAGCGGCTCCTTATAGTCGTTGAAGACCTTTCTGTAGAACTCCTTGTACTCCTCGTCCGTGCAGTCCTTCGGATTCTTCGTCCAGAGCGGATGGATATCGTTCAGAAGCTCAGGTCTCTTCCTGATCTTCAGCTCCTTCTCTGCAGGCTTCGCATCCTTATTGTCAGTTGCCTGCGGCTTAGCCGGGAGCTCCTCGAGCACCACGTCGTCGGGACGTCTCTCAGACTCCTTGATGACCTGTGTCTCGCTGGCGTCGTCGCTTCTCAGATAGATCTCTGTGGGCATGAAGCCGCAGTACTTCTGGATGACATCCTTTGCCTTGTAGTAGTTGGCGAACTCCTCGCAGTCCTCAGAAAGATGGAGTGTAATGGTTGTGCCGAACGACGTTCTCGTGCCGTCCTCCATGGTGTACTCAGACGAGCCGTCACAGGTCCAGTGCACAGGCTTAGCGTCCTTCTGATAAGAGAGCGTATCGATCTCCACCAGATCTGCCACCATGAAAGCCGAATAGAAGCCCAGTCCGAAATGACCGATGATCTGGTCATTGTTGGCCTTGTCCTTGTACTTCTTCAGGAAGGCCTCCGCGCCGGAGAAGGCGATGTTGTTGATATAGGACTTCACCTCGTCCGCCGTCATGCCAAGGCCGTTATCGATGACCTTGACGGTCCTCTCCGCGGTGTTCAGAACGACATCAATTCTCGGCTTGTACTCCGCAGGGAGCTCTGTCTCTCCCATCACCTCTAGCTTCTTCAGCTTCGTGATGGCGTCGCACCCATTGGAGATCAGCTCCCTGTAGAAAATATCGTGGTCCGAATACAGCCACTTCTTGATGATCGGGAACATATTCTCGCTGTTGATGGATAACTGTCCTTTTTCTGCCATATCTGATTCACACTCCTTAAGTCACGATGCCTGCTTCTCTGAAAACAAGTCCGCCCTGCAGGCATCACGTATTTATAATGAATAATCATGAGCTGTACAGCACTTCACTCCATGCTGTGAAAATGTGCCGGACAGCAAAAATGTTCATGAGGCATCTGTGCCATAACAGAGTACCGTCATGAACAAGTCTAGTCATCCGACACAGCAAAGTCAATAAAAAATTAGCACTCAGCGTCACTGAGTGCTAACAATTTCCGTAGATGCTTCTGTTGAGGCTTCTTCTGCGCTGCTTCCCGTACCAGAGAAGACCGTGCTGTAGATCTTAAAGAACTCTGACGTCTTTATATTCTCATCGTCCGTCAGCTGGACCTTGTTGAAGGCCTCCTCATTGACGTGCGAATCCAGGGTCTTGGCATACGCGTTGAAGGCCTTCTCAAACGCCTCCTTCTGGCGTTTTTTCAGAATCTTCGCCTTGTTCGCATCGGTCTGCTCTCTGTTGAAGGCACTGATCCCCTTGATGATGCGGTAGCCGTCCTTCGTCTCCACGACAGGACTGATCTTGCCGATCGGCGCTGCAAAAGCGGCCTTCTCAAAGGCCTCGTCCACCTCGCCTCTGCCGATCGTGTAGCTCCCGCTTCCCTCTTCGTTATACTCGCTGATATAGGTATCAAAGGTGATGCCGGCGTTGTTCTTCATCCCGGTGATGATCTCGTTATAGATGGACTCCGCCTTCTCCTTAGCCTTTGCCTTCTCCTCGTCCGTGAACTCGACGCGGTTGCCGTCCTTGTCCGTGCTGTACGTCTTGATCGTGATGCACTGGATCTGCACCGTCCTGGCCTCATCATCGCTGATCTCGGTGTTCACGGTGGAAATCATCTGCTCATAGGACTTCTCCGCGAGGGCATAATCCTCATACATCTGCAGAAGGGACTTTTCCGAGACGCCCAGGTAGGATTTCTCCGCATCACTCAGCCCGCCGTAATACTGCTCTGCCGCCTTGTTCGCCTTCCCCTCGTCATCGGAAGAGAGCGAGAGATTATTCTTCTCTGCATACTGATCCAGAATCTTCACCCGGCAGAGGCGGTAGAGTGCGTTCTGCCGCAGCGCCTCCCCCGCACCTTCGTTTTCATCCTTACTCCAGATGGTGCTGCCGAGGTTGTTTTCATACTCGTTCTGCAGATTGGTCAGATAGACGCGCAGTTCGACATTTGAGCCGCTCCGGTTTCCGACCGTGAAAATCTCCCGGCTGCCGAACCCTGTCGTAAAAACCACGTGATGTGAGCAGCCGGTGAGCGTCGCCGCACAGAGCGCAGCGCACAGAACGCCTGCTGCTCTTTTCAAATGTCCTGACAGCATATGTCTTTGTTCCTTATGCTTTGTCCGATTCATTATCATCCTGCACGCCGTCCATCGCCTTCATGATTGATCTGGCGACAGAGAGGCCGTTGGCCGACGCCTGCTGCAGTCCTCTCGTGATGCCGGCGCCGTCGCCGATGGCATAGAGGCCCTGAATGCTCGTCTCAAAGTCCTTGTTCACCACGACCTTGTTCGAGTAGAACTTGACCTCCACGCCGTACAGAAGCGTCTCATCGGAGGCGATGCCGGGCGTCACTTTATCCAGCGCGTACAGCATCTCCTCGAGATCTACCATGATTCTGTGCGGCAAAACAAGGGAGAGATCGCCAGGGACGGCATCCTTCAGAGTGGGAATCAGGTTGTTCCTGCACAGTCTCTCGTCCGTCGTCCTTCTTCCTCTCTTGTAATCGCCGAAGGTCTGGACAAGGATCTTGTTGCCGCAGAGCATGTTGGAGAGCTGTGCGATCATCTTGCCGTACTCAATGGGTGTTCTGAAGGGCTTCGTGAAGTTCTTCGACACCAGCAGCGCGAAGTTGGTGTTGTTGGTCTTGAATTCTTTTCCCTTGTAGGCATGGCCATTGACAACGGCCAGGTTGTTGTCGTAGTACTCCGTCGCGACTTCGCCTGACGGGTTCGTACAAAACGTACGAACCTTGTCATCGAAAGTGGGTGTGTGGTAGACGAGCTTCGCCTCATAGAGGTTCTCGTTCAGGTACTGCATGACCTCGTCGCGGACCTCCACGCGGACACCGATATCGACTGTGCCGGGGGTATTTTCAATCCCGACCTTGCCGCACTGGTCATCGAGCCACTCGGCGCCGTCGCGGCCGACAGCGACAACAACGCGGTCCGCATAGAAGGTGTTGCCCTTCGAGGTGCGGATGCCGGTTGCCTTTCCGTTATCAACGAGGATCTCCTCCACCGGCTCATCGAAGAGAAGGTCGACGCCGACTTCCTGGAGGTGTCGCTCCATCTTGGAGTAGATCTGGTAGCCGATCTCCGTGCCGAGGTGGCGGATCGGGCACTCAATGAGCTTCAGGTTTGCGACAATGGCCTTTGCGCGGATCTCGCGGATCTGCTGCGCCTTGTCAACGCCCCACACATCCGTCGGTGCGCCGAAGCGCAGATAGATGTTGTCCGACTCATGAATGAGCTTATTCGTCTCATCGTATCCCAGGATCTCAGGGAGATTGCCGCCGACATCCGGAGAGAGGGAAAGCTTGCCATCGGAGAATGCGCCGGCGCCGGAGAAGCCCGTCGTGATCGCGCATGGCTTGCAGTGCATGCACTTGCCGGTGATGCGCTTCGGACATACTCTCTTCTCGATGGAGTGGCCCTTCTCCACGATGAGAACGCGCAGGTCCGGCTTCTTCTCCTTTAATTCATAGGCGCAGAAAATGCCTCCGGGGCCTGCGCCGACAATAACTACATCATATTGATTGTTGTTCATTTTTCACCCTTTATTATTTCTTCCTGTCGTAGCGCATAAACGTATAGGCGATGTCAAAATACGTCTGCTCATCTCCCTCCGCCGTGATCTCCCACGCGGGATCTTTGTCCAGATCCGGAAAATAAGCGTCCGCCTGATACGCGTAATCCACCTTCGTCACATGCACCGTGCTGCAATAAGGAAGGAGCTGTCTGTACACGCTCGCGCCGCCGATGCAGTATACATCCTCCGGATTGTACTGTGCGATCTCCTTCAGCAGCTCGTCGATGCTGTGGACAACCGTTGCGCCGTCCACACTCAGCGACTGGTTCGCCGAGAGAATGATGTTCGTTCTCTTGTCCAGGGGTTGGCGCATGGGAAATGTCTCCAGCGTCTTCCGACCGTAGACGATGATCTTGTTCAGCGTCTCTTTCCTGAACATCTTGTGATCGTTCGGGATCTGCACCAGAAGTCCCCCGTTATTGCCTATTGCCCAATTGCGGTCCACTGCTACAATTGCCTGCATTTGATCACCCCCTGTCAGATTGCAATCGGAATATCCTTGATTTGTTCGCCGTGCTGATAGTTCTCCAGCACGACGTCATCCTTCGTAAATGCGTAAAAATCGTGCACATCCGGGTTCAGATGAAACTGCGGCGCCGGATACTGCGGCCGCCGGATCAGCTCCTTTATGACGTCCACGTGGCGGTCATAGATGTGCGCGTCCGCGATCATGTGCACGATTTCGCCCGGGCGCATGTCACATACCTGTGCCAGCATATAGACGAGCACGGAATACTGCACCACATTCCAGTTGTTCGCGGCGAGCGTGTCCTGGGAGCGCTGGCTCAGCACTGCGTTGAGCGTGAGCTTGTCGTCCCCCTTCTTCTGCGTCACATTGAAGGTCATACTATAGGCGCAGGGGTAGAGGTGCATCTCCGAGAGGTCCGCGAAGTTGTAGTAGTTCGTTATAATCCTTCTGGAGAACGGATTGTTCTTCAGATCATAGATCACGCGGTCCGTCTGGTCCATGTACCAGGAGCCGTCGTTTGCCTGTATGGCATGAAGGCGCTTCTCCTCCTCATTCGCCGGGACAAGGACAGGCAGCGAATCCGGATCCGCCTGTGTGCTTCCCCATCTGCCGTCCCCAAACGCGTGCTCAAGACCCTCTTTTGTGATGTCTTTGTAGCGATTCTTGAGCGCCATCTGGTAGCCGTACGCCTTTCCGATGGAGCCCGTCTCATCCGCCCACTCATCCCACACGTGGGAGTGAAGGTCATGGATATTGTTGGACTTTCTCTGCACAATCCAGAGCATCTCATCGGTTGCCAGCTTCACCGCCGTCTTTCGCAGGGTCAGCGCCGGAAACTCTTTCGAGAGATCATAGCGGCTGCACACGCCAAACCTCTTGATCGTGTACGCAGGCGTCCCGTCCGGCCAGTGCGGGCGGACCTTCTGTCCCTCCGTCGTCGTCCCGTTCTCCAGGATATCCTCACACATATGCACGAAAATCTGATCCGCCTGACTCATCTTTCCCCTTTTCTGTTCCTGCTCAAATCCGATGATAAAGGACTGTCCTGATAACAGGGCAGCCCTTATATTGTACAGTATTTGCGCCACATGCCGCAACAGTCCGGGTCACTGCTTCGGCGCGATGCCGAACTGTCTGCACAGGTCGTTGATGGCCCTTGTGAAGGCCTCCAGATCCTTGTTCGGCAGGCCCTTCCCGGCATCGATCACCTGATCGAGTCTTCTCTGCGCGATACGAAGCTTCGTGTAAGAATCCGAAACGGTGTGCGCCGCGCCGGCCTTCACGATCGGAACGCCCTTTGTCACTTTGCGGAAAAGTCCGGTCAGAAGATCAAACTCCGTGCCGGAGAACGGCGCATACGCGTCGAACCCGTGCTCTTCTCGCAGACACTGCGTGAACGCTGTCGCCTGGTCGTCGTCGCCGTGTACGACAAAGACCTTCTTCGGTTTCTTCTTAAATGCCTCAATCCAGTGGAGGAGGCCATTCTTGTCCGCATGTCCCGACATGCTGTCGATCACGGCGATATGTGCATTCACCTTGAACTTCTCACCGAAAATCGTGATCTCTTCGGCGCCGTCCGTGATCCTTCTGCCGAGGGATCCCTCCGCCTGGTAGCCTACGAACATAATGGTGGAATCCGGGCGGCTGATGTTGTAGCGCAGATGGTGCTTGATGCGGCCTGCATCGCACATGCCGGATGCCGAGATGATGACCTTCGGTGTCGGATCATCGTTGATGGACATGGACTCCTCTTTCGTGATCATGAGATGGAGCCCTTTGAACGAGATCGGATTGATGCCCTGACGCACCAAGGCCTCCGCCTCCTCATCGTAGCACTGCAGATCATTGTGCTCGAAGACGCTCGTCGCCTCGACCGCCATGGGACTGTCGACGTACACCGGAAAATCCGGACATTCGGGGATCATATTCTCCGCCTTGATCTGGCGGATGTAATAGAGCATGACCTGCGTCCTGCCGACCGCGAATGCGGGGATGACAAGATTGCCGCCGCGCCGCATGGTATCGCGGATCACATCCGCCAGCTGCTGCACACGGTCGCCCGTCGGCGCATCGTGATAGCGGTTGCCGTAGGTTGATTCCATGACCACATAATCCGCCTCATCTGTCGTCTGCGGATCGCGCAGAAGCGGCTGGTCGATATTTCCAATATCCCCTGAAAATACAATCTTCCGCTCTTCTCCGTTCTCAGTGAGCCACAGCTCGATGCTCGCGGAGCCGAGGAGATGCCCGATATCCGTGAAGCGGAAGCGGATATTGTCATTCAGTGTGTAAATTTCGTCGTAGCCGTAATCCTGGAACTGGTGCATGACCATCATAGCGTCCTGCATCGTGTAGATCGGCTCATACTGCTCACTCAGACCTCTCTTGGCAGCCTTCTTGTTGCGCGTCTCCGCCTCCTGCTGCTGAATGTGCGCGGCGTCGCGCAGCATAATGTCGGCCAGCTGGTGCGTCGCGGGCGTCGCAAGGATCACGCCGCGAAAGCCGTCATGGTAGAGCTTTGGCAGAAGTCCCGTGTGGTCGATATGTGCATGCGTAATGAAAACATAATCGATCTTCGACGGCGGCACCGGGATCGGCACATTTTCAAAGGCGTCCCTGCCCTGCTCCATGCCGCAGTCCACCAGAATGTGACTGTCCCCGACCTGCAGATAATGACAGCTGCCGGTCACTTCATGGTCTGCCCCTACGAATGTGAGTAACATAGGCAACCTCCCTCTTATACAATTGTTGCTATTATCCCCTTATATGACTGTGCATTCCGTTTCGAAACGCCCTTCTGCATTCTGCTCTTTGCGGCGTTGTCGGCGGTCTCATTATTGCTGTGCAGGGCGTTTCCCCAAAACGCCTTTACACATGTATAGTTTAACACAGATAACATGTGAGCGGGTGAAAACACTGCTGCAGGACGCGTTTGTGTGAGGCCCATATTTGTCGTATACTGACGATTGCCGGATTCCATCGGCCCGGCGAAGACATCTTTTCGCGCTTCGCTCTGGTCACCGCAAAATTTGCGGCGCAAAAGGGATTTTACGATCAAAGACAGGAGGTTTTCGCAATGAACTTTACATATCCCGCTGTTTTCCATCCGAAGAAGGATGGCAGCTATGAAGGGTATTTTCCGGATCTGAAGGGATGCACCTTTTCCGGTGCGACGCTCGACGACGCGATCAATGATGCGATTGAGGAGGAGCGCCAGTGGATCATGGTAGAGGCCGATGAGGACAACGGTTTTCCCTTCGTCTCCGATGAGGAGGACATCGAGCTCGGTGAGGGCGACTTCGTCCGCGAGATCGCGGTCATCGTGCATTTCGAGGTTGGGTACTACTGATTTCTCATAAATTCATTGTCATATACAATACGCTCACCGAGGGCACTGCTGTCCTGGGTGAGCGTATTGGTTAATATTCACAACAGATCCGCGAGATCATAGATCAGCTTTTCGGTCTTGTCCCAGCCAAGGCAGGGATCGGTGATCGACTTGCCGTAGACACCCTCTCCGATCTTCTGGCAGCCGTCCTCGATGTAGCTCTCGATCATGAGGCCCTTGACAAGGTTCTCGATATCCTTGCTGTGGCGCATGCTGTGCAGAACATCCTTGGCGATGCGGATCTGCTCAAGATACTTCTTTCCGGAGTTGGCGTGGTTGCAGTCCACAATAACGGCGGGATTCTCGAGGCCTGACTTGTTGTAGGCGTCAAGAAGGGCCACCAAATTTTCATAATGGTAGTTCGGATAGCTCCGTCCATACTGGTCCACATAGCCGCGAAGGATCGCATGTGCAAGAGGATTGCCCTGAGTCTGTACCTCCCACCCTCTGTAGAGAAATCTCTGCGGGGACTGCGCGGCTGTGATGGAATTCATCATGACGGAAATGTCGCCGCTGGTCGGATTCTTCATGCCGGCAGGGATGCCGATGCCGCTCGCCACCATGCGGTGGAGCTGGTCCTCGACAGATCTTGCGCCGATGGCCACATAAGAAAGAATATCAGAGAGATATCTGTGGTTGGCGGGATAGAGCATCTCCTCCGCGCAGGTGAATCCTGTCTCCTCGGCGACTCTTGTGTGGAGCTCGCGGATGGCAATGATGCCGGCCAGCATATCCTCAGCCTTTTCCGGATCCGGCTGATGCAGCATTCCCTTGTAGCCGACACCCTTGGTTCTCGGCTTGTTCGTATACACGCGGGGGATAATGAAAATCTTGTCCGAGACCTTATCCTTTACCTTTGCGAGGCGGTGCATATAATCCAGCACGGCATCCTCTCTGTCCGCGGAGCACGGTCCTATGATGAGAAGAAGGCGATTGTCCTTTCCCGTCAGTATGTCCGCGATCTCCTTGTCTCTCTCCTCCTTGATCTTTTTGATCTTGTCGGAGATGGGAAACTCCTTTTTCAGATCCATCGGGATCGGAAGTTTCCGTATGAATTCCATCTGCATTTCCATGGGAGTAAGCCCTCCTTCTGCGCTTGTTCTGCACTGCGGATGTGTGCTGCCTGCTGACACTCTGCAGGCACACCTCTCTTTTTATTTGTTGTTAATTATTATCCCACGCGCGTCAATCCCTGCGCAGAACTTGTATGTATCCAGTATCTTCAGCCTTTCTTAATGTTAAACCCGCGCAGAATGCTTTCCCGAGTGGGTTTTCGCCGAAGGCAGTGCGAACGAGGGAGAGCACTCTGCGCGGGCTATTACGCTTAACGAAGAGGCGGCTTTCCCCCATTTTCCAGAATTGTCAGCATCTCCCTCGGCGTAACGATATACGGTTTGATCGGAAAATGTTTGATATTGCCGGTCACAAGGTAAGCATCGCCGCCTTTCCTTGCCTCCATTGTAACAGCATAAAAAACCACATCTTTCGGATCCGGCAGGCTTTCCTCTATTGTTTCAGGATCAAGGAATACGCCGCGCATACATATGCCGTCGATTACATTTCGAATATCCTGCTCCTGAAAAGGGAATTTCCTGCGCCGCAGTACCTCTTCATATTCTGCGATGATCTTATCGTTCAGCAGAGGGATAATGCTTCCAACCAATGCCTGTTCCAGTATAGCTCCAGGAACAGAGTCCCACCGCAGCAGAGCAGAAACCAGCACATTCGTGTCAATCACTGCATATAGCTTCATCCTTCTCTACCATTCCTTGCTGCCGCTATCTCAGCATTGATCTCCTCCAGGGACATATCAGAAACGCCGGCTTTTTCTGCATCACGGCTCATGCGCTTCATTGACTCTATTGCCGCCGTTGCCTTATATCCCTCCTCCGGTATAGTCATGCTGAAAGGAATACCGCGCACCTGAACCGAACGTGTCAGGAAAATCCGGATTGCTGTCGGCAGATCAAGGCCAAGCTGGGAATATACATCGGAAGCCTCTTTCCGCAGGTCATCATCTATTCGCAACTGAAGTAATCCATTAGCCATGTTATGCCTCCATTTATACCTATCATGTTCACATTCGTTTGTAAGTCTATAATAATATCAATTTATTTGTGTTTCAATTGATATGTTTTAAAATGCATTTGAATTGTTATTTGTGGCAATGCCGCACAGAAGCTCCGGCTGGTATCCTCAGTTTTCTTCAGTATAAAACCCGCGCAGAATGCTTTCCCGAGTGAGCTTTCGCCGAAGGCAGTGCGAACGAGGGAGAGCATTCCGCGCGGGCTATTACCTATTTTCAGAAGTCACTGTGCCTCTTCCTCTTCTGCATCGACACATACAGATCGTACAGCGCCGATCCCGTCTTTCCTTTGGCGGGATGCTCATCATCGCCGATCTCCACGATGCTGTACCCGTATCCGTTGATCAGCGACGCCCCGCTCGGGTGCTCCACGCGCCTCTGAAAATGCCCCGTGTAGGTCTTGTGCACATGCCCGAAGAACATGTACTTCGGCGTCCACCTGTAGAGAAGATCGTTGAAGCAGTCAAAGCCCCTGTGCGGCAGATCCTCGAGATCCCCAAAGCCCCTCGCCGGCGCATGCGTGACCAGCACGTCGAACCCGTTGTGGATGGAGATCTGTCTGCGCATTTTGCGGATGCGCTCCCTCATCTCCTCCTCTGTATACATATCCTTGCGGTCCGGAACATAGCGCATGCTGCCGCCAAGGCCCAGCACACGCAGCCCCTTGTAATCGAAAATTCTGTCGTCAATGTCGATACAGCCCTCCGGACTGTGTATGTCATAGGCATTGTCATGGTTGCCCCGCACATACAGAAGCGGACAGTTGAGCATCGTCACAAGGAACTCCAGATATCTTGCAGGGAGATCGCCGCAGGAAATGATGAGTTCCACCCCTGCTGTCACCTGCGGATCATAATATTCACTAAGAATTTTGGCCTCTTCGTCGGCCAGCACCAGTACTTTCATAAACTCAATTTCATAACCTGCATCTATGGGCGGCCCACCTCTTCATGATCTTCACGCCCATGAAAATCAGTACTTAATACACCAAACGCCTCACAGCTGCCGGCCTGTGTCCGGAAAATCAATGCACCAGCCCGCTAACCGCCGCCGCCCTCTGCGCCTCGTCGTTCAGATCCTCAATCCTCGGAAGAGATCCCTCGACCGCATCGACGAGCCTGTTCATCGTGACGATCTCCTCCCCCGTGACCTTCGGATCGTTCTCCTTCCGGATCATCTCCCCATCCTGGCCCCGCATCGCACCGTCAAAGGGACTCAGCGTCCCGCGGCAGATGTCCTCGCGCAGAATCTGCACCAGGCGCCTTGTCGGGTAAGGGAGCTTCTCGGAGAGGATGACATCAATGACGCCGGCCTCCATTCCCCACCAGTAATTGATGGCCTTGTTCCCGGCATCCGCAGCGCTCTGCCGTCCATCCAGACACGACTGGATGATGCGCCTGTAATACTGTCCCCAGTTCCAGACAGGTGCCGCGAGATTGCGCACATTCCCCTCCATATCGAACTGAAAGACGCCGTATTCGCGCGAGGGATCCTCGGGCTTGATCATGTCAGGTCCCGAGATCACATAGACGCCTTCGTCCTGGAACTCTTTTCTCCAGTCCGTTCCCTTGACAGTCGACCATTTGAGATGAATCTTTGCGCGGGGATCCACCAGCAGAGCCCCCTCCGCGAAAGCATTGATCGACGCCACCGACCCGAAAATCGGGTAGTCCGCGAGGTAGCCGATCTTATGGTTGCCGGCAGCAATGGCTGCGACCGCACCCATAAGGAACTTCGCCTCGTGCATGCGCCCGTAGTACGCCCTGACCGCGCCGGACGACATGTTCACGGAGCAGTTCATGAACTGAATGTTCTGATAATGAATCGCACAGCGCAGCGTCTCCGCCATCATGACAGGCGACGTCGTGAAAACAATTGCGTCCCCGTCAGCCGCACATGCATCCACAGCGTGGCGCACCGCCTCGTCACTGTCGCAGTGGTCAAAATAGATTGTATCTACCGCGCCGCCGAACTCATTCTGCACAGCACTGCGCCCCAGCTCATGGCCGTAGGTCCACGCCGAGGACTTGACATCCTTTGCATAGATAAAAGCGGCGCGCAGAGGATTCTCCTTTGTGTAGGCAGAAGACCTCCCCAGGAAATCCCGCATGGCCTGCGCAATGCCATTGCTGTCAGTCTTCTCTGCCTTCTCGGCCTTCTCCGGCGTGTCGATCAGCTCCGCGCCCCCGCGCTCCGCCTGGATCTCATTCCAGAGCTTGTCAATTCTCTCCCGGATGAGCGCATCAGAATCGTGGAAGAGACTCTCCAGGGGATAAATGTGCAGATAGACAAGAAAAGCATCCCCGTCCGTCACATCCTCCCGCCGCCCCGCTTTGGAGTGGTAAATCCGGGCAAAATTTGCAAAGGAGGCCTTCACATTTTCAATGACATCGGAAGGCCAGGGATCCGTCAGGTTCTGCCCGACCTCCTCCGCAAAAGCCTTGTACGCCCCCTCCGTCGAGAAGGAAAAGTCATAGATCGGCGCCACCTTATAGAAGTCCAGAAACTCGTAATAGATTCTGACGTCTTTGTCGTCGCTCTTCTTGGGCACGACTCTCGTCACATCTGCCATGATGGACTTGGCGCCCACATAGCGGGACACGGAGACGCGCTTATTCCCCTCCTGCACATAGAAGAGGTTCATGAATTCATAGACCTTGATCGGATCACGGATGCCCTCCTCCAGCTGGGAGTCATACAGGCTGCTCCATTTGGAAGCAAACTCGCTCCCTTCCTTCAGGATCGGCATGAAGCCGCTCGAGAACGCATTCGTCCTGCCGACGCTCCTTGTGCCCACGACCTTGTCCAGCGGAATCTCGGCAAGGCCCACCGGATACTCACCGCGCACATCCACGCCCTGCAGAATCTCGTCGAGCACCGGCGGATACGGACTTACGCCCGCAAGAACTGCCCTGCGGTACTGCCGCATGCCGGCTTTCCTGGCTTCTATATAATCATCCAGCATTTCGTCCTCCGATATTGTCATCCATTCTGTGACGGATGGTCTGCGCGGATCAGCTCCCGCACGGCGCCGACTGCCACCCGCACCGCCATATCCGTGTCATGTACGACAGGATTGGGAAGGCCCTTTGCCTCTCTCTCCTGGTTCGCCATCACGAGAAAACAGGACCCGCACCGCACATGCCTTGCCGCCGCGACGATGAACAGCGCCGCGGACTCCATCTCGGAGGCGATGCAGCCCAGTCTCATCCAGGCACCCCACTTGTTCTTCAGCTCGTACCCGACAGGCATATCTGAGGGATCGTGCTGTCCGTAGAACGAGTCCTTGCACTCAACCACACCTGTGTGATAGGGAACGCCGAGCGCCTTTGCCGACTGCACAAGCGCATTGGTGACGGCAAGGTCCGGCACCGCCGGAAACTCAATCGGCGCATATTCCTTCGACGTGCCTTCCATCCGGATTGCCCCTGTTGCGATCGCGATGTCGCCGCTCTTGACATCCAGCTGCATGCCGCCGCAAGTGCCGATCCTCACGAACGTCTTCGCGCCGCACTTGACGAGTTCCTCCATCGCGATGGACGCCGACGGACCGCCGATGCCCGTTGACGTTACGGACACCTTCACACCGTCCAGATATCCTGTGTAGGTCATAAACTCCCTGCTGTCTGCGACGAAATGCGCATCGTCCAGATAGCGGGCGATCTTCTCACATCTCTTAGGATCTCCCGGCATGATCACATATTCGCCGACGTCCCCGCTGCCGACCTGAATATGATACTGCTTGCTCTCATCTTCCGAATAATGCATATGCAGCCTCCCATAAAATGTTAAACTTACTCTAATGATAGCGTAACCGCTGCTTTTTGGACAGCTCCTTCAGAGCTGCTGATGTGAAATATCGATTGTCTTATCCCGTCGGCGAAACCGCCTTAGCGGTTTTCGCCTCGTTGTGCCGCTAAAAATGCGGCACAGAAAGGAATAAAAGATGGAAAATAAAGCGCCGCTCGAGATCGAGCGCAAATGGATGGTGAAGGGATGGCCGCAGCAGGATTTTCCACTGTATAAAGAGGAATATATGGAGCAGGGCTATGTCTCTGTGACGCCCACGGTCAGAATCCGGATGGAGGAGAAAAAGGGCGGGGGAGGCGACAATTCGGGTCTTTCTCCCGCGGGTGCCGGAAAGACTGCGGCACCGGATATAAGGTATATGCTCTGCTTCAAATCGAAGGGGCTGATGACAAGAAAAGAAATTGAATTCCCGATTGCGCCGCAGTACTACGAACAGCTCAAAGACCTCATCGGGCTTCCCCTGATTCCAAAGACAAGGCGCACCTACCTGCTGCCGGACGGTGCGCACCTTGAGGTTAATCAGGTGGACGATGGCGCACCCACAGCATTCTGGTACGCGGAAGTTGAATTCAAAGACGAGGCGTCCGCAAAAGCCTGGGATCCTGCTGCCTGCGGCCTCTCCGATTACCTGAATGATGAAGTCACAGGATTGCCCGGGCAGTCCATGGGCGCGTACTGGGTGCAGACGAGACTCCCCGCAGAGACACAGCAGTGAGCCTTGTAAGGAGGCGCGGGCGGCAGGGAGAATGGCATGTTCGTTGTGCGAGCAATCTGATCCGCGTTACCGACAGTGAAGCTCTGGAGGGGGCAAAAGCGCGTTTTCCGAAACGCGCTTTTGAGGCCCGTCATGTTTGAGCAGGCCCGCATCGGCGGGCCTGCGAGTTCGGGCCGTCCCCCGGAAGAGCGAGATGGAGGTTAGCGGATCGATGCGCAGCAGTACGAACAGGCCATCTCCCTGCCGCCGGCGCCTTCATGCGCATTACCGCACAATATTTTCAGAAAGTGCGGCAGGCAGACTGCCCTGCCGTCACAGCTCTTCCATCACCCGCAGCACGTTTCCGCTCGCGAACTTGTCGAGCTGCCTTGGAGTCAGGCCCTTTTTCTGCAGAACGTCAAAAAGAATGCCCATCTTCTTCGGTTCATTGATCTCAGAGATGCAGTCAAACCCGTCGGCATCGCTTCCGATGGCGATGACATCCTCGCCGCCGACATCTAACATATGCAGCACATGCGCCGCGAGATCTTCCGGAAGTGCCGGCAAAATGTCATGGCGGCGGTAAGCTTCAGAGGCGGCCTTGAGGACATCCTCTGTCGCCTTTCCCTTCCACTGCACATATCGCTCCGTATAGGCCCTCTCATCTTCCATCACGCTGTCCGGGTTCACGAAATCCTCGCAGAAATTCAGCCCGCATACACCGCCCTTTTCAGCGATAATCCGGATCATCTCATCCGTGAGATTTCTTCTGTGAGAGGTGATCGCCCTGCAGTTCGAGTGAGAGGCAATAAAGGGAACCTTGGAAAGGCGCGCAACATCCATGAATCCGCCGTCGTTCAGGTGCGATACATCGATGAGAATCCGGCAGCGGTTCATCTCAGTAATGGCCTCCTGCCCGAAAGCCGTCAGCGGGCGGTTCATCATCTCAGGATCATCCGAATTCGGCCAGCCAAGGCAGTTGGGGTGATTCCATGTGAGGGCAATTGCGCTCACACCGATCTTTTTGAGAGCCGCAAAGCGGGTGATGTCCCCGTTCACAAAGCGGCCGTCCTCAATCGTGAGGACAGCACTCACCTTTCCCGCTTCATAGTTGGCACGCACGTCTGCAGCATTCCGGGCGAGGGCAGCCACATCGCTGTGCTGCTCCACCTCTCTGTAGAGCCACTTCACGCAGGTATCAAAGAAAACATCATCAGAAGGGAAATGGAGTTTCTGATGCCCCTCTTCCGGCGTCGTCCATCCGTCAATGTAATCCTGTTCCGGGAAAAAGACGGCAAAGAACTGAAGGAGCTGACCGCCCTGTACCATCTGCGAGATGCTCTGCATCGAGCGCGGACTGCCGTCCTCATTCCACATTCCCGTATAGATGCTGTCCGTGCCGCTCCTGTAGCCGTGCAGCAGACTGTCGCAGTGCATGTCTGCATGCGGGTGCGCACCAAATCTGACTTTTTCGTTTTTATCCATAGCTGTCTCCATATCTTCTGTCTCTGTCCCCTCTATACTGTCTGCGCGCGAAAGTCACCAGCAGCATTTGTTTTCAGATGCCCAGCAGGCCTCTCACAAAAATCTCAATTCCGATCAGGATCAGAATCACGCCGCCGAGGATGGATGCCTTGCCGGCCAGTTTTGTGCCGAAAATCCTGCCCAGGTGAACGCCGCAGATGCAGATCACATAGGTGACGGCCGCGATGATAAGAGACGCGGTCAGGGCCATAACTCCGTTATAATCTGCGATGGTGAAGCCTACAGAGAGCGCGTCAATCGAGGTGGCAATGCCCTGCAGAAGGAGCATACTCCCCGTCAGGTGCGCCTCCTTCACTGTCTCCTTGTTGCCATTCTCTGCCTGCGCTTTTCTGTCTTCAATACCTTCCTTCAGCATACTGCCGCCAATGAAGAGCAGAAGGAAGAGCGCAATCCAGGGAATCAGTTTCTGAAAAGCCGTGAACCATTCCGCGAGCTTGCGCACGCAGAACCACCCGATCATGGGCATGAGGAACTGAAAACAGGCAAATGTGCCTGCAATGATCCAGCGCTTTACCGGCCTCATGTGCGGCTCAGCGAGGCCGTTGGCCGCCGACACCGAGAACGCATCCATTGCAAGGCCGACGCCCAGCGCAGCGCTGTTGAGTATAAAGAAAAAATTCATGGGACCCTCCCCTGCTGTCCGATTTTTGCTGACAAGATCGGCGATCAATGGTGCACAACAGGCGCCGCAGACCATTTCAACATGATCTGCGGCGCTGCAAGTGTTCTTTATGTTAGCCCAGCCGGTATCTGTTCGTCAATCCTAATCTGTGCGCCCCTGCGCCTTCCAGGCCAGATACGCCGTGATCCCCGCGGCCGTTTTCGCATCCGTGATCTCTCCTGAGAACACTTTCCCGGCCGCTTCTTCCGGCGTCAGCGCAAAGAGCCGGATCTCCTCTGCCTCATCCAGATGCTGATCCTGGACCTTCTCAATATTCTCTGCGAGATAGACATCCGTGAACTCGTTGCAGTAGGCCGGCGCCGTCAGAAGATGCACAAGCCTGATAAACCGTAAAGCCGTGTATCCGGTCTCCTCGAGGAGTTCCCGGCGAGCTGTGACGGCTGTATCCTCGCTCTTCCCGTCCCTACCGCCCGCGGGCAGCTCAATGAGGGTCTGATCGACAGCCGGCCTGTACTGTCGGATCAGAAGAATCCGCCCGTCCGGCAGCACCGGCACAATAGCCGCCCCTCCGCCGTTCTTGTGGCAGACGAAGTCCCACTCCTGCCGCGCGCCGTCGGGGAGCTCCACAAGATCCTTGTACAGGTCAACAATCTCCCCTTTGAAAACAAGCCTCCTGCCCAATTTCCTGAGGTGTCCCATCATCCATTCCTCTCTCCGCGCTTCTCATCAAAAAAAGAGCAGAGACGCCGCCTTATAGCTGTCTCTGCCCTGTCATTACAATATTGTCAGTCCTTCAGCGCGTCATAATAGGAGGTGATCACCTCGCCTGAATGGCGAAGCGCCTTCAGCTCAGTGGGATCAAGTCTGATCTCCACGATCTCCTTCGCGCCCGTCTTGTCAATGATCGTCGGCACGGAGAGGAAGAGATCACGCAGACCGTACTGGCCGTCCAGATATACGGAGACGGGGAGAATCCTGTTTTCATTAAAGAGGATGGACTTGAGGATCGCGGTCACGCTGGCGGCGATGCCGTAGCAGGTGTTGTGCTTTCTCGAGAAAATCTCCCAGCCGGCCTTGATGGTCTGTTGGCGGAGCTTCTCGAAAGTCTCGTCCTTCGTGCGCGTCTCGTTGTCGGACATGACATCGGCCACGTTCTTGCCGCCGATGGTCGCAGAGTGCCAGGAGACGATCTCGCTGTCGCCGTGCTCGCCCATCACATAGGCATTTACGCTCTTGGAATCGAGGTCATAGAGTCTGCCGAGGATCCCGCACAGTCTTGCCGTATCAAGCGTAGTACCGCTGCCGATGACCTGATTCTTCGGAAGACCGGAGAGCTTCCATGCGTAGTAAGTCATGATGTCCACAGGATTGGAAATAACGACCAGAATCCCATGAAATCCACTCTTCATCACAGGACCGATGATGCTCTTCATTACCTTCTTTGAGGGTGCCAGCATGGAGAGCCGGTCCGTCGCATTGGGATCCATGGGCGCGGCCGCCGTGATCACGATGATGTCCGCGTCGCCGCAGTCCTCATAGCTGCCTGCACTGACCTTGATATTGCGGTTCATGAAGTGCACGGAATCCTGCAGATCCAATACCTCTCCGAGCGCCTTTTCCTTATTCATGTCAATGAGGACCAGCTCCTCGCACAGTCCCTGATTGACTATACTGAATGCTGTTGTTGCACCTACGTTGCCAGTGCCTACGATGACAACTTTCGAATCACGAAAACCCATAATTTGCTCCTTGTCATACTAAAATTCGTTACAATAATAGTAGTAGTGATTTGTCAAAAATGTATATATTTATCTGATATGGAGATATTAAACAAATGAATATGACTCTCTCACAATTCCTGCAGCACTACCTGAATCCAGGTGAGGCGCTGGTCTTTTTCCTCATCACAGCGCTGGTCGTCTCTCTCGCCGTCGTCATTCTCTCGATTGCCTCCAGAAGAGGCGCAGACCGGTATGTGGAGGAGGACCGCCCGCTGTACGTGCAGGACCGCTTTCGCCTGCTCACAGAGAAATTCTACGAGCTCGTCTTCTCCGGCACCGCCATCACGCTCTTTGTGGGCGTGTACTTTCTCATCGACTTTCTTGGCGTTGGCATCATCAGCCATGACATCTGGGAGCAGTACAGCGACTTTATTCTCCTAGGCTTCATCCTGCTCTCGGTCCTCATCAACACATTTCTGGACCACGTCGTCGTGCCTCTCCGCTTTCTGAAAACAGAGGAGTTCGCAGCCGCCAGGCTCTGCGGCATGCTGTACATGATCATCCTCTTTATTTACATCAAGTTCATTTATCAGGACAACAACTATGACGCCATCATCATGTACTATCTGACGCTCATCATCGGCCGGTTCGTCTATTTTGATGCATCACTCCAAGGGTTTCTTGACTCCGTGCGGGATGCCGTCTCCTACCTGCCCCTTCTGGGCCTTGGCCTTGTGTGCACGGCGCTCCTTGCCTGGACCGGATTTGGGAGCGGGTATCTGTTGAAGAGCAACGGCGTTGTTTTCAGTCTCTTTATCGCGCACCTGTTCATGACCGTGGTGATTTTCATCCTCTTTCATACACATGTGACGCGGCTGCTCGTACAGGCGCCGAAGAAGAAATCGGCGCGTGAAGAGGCTCCGAAGGACGACGATGACAATTGGTAATCAGGCACCGCACGCGCGCGGCTTCACTTCTTCTTCCACTTCGCCTTCAGCGTCACGGAGGGCAGCACTGTCTCATAGAGCGTCGACTTCTCCCTCTCGTTGGTCGTGATGTAGGCCTTCCCATCCAGGACAGTGATGTCCTCGGCCTCATAAGGAATATCCAGCGTCCACACGCCAATATAGTGACCAGTCAGGTCAAAGACATTGATTCTCTGGCGGCTCTTCCACTCATAAGTTGAGAAGCCTGCGGAAACGGCGTAGATGAAGTTGTCATCCGCAGCAATTCCCTGCGAGCTGAAATTCTGGTAGTACTCGTCCGCCTCGCTGATGGAGAGGGTCTTCATATTTTCATTCAAGACACAGAACGAATTGCGGCTCGAATCGTTCCTGCCGATCACATAAAAGTGGTGATTGCTGTACGCGATCGCCCAGATGTGCGTCAGCAGCGGAAAATTATACTCCCGCACCTCCTTCAGATTCCCGTCCAGCTCCATGACGCCGCTGGGGTATCCCTTCACAGAGCCGCCCTCTGCGATGTAGAAATGTCCGTTGTCCTTGTCGTAGCAGATGCTGTTGCCGTGATCGAAGGGGAGATTGCGCACACGCCGCACGGCCTTGCCTGTTGAGAGGTCATACTGCGTCAGGACATTTTCATAATGTGAGAGATCTCCCTTGTTGTAGGCGCCGTCGTTCAGGATGGCGGCCGTCACCAGGTACTTCTTCCCGTTCTTCTCGTACACGACGGAGCCCTGCGTGCTGCGAAAGCTCTGCTTCTTGTTCTTGGGCTTCCCCGCATCGACGGTCAGCATTGCATTGGAGACCGTATTGCCGCTCGATAGATTATAGATCAGACCCTCGTCAGCGATCGTGTATGTGCCGTAGGACCAGCCGGCAAACTTGTATCCGCTCCTGATGAGCGGGCTGGTCGCAAGGCGCTTCTCCTTGTCGTAGATCGCGTAGGTGTCTTTCATCGTCCCGTGGTCCGCGCCGTTGTCCTCAAAGTAAATGAGATACATCTGCGGCTCCCACAGCGCATAGAGTGTCATCGACTTGGGGTTCTTCACCGTCGCGCCGTCCTCGAATTCCCATGTCTTCGCGTTCGGATTCTCCGACCACCCTCTGAAAATATAGCCGTACCTCGTAAATGTATTGGCGGGGAGCTGCACCTGTGCGGGCGACCCCGACAGGGTGACCTTGTCCATGACGCCCGAACCGCCGTTTGGCATGAAGGAGATGGCACTCTCCCCTGCCTGCACCTTGAGCGCCGTGGGGTCAAATGCTGTACTCGCCGGTGTTACCGGTTGAAGCGCCGCCGGACCACCGGCTGCCTCCGTCCACGGTACCGGCCATACAGCCGGCGCCGTGGCAAGAAGAGCGGCCAGCAGGATCCGGACTGCGCCGCGGCGGAAGGGCGCTGCTAAAACCCTCTTCCCTGCCCGCCCGGAGCCGCATGATAAAATTTTCTTTTCTTTATTTTCCATAAAATTTTTCCGTATGCCCGGAAAAGTCTTTCCGATGCTCGCAGACTGTACGCACCGTTTTCCGGCAGGTACAGTCATTGTTATTGTACCATGCCGGAGAAGAGGGTATTTGCCCGTTTCTTCAGGCAGATCAGGCAGTCCCGCCTGAGGTCAGATCAGCGCAGAGGTGCCGCACATCTGTTCCGCAGAAGTGGCGAAGGCGCCCGAAAAATGCTATACTTGTTCGGCCGCTTCCATCAGATGCAGGCGGCAGAATCAGACATTCCGGCGAGGGCGCTGTAAAGAGGCCCCGCCTTGTATTGCCGCAACGCAAAAGCGGCAGGAAAGGAAGTAAGATGAGCGAAGTGGTTCGCACAAGATTTGCTCCGTCCCCTACGGGCTTTATGCACATCGGAAACCTCAGAACAGCCTTGTACTCCTACCTCATTGCGAGAGCAGGACACGGCCAGTTCATTCTGCGCATCGAGGACACGGATCAGGAGAGACTTGTTCCCGGCGCTGTGGACGTCATTCTGAAAACACTGAAGATGACCGGTCTCGACTACGACGAGGGTCCCGATATCGGCGGCCCGAACGGCCCCTACATCCAGAGTGAGAGAAAGCCGATCTATCAGAAATACGCGAAGGAGCTCGTCGATAAGGGCTACGCATACTACTGCTTCTGCTCCGAGGAGCGCCTGAAGTCTCTCCATGATGCCAACGGCATCGGCGGCTACGACCGCCACTGCAGATGGCTCTCGAAGGAAGAGGTCGAGGCACACCTGAAGAACGGCGACCCTTACGTCATCCGCCAGAAGATCCCGCTCGAGGGCACGACCACCTATCACGATGAAGTGTTCGGCGACATCTCCATGGAGAACAAGGAGATGCAGGACCAGATTCTTCTGAAGGCGGACGGCTTCCCCACCTACAACTTCGCACATGTCATCGATGACCATCTGATGAACATCACCTACGTCGTAAGAGGCAGTGAATACCTCACTTCTACACCGAAGTACGTTCTTCTCTACGACGCTTTCGGCTGGGAGAGGCCGCACTACGTGCACCTTCCTCTTCTCATGGGCCAGAATCCGGACGGCACGACATCCAAGCTCTCCAAGCGCCACGGCGCCGTCAGCTTCCAGGATCTCGTGAACATGGGATACCTTCCGGATGCCATTGTGAACTACATCGCCTTCCTCGGCTGGTCGCCGAAGGATTCGGACCAGGAAATTTTCAGCCTCGATGAGCTGAAGAAGGTCTTCTCCATCGACGGCATCGGCAAGTCCGCCTCCGTCTTCGACTACGAGAAGCTCAAGTGGTTCAACTCCGAGTACATCAAGAAACTCCCCGAGGAGGAGTTTGAGGCGAAGACCCTTCCCATGCTGAAGGAGGTCTGCCCCGATTACGTTGACGTGAAGAAGCTCGCAGGGCTCCTCCACTCCCGCGTGGATACATTAAACGAGGTGAAGGACAAGGTCGGCTTCATCACAGAGCGCCTTCCGATGGACCTCTCGCTCTACACGAATAAGAAGAACAAGACCACGCCGGAGAGCTGCGGAAAGATCCTGAAGGATGTCCTGCCCCGCCTCGAGGCCCTCACAGACTGGAATAACGACTCTCTCTTTGCTCTTCTGAAGGGCTATGCCACCGAGGCAGGCGTAAAGGCCGGCGCCGTGATGTGGGCTGTCCGCATCGCCGTGGCCCGTCAGGCCGTGACGCCCGGCGGTGCAACCGAGCTCATGGAGGTTCTTGGCAGGGATGAGAGCCTCTCCCGCATGGAGCAGGCAGTTAAGGAGATTGAAGAGGCGTAAAAAAAAAGCTTCCGAAACCCGGTCAAAGCCGGGCTCCGGAAGCTTTTTATTTTCAGTTCTCAGTGCAGCGCCTTACGCTCTGATCTCCTTCTTCATGAAGCAGATATAGGCGATGGCAAAGCCTGCCACCATCTCCGCGAACATGGCCACAATCTGCGGCCAGATCTGCAGGAGGCTCTGCCCGATGGGCAGGTAGCTCGCCACCTGGCTGTCCTGAGAGGCCAGTGTCGACATGATATCGAGCGAGTGGACGTTCGGATTCATGAGCACCTGGGTCACCTCAGTGAAGAGGTAGTACGGCGAAATTCTGGAGATGCCGACCTGCAGGTTGTAATAGCCAAGCGCCGTGCTGATCGTAGCCGACTGGCTGTTCACCGGATACAAAAGTCCTGCAAGTCCTGTCGCAAAGAGCGAGAGGAACATTGTAAGGAACAGCCAGAGCGCTATGCAGGCGAGCGCCGAGGTAGCCGCGTGCCTCGAGATCGTGGAGAAGAGAATCGAGATGGCCAGCCACACACAGATATAGATCACAGAGACCAGAAGGAAGACCACAATGCGAACGAACTCCTCCGGCTGCGGCTCGATGCCGCTGATCAGAAGGCCCAGCCCTGTCACCCAAAGGCCAACAGCGAAGACAGCTGCAAAGACAGCTGTGGCCCCTGCCAGGAACTTGGCATTGATGATCGTATCTCTGTAGATCGGCTGCGCTGCGAGACGGTTCAGCGTCCCCTGTGCTGCCTCATTGTTGATGGCATCGAACCCCAGCATGATGCCGAAGATCGGTCCAAGAAACCCCACAAAGGTCGAGAAACTGTAAATGGAGCTTCCCGATGTCGTGAACAGCGTAAGGAACAGATAATCTGTCAGGCTCGCGCCCTGCTGCTGTGCCTGCTGCGAAGCCTGCCCGATCGTGCTGATGGCGCCCCGCACACTGACGATGCCGATCAGAAGGAAGAGGAAGAACATCACCCAGAATCTCTTGCTGCTGAGGATATCCGCGAATTCCTTCAGGTACAGCACCTTAAAGCCATGGCGGTTGGTCCTGCTGTCATCACTTTGCAGATCTGTGCAGAAGTCTGTCCACATTTTCTTTAAGCCCGTGCTTTTCTGTGCCGGACTGCTCTGTGTCTGTGCCTCCATCGCTCTCACCCGCCTTCTCAAAATACTTTCTGTAAATCTCATCGAGATCGCCGCCGCGCTCGTGCATCTCGCGCAGGACGAATCCATTGCCCACGAGCACCGCGAGAAGTGATCCCTCGATGTTGGTCTTCGCTTCAATGTGAAGACTGCCGTCTGGCTGCTTCTTCAAAACCGTGATGTCCGGAATACCCTTCAGAATGGTCTGCAGAAGGCTGTCAGAGGCTGCCCGCTCCATTCCCTCCTTCTCCGCTTTGATGTCAAGCATGTACAGACCCTCATTCTGGAGCTGCCTGCCGAGGTCGCCGATTCTGCCGCATGCGATCATCTTGCCATCGACAAAGATACCGACGCGGTCACTGATCGCCTGAATCTGATACAGTTCATGGGAAGAAATGAGGATCGTTCTCCCATCCTTCACGGACAGCTCGCGGATCAGTGCCGTCAGCTCATGCATGCCGGCGGGATCGATGCCCAGCGTCGGCTCATCCATGATGATGATCTTCGGATCTTTCATGAGGACATCCGCGATGCCAAGCCTCTGCCGCATGCCTCTTGAATAGGTACCCGCATTACGATCTGCCGCAAAGGTCATGCCGACACGCTCGAGGAGCCCTGTGGCACGCTCATTTGCCTCTTTCTTCGTAAGGCCGTTCATCTCACCTGTGAAAACAAGGTTCTCCCGGCCAGTCATATCGCCGTAGAAGCCGACATTATCAGGAAGGTAGCCGACCTCCTTCTTGACCGTGAGCGCGGATCTCGTGCAGTCATGCCCGTCGATCCAGGCGTGGCCGGATGTGGGATCCGTAAGGCCAAGAAGCATCAGCGTGGTCGTTGTTTTCCCGGCGCCGTTGGGCCCCAGAAGTCCGAAGACCTCACCCCTGTAGATATCCAGATTCAGATGATCAACAGCCGTAATGTCGCCGTATCTCTTGACGAGATCCCGCGTCCTTATGATTACGTCTGCCATGATCAGTGCCTCCCGAATTTATGAAATACTCCCAGAAGTGCTGCAATGATGACGACGATGATCGCTACGCCGGCGATGCCCCATGCCGTGCTGGTCTTCACAGTGACACGCATCGTTGTATCCACGGAATTCTGATCATTGGAAGCTGTGACTGTCATCTGATAATCGCCGCTGACGGCATTCTTTGCGGGCGTCACATACATGGTGACTGTCTTGGACTTGCCTGCTGCAAGAGAATCAATTGTGCTCTCAGAGAACTCTGTCGTCCAGTCTGTAGGCGCAGTAGCTGTCAGATTCAGGTTCGTCAGATCGATGTTGCCGTTGTTCGTGACAGTCAGTGTAACTGCCTTCTTGTGGTTGGCGTTGGCCGTGAAGGAGAGCGTGCCGTCGGACGTTGTCACCTGAGTGTCATATGTGCCGGTGATCGTCACCTTCAGTGTTGTCTTCAGGGACTGTGTGGCCGAAATCGCGGTAATCGGGATCTCATAGTCGCCCGCATCCACCTTGTCAGGAGGCGTCACTGTCACAGTGAGGCTCTCACTTCCGTTGGCATCTACATCCACGGAAGCGACCTGAGTGGATCCGCTTGAGGGCTTGAAGCTCACCTGCCAGCCTGTCGGCGCATCCGCGGAGAGGCTGTAGGACTGCTTCTCAGAAGAGGTATTCTGCAGTGTTGTATTGAAAGTAAAGGTCGTGCCGGTAGGTCCCTGCTGATCCGTGTAGTCCGTTGTAAGGCCCGATGTGCCGGTATCCTCATCGGTGACATGCATCGTGAGCTTAAGTGTGGAGGAGTCAGCCTTCAGCGTCACTGTGTAATCGCCGTCCTTGGCATCATCCGGAACCTGCACTTTATAAGTGACAAGATCATCATTGGAGTTGGAGCCTGAAGAGGAGACTGCTTCGCTGTTCGCCTTGACGTAGACCTCACTGATCTCGCTCCCGTTGCCCTCGAAATCGCCGGTCCATCCGGACGGAAGACCGCTCTGGGACAGTTTGACACTCTCGCCAGTTGATCCAGGGTTCGAGAAATCAAGGCTGAAGGAGACGTCCTGGCCGGGCTTTACGGAAATGCCCGGATAAGAAGTGCTCATTTCGACGCTGCCGGCGGCATTGACAGGGAAAGAAGTGACCCCGCCCGCAGTGAAGACAAGTGCGGCGCACATAAGCGCTGCCGCGCATTTTCTTCCCGCTGAGGGAAGAGTAGCAAACGATCTGGTATTCATGACTTTCCTCCTGTGCCGCGTTTTCGCGGCACCCCGAGGCAAAATCCGCGGAGGCGGTTTTGCCGATGGGATCATGCAATCGATGGCGCATCGCGGCATCGACTGCTGTTTGAAAGATCATGCATCGGCATGATCTTTCAAACTTTGTCCTTCAATATTATTAGGGGGACAGTCATCTGCAGGCAATCCGCCGCATCCGCGGGCACACTGCCTGTACCTTCCCCCTCATCTAAGGAGAAAGTTTATCTTTTCTTTGTCACGAATATGTTATCAAAATGTGTTTATTCTGTGTCCTGCAGGGTGCTGCACGCACGGCACCCGGAAATGGCGTGAGGGAAAATGTTTCCTGCCGTGCGGCGGAGCCACGGGATAAGGAGCATTTATTCGGCACCCTGCGAAACAATTGCCTCCTTATTCTGTTCGCGCGCGCCGAAGGGCGCGCCGCTCCTTCATCCCTGCCGCTTCGCGCCGCGCGCTCTTCTCTTGCCCCGCGCGCCGGAGGGCGCGCCGCTCTTGCGGTTGAGCTTTCTCGAGAGCTTGCCCGACATTCCCTTGTGCCGCACGCCCCGGCTGCTCACAGGGGGCTTCACATGCATCGCGCCGGCGGCCTTCTTCCCCAGGATCGGCTGCAGAAGATCCGTATGCTTCGGCGCATGCAGCATCACATCCGTCACCACCGGATACATGCCGAACTGCGCAAAAAACCGCGGAGAGAGATTCAGGAACAGCCGCTCTGTCACCTCGGCATCCGTCCTTGCATCATGAAAGACATCGCCTTCCTCCGTGACGCCGGCCAGCGCTGCAGCGTGCGCGAGCTTTGTATTGTTTTCAAGGTCGAAAATATACTCCGTCAGCACCTGTGTATCGATCATCTCAGGCCTTGTGAGACACGCCGGTGCTTCTATCCCTGTTCTCTCATAAGCATCCCGCAGGATCTCGATGTCGGCCAGCACAGAGTGACCGCAGATCAGATCTGCGCCGTCCAGGAACTCCCTGATGCGCAGAAGTGCCTCCTCCTCTTCAATGCCGTTTTCCTGCAGGAAATCATCCGTGAGGCCGGTGACCTTCGCGACATACGGCGTCAGGTGTACGCCTTCCGGCAGACGGATATAGGTGTCGTACCGGCCGGCCTGCTGCCAGGAGATTTCGCCTGTGGAGGTGTCTTTCCCTGAGTGGTTTCCCCTGGAGTTTGATTCACAAACTGCCGCAGCGCCCGCCCTGGTTCCTTCTTTATTTTCTTTAACTGTACCCGCGTTTGTTATGGCCTCAGCACTCGTTCCCGCGGCGGCGCCTGTATCTCTCTGCAGGATCCTTCCAGAAAACTGCGTGATGTATGGTCTCTCCATCTCCGTGTCGAGCACAGCGATGCGGCTGCACTTGATCGCGCCCGGCACAAGGCCAACCGCCTCGTATTTGCCCGGATTGCTCTGCAGGAACATCTTCACGGGATAATAGAACTGATCGAGCAGGCTCCGTCTCCCGCGCAGGACGATCGCATTGTCCGGCAGCTCTTCCTTATTGTCAGGAGCCTTGCTGTCTATCGACAGAATAAGGACGAACCTCTTCTCATCCGATGGATCCGTGCAAAAGGCGGTGCACAGAACCGTGTTGTCCGGGCGGAGGGATGCGAAATTCCCCTTCTTCGTCTTCATCACATAGGCGTTTTTGTCCTCATTGAAGCGGATGCTGCTTACGCTCTGGATCACCGTGGGGTTTTCTCTGCCGGCACCGGGTTCCCTTTCGCTAATATTCACCCGGCCGCGTTCACTATCCTGAGCGGACAGTTCCTCCGCCAGACGCTGACACCTCTCGAACGCACGGAACAAGGCCGTTGGAAGATGATTGATGCGGCTGCCGTACGCACACAGGAAGGAGTTCTGATATTCAGTTGCAGATAGTCCATACTGCAAGGTAAGTTCTCCAGATAAGAATTGAGGCGGTCTGTTGTCACAGCCGACCGCACCCACAAGAAAAGCCCCCAGGTGAACTCACCTGAGGGCCTATTCAGAGCGACAGACGAGGCTCGAACTCGCGGTCTCCACCTTGGCAAGGTGGCGCTTTACCAACTAAGCTACTATCGCATTGCTTGACGCAAGAATAATAATATAATGCCGCCGCATTTTCGTCAAGCATAAATTTACAAGCCTCTGAGAATCTGCGTTTCAAGCCTGGCCCTCCTGAAGAAGATATCTCAGGTCATCAAATGTGTCTTTGACCGGCGCAACCCTTCCGTGCCGAACATCCTCATCCGCTTCCGCCAGCGTTTCAAGAAGCTCAATCCGGGCTTTCATTCTTTTATACTCTTCGAATCCGAGTGACACTGTATCCCCTCGACCATTGACAGTAATGATCACCGCATCATTCTCCTCACGGCATTGTCTGGAAATTTCATTGTAATGATTTCTTAAATCTGCGGATGGTCTGATAATTTTCTGTGGTTCAAACATAAGAGTACCTCCTGTTTTATAGACATATAATATCATCAAATGTCTATGTCTAGTTATCTAAAATTATTTAGTGACTTGTTTACTGCTCTTTGGAAAAGTGATTGTCACGAGCAACTAAAGAATCTGCTCCCTCTGTTTCGGTATCCTGTGAAGAACACGTCCGCCTCACTCGGATGCCTTGAAATTGTAAATTGGCTTCATCACTTCAATGACGTCTACTGATCCTCTGATATCCTCAATGATATCGCCCAGTGATTTGTACGCCATGGGCGCTTCATCCAGTGTTTCCGGATTCACGGATGTCGTGTAAACGCCCTCCATGCTCTCTTTGTACGCTTTCAGGGACAGGTTCTTTTTTGCCTGGGTTCTGGACATGACACGGCCTGCACCGTGCGGCGCAGAGCAATTCCATTCCGGATTTCCTTTTCCGACCGCCAGGATACTCCCGTCGCGCATATTGATAGGGATCAGGACCTTTTCTCCATCATGCGCGGCGATCGCGCCTTTTCGCAGAATCATCTCGTCCGTGTCGATGTAGTTATGGATGGTATGAAAAGCATCGCCGCCTTTGAGTCCGGCGCGGTCCAGCAGCACCTCCGCCATAAGCTCTCTGCTTCTTCTTGCGAACCTCTGGCAGATCTCCACATCATGGAGATAGTCCAGAAACGGCTGGCCGCTCAGATAGCAGAGGTCCTCCGGCATATCCGTGTTTCCATACAGTCTTGTTTTCCGAAGGGCATCAAGTGCGGGCTGGATTTCCTGAAAACGTCCTTCGGCTTTCAGTGTCTCCATAATTTTCTTTCTCTCGGTCTCATAATCAATGATCCCTTTATGCTGGTCGATGGCTTTCTCCTGATAGAGCTCCGCCACCTGCTTGCCAAGGTTCCTGCTGCCGCTGTGGATCACGAGATATTTTGTTCCGTCCTGCGAAACGTCAACCTCAATGAAGTGGTTGCCGCCGCCAAGGGACCCAAGGCTGCATTGGAGCCATTTCATCCTTTTCAATTGGCCGCAGCAGCGAAGTTCTGACAGATCGAAGTCTTCCAGCGCCTTCTCCCAGACATGCATCCCGGATGGGATGAAGTGAGCAGCCGCGTCAAGTTTTCCGAAGTCAATATCTCCCTTTCCAAGATTGACCGTGTACATCCCGCAGCCGATATCTACCCCGACCACATTAGGCACGGCTTTATCCTTCACTGTCATCGTTGTACCTATGGTGCAGCCCTTCCCGGCGTGGACATCCGGCATGATCCTCACCCGGGAGCCTTCTGTGAATTCGTAACTGCACATTCTTCGGATCTGCTCGACCGCTTCCGGCTCCACTACAGATGCATAGCAGATGGCGGTCGTTATTTTTCCTTTGATTGCAAACATTTTTTCGCCCTCCCCATAAAATGCTCTCACAGCTGATTTGTTTCGGCTCATCGTCAGATGCTCTCCCGTCTGTACGAATGGATCAAATAAAAAAGCCGCCTACCCTGCTCCGCGCAGGATAAGCGGTCGATTTCAAAAGAATTCTTCCGGTTTCCCGGATGACAATTAAATGCAGTACATCCGGGGTCTCCTATCCTGAATAGAGCAGTCTGCGCAAACGCCCGGCTTATGATCAAGCTTGGCGTCATAACGTTTACTATTCAGATGACTAATGGATGTCACTGCAGACATTGTCTTTCCTTTCCGGGCCACGCCTTTTTTCTCTTCCTATATCGTAACTTACCACAGATTTCCGGCGTTGTCATTATACCCGTGGTATAAATCCGGCTGCTTGATCTATTCGGTAAACCTTTGGATTTCTCTATTCCTTTGTATTGCGAGCGGCTGTTTAGCCCCCTTCTCACGCTTTCTCTTGGCCGCCGAAGGCAATTTTATGCCGCCTGCGGATGACCTGCCGCGGCTCCCTGCTCTCTCCGGTCAGCCACAAAAGACATTTTCTTCCTCTGTGGATGACCTGCCGCGGTTTCCGACACTCCTCGGTCAGCCACAGAAGACATTTTCTTCCTCTGTGGCTGACCTCCACCGGTTCGACCCCTTCGTCAGTCAGCCACAGCCGCCATTTTAAGCTCCCGTGGCTGACTTCCTGTGGCTGACTGCAGCTTGCGGCCGAAAAAGCACTATAAAAGGCAACAGGGGCATCTGCCCGCAATGTGCCCTGGAGTCCCCCCGAACAGCCCCGCCAGATAGCGCGATGTCCGCATCATGAAAGATATAAAAGTCCCTCAATACAGCCCCGCCAGAATCGGAATCGTCGCGACGCTGACGATCGTCGTGAGGGCGATCATCTTGTTGCAGCGGTCGCCGCAGTGCCCGTACTCCTCAGCCAGCATCCCGGTGAAGCTCCCCACGGGCATGCTCACGACGAGGCAGAAGATTCTGCGCACATCCGTCTGTACCGGCAGAAAACGCGCAAGGAAAAAGAGAACGACCGGCACAGCGATCTGCTTCAGTACAAGAAAGACGTAGTTCTCCTTCTCCCGGAAAATATTCCCGATCCCCAGCCTGTACAGCGACGCCCCGATGACCATCATGGACAGCGGAATCGTGGCGTTGCCCATATAGCTGCAGAAGCTAAGGAGCGGCGCCGGGAACTGCACATGCAGCAGGAAGAGAACGACCGCAGCCACAGCGGTGAGGAGCCCCATGTTGAACACTCTGCGGATCTCGAACTTCTCCGGGCGGTCCGCCATCCCCATCGCAAGGTAGATGCCGTAGGTATAAGAGAGAAGATTGAATCCGAGCATATAGAAGACGAGGAGGATGACATACTCCTCGCCAAAAAGCGCGCGCACGAGCGGCACACCCATAAAGCCCACATTCGGGAAGATGAACATCAGCTGCTGCCGGCAGGACTCCTTCTTGTCCAGGCCCCTGATGTGCACATAGATGAAGCCGATGACGATCATGGCAGCATAATACACAAAGACCATGAAAACATCCTGCCCCACCAGCTCATGAACGCTCCCGGAGCCCACATTCACCGCCGAATAGATGATGAGAATTGTATTGAAAACTTTGACCACAAGGGTCGACAGATGCTTCTCGCCGTCCTCTGTGAGCCAGTGCATCGCCGATGCAATATAGCCGCAGAGCATCATGCCCAGCAGCACCATCATCTGGCTGAAAACTATTCCTATATCCATGGCGTTTATCCTCTCTGTGCGCCCGTCCCGATTGGGCACCGCAACGCTTAATCTGCTGTAAGCGGGATCTCTTTCCTAAAATTCAAACGTCTCCAGCCTCTTTCGTCGCGCCGCAATCCGGGCACTGCTGATTTTCCCACCCGCTCTGTGCAAACTGCCTCGTATAGAGGTCGTAATAATATCCTCTCTTCTGCATCAGCTCTCTGTGCGAACCCATCTCCGCGATCTTTCCGTCCTTCACCGCAATGATGATGTCCGCACCGACAACGGTTGAGAGTCTGTGCGCGATCATAAAGGTTGTTCTGCCTGAGATAACGGCATCCACGGCGTCCTGTATGGCTTTCTCCGTCAGGGTATCCACCGACGAGGTCGCCTCATCCAGAATGAGAATACGGGGGTCGGCCAGAATGGCCCGCGCAATCGACAGAAGCTGCTTCTCCCCGACAGAGAGCATGCTGCCGTCCTCGCCGACATCGCTGTCCAGCCCGTTTTTCATCTTTCTGACAACACCGTCCGCGCCCGCCAGCTGCAGTGCCTTCCAGATCTCTTCATCCGTGGCATCTTCTCTTCCGTAGCGCAGATTGTCCCGGACCGTCCCTGAAAAAAGAAACGGCGTCTGCAGAACGTAGCCCAGATGGCTGTGGAGCCAGAGCTGTGAGCGAAGGCGCACATCCTTTCCGTCGATCAGGACTCTTCCGCCCGTAGGATCGTAAAACCTGCATACAAGGTTGACCAGCGTGGATTTGCCCGCACCGGTTTCGCCGACGATGGCGACGTGGGTGCCGGCCTTTATTTTCAGATTGAAGTGGGAGAGCACCTCTTCCGTGCCGTCCGGATAGTGGAACGAGACATCCTGGAACTCGACATCGCCGCGGAGCGGCTCCCAGTTCTCCTTCTTCGGATGAAAGGTGTCTCCGTAGCGGCTGATGACCTCGGGAGAGTCCTGCACAAGCGGCTTTTGCGTAACGAGATCCGTGAATCTCTCAATGTTGACCTGTATACCTGTGAGAAGAGAAACCGTCTCTACCAGCGCCTGGACGGGCTCAAGAAGTCCCACTGCATACGTCATGAAAACAGAGAGCGTCCCGATCTCAATGACACCCTGCCTTGTGATGAGGCCGCCCTGCCATAGAATGAGTGCCAGCGCAATCGAGGACGCCATCGTCACCAGAGAAGTCATGAGGGCCGAGTAGTGTGCGGCCTTCACGGACTCCTTCCGCATGGATGCAGTATCTTTTCGGAAGTCCTCATCCATCCGTTCCTCTATGCCGAGCGTTCTGATGGAGCGAAGGCCCGTTATCCCCTCGTTGAAATTGCCGGTGATCTTTCCGTTGATCTCGCGGATGGTCCGGTTCTTGTCCGCGAGGCGCCTCTGCAGAATGAGGGCAAGGGCGGCGGCAGGCGGAACCACAACCAACACACACAGGGCCAGCTGCCAGCGGATCATCAGCATGGTCACGATGACGAGTACAATGTAGGAAAGGTTCCAGACGATGTCCATCAGCCGCCAGGCGGCGAGCTCACCGATTTTGCCTGTATCGCTCATCACCCTCGAGTGGATATAGCCCACACTGTTGCGGTTGAAGTAATCAAACGAAAGCGTCTGCAGATGCGAAAAGGCCGTGTTGCGCAGATCCCTGTCGATGTGCATCTCCACCCAGCCGCACGAATAGAGGCAGTAGTAGTTGTCCAGCTCCGCCGGAATCATGACGGCGAGATAAAGGAGGGTGAAGGTGCCAAGGCCCTCAAGGGTTTTGTCCGCCACGAAATGATCGATGGCATATTGGGAGAACAGCGGGTAAATCGTGTCCGCGAGGCTCGAAAGAACGCCCAGGAAAATCATGAAGGCAATCCTCTTCCCGTAGGATCTGATATAGGGAAGGATGAGGGGGACGCCGAAGAAGGCTGTGCGACATATTTTATTATTTTCAGAAGCTCCCATCAGAGCGTCCTCCCCTGTGTCTGCATCTCATAAATCTGCCTGTACCTGCCGCCCTGCGCAAGGAGCTCCTCATGGGTTCCGCGCTCGACGATCCTGCCGTCTTCCATCACGAGGATGAAATCCGCATCCATAAGCGTCGTGATCCTGTGCGCAATGAGAATGACCGTCGACTCGCCGGTGCTGCGGCGAAGGCTCTCCCGGATCTGCGCATCTGTCTGCGCATCCACTGCAGAGAGGGAGTCGTCGAAGACCATGATGGGGGGCTTTCGGATGAGCATCTGCGCAATGGCGGTGCGCTGCTTCTGTCCGCCGGAGAGGGTGACGCCCCGCTCGCCCACATACGTGTCATACCCGGATGTAAAGCGCTCAACTGCTGAAGAGAGATGGGCGATCCGCGCCGCCTTTTTGATCTCACACAGGTCCGCGGAGGGCGCCGCGATTTTGATGTTCTCCGCGAGCGTTCCAGAAAAGAGATACGGCTCCTGCAGGACCATGCCGATATTCGAGCGGAGCCAGTGTTTTTGAATGTCCCGGATATCATGGCCGCCGATGAGAATCCGGCCCTGGCCATCGCCCAGATCATACATGCCGTCCAGCAGATACATGAGCGTCGACTTGCCGGATCCGGTAGCACCGAGAATCCCGACCGTTTTGCCCGCAGGGACGGTGAAGGACACATCGTGCAGGACACCGGTATCCCCGTTGTCATACTGGAAACTGACGTGATCGAAGACAATATCTCCCTTCAGGGAAGGGGTGCCCGCCCCCTCTCTGTCCTGCTCCTCCGGCGCCTCCAGGATCTCCATAAGTCTTGAGCCGGAGATGTCCGCCTTACTCATCTCCGAGAGCATTCTGCCGAGGTTTCGCACCGGCAGTGCCATCATCGTGTTGTAGGAGAGAAAGGCGATGAAGCCGCCGGCCGTCAGCGTCCCCTGCACGCACAGGACGCAGCACAGCAGCACAATGATCAGCATCCGCACATTGGCGATGATGTTGCCGCTCACCCAGAAGGCCGCGAGGACCCGCATAAGGCGCGTCCACAGATCCGTATAATAGGCGTTCTGCCTCTCAAACCGCTCCCTTTCATGCCGTTCCCGGCCGAAGGCGCGCACCACCCGCACGCCGGTCAGGTTCTCCTGCGCGATGCCGGAGAGTCTTCCCTCCTCCTCATCTGCGCGCAGAAACCTCCCGCCGATCCTTGTATAGAAAAAGAAAGAACTGGCCACCGTCACCGGGATAAAGAGCGCCTCTACGAGCGTAAGAAGCGGGCTGATGCTCATCATAAAGACGAGGGAGACGACGATCAGAAAGACCACCCGGAACAGTGCCATCAGCTGCTCGGAGATGAAAACTTTGATCTCCTCGACGTCCGACGTGCACCTTTGGATAATGTCGCCGGTGTGATGTTCACTCTGCCAGGAGAAAGGAAGGCGCAGAATGTGCGCATAGAGCCGGTCCCGGAGTGTCTGCGTGAGTGTCTCCGCCCCCATGGTGTTGAAGAGGGTGAACCCGTACCTTGCGAGAGCGCCCAGAAGGGCAAAGGCCATCACGGCAGAAGCCGCACGAAAAAGGACACCGGCGGAGAACGCTGCTCCGCCGATGACCTCATCTACTGCGTACTGTATGATTTTGGGCTGAATCAGATCGAAAACAGACACCAGGCAGGTGCACGCAGCCCCTGCGAGGAAGAAGTGCCAGCTCCCCTCGAGACAGTACCGGATAAATCGTATTTTCTTGCCGGAAGAATTGTTCATATATAGATATTCAGGAGGCTCTCTTACCTCTTTGACTTATCGTAAATTTCGCCGAGGGCTGCCGGCGCATGGTTGTTCTTCGAGAGGAAAATAAGAAGAACGAGCGTCAGCACATACGGCAGGATCATGACGAGATCCGAGTATGCACTGGGCATGCCCAGCATCTGCACAATCTGATAGCCTGCGCTTCTCGACATACCGAAGATCAGGCAGGCGCCCAGTGTCGGCAGAAGGTTCCAGTTGCCGAAAATATAGCCGGCGATCGCAAGGTAGCCATAGCCCACATAGATATCGCTCGAGAACTTCGCCGAGATCGAATAGGCAAAACAGATACCCGCAAGTCCAGAGAGCGCGCCGGAGACCAGCACGGCGATAAAGCGTGTCTTCGCCACATCGCCGCCTGCTGCATCCACCGCGTGCGGGTTGTCTCCGCAGGCGCGAAGGCGCATGCCGAACGTCGTGCGGTAGAGAAAATACCACGCGATGACCGCGATCACGATGATAATCACCTCAAACGGGTAAACTCTTGTGAAGAAGGCTCCCAGGATCGGAATCTTTGAGATGCCGGGAACTGTGAATCTCGCAGAGACGCCGAGGTCGAACTTGTCCGACGCCGCGCCGAAGATGTTCCTGTTGATGGATTTCGTGAGGAACGCAGTCAGCGCTGCAGCGAGAATGTTCATCACGACGCCGCTGATCACCTGGTTTGCGCGGAAGCGGATGCACAGGAGTGCATGGAGCATCGCGTAGACTGTGCCGCCGATGACGGCAAAGAGCATCGCCATGTAATAAGGCACTGCCGAATCTGTTCCCATGGACCGCATGAGAATCGTTGCAACGAGTGCGCCGACGAAGGCACCCATGCCCTGCAGTCCCTCAAGAGCAAGGTTTGTGATGCCGGACCTCTCTGAGTAAATGCCGCCGATCGCCATGATAAAGAGAGGAAGTGTGAAACTCATGCCGTCGATGATGATCGTATTGAGAATGCTCATCTCTTCACCTCCTCAGTTTTTCCGCTGTTTTCTCTGTTTTCCGAAGCGCCTGCAATCTCCTTATTTTCAGAAGAGTCACCGTTGTCTTTGTTCTCCTGCTTCTCCGAAGCGCCGCCGTCCTTATTTTCAGAGGCATCGCCGTTCTCCTTATTCTCCCTGGCGCGCAGCATCTTCTCCTGTCTGCGGCTGTCCGCCTCCTGCATTCTGCCGAGAAAATACGTGTTGCACGCAGAGAAGAGAAGGATCAGGCCAGTGATCACGGAGGCAATCTCCGACTCGAGGCCCGCCTGGGAACTCATATAGGTGGAGCCCTTCTCGATGATCTGAATCAGGAAGGAAGCCACCAGAATGCCGACGGGGTCATTGTTGCCAAGAAGGCCGACCGCGATGGCATCATATCCTGTGGAGATCAGCGTTTTCGGCTGGATGGAGGCAAAGTACCCTAGGTAATAGGTTGCTCCCGCAAGTCCCGCCAGAGCACCGGAGATCGTCATCGAGAGGATGATGGTCCTCTTTACGCTGATGCCGGCATAGCGCGCCGCCGTGCGGTTGAGGCCGACTGCCTTCAGCTCGTACCCGAAAACCGTGCGGTCAAAGATGAACTTGAACAGGATGACCATCACGATGGCGATGGCAAAGCCGATCGGGATATCGTACTTGTACCCGCCGATCACGATCTGGTGGAGCGTAAGTCTCGCCGCATCCGAGACGGTCTTCGACTGTCTGGAGACGGGATCGATAAAGCGCGTATGAATGAAGAAGCTGATCACGTACGACGCGATGTAGTTGAGCATGATCGAGGAGACAACCTCGTTAATATTGAATTTATATTTAAGATAACCGATCAGGGCGCCGACCGCCGTGCCGCCGAGCACACTGATCACAATAACAAGAGGTTTTGCAATGGGTGCTGACAGTGTGCTGTAGCCGACGGTGATCGAGGCGAGGAATCCGCCCACCAGCATCTGTCCGGAGATACCGATATTGAAGAGGCCTGCCCGCATCGCGACCGCATAAGAGAGTGCCGCGAAGATCATGGGTGTCAGGAAGTCAATGTAGCTGGAGAGATCCGTGAGCATTGACTTGCCTCCCGCGTACTTGGGCTTCGGCGCAAGGCCGCATCCCTGCAGCAGGTTGTAATAGGCGCTCAGCGGGTTCTTGCCAAGAATCAGGATCACGACTGCGCCCGCAAGGAGGGAGAGCAGGACGGAGATCACCGCGACCTGCAGGAATCTGTGCTTTGTCTTCATCACTGTCTCACCCCCATCATGTACTCGCCGACTTCTTCTTTCGTAAACTCTGCCGCGGGCGCAATCTTGCCGATGTGCCCGTTGTAGATAACACCGATGGTATCTGCGAGCTGCATCACCTCATCCAGTTCCAGAGAGATCAGAAGAACCGCCTTTCCGCGGTCTCTCTCTGCGAGAATATGGCGGTGAATATTATCGATGGCGCCGATGTCCAGTCCTCTCGTCGGCTGCACGAAAATTGTGAGTTTAGCGTTCTGCTCAATCTCTCTTCCGACTATGGCCTTCTGCTGGTTGCCGCCGGACATGGAGCGGACAATTGTGGCATTGCCGTTGGCGGAGCGGATATCGTACTTGGTGATCAGCCTGTCGCCGAAGCTGTTAAAGGTCTTCTTCTGCAGAACCTGCTTCTCCTCGAACGGCTCCTCGTAGTAATTGCGCAGTGCCAGGTCATCTGCGAGGTCAAAATCGAGGATGAGTCCCACGTTCTGACGATCCTCTGGAATATAAGAAATCCCCTGCCGCGTGCGTTTTCTGATATCCATGTCTGTGATGTCCGTGCCATCCAGAAGGATTTTCCCGCTCTTAGCAGGGAGAAGTCCCGTCACGGCATCGGCGATCTCTGTCTGACCGTTTCCGGACACGCCGGCGATCGCAAAGATCTCCCCCGCATGGATCTGAAAACTGACGCCGCCCACCACTTCAAAGTGGTCCTCATTCTCAACGTGCAGATCCTGTACGTCGAGGATGACCTTCCCGAATTTTGCGGGAGCCTTGTCGATCGAGAGGGAAATGTCATGTCCCACCATGAGGCTTGCCATCTTCTTTGTGTCCATTGTGGCCACATCGTAGACGCCGATGAGTTTCCCCCTTCGCAGGATCGCGCAGCGGTCTGCAACCTTCTTGATCTCCTCGAGCTTATGTGTGATGAGGATGATGGTCTTGCCGCCATCCCGCAGGTTCTTGATGATGGTCAGGAGGGAATCGATCTCCTGCGGCGTCAGGACTGCCGTCGGCTCATCGAAAATAAGAATCTCCGCCTGCCGGTACAGCATCTTCAGGATCTCCACTCTCTGCCTGGTGGATACGTTGACATCCGAAATCACATCCGTCGGATTGACCTCAAGTCCGTACTGCTCGGAGAGGGCCTTCACCTGCTCGTTTGCCTTTTTCATGTCGACGCAGGGAAGAAAGCCCAGCATTCTGCCCTTCGGCTCCATGCCCAGGACGATATTCTCTGCAACGGTGTAATTGGAGACGAGTTTGAAATGCTGATGCACCATACCGATGTTGAGGCTGGTTGCGTAGCTGGGGGACTTGATCTTCTCTTCCTTCCCCCGGATGATGATCTGCCCCTCGTCCGGCTCATACATGCCGAACAGCATACTCATCAGTGTGGATTTGCCGGCGCCGTTCTCCCCGAGGAGTGCGTAGATCTCTCCTTTTTTGATCTTTATCGTCACGTCATCGTTGGCGACGATTCCGGGGAAGCGCTTCGTGATGTGGTTCATCTCGACGATGTACTGATTCTGACTCTCTGCCATGAATTCCCTCGCGGCCGCATCGCGGCCTTCAGCTGAATGCAATTCCTGCCCATATCTGTCATCCCTTTTCGAGGGGTGCCAGACAATTATCATCATACAACCAAATGTTTGAGATGCAAAGGGAGCGCACAGCTTCCGCTGTGCGCTCCCCTGCGTATGGATTAATGACCTGCTGAAGATCAGTTGAGACCTTTGAAGTTGTCAGGTGTCTCGTCGTTGAAGTTGGCAGCGGGAACGATCTCGCCGGACTTCACCTTTGCAAATGCCTCATCTACCTTGGAGATGGTATCGTCGCTGAGCTGGCATCTGCCTTTCTCGCTCACATAGCCTGTAGAATCCGTGTCTGCACCAAGAAGTGCGTTGCCGCCCTTGAATGTGCCGTTTGCGATGTTCTCGAGCTGAAGCTTGTCGTTCTTGTCCATGATCTTGAGTGCAGATGTCAGAACGATATTGGAAGAGCCGTTGGCGCCGTCGTCATACTGATCGACATCGCAGCCGATAACGTAGGCATCCTTTGCCTCCTTGACAGCGGTGAAGACACCGTTTCCGGAAGCGCCTGCTGCTACAAAGATGATATCAACGCCCTGGTCGAGAAGCGCCTGACCTACAACCTTGCCGGTAGCCTCATCGGAGAAGGATCCGATGTAGTTGCCGCCTACGTTGTTGTTGTTGACATCTGTTCCTGCATAGGAAGGAAGCTCAACGCACTCAGCCTTTGCGCCGTAGTGCTTGACTGCGTAGTTGACACCGCTCATGAAGCCGTACTGGTAGTTGACGTTGGAAGGATAAGCAATACCGTTGACAACGGCAACCTTGCCTGTCTTTGTGGAGAGTGCTGCCGCAACGCCTGCTGCGAAGCCGGACTCCTGCTCCTTGAAGGTCATTGCGTAAATATTGGGCTCCTCAACGGTCTTGCCGTCGGAATCTGTGGGATCGGAATCTACGAGGATGAAATCAACATCCGGGTTCTCCTCAGCGATCTCGCCGATGCCTGCGAACTGATAGCCGCAGCATACAATGACATCATAGTCGGCAACAATGTCGCTGACTGTCTGGATGCAGGCTGCCACATCACCGGTCTCTTCCTTGACGGGAGTTACCTTGCTGTTCGGGCTCTCCTTGATGAACTCCTGGATGCCGTTATAGTTGTTCTCATTGAAAGATCCGTCATCTACACCTGAAGGAGAAGATACAATAGCGATCTTCAGGGCTGCGTCTGCTACGGCTGCTGTGTTGCCGGATGCCTCTGCTTCAGTAGAAGCCTCTGCAGGCGCCTCTGTGGAAGCCTCAGCTGTTGTCTCTGCAGGTGCAGTTGCCTCTGTGGAAGCCTCTGCTGCAGGAGCTGAGCTGGCTGCAGAACTGGACTGTGTTGATGAACTCGATGAACCGCACCCTGCGAGGAGTGCAGCTGTCATGGTGACCGCCATGGCCGTGCTCACTAACTTCTTTTTCATAATATAATCCTCTCTTTGCTGAACTGTCCGGGGGAGAGCCATTCCTCCGGTTACATGTAAGAGCAGTGCGTCTTCCAGCCGTGCCGCAGACAGCTCAGCCGCCCGCGCATGCAGAAATGATGTGAACTGTCCAGGCAGCTCCCTGCCATGAACTGTCCAGGCATATTCCCTGCTATATGCCGAAAATGCGCCCGTACTCTTAAATGACAAGTACAGACGCATGATAGCACAATTTTACGAAAACGGGCAACTTTTGTTCACATTAATAAGCGGCTTGCCGCATCAGCGTCCCACAGGATGCATACTCCTCAGACAGTGAGTGACCTTTCTTACATTGAGGTGTGAGCTCACTTCTCTGATGAATGGCACCCCCGCAATAAGGCATCTGCAATTTCACCACGGATATTATCCACATGCCTCGATCTCCATCCTCTGCGGCCTAACTTTCTTCCGGCCGCACCCTCGAAGTGCAGCCGCAGTCTCCGCTTTCTTCCCTCTGCGGCCTAACTTCCTTCCGGCCGCATCCTCGAAGTGCAGCCGCAGTCTCCGCTTTCTTCCCTCTGCGGCCTAACTTCCTTCCGGCCGCATCCTCGAAGTTCAGCCGCAGTCTCCGCTTTCTCCCTTCCGCGGCCTAACTTCCTTCCGCCCGCAGCTTCGAAGTTCAGCCGCAGACTCCGCTTTCTCCCTTCCGCGGCCTAACTTCCTTCCGCCCGCACCCTCGAAATTCAGCCGCAGTCTCCGATTCCTTCCCTCTGCGGCCTAACTTCCTTCCGGCCGCACCCTTGAAGTGCAGCCGCAGTCTCCATCCTTTCCCTCTTAAGCTATGATCTCATACGCGCAGAGTTCCTCGAAAAAAACAGAGTCTCTCAGGAACACGATTCAAAATTGCTCTTTAGTGCTACTTCATGATTGAAATACAGCAAATGAAAGCCCTCAAGTGCATACACACCTGAGGGCTCAACCAGAGCGACAGACGAGGCTCGAACTCGCGGTCTCCACCTTGGCAAGGTGGCGCTTTACCAACTAAGCTACTATCGCATTGCGCTGTGCAGTTATCTTGCAGGAAAGAGATCAGCTTTCTTCCGTGGCCTCTGTCAATCGGAATAAAACTTGGATTCTTTCGCGACGCAAGTGTTATGATACTGTACCCGCCCTTCTTTGTCAATCCAATATTTGAAATTTCTTCCACTCTCTGAAGTGAAAAGTTAACTTCCACTCATCCATTTCTTCCGCTTATTCCGCTTAATTGCACTGCATTACTACCGGTTGAACATCCCCGAATAATCCTCCACATTCACATCGTCCCGCGCAAAGCGCCGCACACAGATATACGCGATGATGTCCAGTATGATCACATACCCCAGGAAAATAAACGAGAGCAGCTCACTCTGCGCGCTGGCCGCAAAGTCATAGAAACCATGCAGAAGCGCAGGAATCACAACGCTCAGAATGTTGTAGACCGTCATGGCATCCCACAGATGCCGGCTCTCGCAGTACTTGGCCTGGCCGTAATAATGGCCCATAAAGATACCCGTGATGCAGTGCAGCGGAATAGACGTAATGGCACGCACCGGTGCCACGCCGATACCAAAACGTATGATATACAGCACATTTTCAACAGCGGCGAATCCGAGCGCCGTCGTCGCTGAATAGACCACGCCGTCGAAGCGGTAATTGAAATTGATGTTGTACCACGTGGTCCGGCGCAGAGCGATGTATTTGACCAGTTCCTCAGAGACACCGATCACGATGAAATTCTCGATCACCTGGAAGGTCAGGGACGACGTGTCCGGAAGGAAGATCCTCTCAACCCATATGCCGGCCATCTCCATGACACTCGCAGCCGCCGTCATGATGCCGCCAAAAATAAAAAGGCGAACGAGCAGCCCCACAGGCTCCTTCTCGATGGAATCGAGTCTGTAGAGGTATCGGATCAGCAGAAACGCCGGCAGCATGCCGATAAGCAGAATGAACATGAACAGCATAGACGGATCCTCCTGCTTTGGATGATAACATAATTGGCTCTTGTTTAGCACAAAGGAGATAAGACATGCCATGCACATCTTATCCCCTCTGTGTAAGACTTCTATACCGCTGCGCAGTACAAAGTCCAATAAAATCTGAATCTGTTCGACTTTCGCCGGATTACTGCTCTCCGTCGTAAGGAACAACAGCGCCCTGATACTTGTCGTTGATAAAGTTCTTGATGTCGTCGGAGTGAAGGACGTCTGTCAGAGCCTTGATCTTCGGCAGGGACTCATTGCCTTCCTTGACGGCGATGACGTTCACATACTGCTGAATTGCGTCGCCGTCTGCGGACTCAGTTGCGATGGCGTCCTTGCTGACGCTAAGGCCTGCCTCCATTGCGTAGTTGCCGTTGATGACGCCAAATGCTACATCAGGCAGCTGCTTGCTGACTGCTGCGGCCTCAACCTCTACGATCTTCAGGTTGTGCGGGTTCTCCGCGATATCGTTAACTGTTGCTGTGATGCCTGCGCCATCCTTAAGGGTGATCAGACCCTCCTGCTGCAGCAGAAGAAGTGCTCTGGCCTCATTGGTCGTATCGTTCGGGATCGCGATGGAATCGCCGTCAGCGATATCATCGAGGCTCTTCTTTGTGCCGGGATAGATGCCGAAAGGCTCATAGTGAATCTTGCCGTTCTCGGCGATGGTCAGGTGTGTGCCCTGCTCCTGGTTGAAGGAGTTCAGATAGTTGACATGCTGAAAATAGTTCGCGTCGAACTCACCGGACTCAACCACGTTGTTCGGCTGTACATAGTCCTCGAATACTGTGTACTCGAGATCATAGCCCTGATCGGCAAGGAGCTTCTTTGCCTCCTCAAGGATTTCGCCGTGAGGCGTTGCTGTGCAGGCAACGGTGATCTTGTTGTCTCCGTCTGCGGGAGCTGCTGCTGTCTCTGTGGAAGCCTCAGCTGCGTCTGCTGTTGTGTCGGCAGCCTCAGCGTCTGCTGCTGCCTCGGTAGATGCAGCGGATGCTGCTGTTGTGGAGGCTGCGGAAGAAGCTGCAGATCCGGAAGAAGATCCGCATCCTGCAAGTGTTCCTGCTGCCAGTGTTGCTGCGAACAGTACTGCTAATGTTCTGTTTTTCATAATAAATTTCTCCTCTCCTTGCGCTAACTGCGCTGTCCGGGCAAGTAGCCCATAATGAGCGGACGGACCATTCCGGCCGCATGTATTTTCATACACGCTCTGCGTGTCGAAAATCATATAAAATCCTGCCATACCGCGTCCGATGCGAGATTCGCGGATGCGGTTTCACCGAAGGGAATGCGCAATCGATGGCGCGTCTTCTGCGGCATCGACTGCTGCATGAAAGATCATGCAGCGGCATGATCTTTCATGCCTCATACCCTTCTCTTATCGATCTTCACCGAAATGAAGGTTCCGATGATCTGGAAGATCTGCACGAGCAGAATCAGAAGAACAACTGTAGTGAACAGGATGTCGGCCTGATATCTGTAGTAGCCGTAGCGGATGGCGATATCGCCGAGGCCCCCGCCGCCGACTGTGCCGGCCATAGCGGAATAGCCGAGTATCGTACTGATGGTAATCGTCGCGCCGGAGACGAGCGATACTCTCGCCTCTCCAAGAAGCACCCTGATGATGTTCATGTTGGATGCGCCCATGGACTGCGCTGCCTCAATGACGCCGTGATCCACCTCATTCAGGGAGGACTCCACCATTCTTGCGATGAACGGTGCCGCGCTGATCACCAGCGGGACAATCGTCGCCGTAGAGCCGTAACTCTTTCCCACAATGACTCTTGTGAGCGGGATGACGAGAATGAGCAGAATCAGGAACGGGATGCTGCGCATGATGTTCGTGATCACATCCAGAACTCTGTAGATGCCTGCATTCGGATGAATGCCTTCCTTGCCGGTTACCGTAAGAACAATTCCCCACGGCAGCCCTATGATATAACCAAAGAGTGTGGATACGACTGTCATGTACAGCGTATCGCGGACACCCTCTGCTATCATCAGAATAACTTGCTGATCCATTTCTTCCTCCAAATCCGCCTTTATGCGGTGATGTCCTCCACCGCCAGTCCCCTCTCGTTCAGATAGGCGATCATCTGCTCCTGCAGATTCTTATCTGCAGGGAGCCCCAGAATCATCTCGCCCCTCGCTGTGCCGTTCACATCCTTCGTATCAGCCTTCAGGATGTTGACCGGCTCTTTGAACTTAAGGATCATGTTCGCGATGACAGGTTCAAAGGAGGAATTGCTGGTGAAAACAATGCGGATTCTGCGGTCCTCGTGGAGAATGCTGACGGTGTGGTCGCCCTCCTTATTCTCCTGTTCCTTCTCCCACTGATCCGGATCCTTTCCTTCAATAATGAGTCTTCTCGCAGCCTTTGACTTCGGATGCGTGAAAATATCCTCAACCAGGCCTCTCTCGACAATCTCTCCGTTTTCGACAATCGCAACGTTTCGGCAGATCTCTCTGACGACAGACATCGAGTGCGTGATGATCACGATCGTGATGCCTGTCTCCTTATTGATCTTCCGGAGAAGTTCAAGAATGGACTGTGTCGTCTGCGGATCGAGTGCACTCGTCGCCTCATCGCACAAAAGAATCTTCGGATCACACGCAAGAGATCTCGCAATAGCTACTCTCTGTCTCTGCCCGCCGGAGAGCTGTGCCGGATAGGCCTTTTCCTTCGACTCAAGACCTACAGTCTTGAGAAGCTGCACTGCCTTTTCCTTTGCCTCCGCGCGGCTTTTGCCATGAATGATCATGGGAAAGCAGACGTTGTCCAGAACACTCTTCTGCATCAGCAGATTGAAATTCTGGAAAATCATGCCGATACTGCTGCGCAGATCCCGGAGTTCCTTTCCCGACAGAGTGCCGAGTTCCCTTCCCTCTACAGTGACGGTTCCCTTTGTGGGCACCTCCAGGTAGTTGAGGCAGCGCACCAGTGTGCTCTTGCCGGCACCTGACATACCGATGATGCCGTAGATATCACCGGCCTCCACGCTGAAATTGATATTCTTAAGTGCCTCCACTGTCGCGTCTTTCGTGACGAAAGTCTTCGACAGATCCTTTACTTCGATAATGGACATTACGTCCCCCTCGTATCTATATCCTATTTGATTTATAGGGAATGCTACATGAAGACTCCGTAAAAGTCAATTAGAAATTAATATGCGTTTGTCATAGTCATAGGCTATGGCATATTTATCTGCAGAATCTGACAGAACCTGTACGTGCGCAGGCGGAACCGAAGAAGGCGCTTGGAGAGTGCGGGACAAGTTGCGGAATCCGCGCCCGCGCAGGCGGAACCTCTTCTTTTTCTGTAAAGTGCGGTCCGTACCTACGCGTCCTCAATTCATCGGATCACCGCTCACACTTCCAATAGTAAGCGCTGTACGGTGCCAGATGGCTCCCGCCGCCGAAGTCGTGGTCCTCCCCGGTAATGAGATCCGCCGCCCGGCCGCACCCGGCGTCAAAGTTGGCCACGTACTCGTTCTCATCCGCATTGATGGCGACCAGAACACGCTCGTGCTCCGATTTTCTCTCGAAGATGCACTGTCTGTTCGTCAGGCCGACGCTCCTGAAGTCTCCATAGTTAAGTGCCTCAGAATTCTTCTTCGCCGCTGCCAGTTTACTGATGTACTCCGTGAGGTCCGTCCACTGCGGTGCATCAAAGGATCTGCGCAGCGCGGGATCTCCATCTTCCTTTTTGCCCTGCGCGCCGAACTCACTCCCGTAATAGATGCAGGGATAGCCTGGAATTGCAAAGCAGAGCGCATAGATTAATGGAAGGTGGCGCGGATTGTTCAGAATGCTGGCCACCCTCGTCACATCGTGGTTGTCCACGAAATTCAGGAGATGAAGTCCTCTGTACAGACACCACGGATCACTCCCGAACTGTCTGATCAGCGAGTGGTTGATCTCGAACATATTCATGCTGTTGAAGCTCGAATACATGCCCTTGTAGCACTCGTAGTTCGTCGCGCTGTGGCACATCTGCGGATTGACGATCTGCCTGTAGTCGCCGCCCAGAATCTCCCCGATCAGATAAAAGTCCTTCTTCATCTGCTCCGTCTCGCGGCGAAGGCGCATGAGGAAGTTGCGGTTCACCATGTACGCGACATCAAGACGAAGGCCGTCGATTCCCCACTCATCGATCCAGAAACGCACGCTGTCCATGAGGTAATCCGAAACGGCAGGGTTGTCAAGATTGAGCTTCACAAGATCGTAGTTGCCCTCCCACCCCTCGTACCAGAGGCCGTCATTATAGCCGTCATTGCCGCCAAAATTAATGTAGAACCAATCCTTATACGGCGAATTCTCCCTGTTCTTCAGAACGTCCTGAAACTGCGTGAATCCTCTTCCGCAGTGATTGAAAACACCGTCCAGCAGTACACGTATTCCGTTCTCATGCAGGGCATCGCAGACCTTTTTAAAGTCCTCGTTGGTGCCAAGTCTTACGTCAATCTTTCTGTAGTCTCTCGTATTATATCCATGTGTGTCCGACTCGAACACGGGGTTGAACATCACCGCCGTGATCCCGAGCTTCTTCAGATGCGGGATCCAGTCAATCACCTTTAGAATTCTGTGTTCGAGCTGACCGTCGTTCTCAAACGGCGCACCGCTAAATCCCAGCGGATAGATCTGATACATGACACTCTCTTCAGCCCACATAGAATCACCATCCTTCCATAATCTGCCGCATCCGATGACCAGTCAGTCTTTTATGAGTACCTGCCGCCGCACGAAGCAGCATACAGATTCCGGTCAATCAGATGCATCGCGACGATCGTTCATTATTATGTCATTGTCAGTATCTGTTCAGCACCCCATCTCGAATTGCTCCTAAATACGTCGCAATTCTTCGATGTGGGCGTTCAGAGGCGCTCCGCGCCTTGCCCGCCCCCGGAAAGTCATAAAATCCGTCTGGTAAGCAAGCTTCCCATTCGGGTTTTATGACTTTCCGAGGGGTGCTGAATAGTTACCAATGTCAGATTATAACACAGAGATTCCTGTATCTTCAGCCTTCCCGGAGCAAAAGAGGAATTGACCAGGACGAATAACAGATTCTGCGGTTCTCGAATTTGCCGTGATTTTCCCTTATTTTTACTTTGTTTTTACGCCGCGCTGTCTGCCGACTGTTTTTTCTGACATTTTATGGATAAATCCACAAAATCCACATAGTTATCCACATTGGTCGACAAATCACAGCCAATCGTTCCAAAAGTGTTCCGCGATTCCAGGTGCCTGTGCCGTCGTCGTCTCCTCATATCCCGCCCACTCCTGCGGAAAGAGCCGCCTGTAGCCGGGTGTCACGAACCTGTCATCCAAAAGAGCGACAATTCCGATGTCCTCCGCCGTTCTGATGACCCGCCCCGCCGCCTGCATGACTTTATTCATTCCGGGATAGGTATAGGCGTAGGCATAGCCGTTCTCCCCGCTGCGCGAATAGTACTGCCTCAGCATCTCGCGCTCGGGGCTGACAAGAGGAAGTCCTGTTCCAACAATCAGTGCGCCGATCAGCTGATCATTTCTGAGGTCAATTCCCTCTCCGAAAACACCGCCGAGCACACAAAAGCCGATGAGACTCTCCTCGTCCCTCCCCTTCTCAAACAGGCGAAGGAACAAAGCCCTCTCCTTATCGGTCATGTTCTTCTGCTGACGGATGATATGCACAGGAGGTCCCCCGGAATACGGCTCCGGCACAGATGGATTGATCTTATCAGTCAACGAAGTATTGTCCTTTTCCAGCACATTCACGTCCGGCATCGCCTCTGAAGGATGCGCCGATGACGGCACGATTTCATTTCGTCTGCCGCCCAGGTAGTTGTTTTCATAAATATCCGCCACCTCGTTCATGAACTGATAGGAGGGGAAGAAAACCATGTAGTTGCCGCAGCGCTCTCCTGTGATGCCATGGATGCAGTCGGCGATGCGCCGAAACTGCTCTGCCGACCTCGACGAATATCTGCTCGTCACGTCGCGGACGATCATCAGCTTCATCCGGTCTGGATTGAAGACAGATCTCGCATAGATCTCGTAATCGGTGGGCTCTCCGCCGAGAACCGCCTTGTAATACTGCACCGGAAGAAGTGTCGCCGAAAAGAGGACGCAAGCGCGCCCCCGGTTCATGCACTGGCGAAGGTTCTCCCTGGGGTCCAGGCAATAGAGACGGACGAACAGATCGTTCCCGCCCGTCCGCTGCGCATAGGCTGTGTAATGCTGATCCCGCAGTGCGCTGATCAGGAGGAAATGTTCAATATCCCAGTAATATTGAAGAATCCTGTCATGGATTCTGCGCTTGGCCTGCCAGAGCGGGTCCTTTCGGTGGGCTCCCATCTGGAAGAGAATGCGCTCCGACGCAAGGATTTCCCCGAGCTCCCCTTCCACGGCATATGTACTGCTGAGGATTCCGCCGATGTCATCCAGCATCAGCACCTCCTGCTGCACATCTTTTTGCTTCGTATCTGTGTGCACTCCTCTGCGTGCAGAAGGGGCTGCCGCATTTTCAGGCAATCCCGCAGGCTCTGCTTCTGGCCCCTCTAAGAGCCCGGCCGCTTCTGCGGGAAGATGCAAAGAGGTTTTGCTGTCCATTTCTTCTGTCCGCAGATCAGGCAGTTCCTTTAAAGAGGATGAGCCATCGCTCTCTTCGCCCGTATCCTTCACCCGCATCTGTGCTCTGACCGCGCGCAGTTTTCCCACAAGAGCTGCGGCCGCCCTGGACAGTCCCGGATAAATGCCAGCGCTGATCTCTTTGATCTTCTCGCTCTCCTGCAGATAAAGAGATGCGCTGTACATCTCTCTTCCGCGGTCCACGAGGTTGTGCGCCTCATCGATCAGGAAAATATACGGCTTCTTCGCCGTCCCATCCCCGAAGAAACGCCGCAGATAGGCATGCGGATCAAAAAGATAGTTGTAGTCGCCCACGATCAGATCGCTGAACAGGCTCATGTCAAGGCTCATCTCGAACGGGCAGACATTGAACAGCTCCGCGTACTGTGCAATGCGCGAAGGCGTGAAGGAATCCTCCTTCGTCAGAAGGGCAAAGAGGGCGTCGTTAATCCGGTCGAAGTGTCCCTTTGCTCTCGGGCACTTGTCCGGTGAGCAGTCGGGGTGCGGGAGCACACACATCTTCTCCTTTGCCGTCAGGGTGACGCTCTTGCAGAGAAGGCCCTGCTGCCGCAAAAGATCCAGTGTATCCTGTGCCGCCTTCCCAGTGATCGTCTTGGCCGTGAGATAGAAGATCTTCTCCGCCATTCCGGCGCCCATGGCCTTCAGGGACGGATACAGGGTCGAAATCGTCTTTCCGGTTCCGGTCGGTGCCTCCAGAAAGAGCTTTCGCCCGTTCTCAATCGTTCGGTAAACGGCCGCCACAAGACTCTTCTGCCCCTCCCTGTAAGGAAACGGAAAGTGCAGATCCAGAATGGATGCAGTACGCCTGATCTGCCAGGTAAGGGCATACTCCGCCCACTTGCGATACTCCTCCATGAGCTGCGCAAACCACAGCGTCAGCTCCTCCATTCCATACGCGTAGTGCCAATACCTGATGCTCTGCGTCTGCAGGTTGCAGTACGTCATCCGCACATTGACCTGAGAGAGACCATTCTGGCGTGCATACATAAAGGCGTAGCACTTGGCCTGTGCGAGGTGCACCGGCTCAGGCTTTTTCATTCTGCGAAGCCGCCTGTAGGTCGTCTTGATCTCATCGATCGTCCATCCCGCCGGCTCCTCCTTCGCATTGAAAATACCGTCGGCCCTCCCCTGCACGACGACGCTCCCCTTATCGAAAACAGGGCGCTGTGCGGATCCTGCCGCCTCTCCGGGCAGCTCCTCCTTTGCCTCTTCCGTAAGACCCGTGACACGCTTCTTATACGTCCAGACAACCTGCAGGGGCACTTCCGCCTGGTAGCCCTCTCCTGCCTCCTGCTGGAGCTTTCTGTGCATGCGGGATCCCTCCTGCATGACCTCGGGCGCACCGCCCCCTGTTCTGTTGTCGATGTCGCCGGACCGCAGCAGAAACTCCACCAGATTCCGGACAGAAATCGTGACCTCTGTATACATGCATCATCACCGATAAAAAACTATATTAAAAAGGATGTCACCATTGTACACTCTTTTCCCTGTGCGCTGTGCATCGCTCCTGTCTTTCTGTCCTTCCTGCGGACGCGCAGCCGCTGTCTGTTCCGATGCCTTCCTTCACACACAGTTTGGTTCCTTCCTGCGGACGCGCAGCCGCCGTGCACTGTTCTGCAGCCGGCGGATGGGGTGATCGCAAAAGGGAGCTGTGACCGCGGTCACAGCTCCCTTTTCCCGGCCCGGGGACGGGAAACGTCCCGAGGCACTTCCCTATTCAATTCAATTGCCCTGGTCAATAACCAGCTCCGCTCCTCAGGCAGTGCACCCACCGGAGAGAAATCGTTATCCGCCCTCAGGCTACCACCGCTGTCTTCTGCAGAAACTGCTCGAAAGCAGCATTTCTTCCACTGTAGGAGACGATCAGGGGAGCACGGAAATTCAGTCCCAGGACACCCAGCACGGATTTGGCATCCACAATGTAGTGCCCGCGGTCCTCGCTTGCCACATCTACGTCAAAGTCACATTTGGACGCGGCGTTCACGAAATCTTTGATCTGCGCTTTTGTACTGATGCGTATCTTTCTGTATGTTCTCATCGCTTTCCTCCTTTTCCACAGATTGTCGGGATGCCGCCGTCCCATTCCGGAAAAAGACAGCTGCGCGTCCCCGCAGTATGCACAGCGATGCCGGATTTCACCGGCCGCCCGCATATTGCAAACGATTTCAAAAATCATTCACTTCAAAATCGTTTCTACAATGATGCATCATCTTCCCCTTCTTCTGCCAGTATCACTTTGACTGAAATTTTCGGGAGGATACGCCAGAGGAGCGATAAAGTGCTCAAATTATTCCTTGATTTTATCTGTCTATTCTGATTATATACTGTATTTTCTCTTTAATCTGTTCATATATATGATTTCTGTATGTGGATGCGTTTCACGCAGATCTCTCCGCACGCCGCAAAAAAGCGGCGGCAGGACCCCCCGCCCCGCGCAGCACATACCTGCGCAGAGCAGAGCTCATCCTGCTGCCGCGATATTACTTTCCGGTTACCGGCTTCTTCACTTCTTATTGCGGTCCTCAAGTGCGTGAATGGCATTCACAAGGAACTCCTGGCAGGGAACGCTCACGCCGACCTTCTTTGCCGCGCGGACAACAGAGCCGCTGATGGTATCAACCTCAGTTCTGCGGCCGGCGCGCATGTCAGCACAGATCGATGTGACACCCTCAGGATTGTTGTTGGAGATGCCGCGCACTTCCTCAACAAGTGCATCCTCATCGGCCTCAAGACCGAGGGCATGTGCAACCTCAACTGCCTCGTGGAGCAGCATCTTTGTCAGGTTCCATGCGTAAGGGTCCGATGCGATATAGCCCATGTTGCACTGAAGGAGTCCCGTCACCGCGCTGAAAGATACGTTTGTGAACAGCTTGTTCCAGATCAGCTGCTGGATCTTCGGCTGAATGCGCACATTGAAGCCGCAGCAGTCAAAAGCATCCTTGAGCTTAAGCAGGAATCCCTCCTTATCCTCCACCAGCATGCCGACATTCGTGTTGCCGACACCGCCGTGGCGGATGTGTCCAAAGCCCAGAACAGCGCCGTTGTCCTCCGTCGTTCCGATGATGATGTGATCATGGGCAACGAATTCGGAGAGAATGTCCTCGTGTCCCGATCCGTTCTGCAGTGTGAGAACATAGGTGTCCGGTCCGATCAGGTTCTTATTGCCGGAGAGCGCCGCCTTGGAATACAGTGCCTTTACAAAGAGAATGATCAGATCCACATGGTCAATTCCCTCGGACGTCGTCGCTGCATGCGGGTGATAGACGTTCTGTGTGCCGTTCTCTTCGATGGTCAGTCCGTTCTTATTGAGCGCCTCGATCACCTGCGGATTCGTATCGATCAGATACACATCGTTGTGAAGGGAGAGATGCCCTCCGTAAATAGAGCCCATGGCACCTGCGCCGATGACTGCAATTCTCATGATTACCTCCTGAAATCAGCAATCGAGTAGGAGGCGACAAGCGCCTCCTCTCGATGTCGCGGTGCTCGTCAGAAGGCATCTCATGCAAGCATGGATGCCTCCTTCCTCGCTACTACGCGCATAAAAGGCGCCGTCGTGTGATCTTCATCACACAGCGGCGCAGTAACTCCCGGGTGCGCAGGCCGCCTGCTCTGCAGAGCGCCGCGCTCCCGCATATTCATAAATTACTCGGAGAACTCCTTCAGTCCCTCGATGGCATAGGCATGAACAGGGCTGCTGTCGAGACCTACGATCGGAAGGGGTGAGAACGACATGAAGAAGACATCCTTATGGAGCTGCTCAAGGTTCTTGAGCACCTCGATGAAAATAATATTCTCCGCAAGCAGAATGTCGTGGAAAGGCTTCACATCCTCATTGCAGTTCTCGATGGAGACGCCGTCGCCGAAGCCGACTGCCTTCACCTTGTGGTCCTTGAACCAGTTCGCTGTCTCCGCGTTGACGAACAGTCTCTTATCCTTCTCGGTGTTGGTATCCGGTGTGAAGGGATTGAGCTTGTAGGAGGAATCAATGATGACGATATCGCCCTCTTTTACCTTCTTCGCCTCTCTGTCCAGATCAGCTGCCGTGATGTGTGTGTTGGGGGCAACTGTCTCCTTGAAGTCTACATAGACAGCACGGCCAAGGAATGTGGAGAGCGGAACATGTGTAACATCCGGCCAGTCATCATTGTGATGATAAGGACACTCAGCGTGTGTGCCGAGATGTGTCATGATGTCCACATTTGTGTGGAAGTCCGGAATCGGGCCGCCCGTGTTGAAGCGATAGAGCTTGCATCTTCTTGTCTCTGTTGCAGGATCAACGAGCTTCGAGAGATCAACCAGACGAAGACCGTTGCCGAGATCATAAACTGTCTGCATAGATAACCTCCTGTAGGATATGTGATGATAAAGCGGTCGGAAACGTTATCCAACCTGTAGTGCTCTTGTATACATCAGTGGCATTTTCCCTGAAAATATTGGAATCTGCTCACTGCTTCATTCTACATTGAAACTGCTTACAATGCAACTTTTACAACAACTTTTTTGACATGAGAGGGCTTTCCTGCAGCGCATCCAGGCTTGTGTCCATCCTCAGGTGCAACCACGCAGAAGTCGCCTTCCTGCAGGATAATCTCTCCGCTGTATTCGGGCTCGTTGTAAAAATAAAGATCCTTGTCTTCATGTGCCTCTTTCAGTGTCAGATCCTGTGTTCTGCAGATGCCAAAGGCCTCGACGCCGCTCACCAGATACTGCACATCGAAGAACTTCTTGTGTGCCTCGAAGTTCTTCTCCTCCTTCGGCTTCGTCTCATACTCCTGCACGTTGGCAACGACCTCATCGCCCAGGATCTTGTAGCTTCCGACAGGCAGAGCCTTGATATCTGTCTCGGCGAGCCACTTGTAGGCTGCGCGGAACCTGTCACTCAGGTAATCGTACTTGTCTGCAATGCTGATGCTGCTGTATAACATTTTGCTGTCCTCTCTTTCTTCCCTGCTGATCCTCTCTGACTGTGCACTGTAATGTGGCCTTCCTCGTCTGCATCGCCGGAGATCACAACTTGTATACATCTTCTTACAAGGGCAAAATAACACTTTTTTCATCTCTTGGCAATATTTTTATGTTCAATTTGACGAAGAAATAACATTACCTCCCTTTTAGCCTTTGTCATTCTTCTCCCTTCGAAAACTGCTTGAAAATAAGCCTGCATTGCGGTTTAATGAATAGTTGCAGGCATAGTGTGTGCCTGCCTGGCAGGTTATTTTCAGATGCCTTGAACAGCTGCATCAAAGAGCCCCATTTCTTTCCGAGGGGTTCCGGATGTGTGCAGGAAGAAATCCCTTCCGGCAAAGATCTGGCCGGACGGCGAATAATGACTGTGAGGTTTGCATGAAACACTTAACCATTCCTAAGAATTACCACTCCGCGCTGGATCTCCACGAGACGCAGGTCGCGATCAAGGTGGTAAAGGACTTTTTCCAGAATCTTCTGGCTGAGCGGCTGAATCTGCTGCGCGTATCCGCGCCCCTTTTTGTAGATCCGGCATCCGGTCTCAACGACAATCTCAACGGCGTCGAGAGACCCGTTTCCTTCGACATCAAGGATCAGGACGGCCGCACCGCCGAGGTTGTGCAGTCTCTCGCCAAGTGGAAGAGATATGCATTGAAGAAATACGGCTTTTCCGTCGGCGAGGGGCTCTACACCGATATGAGCGCCATCCGCCGCGATGAGATCACCGACAACATCCACTCCATCTATGTGGACCAGTGGGACTGGGAGAAGGTCATCCGCAAGGAGGACCGCAATCTTGACACACTGATGGATGTCGTACGCTCCGTCTACCGCGTCCTGCGCAAGACCGAGAAGTACATGTCGATCCGCTATGATTATATAGAAGAAATCCTTCCGCACGACATCTTCTTCATCACCACAAGGGAGCTGGAGGAGATGTTCCCCGACAACACACCCAAGGAGCGAGAGTATTACATCACGCAGGCAAAGGGTGCTGTATGCATTATGCAGATCGGTGACAAGCTTGAGTCCGGAGAGCCTCACGACGGCCGCGCACCGGATTATGATGACTGGTCTCTGAACGCCGATATTTTCGTCTACTATCCTCCGCTCGATATTGCCCTTGAGCTCTCTTCGATGGGTATCCGTGTGGATGCCAAGTCTCTCGCTGAGCAGCTGAAGAAGGCGGGATGTGAGGAGCGCGCAGAGCTGCCTTTCCAGAAGGCAGTGCTGCACGACGAGCTGCCCTTCACCATTGGCGGCGGCATCGGACAGTCCCGCATCTGCATGTTCTTCCTGCGAAAAGCCCACATCGGAGAGGTACAGTGCTCCCTGTGGCCGGAGGATGTTGTCGCAGAGTGTGAGAAGAACGGCATTCACCTGCTGTGATGCTCTTCATACAGACTTTCTGTACAGCACAGGATATGCGCATCAGCCGCATCCGGATTTATTTTCAGCAGCAAACCCGCCAGGTACGAACCCGGCGGGTTTTTTGTATCTGCAGGCGGCACCTTCCTGAAAAGAATTTTGAAACAGCTGACAATAATATCTCTTCATATTTATGCATAATCCTGTAACATTTAAACTTGTGATGCACGATTTGCGACATTATAATCTCTTTTGTATACCGTTATACGAAATGACATATTTCAAAAACTTTTGGACAGGAGGAAGAAACTATGTCATATGTAGAGGAAGTTTATGCACAGCTGGAGGCCAAGCATCCGCACGAGCCCGAGTTTCTCGAGGCCGCAAAGCGGATTCTTGACTCGATCGCGCCGATCGTAGACGCCAACGAGGAGAAGTACAGAAGTGTATCTCTTCTCGAGAGACTCGTGGAGCCCGAGCGCATCATCACATTCCGCGTTCCGTGGGTGGATGACCAGGGAAAGACACAGGTGAACCTTGGCTACCGCGTGCAGTTCAACTCCGCAATCGGACCGTACAAGGGAGGACTTCGCTTCCATCCTTCCGTAAACCAGTCCATTCTCAAGTTCCTTGGCTTCGAGCAGATCTTCAAGAACTCTCTGACCGGTCTTCCGATCGGCGGCGGCAAGGGCGGATCTGACTTCGATCCTAAGGGCAAGTCCGACGCCGAGGTTATGCGCTTCTGCCAGAGCTTCATGACAGAGCTGTTCAAGTACATCGGCAAGGACGAGGATGTACCCGCAGGCGATATCGGTGTCGGCGGTCGTGAGATCGGCTATCTGTACGGCCAGTACAAGAGAATCACGAGCCTCTATGAGGGCGTTCTGACCGGCAAGGGTCTCTCCTACGGCGGATCCCTCGCAAGAACAGAGGCAACCGGCTATGGTCTTGTTTACATCACAAGAGATATGGTTGAGGCTGCAGGCAAGGATCTGAAGGGAAAGACGATCGTCATCTCCGGCTCCGGCAACGTTGCCCAGTACGCATGCCAGAAGGCACAGCAGCTCGGCGCAAAGGTTGTGACCATGTCCGACTCCAACGGATATGTGTATGATCCCAACGGCATTCAGCTCGACGTCGTTCTCGACATCAAGCAGGGCCACAGAGGAAGAATCAAGGAGTACGTGCAGAAGGTGCCGACAGCTGTTTACCACGAGGGGCAGAAGCCTTGGGGTGAGAAGTGCGACATCGCTCTTCCCTGCGCAACACAGAACGAGATCAACGGCGAGGCTGCAAAGACACTCATCGCAAACGGCTGCTGGTGTGTGGCAGAGGGTGCCAATATGCCTTCTGACGCAGATGCCATCGACGCTTATGAGAAGGCCCGCGAGGAGAAGGGCTTCCTCTTCATGCCCGCCAAGGCCGCCAATGCAGGCGGTGTCGCAGTATCCGCACTCGAGATGAGCCAGAACTCCGAGAGACTCTCCTGGACATTTGAGGAAGTCGACAGCAAGCTCGAGGGCATCATGAGCGGCATCTACAGCAAGGTTTCCACAGCCGCAAAGAAGTACGGCCACGAGGGAGACTTTGTCGTCGGCGCCAACATCGCGGGCTTCGAGAAGGTCGCTGATGCCATGGTGGCACAGGGCAACGTCTGATGAAGGACAGTATCTGATCTCAGGTGTCCGGACATGCAGAGCAAAGACTGAGCGTCCGCACCAATATAATCGGGGAGGAGGAGGCAAGCGTCTTCTCCCGATGTCGCGGTGCCGAAGGGCTCCGCGGAAAATAAACAACAGGGACAGAAGTGCACGAACAGGTGCAGCTTCTGTCCCTGTTTTTAATCTTTTCCGTTGCACGCCGGCACAATCCGTGGCACGATAGAGAAGGTGTCGGAAGAAGGCGGGCGTGCCCTGCCGCACCGCCAAGACCTGGAGGAAAGTGCATGCAGCAGTTTGAATTGATCGTTCCCTGCCATTTCGGCATGGAGAGCGTTGTCAAAAAGGAAATTTACGACCTCGGCTATGAAATCTCTGAGGTGGATGACGGAAGAGTCACCTTTATCGGTGACGCAGATGCCATCGTGCGGGCGAACATCTGCCTCCGTACGGCGGAGAGAGTTCTCCTGAAGGCGGGCAGTTTTCACGCAGAGACTTTCGAGGATCTCTTCCAGGGCACAAAGGACATTCCGTGGGAGGAATATCTGCCTGCGGATGCAAAGTTCTGGGTCAGCAAGGCCGCCAGCGTAAAGAGCAAGCTCTTCTCCCCTTCCGATATCCAGTCCGTCATGAAAAAGGCCATGGTAGACCGGATGGCCGGTGCGCTGCACAGAGAATATTTTCCGGAGAGCGGTGCCTCCTATCCGGTCCGTGTTTTCCTCAAAAAGGACGAGGTGACCGTCGGCATAGATACAACGGGGGAATCCCTCCACAAGCGCGGGTACCGGAGAGCATCCGTAAAGGCGCCGCTGGCTGAGAATCTCGCCGCAGGACTTCTTATGCTCACACCCTGGCGCCCCGGCAGGACGCTCATCGATCCGTTCTGCGGAAGCGGCACCATTCTGATCGAGGCCGCTATGATGAGCGCACACATTGCCCCCGGGCTGTACCGGCACTTCACCGCTGAACAGTGGACAAAGCTGGTTCCCCACTCCATGTGGGAGGACGTGCGGGAGGAGATGAAGGATGAGATCGACCTCTCCGTGGATACAGATCTGCAGGGCTTTGATATCGATCCGGATGCCGTTGCGGCTGCGAGGGAGAATGCACGGCATGAGGGCGTGGACAAACTGATTCATTTTCAGGTCCGCCCCGTCTCTGCACTCTCAAGCCCCCGCAAATACGGCTTTATCATCACCAATCCCCCATACGGAGAGAGACTCACCGCGGGCACACGAGGCGGTGAGCAATATCCCCTCGGCGTTCATCCCTCCGATCATGTCGAAAATGACGCTGAGAAGAAAGAGACGGATCAGGAGCTCGCACAAATCTATACCGAGCTCGGCGAGCGGTTCCGCGCGCTGGATTCCTGGTCTCTCTACTGCATCACTTCCTACGAGGGCGCGCAGAAGGCAATCGGCATGAAGGCTGCGAAGAACCGCAAGATCTACAACGGAATGATCAAGACTTACTTTTACTCCTTCCCGGGGCCCAAGCCGTCAAGACAGCAATAACACTCGTATGCAGTACAGAAGGATTGATAGAAGGAGAATCACAATGCGTAAATGCCGCATGATCATCGCCACAGGAAATGACAACAAGGTCCGGGAGTTCAGGGAGATCATTCAGAATCCAGAGGTCACGGTTCTCTCTATGAAGCAGGCAGGCGTCTCTGCCTCCCCGGAAGAGACCGGAAAAACCTTCGAAGAAAATGCCGTCATCAAGGCTGAAGCAGTTGCGGCACTTCTCTCCTCCCTTCCGGACTCGAACTCCCGCTCCCTGGAGCCGACAATTGTAATCTCCGATGACTCCGGACTTGAGATCGATGCGCTGGGCGGTGCTCCCGGCATCTATTCCGCAAGATATATGGGGCATGACACCTCCTATACGTTAAAGATGCAGCACATTCTGGAAGAGATGAAGGATGTGCCTGACGAGAAGAGAACAGCCAGGTTCGTCGCTGCGGTTGCAGCCGTTCTTCCAAAAGAGCTGACCGGGACAGGGAAGACAAAGACAATCACTGTGCGCGGCACAATGGAGGGCAGGATTGCCCACTCGATTCTTGGATCAAATGGATTCGGCTACGATCCCTTCTTCTATCTTCCCTCTCTCGGCATGACGAGTGCGCAGATTCCTCCGGAAGAGAAGAATGCGCTGAGCCACCGGGGCAAGGCACTGCGCGCGATGATGAAGGAACTGGAGCAGTATCTGGGGTGAGAGGAATTTCCGCGGGGTGCTGAGGAATATGCTCTTGTTTAGCACCTAATCTCGAACCCCTCCAAAATACGTCGGGGTTCTTCGATTCAGGCGTCCAGAGGCGCTGCGCGCCTTGTCCGCCCCGCGTGCAATCACGAGCGCCGGATGACAAGCGAGCTTTCCATCCGGCGCTCATGATTGCACGCGGGGTGCTAAACAAATTAAAAATTTATTTGACATCGCATCTGTGGTACTATATAATTTGTTTTGCGTCACGGATAGGGCCAGTACCGGGGTGTAGCTCAGCTTGGCTGGAGCGCCTGGTTTGGGACCAGGAGGTCGCAGGTTCGAATCCTGTCACCCCGACGCCAATAACATGCATTCGTATGCGGGTGTAGTTCAGTGGTAGAACACCAGCCTTCCAAGCTGGATATGTGGGTTCGATTCCCATCACCCGCTTTTATGTGTCCGTAGCTCAGCTGGATAGAGCATCGGCCTTCTAAGCCGAGGGTCTGGGGTTCGAATCCCCACGGGCACACTGATTACAGAAACGTAATCATACACCACACCGCAGCCGCGGGTTGATATGGTGGGTATGGCGTAGTTGGCTAACGCGCCAGATTGTGGTTCTGGAGATCCAGGGTTCGAGTCCCTGTACCCACCCTTTTATTGCAGCAACTCATTGGGCTATCGCCAAGCGGTAAGGCACAGCACTTTGACTGCTGTATGCGCCAGTTCGAATCTGGCTAGCCCAGTCCGGGCGATTAGCTCAGGTGGTAGAGCACTTGACTTTTAATCAAGTTGTCGCGGGTTCGAGTCCCGCATCGCTCATTCTAATGATCGGTATAAAAGGACACCTGAAGATTTGTCTTCAGGTGTTTTTTATGATAATTGTTTAGCACCCCTCGAAAAGTCGAAAATTCGGATGGGAAGCTCACTTACCAGACGGATTTTCCGACGCTTACAAGCAGTTGTGGCGAAATTGGCAGACGCGCAGGATTTAGGTTCCTGTACCTTTGGTGTGAGGGTTCGAGTCCCTTCAACTGCACTCTTCTATGAGCACTGGCACATTTTTGCTTCGCGCAGGTGAAATCCGCGAAGGCGGTTTCGCCCGATGCGGCAGCACCGATGCAGCGGCTCGAAAATGTCGAAAATGAAGTCATACAAGACGCCGTCTGTATATCCCCGCAACAGGAATATACGGACGGCGCTTTTTTCTGTTTCTATAAATGAAGCTAGTCTTTTGCCAGATTGATATTCTTTACAGAATCCCCTTCGTACAAAACGCCTTCCACACACACGCGCTCAATCAGGGTAGTCTTAGGCTTCTCAATGAGGTCGATCAGCTTCTTGGCCGCGAGATGTCCGATCTGTTCTGTGTCCTGATGAAGTGTTGTAAGTCGGGGACTGATATGTCTGCTGATCCGGATGCCATCGTACCCCACAATGGAGATATCGCCAGGTATGGTGAGTCCCCTGCTGTGAATGGCATTGATGCCGCCGAACGCCGCAAAATCATCGGGGTAAAGAATGCACGTTGGTGGCGTCTTCAGATCAAGAAGATGCAGTGTGTCCCGGAAGGTGACCTCCGTATTGCGGTACGGTGCCTCCATCACGTAATCATCCGGAACGGTAAGGCCCAGATCCTGAGCGGTCTTGTAAAAGCTGGACAGTCTGGCCTGCGTAACAGCAGAATCCGCGCCATGAATGTAGGCAATCCTGCGGTGCCCCATCCGGTAAACGAAGCTTACGAGGTCCCGCATCCCTTTGACATTGTCTGAGTAAATCGCCATGCGATTGTCAAAGACATAATCGATCGTCACAATCGGAATGTCGCTGCTGACAAGCTCCACGACTTCCGGATCATTGAAATCCACGCAGGCAATGCACACGCCGTCAAAACCGCGGTAGCGCGCATGTGCGAGATAAGACATGTTGTTAATCCTGGTTTTATTGCAGTTGATGAATGTCAGGTCATACCCCATCGACTCCGCAGTCCGCTTGAAGCTGTCCAGAAGTGCTGCATAATAGTCATGCGTCAGCCCGCTTCTTGCCTCATCGACAAAGAGAATGCCAAGATTATAGGACCGGTTGGTCTTCAGCGCCTTTGCGGCTGAATTGGGCATGTAGCCCAGCTCCTCCGCCCTCTTTCTGATCCTCTTTTTTGTATCTTCACTTATATCGTTATGGTTGTTCAGTGCCTTGCTGACCGTGGCGACTGAGACGCCGCATGCTGCCGCTATATCTTTAAGAGAGACCATATGCCATATCCTTCCTGGATCTGAAGCAGTCTTTCCACGCTGCCTTTTCTGATGTATCCGATATCTTTCTCTGATCGGATCTGCAAAAGTGCCGACCAGGAAAAGGATGCTTCATATTACGACATTTCCTGCTCCACAGGTTGAATCAAAAAAGACGATTTCGTAAAATGCCGCAATCGTTTTCGATATCATATTAGCTCATTTTTCTGATTATCTCAAGTTCACATCCCGTATAATTGTCAATTATTACCATAATTACAGTATCTTCTCATTCTTATATTGCTTTTTAATCAGTCTCAAGCCTATAATTGAGTTAGATTTTTGTGCCCTTTTACTTAATCGTTTTCTTTCAAGGGGAGATTGTTATGCAGTACGGATATTTTGACGATGTGCACAGAGAATATGTCATCACAACGCCGGAGACGCCTCTGCCGTGGATCAACTATCTCGGCAATGAGGATTTCTTCAGCCTGATTTCCAACACGATGGGCGGATACAGTTTTTATAAGGATGCAAAGCTCTTGCGCCTTACCAGATACCGCTACAACAATGTGCCTTACGACAGCAACGGGCACTATTTTTACATTCAGGACAAGGATGCCCTCTGGAACCCGGCATGGCAGCCGACCAGAACGCCGCTCGACCGCTACGAATGCAGACATGGCATGGGGTACAGCCGATTCCTCGGGGAGAAGAACGGAATTGAAGCCCAGGTTCTCTCCTTTGTGCCCCTCCACGAGACATGCGAGGTACAGCAGATCCGCCTGACGAACAAGGATACGAAGGCACATCAGCTCCGCCTTTATTCCTATGTAGAGTGGTGTCTCTGGAATGCATCGGATGACTGTGAGAATTTTCAGCGCAATTTCTCTACAGGCGAGGTCGAGATAGAGGGATCGACCATCTATCACAAGACCGAATACAGGGAGCGGCGCAATCACTATGCAGTGTACTCCGTCAATGCTCCTGTCGACGGCTTTGACACCATCCGTTCCGAATTCATCGGCCAGTACAACGGCGCAGACAGACCTCAGGCGATTCTGGACGGCGGGTGCCGCGGTTCCGTCTGCTCCGGCTGGTCGCCGATTGCCGCGCATCAGATCAATATAACTCTTGCTCCTGGTGAAGAAAAGAGCTTCATTTTTGTTCTCGGCTATGTGGAGAACCCGGAGGATGAGAAGTGGGCAGAAGGAACAACCGCCAGCGACGAAATCATCAATAAGACAAGAGCACATGAGCTGCTCGCCCGCTTCCAGAGCGACGAACAGGTCGATGCCGCTTTTGCTGCACTGCACAGCTTCTGGGATCAGCTTCTCTCCCACTATCATGTGAACTGCGTGGATGAGAAGGTAAATCGGATGGTCAACATCTGGAACCAGTACCAGTGCATGGTGACCTTCAATATGAGCCGCTCCGCTTCTTATTTTGAATCCGGCATCGGCCGCGGCATGGGATTCCGCGATTCCTGCCAGGATCTCTTCGGCTTTGTCCACATGATTCCGGAGAGAGCAAGACAAAGGATCATCGATATTGCTTCCACACAGTTCACCAATGGCAGCGCCTACCATCAGTATCAGCCGCTGACCAAGAGAGGCAACGCCGGCATCGGCTCCGGCTTCAATGATGATCCGCTGTGGCTGATCGCCGCTGTGTCGGCCTACACAAGGGAGACCGGCGACTACTCCATTCTGGAGGAAAAGGTGCCATACGACAACGATATGTCTGTCGCGACTACGCTCTTTGAGCATCTGCACAGATCCTTCCAGTTCACGGCGACGCACAAAGGGCCGCACGGTCTTCCGCTCATCGGCCGCGCAGACTGGAATGACTGCCTGAATCTCAACTGCTTCTCCACAAAACCCGGTGAATCCTTCCAGACCTTCGGTCCATCAGAGGGACCCGTGGCTGAGTCTGTTTTCATCGCCGGTATGTTCGTGCAGTACGGCCGCGAGTATGCAGATCTCTGCAGGGTACTCGGCAAGGAGGATGAGGCCGCCCGCGCGGAAGAAGAAGTCCGGAAAATGACGGAAGCGGTCGAGACTGCCGGATGGGACGGCAAGTGGTTTATCCGCGCCTTTGATGCTTACGGACATCCGGTTGGATCTCACGTGTGTGAAGAGGGCAAGATCTTCATTGAATCCAACGGATTCTGCTCCCTCGCCGGCATCGGCAAAGACGACGGGAAGGCCGCGCAGGCCCTTGCGAGCGTACATCAGTATCTGGACACGCAATACGGTATCTGCATCCTGCAGCCTGCCTACACCAGATATCATGTAGAGCTCGGTGAGATCTCCTCCTATCCGCCGGGATATAAAGAGAATGCCGGTATCTTCTGCCACAACAATCCCTGGGTTTCCATTGCAGAGACAGTTCTCGGCCATGGGAACGAGGCGTTTGATGTCTACAGAAAGACCTGCCCCGCCTATACGGAGCCCATTTCAGACATTCACCGGTGCGAGCCTTACGTCTACTGTCAGATGGTGGCCGGGCGCGACGCCAAGTTCTTCGGAGAAGGAAAGAACAGCTGGCTGACCGGCACCGCAGCCTGGACCTTCATGGATATCTCGCAGTACATCCTCGGTGTCCGTCCGACGCACAAAGGGCTTATGATCGACCCCTGCGTTCCGGAGGGATTCGGCGATTATGACGTGACAAGAGTCTTCCGCGGAGTGACTTACCATATTCATGTCTCCAACCCCGGCAAGGTGCAGAAGGGAATAGCGAAGCTGACACTCGACGGAGCGGAGATCAGCGGGAATATCATTCCGCTGAGCGAAACCGTCGGAAAGAGCGAAGTACAGGTTGAGGCTGTGATGGGCTGATCGACAGTTTTCTCTTTCCAGTCAGATGCACACCCGCGCAGCAGGTGAACCCTCCATATTCTGCCTGCTGCGCGGCCATCTGATCAACCAGAATTTCCGGTCACCTGTTTGACCAGATTTTCCGGTTGACATTAATTTCGAAAGTGCTATCATATATGTGTTGCGGATATAAAAATCCGCAGCACATATTGTATGTATGTGTAGCTCAGCTGGATAGAGCGTCTGGCTACGGACCAGAAGGTCGCGAGTTCGAATCTTGTCACATACATAGTTAAGGCCTCAAGGCATCTGCCTTGAGGTCTTTCTTTGCGCGCAGCAATGAGCCATGCCGATTCAGCTGCTTCCGCATGGGCAGACCCGCTTGCGGGGATGAACATGCGGAAGCAGCTGAATCGATACGGCGAATGCCGCGACATCGAAAAGCCGCTGTCCCTCAAGCGGGTTTGAGATGTCGGCATGGCTCATTTTCCGCCATGCCGGTTGAGCCCCTTCCGCATGGGCAGACCCGCTTGCGGGGATGAACATGCGGAAG